>Ga0335083_10005123_pt1 | contig 16578 bp, 12 predicted proteins | sample Lox_Sample_42_FD_206716 | JGI IMG/M metagenome (GOLD analysis project Ga0335083, IMG submission 206716) | Soil microbial communities from Loxahatchee National Wildlife Refuge, Florida, United States - Lox_Sample_4.2 | ecosystem: Environmental > Terrestrial > Soil > Wetlands | place: USA... | reverse complement strand
GGCTGCGGCGGTAGAAACATTTCCCCCTCCCGCTTGCGGGAGGGGGCGCAAAGCGGATCAGGCGAAATAGACCGTCTTGGTCTCCATGTAATTTTCCAGGCCCTCGATGCCGCCTTCGCGGCCAAGGCCCGACTGCTTGAAGCCACCGAAGGGGAGGTGGATGTCCACGCCCATGCCATTGACGGTGATCGAGCCGGCGCGATATTCGCGCGCGACCGCGAAGCCGCGCTCCGGGTCCTGCGTATAGACCGCGCCGTGCAGGCCGTAGACGGTATCGTTGGCCTTGGCGATCATGTCGGCCTCGTCGTCATAATCGACGAAGGAGACCACGGGGCCGAAAATCTCTTCCTTGAAGATGGTCATGTTCGGATCGACGTCGGTAAACACGGTCGGCTCGACATAGTAGCCGCGATTGAGGCCGGACGGACGGCCGCCGCCCAGCGCGAGCCTGGCACCTTCCTTCTTGCCCTTGTCGATATAGCCGAGCACGCGGTCGAGCTGGCGCTGCATCGTGAGCGGCCCCATGCCGCTGTCGGCCTCGAACGGATCGCCGACCTTCACCTTGGCGACGGCGCCGGTATAGGCGTCGACGATCTCGGCCTTGCGGCTCTTGGGGACGAGCACGCGGGTGAGGCTGAAGCAGACCTGGCCTGTGATCGGCATCGAATAGGGCACCAGGCTCTTGAGGACATGATCCATGTCCGCATCGTCGAGGATCATCGCCGCCGACTTGCCGCCCAGTTCGAGCGACACGCGGGCGAGGCGCTCGGCGGCGACGCCGGCGATATGCTTGCCCGCGGCGGTCGAGCCGGTGAAGGCGATCTTGTCGACCTGCGGATGGCGGATCAGATAGTCACCGACTTCGCGGCCGGCGGGCAGCATGTTGAACACGCCCCTGGGGATACCGGCTTCCTCGATGCACTCGGCGAGGATGTGCGAATCGATCGGCGTTTCCGGCGAGGGCTTGCAGACGATCGAGCAGCCGGCGGCGAGGCTGGCCGCGACCTTGTAGATCAGCAGTACCAGCGGCGCGTTCCAAGGCGTGACCGCAGCGACGACGCCGACCGGCTCCTGCACGACGCGGGCCTTGCCGCCCATCCAGCCGGTGCGCTCCTCGATGAACGGATAGCTGCTGCACTGGTCGGCATAGAAGTGGAACAGGCCCGGGCACTGGTAGCTGGCCTTGCTGGTGAAGCCGATGACGGCGCCGACCTGGCCGGTCCAGGCCTCGGCGAGTTCGGGCATGCGGTCTTTCAGGAGGTCGCCGACCTTCCTGAGATAGGTGCCGCGCTCGGGAGGCGACATGCGCCGCCAGGGGCCAGTGTCGAAGGAGCGGCGGGCGGCGGCGACGGCGAGATCGACATCGGCGGTCGTCGGCTCGGTATATTGGAGGACGGTTTCCTCGGTGTGCGGGGCGACCACGTCGAGGACGACATTGCCCGAGCTGGGGCGCCACTCGCCGTCGATGAACAGGCCCGCGGCGCCGCGCGCCTTGATGCCGCCGATGGTCTTCAAATAATTTTCCATGTCGCTCTCCTGAAGACGCAGACTCGGGCGCCTTTGACTCGATGATCCTTAGCCGCTTTGGGCGCGGATAACAGGGCTTCTTTGCATGACTAGTCCTGAAATGAAACCTATCCGGCGCGCTATCGAGGGGCCGGTTTCCTGCTCTCCTGCTCCAGCAGCGCCTTGGCCTGGCCGTTGAGATAGGCGCGGATGCCCTCGGCCTCTTCCGGCTTCAGATAGGCCGAGAAGCTTGCCATGCCCTGCTGCGCCAGCGCGCCGCCGATGACGACCTGCTGGAAGCCGCCCTTGCTGGCGAGCAAGGAGGAGCGCCGCAGGTCCGGATTGACTGGGCCGCCATGGCAGATGCTGCAATATTTCGAATAATATCTGGCGCCCGTCGCGACCTGATCGGGCGTGAAATTCTCGTTGCTCGGGCGCGGCGGATCCAGCGGGATCGGCTTGTGCTCAGGCAGCGGCGCCTTGCCGCCGATCTTGAAGGCGAAAATCATGCCGTTCGGCATCTTCTCGTTCATGAAGGTGGTGTGGCTGGCCATGCCCATCGATCCGCCATAGCCGGCCATGACCACGACATATTGCTCGCCATTGACGCGATAGGTGACGGGTCCGGCGAGCGTGCCGCGCCAGGTCTTGAATGACCAGAGCTTGGCGCCCTTGTCGGCGGAATAAGCCTCGAAGTCGCCATGGGCCGTGCCTTCGAAGACGAGATTGCCGGCCGTTGCCAGCGTGCCGCCATTCCAGGGCCAGTCGCGCTGCACCTCCCAGCGCGCCTTTTGCGCGACCGGGTCCCAGGCGACGAGCTTCCCCTTGACCATGGCGTCGAGCGCCTTGCGCCGGCCTTCGACCGTGTCGGGCAGGCCCGGCACCGGCGGCGGATCGAGGAAGGAGACGCCAGTGTTCCAGCGGCCCTCATGGATATCGAAGGGCTTCGTGTCGCCATAGACGAGCGGATGCTCCATCGCCGGGATGTAAACGAGGCCGGTCTTGGGCGAATAGCTCATCGGCATCCAGGCATGAGCGCCGATCCCGGACGGGATGATGAACGCTGGGCCATTGTCATAGTGGACGTTGGGATTTTCGATCGGGCGTCCGGTGGCAAGATCGATGCCCTTCGCCCAGTTCTGCTTGGCATAAGGCTCGGCGGAGATCAGCTTCCCGTTGGTCCGGTCGATCACATAGAAGAAGGCGTTCTTGGGCGCTTGCATCAGCACCTTGCGGTCTTTGCCGCCGATCTTGAGGTCCGCGAGCATCATCTGCTGGGTGGCTGTATAATCCCAGCTCTCGCCGGGGTTGACCTGATAGTGCCACTTATACTTGCCGGTGTCGGGATCGACCGCGACGATCGACGCGAGGAAGAGATTGTCGCCCTTGCCGGCCGAGCGCCAATGACGGTTCCAGGGCGATCCGTTGCCCACGCCGATCAACAGCTGGTTCAAGTCCTTGTCATAGACGAGGCTATCCCAGACGGTGCCGCCGCCGCCGAGCTTCCAGTAATTGCTGCCGAACCATGTCGGCCGCGCGACCTTCTCGATGGCATCGTCCGATGCGGCATGGTCTGGTCCCTTGGCCGGGTCACCGGGCACGGTGTAGAAACGCCAGACGAGCTTGCCGGTCGCCGCGTCATAGGCGGAGAGATAGCCGCGAACGCCCAGTTCCGCGCCCGAATTGCCGATATAGACTTTGTCGCGCACCACGCGCGGCGCCATGGTGATCGTATAGGGCTTCTTCTGGTCGACGGTGACGACCGACCAGACCGGCTTGCCCGTGGCGGCATCGAGTGCGATCAGACGCCCGTCGATGGTGCCGACATAGACCCGGCCTTTCCAGACGGCGACGCCGCGATTGACCACGTCGCAGCAGGCATGGGCGCCCTTGGAGCCGTCATTCACCGGATCGAAGGTCCACAGCACTTTCCCCGTCGCCGCATCGAGCGCCATGACCTTCGACCAGGCGGTCGATGTGTACATGACGCCGTCGACGATGATGGGCGTCGCTTCTTGCCCGCGCGTCGTGTCGAGCGGGGCTATCCATGCGAGCGACAGCTGCTTCACATTGCCGTCATTGACCTGATCGAGCCGCGAATAGCGCTGCTCCTGATAGCCATGGCCATAGGTCAGCCAATTGTCGTCGTCATTCTCGGAACTGTCGGCCCGCGCCTGATCGATGTCGCCGAAGGTCCGTGTCTTCTGGCAGGCCGTCAGCGTGAGTGCGAGCGATGTCGCGAGCAACAGCGGTGACGCAATGCGGACCATAGATCTCTCTCCCTTGGCGCCGGTTCTAGCGGCAGCCTCGCTCGCGAAAAAGATCGGGCGCGGCACATTTCATTTCCGGCCTTGGCGTCGCGAAAGCGCGCGCCTATTCAGGACGCCGGATTCGTTAGAAAGCAAAGGAGAGGCCGCCATGGCCAAGGACAACAAGATCACGCTGTACGACCTGCAGCTGGCCCATGGCGCGACGATCAGCCCGTTCGTCTGGGCGACCAAATATGCGGTCGCGCACAAGGGCTTCGAGCTGGACATCGTCCCCGGCGGCTTCACCGGCATTCCCGAGCGCACAGGTGGAAAAACGGAACGCCTGCCCGCGATCGTCGATGACGGCGAATGGGTGCTCGATAGCTGGCTGATCGCCGAATATCTCGATGCCAAATATCCCGACCGGCCGACGCTGATCGGCAATGCGAGCGTCAAGGCGCTCACCCAGGGCATGGAGGCCTGGCTGTGGGGCGCGGCGATCTCGCCTTGGATGACCTGCTTCATCAAGCAATATCGCGACCGCTCGCTCCCCGTCGACCATGATTATGTGACCAGCTCGCGCGAGCGCATGTTCGGCCGCAAGATCGAGGACATCATCGTCGGCCGCGAGGACCGGCTGCCCAAGGTGCCGCCGACGCTCCAGCTGATGCGCAATGTGCTCGCCGAGAACAAATGGTTCGGGGGCGACACGCCCAACTATGCCGATTTCCGCCTGCTCGCGGTGTTCCTGTTCACTGCCTCTGTCGCCGACACGCCGGTGCTGACCGATGACGATCCGCTGCGCGACTGGATCGAGCGCGGTTTCGATCTCTATGGCGGTCTTGGCCGTCATCCCGGCCTGTCGCCAATCTTCGGCTTGCAACTGCGCGAGGGCGATCCCGAGCCGTTCCTCAAGGGCGGCGCGATCGGCGGCCTCGCCACGCGCAACACCGGCGTCCAGTCCACGGCGGCCGAAACCGCGCGGATGAAGGGCGAGACGGCGAAGGCCTGACCTTCGTCCGCGCGACTGCAAGCGCCTGCGCGCTTATGCCGCTGCTATTTCTGAGACCGCGTCGGTTGAGCAGTGGCTGAAGCGATCTGGGCCTTGATAGCGAGCAGTTGGCGATATTGGGGCTGCACCCTGGCGACAAGGTCCGGGTCCCCGCCCGAGGCAATCTGTTCCTTGACCGCCAGGATTGTCTCATAGGATGCGATCGCCAAATCGAGATTGCGCAGCGCCTCATTCTTGTCGCGTTGACCGATAGCCAACTCAGCGGCTGCGACGGCACGGTCGTCTTGCAGTCTGGCCCAGACCAGAAGATTGCTGTCCCGATTCATCTTGCCAAGAGCTCGTTCGACCACGGCGAGCGCATCGCTCATGCGACGTGCGCGTTCCGGATTTTGCATCGGCGTGGCGCGACTGATCACAGCCTTGGCATAGGCGTCATGGAGAAATCCCCATTGGGGCTTGTCAACCGTCAGTCTTGAATCGGATAGCACTTTTCCGATCGCCGCCGCCGTACGATCGTCCAGTGATTGATCTTTAAATCCTGCGGCCCAGCTGGCGGCAGAATGAGCCAGTGCCAGATTCATATGCGCCCCGAACAGGAGTTCATCATCGGGCACATCGACCAGCAGAGCCGACTGCGTGGCTGCAATGGATTGCTCGGCCACGCTTCCGGGCGTTTCCCCAGGCTCAAGCATGTTTGTCTTTTCATACAGTATATCGCCCATCAGGAAATGGGCCCGAAACCAGAGGTAGGGTGTAGTCTGCCGGTCGGCCAGGGGCAGGACTCGCTCGCGCGCAATCGTCAGTGCCCGGTCGAAAGCCTTCGGATTTTTGGTGAGGAGGCCTGCTTGCAGATAAGCGCCGACAGCATCGAGATAGAAATCGGCGGCTTCGGTGGGAGGATGCTGCCAGCGGCTGACGACGTCCTGCGCCGCCGCAATTTCGATCGCCTCGATCCGGTCGGGCGCGAACTGGTATCCCGCGATCTTCGCCAGGATTTCATTTGCCACCTTCCAGATCTGATAGGCAGCGTCACTGCTCCCGAGCGGCTGCTCTTTCAGGTCACTGAAACCGGCGGAAATTTGGTCGAGACAGCCGGACGAAAGCGCCAATTCGATTGACTCCGTTGCGTTTCGTCCAGCCTTCGCTGCCTGTGGATCGCTGATGTTGTCCAGCTGAGTCCTGATGAGATTGAAGAGGCCCTGAACCTCAGCCAGCTGAGCGCCAATGGCGCGATTGCATGTCGCGCTGTCCGAGCTTTGCGGCGGCGTGGGAGACTGGTCCCCGACCGTTACGGCGACTGCGCTCGTCGCGCCGGCCAGTCCGACGAGCAAAGCGCAACATGCCCGCCAATGCCGAAACTTCATGACGATCCCTCCCCTTAGCCCATGAAGATTTTAGATCGCTTGATATCGCTGACAAGCCACAACACCGGTGTTCGGTCCACGGCGGCCGAAACCGCGCGGATGAAAGGCGAGACGGCGAAGGCCTGACGCGACCCCAGGTTGACAAAATCCTGTTTGGCGCGCCCGGCCGGCGTGCTAGCCATCCCCGCACCATCATGGGGACGCAAGGTCCCGTGGCGGGATGGGGCAGGAGAGGGTAGCGAATGGCCGGCCATCGCTCGGACCAGGCATGGCCGCGGGGCATCCTGTCGCGCATTGCTGTTGCCGGTCTGGCTGCGCTTTCCACGCCTGCGCACGCAGCGTCTCCTTCGAAAGCCGCTGCAGCGGGCAGCCCCACCTCGCCCTATCAGCCGACCACCGTCGACGCGAACGGCGTCACCTGCTCCTATGCCTATGTCGTCTGGGGCAAGCCAAAATATGACTGGAACTTCAAGCATTTCGACTATGTGAATCCGGATGCGCCAAAGGGCGGCACCTATCGCTATGCGATGGATCAATCGAGCTTCGACACGGTCAGCCAGTTCTCGTTGCTCGGCGTCTTCCCGCTCAGCCTCATCTATTTCCACGATACGCTGATGCGGATGAGTTCGGACGAACCGGCGTCCTATTACGGCCTGATCGCTGACCGGGTCTGCTATGCCAGGGACCTCAGCTGGTTCGAATTCCACATCAATCCCAAGGCGCGCTGGAACGATGGCGTGCCGCTGACGGTCGACGATATATTGTTCACGATCCAGAAGTCCAAGACGACCATCGGCATCATCCAGCGGCGCATCGACCAGGCGGTCGATCATGCCGAGCGCACCGGGCCGCAGACGGTCAGGATCACGCTCAAGCAGAAGAACAATCCGATCCTGCCGACCGTGCTGACGGGCATGCAGGTGCTGCCGAAACATTATTACGAGAAGCACGATCTGCTCGCGAGCACGCTCGATCCGCCGGTCAACACCGGGCCCTATCGCTTCGGCCGCATCGTGCCGGGCCGCTGGATCGAGTTCGTGCGCAACAAGGATTATTGGGCGCGCGACCTGCCGGTCAACAAGGGCCGCTTCAACTTCGATGTCCTGCGGGAGGATTTCTACCGCGACCAGCTCGTCGCCAACGAAGCCTTCCTCGCCGGCAATGAGGATGCCAAGGCGGAGAGCAGCGCGAGCGACTGGCCGAGCGAGGATAGGCTACCCGCCTTCCGCGCCGGCGAGGTCAAGCGCATCCAGGTCCGCTACATGCAGCCGGCCTGGTTCGTCGGGCTGATCCTCAATGCGCGGCGGCCCGTTCTCGCCAATCGCGCGGTGCGGCATGCGCTCACGCTCTGCTACGATTTCGAATGGGTGAACCGGGTGCTGCTCGGCAACCGACACGGGCGCCTGACCAGCATCTTCCCCAATGGCGATTTCGAGGCGCACGGCCTGCCGACACCGGGCGAATTGAAGCTGCTTGAGCCCTTCCGCGCGCAACTGCCGCCCGAGCTGTTCACGAAGCCGCTGGCCCTTCCTGTCGGCGGAGACTGGGCGCATCGCCGCGCCAATCTGCTCGAAGCGGCGAAGCTGCTCCGCGATGCCGGCTTCAGGACCGTGAACGGCAAGCTGGTTGACCCGAAAACCGGCAAGCCCGTCCGCCTGCAACTGCTCGCTTATTCGGCGTTGATCGACCGGCAGACCTCCTTGTTCATCGAGAACGCCCGCCGGCTCGGCATCGAGATCGTTTTCCGCGCCGCCGACACCGCGCAAATGCGCTCGATGATGCGCACCTACGACTATGACATTCTCGCGCCGACCCGGCAGCTCGCGACCAGCTCGACGCCGGGCGTCGGGCTCCTGCAGATGTGGAGCAGCAAGGCCGCCGACACGCCGCAGCAGCTGAACTATCCCGGCGCCAAGAGCCCGGTGATCGACGCGATGGTCCACAATGTTGTGCAGGCGAAAGACCGCGAGAGCGTCGTCAATGGCATGCGCGCGCTCGATCGGGTGGTGCAGTGGGGCTATTATGTGATCCCCATGCAGCATAATTATCCGGCTCCGGTCGGCTATATGCCGGTCACCTATTGGGACCGGTTCGGGCGTCCGGCCACGGAGCCGACCTATAATTTCAACGTCATGACGCTCGACACCTGGTGGGTCGACACGGCGCGGGAACCGAAGCTCACGCACCGGCGGGTGACCCGATGAGCGGCATCTGGGCCTATATCGCGCGGCGCCTGCTGCTGATGATCCCGACCTTGGTCGGCATTGTCACGATCAGCTTCATCATCATCCAGTTCGTGCCGGGCGGGCCGATCGACCAGATTCAGGCGCGCATGGCGGGGACGGCCGTCGAGGCGACTTCGACCATTTCCGGCAGCGCGGGCGGGGCAGGGGCGGACAGCGGCGGCCTCGTTCCCAATGGCGAGCTCGACCCCGCGCAGGTCAAGCAGCTCGAAAAGCAATATGGCTTCGATAAGCCGGTATTGACCCGCTATTTCAAGATGTTGTGGGATTTCGCGCGGTTCGATTTCGGCACGAGCTTCTTCAAGCAGAAGAAGGTCCTCGATCTCGTTATTGAAAAGCTTCCAGTTTCAATCTCGCTGGGCCTCTGGACGACATTGCTCACTTATCTGATCGCGATCCCGCTCGGCATCCGCAAGGCGGTCCGCGCCGGCACAGCCTTCGATGGCTGGACGAGTTTCGCGGTGACGCTGGGCTATGCGATCCCCGGCTTCCTGTTCGCGGTGCTGCTCGTCGTGCTGTTCGCGGGCGGCAATTTCTGGAATTTCTTCCCGTCGCGCGGGCTCACATCGGACAACTGGTCCGACCTGCCGCTGCTCGCCAAGATCGGCGACTATTTCTGGCATATCACCCTGCCGGTCGCGGCGATGGTGATCGGCGCCTTCGCCAATCTCACTATGCTGACGAAGAATTCGATCCTGGACGAGATCAACAAGCAATATGTGACGACCGCGCGCGCCAAGGGCCTCTCCGAGCGCGGCGTGCTCTATGGCCATGTCTTCCGCAACGCGATGCTCATCGTCATCGCCGGCTTTCCCGCCGCCTTCGTCAGCGTGCTCTTCTCCTCCTCGCTACTGATCGAGGTGATTTTCTCGCTCGATGGGCTCGGCCTGCTCGGCTTCGAGGCGACGATCAACCGCGACTTTCCGCTGATGCTGGGCTCGCTGTTCTTCTTCTCGCTGCTCGGCCTCGTCACCAACCTGCTCGGCGATATCTGCTATGTGCTGGTCGATCCGCGCATCGACTTCGAGAGGCGGGACATATGAGCCGCTTCCGCCCGAGCCAGGCCGCGGCACAGATGCGTGCGACGCCGCCGGGCGGCCCGCGCCGCTGGATGAGCCCGCTGACCCGTCGCCGCTGGGCCAATTTCAGGGCGCATCGGCGCGGCTATGTCAGCCTGTGGATCTTCCTCATCCTGTTCGGCCTGTCGCTGGTCGCCGAGCTAATCGCCAACGACCGGCCGATCCTGATGGGCTACCAGGGCAGCCTCTACACACCGGTCTTCGTGAGCTATCCAGAGACGGCGTTCGGCGGGCAACTCCAGTCCGAGGCCGACTATCGCGATCCGGCGGTGCAGGCGTTGATCCGCAAAGGCAATGGCTGGGCGATCTGGCCGCTCATTCCCTATTCCTATCGCAGCATCGACTATGACCTGCCGGTCGCGACGCCCGCGCCACCCTCCGCGCATCACTGGTTCGGCACCGACGATCAGGGGCGCGACGTCTTCGCGCGGCTGATCTACGGCTTTCGGCTGTCGGTCACCTTCGGCCTGCTGCTGACGATCCTCTCGTCGGTGATCGGCGTGATCGCGGGCGCCGCGCAGGGCTATTTCGGTGGCTGGACCGATCTCATCATGCAGCGGATCATCGAGGTGCTGCACAGCCTGCCGATCCTCTATCTGCTCATCATCATGGCAAGCCTGCTCCAGCCCGGCTTCTTCACATTGATGGGCGTGCTGCTGCTGGTCACATGGATGAGCCTTGTCCATGTCGTGCGCGCCGAGTTCCTGCGCGCCCGCAATCTCGATTATGTCCGCGCCGCCCGCGCGCTCGGCCTCGGTAACCGCGCGATCATGTTTCGCCATATTCTGCCCAACGCGATGGTTGCGACGCTCACTTTCCTGCCCTTCATCCTGTCCGCGTCGATCACCATGCTGACCGCGCTCGATTTTCTCGGCTTCGGCTTGCCGCGCGGCACGCCCTCGATCGGCGAACTGCTCAACCAGGCGAAGAACAATCTCGTCGCGCCCTGGCTCGGCATTGCCGGTTTCGCGGTCATGGCGGTGATGCTCTCGCTGCTGATCTTCATCGGCGAGGCGGCGCGCGACGCCTTCGATCCCCGGAAATCAACATGAGTGCAGTCGACATGAGCCTGCTGGAAGTCAGCGATCTCTCGGTTTCCTTCCGCTCGGAAGGCCGCATTGTCGAGGCGGTCAAGGGCGTGTCCTTCGCGCTCGACCGGGGTGAGACGCTGGCGCTGGTCGGCGAGTCCGGATCGGGCAAATCATCGGTCGCGATGTCGATCCTGCAATTGCTGCCCTATCCGGTCGCCTTCCATCCCGGCGGGTCGATCCGGCTCGACGGCGAGGAACTGGCCGGCGCCGATGAACGGACGCTCCAGCGCATCCGCGGCGCCCGTGTCGCGCTCATCCCGCAGGAGCCGTTGACCGCGCTCAATCCGCTGCACCGGATCGATCGGCAGATCATCGAGGCGATCCGCCTGCACGATCCCGCGATCAGATTGGCCGATGCCGCAGCCAGGACGATCGAGCTGCTGAAGCTGGTCGGGCTGCGCGACGCCGAGACGCGGCTCAAGGCCTATCCGCATGAACTCTCAGGCGGCCAGCGCCAGCGCGTGATGATCGCCATGGCCTTGGCGAACGAGCCGGATCTGCTGATCGCCGACGAGCCGACCACCGCGCTCGACGTGACCGTGCAGGCGCAGGTGCTCGATCTCCTGAAAGACCTGCAACAGCGGCTCGGCATGGCGATGCTGCTCATCACCCATGATCTCGGCGTGGTGCGCAAGATGGCGAAGCGCGTCTGCGTGATGACCGGCGGCGAGATTGTCGAGGCGGGCGAGACGGCGCAGGTCTTCGATGCGCCGGCTCATGCCTATACGCAGCGGCTCCTCGACGCGACGCCGCGCGGCGAGCCGCTGGCGATCACGGGTGGCCCGACAGCCTTGGTCGAGGCCGACGATCTCAAGGTCTGGTTTCCGGTCAAAACCGGTTTCGGGGCCTGGTTTGGGCGCGCGAAATCTCATGTGAAGGCGGTCGATGGTGTGACGCTGTCGGTGCCGCGCGGCCATACGCTGGGCGTCGTCGGCGAGTCCGGTTCGGGCAAGTCGACGCTCGGCATGGCGCTGCTGCGCATCAGCCGCAGCGAAGGTGCGATCCGCTTCGACGGCGAGCCGATCAGCACGCGCAACTGGAAGGCTATGCAGCCGCTGCGCAGCCGCATGCAGATCGTTTTCCAGGACCCGTTCGCCTCGCTCTCACCCAAGATGACCGTCGGCCAGATCGTCGGCGAGGGCCTGCCGATCCACCGCCCTGAGCTGGACCGGGCCGCGCGTCACGAGGCGGTCAAACAGGTATTGGAAGAAGTCGGCCTCGGCGCCGACATCATGGACCGTTATCCGCATGAATTTTCGGGCGGCCAACGCCAGCGCATCGCCATCGCCCGTGCGATCATCCTCAAGCCCGATCTCATCATACTCGACGAGCCGACTTCGGCGCTCGACATGAGCGTGCAGGCCCAGATCGTCGATCTGCTGCGCGCGCTGCAGGCGAGCCACGGCCTCACTTATGTGTTCATCAGCCACGATCTCAAGGTCGTGCGCGCGCTCGCGCACGAGATCATCGTCATGAAGGAGGGCCGGATCGTCGAGCAGGGAACCGCGGCGCAGATCTTTTCCGCGCCGCAGAGCGACTATACCCGCGATCTCATCACCGCCGCGCTGGAGCTGCGAGCGCGCAGCGCGGCATGACGCAATAAGATTATTAAGATTATTGAGCCGGCGGCGCCGGGAACATGGCGAGCAGCTCTTCCTTGCTGAGGAAGCCATCGCCATTCTTGTCGGCGGCTTTGAAGCGCGCGGGCACTGAATCCATATAGGCCTTCTTGGTGATGGCGCCGCTGGCATCGACCGGGACGCCCGCCATCATCGGCTTCATCTGCGGCTGCATCTCGGCGGCCTTGATGCTGTCGGCACCCTGCGAAATGAAGCCCCAGCCCTGCTCCTGGAAGGCGGTGAATTCCTCAAGGCTCACTTTCCCGTCCTTGTTGGTGTCGGCGAAGCCCATCAGGTCGAAGTCGCCTCCCTGGGCGATGACGGGTGCGGCAAGGCCGGCAATGGCAAGTGACGTTGCAGCGACGATGATGATTTTACGCATGTGAATCCTCTCCTCCCGAAGTTTCAACTCGTCTTAGGCGAGCGCGGGATGGGCCGCCAGCGGATTCATGCAACTGCGACGGGCCGACCTCCACCGTCTTGCTACTGGACAGAGAAGTCGAAAATTCGTGCCGTCATGGCGCCGCCCGCGCCAGACCCGCCCAGTGCAAAGATGAAGCCATATTCGCCAGGATTGGCGACATTGCTCGCCTCCACCTTGAACACGCCTGGCCGTACTTCAGTATATTCGAACGGGATGCGGTCCTTGTCCATCACGCCGGTTTTCGCACCACCGAGGTTGGCGCTGCCCACCCGCGCCTCCCGGCGACCCTTCTTCTTCATCAGTTCGATCAGCGAAAATTCCGCGGGTGAAGTGATCGATATATTGGCGCCGCTGGCCCAGGCATTGGATGCCTCGACGTCGTTCGACTGGTCGAAGAAGAAATAGAATATGGGTTTCTTGCCGGTGATCGTGCGCGCTGTTTCGTTCGGAATTGCCGCCTTGATGCTCAAGGACGCAATGCCGCCGGTCAGCGTGTACCCAAGGATACCCCCGGTTTTTGCTTGATTTGAAACCGTGGGGTTCATCTTGACCATCTTGGGGTCGGCACCGAGCTGATCGAATAGATAGACGCCCGCCGGATGAGGTACCATGGGATCGGGCGAATCCAGCGACATCTTGATTTCGGGCGCCTTGGGCGCGGTCATCATGGCCGCAATCACCGCGGATGAAACGCCCTTGTCCTTGAGCGCAATCATCTCGTCCACGCTCAGATTGAAATGGACGTTCTCAGCCCTGATTTTGGCGATGATGGCATCATCGCCGATCCCGGTTTTGCTGAGAGTGACGATCGACTCTGTTGTCAGCTGTTCGGCCGCTGCCGGCATTGCGCACATAGCGAGACACAGCGCGCCGAACGCGCAACAGATGCTTTTCATGGCTTCCCCCCTTAAGGAAATCAGTGACTTCCACCCAGAATGAATTGCTACGAGCGATTACGTAAATTGCAAGTCGCTATTCTTTGAAAAGAGATTGTGCTTCACTTGATTAGCCGCGCTTGACAGCGCTGCGTAAGGACTGACCCGCTTCCGTTCGTTGCAGCCATGCACCTGGCGGTGTTTGCGTCCGCATCGCGCCGCCATCCCGGATCGAAAATTCGGCGCAGGCTTATCGCGGCACCGCGCGATCGAGGGCGCGGCGCAGAAAACCGACAATCAATTGCGTACGTGAAGGCGAAGGCGGACCAAGCACACCACGCGCATGCTCGGGAATGTGCGCGCCCGCATCCACCGCGTCGTCACCAAAAACATAATGCTCGAAAAAGCTGCGCCACCCATTCCGCTCGGCTGTGCTCACGTCGCGCACCGCAAGCAGGGCATGAATGAGCGCCGCAAATGCCGAAGCCTCGTCCTTCTGGCCCCACCAGTAATTGACGAGGATGTTGAGACGATCATGGGCCTCGATATGATGCCACCAGAGGGATGGAATGAAAATCGCGTCGCCGGGCTCCAAATCGGCACGCATCGCGGCCGCCTCGGCAATATGATAGCGCGGGAAGCGCTCGTAATCCGGCTGGACAGGATCGACCAGCGAAGCCGGCTGTCCGGCCATCGTCGTCTCGAGCGGCCCGACATAGAGGTTGGCGACCTGCTGGGGCGGGAATAGCGTGAAACTGCGCGTTCCCCCCACGACGCAGGCGATGTTTTCGGACACGTCGAAATGCGTCGCCACCCGCGTGCGGTTTCCGATCCAGATGCGTGGTTCAGCCCCGGGCGTGGGAAGCGGCAGAGGATTGTCTCTCGCGAAGCCGGGCAACAGCTCGCCGGTGCCGGCCGCGCCGGCATAGAGCGCGGGCGGATCGGGCATGTCGGCGATCCGGAGCAGCTCCGCAAGCAAGGGCCGCAGGGCGACCGCGCGACGATCGAAATTGAAGCCATGGAAATCGTCATCGTAGAAGAAGCGCCCGCCAATTGCCGGCGGGCCGACCATCAGATCGACGACCGCCCCGCTGTCGAGGCCGCCAAGATAGTCGACGATCGCGGCATCGCCGCGCCGCGCGGCAAGCACCGCGGGCCAGCGACGCACAAGCTGGCGAATGACCAGCGGCCGATAGGATTGCACGATCGCCGCGAATTCATCGGCCGGGATCTCACCGGCCTCGCCGACTGTGATTTCCGGGATCGGCAGCATCGGCACCTTCTGAAACCGCGGCGCCAATAGCGCAAGCGCTGCGCACCCTCTTGCCCGGACGATAATGTTATCGCTATCATCAATCAAGGCCGCCAGAGCCTGGAGGGGAAGCGATGCGCATGATCGGAAAAGGGTATGTCGGCACATTGACGGGACTTGCGCTGCTGCTTTCAGCGCCCGTGCTTCCCGCTGAACCCAAGGCGGACCTCGCCACTCTGAAAAGCCAGCTCCCCGGCCAGCTGGTGAACGATCCGACCCGGGCCGACTGGCCACTCCATGGGGCTGGCGCAACGAGCCGGCCGCGCAAGGCCGCCGACGCGCCCGGCGGTGGCGCACTTGAAATCACGATCCCGGTCAAGGGGCCGACGCCCTATGCCAGCGGCCTCAGCATCCCGCTCACCGGGGCGGTCCAGCGCGGCCAGGACATTGTCATCTCCTTCTATGCGCGCACCGTCAGCGCGGATACCGCCGACGGCAACGGCATCGTTGGCGTGCGCTTCCAGGAAGGCATCGCACCTTATGGCGGATTTGGCGACCGGCAGGTGACGATCGGGCACGAATGGAAGCTCTACGAGGTGGCCGCGCGCGCCGACCGCGACTTGTCCGCCAGTCATGCCGAGGTCGCGCTGCAACTCTCCGGCGCCGGCCAGACCCTCCAGATCAGCCAGGCTATCGTCCAGACCGGCGCGACATCGCTGGTGCGCCGTCAGGAAATGTCCACCTGCAAGACGCCGACCCCTGCGATGATGCCTCAGCTCGCGGGAGAGGGCCAGCTGCTGACCGACATCGACGCGCTGAACTGGAACATCACCGGGCCGGTCGAAAAAGAGCGATTTGCGGCCTGCGGGATCGCCGGCGACAGCGCCATGCGCTTCACCGTCGCGGCGCCCGGACAAACGGCTTATGATGTGACCGCGACCGTCCCGCTATCCGGCGCGATCCACGAGGGAGAACCCTTGCTGATCGCCTTCATCGCCCGCACGGTCAAAGCCTCGACACCCGCCGGCACCGGGCGGCTCGGCATACGCGTCCAGGTCAATTCGCCCCCCTATGCGGGCTTTGCCGATCATGTCTTCGATATCGGGCCAAGCTGGAAGCTCATCCAGCTGCGCACCACCGCCAAGGCCGACATTCCTGAAGGACAGGGTGCGGTCGCGTTGCAGATGTCGGAAGTCGCCCAGACGCTGGAGATCGGCCGGGTCTACGTCTTGCGCACGCCGGCCTCGCCCTGAACCGGTCGGTCGACAAAAGGAAAGGCCGGGAATTTCTTCCCGGCCGTCCGCTTTGACCAAGCCTGACTTCGCTCAGAAAGTCGCCTTGACCGAGAATGAGTAGCGCCGGTCGGCCTTGTACCAGGCACGAGGCACCAGCACGATGTTCATGGCCTGATCGTACACCGCCGCCGCGGTCTTCGTGTAGGAATTCGTCAGGTTCGCGGCCTGCGCTTCCAGCTTGAGATGCTCGTTGATCTTGAAGCCAACCTGGGCGTCGACCTGCCCATAAGCCAGCTGGAAAATCGGATCGAACGGAGTGATCACGTCACGCAGCGTGAGCAGGTAGCGCGACCGCCAGTTGTAGGACACGCGAAGGCTGAACGGCCCCTTTTCGTAATAGGGCGTGATGATGATCGAGTTTTTCGACAAGCCCTGGAGCGGGAAGTTGATGCCGGGGATGTTGGATACCCGACCCGCCGCAACGTCCGGATCGGTGGCCGAAAGCGTGCTCTGCGGCACACCCGTCGATTCCACATAGGTATAGGTGGCGATCAGACCCAGTCCGCTCAGGAGACCCGGCAGGAAGTCGTAATTCTGCTGATAGGCAAACTCGAAGCCCTTGACCTTGC
>Ga0335083_10005120_pt1 | contig 16580 bp, 13 predicted proteins | sample Lox_Sample_42_FD_206716 | JGI IMG/M metagenome (GOLD analysis project Ga0335083, IMG submission 206716) | Soil microbial communities from Loxahatchee National Wildlife Refuge, Florida, United States - Lox_Sample_4.2 | ecosystem: Environmental > Terrestrial > Soil > Wetlands | place: USA... | reverse complement strand
GTGTGGCTCTATCGAGACTGACAGGTTGGGTTCTACCGCGCCTACGGCGACGGCGAGCCGGGACACGTCCTCTTCGGACATCGGGCCGAGCGTCACGTCCAGCGCATCGTCGTCCGCTACCAGACACGTGGGAGCTCCCTGGGCGATCCAGCTCGAGGCGCCGGTTGCGAGCACGGCGGCCGCCACCCGCTGCACATCGGCGTGGCGCTCGACGGAGAACTGGACGCGTGCCGCGAGCACCCGCAGCAGCCGTGGTAGGACGCTGCGCACGACCGGGGCAGGAGCCATACCCGTCCGGATCGCGCCCACGGGCCAGGACGGCTCGCCGTCGAACAGCCGGGTCGGCTCGCCGGTATGCAGACCCCGCCGGCCCAGCGATGGCGTCTCGAAGGTCATCTCGACCGCCGTACCTCCCCCGACGGGCTCGCTCCATCTGACCTGCGTGGCCAGCGCTTTGATCGAAGGCACTCCCAGCCCGGCGAGCTCGCCGTCGACATCGGAGGGAAACTCGACGGGCGAGCCCCCGTCCATCGCCATCCCTACTCCCCAGTCACGAACCGTGACGACGATCTCCTCGCCCTGCGTCAGCACCTGCATCTCGACGGGGCCCTCCTCGCCCGCGTAGGCGTGCTCGGAGACGTTGTTGCACGCCTCCGTGACGGCCGTGCCGATGTCGCTCAGCTCGGCGGGGGAGAGGCCGGTTGCATCGGCGAAGCCGCTGAGGGCCTGACGCACCGCGATCACGTTGTCGGCGGCACTGGAGAGCCGCAACCAGACGTGTGAGTTCGCAGTCGCCGTGCCCATCGAGGTCAACCGACCGTGCTGCGCCGGTTCATCGACGAGCCGGACGGCGCCACCGGGGCGTTAACGCACCTCGGCGGGTAACCCGACGAGCTCCCGCAGCCGGTCCAGCGACCGCCGCAGCAGGCGGGATACCTGCATCTGCGAGATACCGATCTCCTGTGCGATCTCCGACTGCGTGCGTTCCTCGACGTAGCGCATCCGCAGGATCGACCGATCGCGGTCCGGCAGCTCGCCGAGCGCGGCGCACAGCGTGGCGTCGCACTCGATCAGGTCGAGACGCTCGTCCTCGTCGCCCAGCGTGTCGGCATAGCTCCCACTCGACCCGTCCTCGTTGTGGCGGGGGGCGTCCAGCGAGCACGTGTCGTGCGCCTGCGTGGCGGTGAGCGCCTCGAACACGAGCTCGATGTCGAGCTCGAGATACTCGGCGAGCTGGGTGGCGGTGGGGCTGCGTCCGTGCAGGGTGGACAGGCTCGACATCGCCTGGCGCACTTCGAGTGCCCGCTCCTTGGCCGCGCGGGGAACGTGCAGTGCCCAGCTGGAATCGCGGAAGTAGCGCCGGATCTCGCCCAGGATGGTGGGCACCGCAAAGGTCGCGAAGCGGCCCCCGCGCTCGACGTCATAGCGGTCCAGGGCATTCAGCAGTCCCACCGACGCGACCTGGACGATGTCCTCGGAAGGCTCCGAGGTGCGCACGTACCGCCGCGCCAGGCGCCGCGCCAGTGGCATGAACCGTTCGACCAGCTGCTCGCGGGCCAGCTCGTCTCCGTGCTGTTTCCACGCCACGAACAGCTCGTGCAGTTCAGCGCTGTCCCGTACGTCCTGGGGCACGCTGTGGCCCGGATCGCGCTGCATCCGAGCCGTGAGGGAGCGCGTCGATGCTCGATCCATACGCCGCTCCTTTCCCGGCTCGTTTCGGCCTGCCTGAGCGTCCGGTCCGGCGGGCCCTCCAGCTCTCCCTACCCGGTCTGCGGCCTGCCCTAACGGCCCGTGCCCCTTCAGGCCCCTTCGTTGGCGATCGCCTGGTAGGGGCGGCACGGCTCGTTGCGCAGGCTCGGGCACGCCGGCAGCGCGGTCGGCACGCTGACGCCGGGCACGACCGGCAGGATCAGGCTCGAAGGCTTGTTGCGGGAGAGCGCGATCGACACGCTCGAGGTCCCGCCTTCGGGTTGGGTCTGTCCGAACGACCACACCGGCTGGGTCCCGTTGGGCGCGGCGATCGTCACCCTGATACGCGAGCCCGCCCGGTAGGCGTGCCCCTCGAAGTACAGCGGGATCACGACCGGCACGAACTTCCCCGCCGGCATCGGGCGGACGTTCTTGGCGAGCATCGTCGGGATCGGTTCGAGCAGCGTCGGCTGCTCCTTCATGATGTTGTTGGCGGTGGTCGCGAGCTTGCGCTCGCTGGCCCTGATCCAGCCGTCCTGCACAAACGTCTCGTTGCCGTCGGGACGCACTTCGCTGACCGTCGCCTGCAGGTCGACGTCGGGTGTGGACGACTTCACCCACAGGTGCACGGCGCCGCCGCCGATCGCGACGGTGTCGGCGGTCAGCGGCTGGGAGACGTAGGACACGCCAGACCCTGCCGGCGGCTGCACCCAGTTCCATTCCCACTGCGAGGCGTTGCCCCAGAGGCCCCCCGTGCCGGTGCTGCTCGAGAAGTCGGTCAGCGGCGTGGCGCTTGCGTTCGAGGCGTAGGCGTCGGAGTCCGTCCCGCGGCCCGTCGGTTTCTGTTCGGTGAGCGTCCCGCCCTGTCCGAGGTACCACGTCCGTGCGGTGGTCCCTGGGATCGGGAACGAGGAGAAGCCGTCTTCGAAGCCGGGGTACGGGTTCCCGGCCGTGGTGCTGCCCGTGGGCGACGTCCCGGCGCCGTTGTCGAACAGCACCCGGATCTCCGGCAGCGCTTCGAAGGCCGACAGCGCGGCTTCGTAGGTCGGCTGCTGCTGGATCGGGTCTTCGGGGAGCGTCACGAGTTCCGTCTTGGGCAGCCCCATCGCTTCGTCGTAGACGACCGGAGCCGCGGCTTTGATCACGGCCGAGTTGGTCAGCGGCGCCTGGTGGGCGACATACAACTCGAGGAAGTCGTAAAGGCGGTCGAACGTATATGGGTCCAGTGAATCGACGTGGGCGCCGTTGGTGAAGGTGAACCACTTCTTGGTGGTGCCGGTGAGGTGCTCGGCGAGGTCGGCGCAGTGCCCACCGGTCTGCTCGTCCTCCCACTGGCACGCCATGAACGTCGGCACGTCGATGTTGTGGACGAACGTGACGGGATCCAGGGGGTCGGCCACAGGCGGGTTGTATGTCGAGTTTTCTTTGATCTTGTGCAGCAGGTCGGCCGCCTCGCCGTGCAGGTCCTGGTTGGAGGCGCACGTCGTGTCGCCTTCCTGGGCGCGTTCGTAGGCCCACGCCTGGCCGTGACCCGGGCCGGCGGGTTCGGCGTTCTGCTGGCGCTGTTCGGCCCACGCGACCGCGAAGCCCGTGTTGAGGATGCCGCCGGGATACAGCGTGGTGGCGGTGGCGTCGATCACCGACAGCGGCGCGATCGCCTCGAGGTCGGGCGGGCGCAGCTGAGCGGTGAACAGCTGGCTGATCCCGCCGTAGGAGATGCCGAGCATTCCCACCTTGTTGCCGAGCACCCATGGCTGGTGGGCGATCGCCTCGATCACGTCATACCCGTCGAGGTTCTGCAGGGGTTCGAAGAAATCGAACGCCCCGCCCGAGCAGCCGGTGCCGCGCATGTTCACGTCGACGACCGCGAAGCCCATCAGGTTGGCGAGGATGGCGATCCCGTTTTCCGGGCCGGCCGGGTTCGCGTAGCCATAGCCGGAGTACTCGATCAGCGTGGGATACGGCGCCGTGTAGCTCGGCGTCGGGACACCGGGTATCGGCAACGTCGGAAAGTGGAACATCGACGGCACCCCCGGCTCACCCGCCGGGCTCGTCGGGGGGTGCACGTCGATGGCGAGCTGTGTTCCGTCACGCGTGGTCAGGTAGGTGTAGCCGTTGTCGGGTATCGACTGGTTGTAGACCTCCGGGTCCCACGGTTCCGCAGCGGCCGTGTGCACGGTGATCGGTTCCGACTCTTCTTCGGAGCCGACCGGTCGCACCCGATAGCCGCTCCCGGGCTTCACTTCGCGGAACAGGAGGCCCCCGAGCGAGTCTGCGTTCTGGGTGGAGAGGACCTTGCCGTGCGAGGTCAGCAGCGAGGCCTGGGAGTTCGCGGCCAGGCCGGTGACGTCAACCTGTTCGACGCTGCCCCGCGTTTCGAACGCGCTTGCACTCGCGGCTGTCACCGTCAGCGCGGCGAGCGCCGCGAGCACGGACATGACACACACCCGCCACAGCGACGGTCTCCCCATCCTTCGTCCACCTGCCCTTGTCTGAGATCGGTACGCGGCCCGAAATTCGAACCAACTGGGATGCGCGCGTCTGTACCCGATTCTGTGAAGCGCTAATCGCAGACGCGCCGCGTCACAGCGCGCGCAGCTGCGAGGAGACGGCGAGCAGGGGCGCCACGTCGCGCTGGGCGCGGGCGAGGATCAGCCCACCCTCGATCGCCGCGAGCACCGTCAACGCCCGCTCTCGTGCGGCGCCGTCGTCGAGCCCGTCGTCGGCGAATCGCCGTTGGAGCACATCCAGCCACGAGTCGAACGCCGCCTGTGCCGCCGCGCGCATCTCCTCCGACTCGCTCGCCGTCTCCAGCGCGACGGTCGCGATCGGGCAGCCGTCGGCGAACTGCGATCCCGCGAGCCCGGCCGCGAGCGCGTCGACGAGCCGGCCGATCGCCTCGCCCGTGTCGTCGCTGCTGTCGAGCATCGCCGCCATCGCTACACCCAGCTGCGCCGCCGACCGTTCCATCGCCGCGACGGCGAGTTCCTGCTTGCCCCCGGGAAAGTGGAAGTACAGCGAGCCCTTCGGGGCGCCGCTGAGGGCCACGATGTCGCTGACCCCGCTGGCGGCGTACCCGCGCCGGCGCAGCAGCTCCTGGGCGGCGGTGACGAAGGCGTCCTTTGACGCTCCCGGCGCGCGCTGGCGCCCGTTCGATCTCATTCCTCGCACGCCCGATGGATCGCCTTGCCCTCACGCCCGTCGGATCTCATTCCCGTTACTATAGTGACCGGTCTACATAGGAAGGTGTGTGTGATGCGAGAGCTTGTGTTCGCCGGTCCCCGGTCGTTGCAGTGGCGTGAGGCTCCAGAGCCCCGCCTCTCCTCGGACGACGGGGCGCTCGTGCGCCCGCTGGCGGTCTCGACGTGCGACCTCGACGGACTCATCGTCGCCGGAGCGTCCCCGTTTCCCGCCCCCTTCCCGCTCGGGCACGAATGCGTGGCCGAGGTCCTCGAGGTCGGCGACCGGGTCGGCTCGCTCACCCCGGGACAGCTCGTGAGCGTCCCCTTCCAGATCTCGTGCGGCACGTGTGAGGCGTGCGTGGCAGGGCGCACATCCAACTGCGCCGAGGTGCCGTTCATGTCCACCTACGGCTTCGGCCCGGCGGTGGACCGGTGGGGTGGGTTCCTCGCCGACGTGGTCGAGGTCCCGTTCGCCGAGCACATGCTCGTGCCTGTGCCGGAGGGCCTCGAACCGGCCGCGGTGGCGAGCGCATCGGACAACCTCAGCGACGCCTGGCGGGCGGTGGGCCCGGCGCTCGCCGAGCTCCCGGGCGCGGACGTGCTCGTCGTGGGCGGTGCCGGGCCCGGCTCGATCGGCCTCTATGCCGCCGGCGTGGCCGTGGCACTCGGGTCCCGCTCGGTGCTGTACGTCGACGGCGACCCGGCGCGGCGGGAGACCGCCGCACGCCTTGGCGCCCAGACGCTGGCCGAGAAACCCAAGCGTGTCGGCCCCTACCCGATCACGGTCGACGCCAGCGGCGACCCGCAGGGGCTGAAGCTCGCCCTGCGCTCTACCTCGCCGGACGGGGTCTGCACGAGCACGGCGATCTACTTCGGCGAGCAGCCGGCGCTGCCGTTGCTCGAGATGTACACCAAGGGCATCACCTTCCGGACGGGGCGCGTCAACGCACGCAGCGCGATGCCGCACGTGCTCGGCCTCGCGGCCGGCGGCCACATGCATCCCGAGCTCGTCACGACCCGTCGGGTCGGCTGGGAGGACGCCCCCGCTGCGCTCGCCGACGGGGACTGGACCAAGCTCGTGATAGAGCGAGGCTGACGAGTCGGCCACCCCGGCCCGGCGGCGCGAGCGTCCAACATTGGGTGGTTGTCGCCGGCGCCACCACGTAGCTTCGGCCGTGCCCCCGCAGGAACGTCGAAGACTCTCAAAGGAGGCACTCGTGTCGGGTCAACCCCCAACTTTGAATGCGACTGCGCCGGTGATCGTGAACGCCGGTGCTGCCACCCCCGCGTCCGAAGAAGACTACGGAAAACTCAAGCAACAGTTCGACACGGTGGTGACGAGCAACATCGGGAAGGTGGCCGTCATCGCGACGGCGCTGCTCGTGCCCCTGCTCACCGGCGCGTGCGCGTGGCTGCAGAAAGAACTCGGGATCAAACTCGACCCGGCCGAGCTCGCAACCTTCATCGCGAGCGTGGCCGCGGGCGTCGTGATCACCGCCTACAAGTGGATCTCCAACCGCGGAGACTGGGAGAGGTCCGTCGTCGACGCGTACGGCGTCTACCTCACCGGACAGGCTGCGACGACGCATCAGGTTGTGGTGGTGTCGGCGCCGCCGTCGCCCAATGGCGTCGTGGCCGCGGCCGCGATCGGGGCGCCTGTTGCCACGACCACGGGAGGCACGCACCCATAACCCGCGCGTCGGCACCGTGTCCGGTGCGGGGGCGGGATCGCGCTAGGGCGTCTCTGCCGGCGGCGCGGCGCAGGCGCTGCAGGGGAGCAGGAAGCGTTCGTCGCGTCCGGCCAGGGCAGGTGTGATCGGCGCCCTCAGCGCCGTGAGCTCCCAGCCGGACGCGCGCACCCGCTCGCTCAGCGGGGCGATCAGCTCGACGGTCCCGAGCGCACCTCCCCGGGGCGTGCTCGAGTAGCGGCGGGAGTCGTGCAGCAGCACGACCGACTCGTCGGTCAGCGGCGCGGCGCGGGCGGCCTCGAGCATCGCCGCCGCTGACAGGCCGCGGTAGTCGACCGAGTCGTAGGTCCAGCGGACCAGCTGACGCCCGCGCGCGGCCGCGACCCGGCAGGAATGTGTGGGGTTCACCGAGCCGTAGGGCGGTCGCCACAGGGCTGGCTCGGGCACCCCGTGTGCGGCGAGCACGGCTTCGATCTCCGCTGCATCCGCATCGAGCTCTTGGCGCCCGAGCGAGTCGTGGCGCAGGTGGTGCGCGCAGTGCATCTGGATCGAGTGCCCTCGCCGCAGCGTCTCGGCCAGCACCTCAGCTCCCCCCGGGGCTTCGATCTGCTCCGCCACGACGAAGAACGTGGCGGTGACGTGCGCGGCATCGAGGGCGTCGAGCACGCGCGGCGTCCAAGTGACGTCGGGCCCGTCGTCAAACGTCAGCGCGACCACGGGCGACGCGTCGGTGAACCGCGGGTGAACTCGAGGGTCGGCGGCTTCTCGGTCATGGTCAGTTCGCCCGAAGGTCGCTTCCGTCGTTGTCTCGTTACTCCTCTCGGGGATAGCAGCCTCGAGATGGCGCTCGAGTGCGTCCAGACGCGCGGACGAGCAGGCGTCCCGGCTGCGGGCACGGCAAACTGTGGCGCCGGCCTGGCCACGAGCAGACGAGCAAGGAGGGGCGCATGGGCGAGCTCTCGATAGAGGAGCTCTTTTCAGTAGCGGGCAAGACCGTCCTGGTCACGGGCGGCTCGCGCGGAATCGGGGAGATGATCGCCGCCGGCTTCCTCGCCAACGGCGCGACCGTGTACATCAGCTCCCGCAAGGCAGACGTCTGCGACGCCACCGCTGCTCGCCTAGCCGAGACCTACGGTGGCACGTGCGTGTCGATCCCGGCGAACCTGGCGAGCACCGACGGCGTCGCGGGTCTCGTACGCGCCCTCGGCGAGCGCGAGGACCACCTCGACGTGCTCGTCAACAACGCCGGCGCCTCCTGGGGCGCGCCCCTCGGAGAGTTCCCCGAGAGCGGCTGGGACAAGGTGATGGACACGAACGTGAAGGGGATCTTCTTCCTCACCCAGGGCCTGCTCCCGCTGCTCGAAGCCGGGGCGAGCCCCGACTCGCCCTCGCGCGTGATCAACATCGGCTCGATCGACGGGCTGCGGACCTCTCGTTTCGAGAACTGGTCCTACGGCGCGTCGAAGGCGGCGGTCCACGCCCTCACCCGCCAGCTCGCCGCCACGCTGGTGCGGCGCAACATCCTCGTGAACGCGATCGCGCCCGGGCCGTTCCCGACCTGGATGCTCAGCACCGGCGTCGGCGGGGGCGGAGACGTGGAGGCCACCGACTGGGACCAGGTCGGCCAGACCAACCCCACAGGACACGTCGGGAGGCCCCGCGACATTGCCGGCGCGGCCCTGTTCCTGGCCTCCCCCGCCGGCTCGTTCATCGTGGGTGACACGATCGTCTGCGACGGCGGGGTCGTCGCGAGCTGACGGGCAGAGCAGGGCGACGCCGCGGGCGCCCTCACCTGCAGCGCCACCGGGGGCGCCCTCACCTGCGGTGCCACCAGCGGCGCACTCACCTGCAGCGCCACCGGGGGCGCCCTCACCTGCGGTGCCGCCCGGGGCGCACTCACCTGCAGCGCCACCGGGGGCGCCCTCACCTGCGGTGCCACCCGGGGCGCACTCGACAGCCGATCCAGGGGTCCGTCTGCAGCGGGGAATACCGTCGTCCAATCGGGTCCCCGAAGCTAATGCTGAGGCGTCGCGCCGACGATTGCAGTCCGGTCTCATGAGGGGTCGTAGGAGTTCCACGTGCACCCGCCCTGCACTCGGCCGACGCGCCGTCGCGGCCGTCGCGAGCGCCCTCGCGGTGCTGCTCGCGCTCGCCGTCGCGGCCGTGCCCGCGGGCGCGTGGGAAAAACACGGCCCCGAATACACGCTGAAGGTTGCCGAGGGCGAGACGACGCTCCCCGAATACAGCCAGGACGGCACCTGGGGGTCGGCGAGCACGGGCGCTGAAGTGGCGGTCTCCATCATTCGTGGCGGGCTCACCGTCTTCAGGCAGACCGGCAACAACGGATGGGCCTCCCTCTCGCAGGTTCCCCAGGTCGGCGACGTCGTCACCCTGGAATCGCCGGTCGGGCGGGTGATCGGGACGCAGGTCTACGACGGCCTTCCCTCGATGGACCCCACCGTCTGTGCCGGGTCCACGAACTTCTCCGGCGCCAACACGAGCGGGTTCACAGTCGAAGGCTCGTACGTCACGTGGTCGCTGAGGACCAATCGCTACGGTCAAGTGGCCGGACCGAAGACCTCGGGCTTCGGCGAAGCCCAGGTGAAATCGCTCACCGGAACCACCTTCGGCGGGAACTTCCTGGTGCCGCTGCAGCCCGGCCAGACCGTCACCGCCGCCGAGTCGCTGAAGACCCACCTGGGCGAAGAAGCCACCTACACGTACGTCAGCGAAAACTCCCGTCCCGTGGGAGGATGTCCGCCGCCGCCTCCCCCGCCGCCACCACCACCTCCTGCACTGCAGGGAGTCGTGATGAAGCTGGGACACCTCACGATCCACTCGCTGCTGAAATCGGGCTGGCACGTGCTCGTGGGCATCAACCAGCCCGGCACCGTCGTCGAGGGCCTGTATCTGGCGGGCGGCACGCTGCCGGCGTTCGCCTCCAGCAGGCACCACAGTCACAAGCCGCCCGCGCTGTTGGTCGCCCGCGGTTACGTCGTCGCCAAGAAAGCCGGCGTCGTCAGCGTGGTGCTGCGGGTGACGAAGAAGGGGCGCAGCCGGCTCCACTCGGGTTCGCATACCGTGCTGCTCACCACTCTGCACAGCACCTCCGGGGCCAAACTGGGCCTCGGTCGCCGGTCCGTGACGATCCACTGACGGCTCGCGCCGCCGTGGAGCGCGCCCTCGGGATCGCCTTGACAGCCCTGGTCTGGCTGGTGCCCGGCCCGGTGCTCCCGGTCCCGTCCCGCACCGGCGCGGAAGGACCGCCGCAGCCGTTCGCCGCCACGCCGCGATCGGGTCCCGTGCCCCCGCGTACGGGCCCCGCCATCGCACGTCGCGAGGACCGCGCGATGCTGTACGGCCCGTTCCCCGTGGGAGGTCTCGTGCGGGGGGTCTCCGACGGCGTGCTGCTGGAGAGCGCCGAGCCTACAACGCGGGCGCTCGCGCTCGCGCGCATCCGGGCGACCGGCGCCGCGGTGGTGCGCATCCCGGTGGACTGGCGCGAGCTGGTGTCCGCGACCCCGCCCCCCGGCTTCGACCCCAGCGACCCCGCCGATCGCGCGTACCACTTCGGGCGCCTGGACGAAGCCGTGCGCAGCGCCGCGGCCGCGGGACTCCAGCCGATGCTCGTCGTCTTTCACGCACCCCCGTTCGCCGAAGCACCCGGGCGCTGGCCGTTCGCGTTCCCCGGCAGCTGGGCTCCGAGCCCCGAAGCGCTGCTGGCGTTCGCGAAGGCGCTCGCGCGTCGCTACGACGGGAGCTTTCCGGACCCGCAGGTGCCCGGGCACGCGTTGCCTGCGGTCAGGGACTTCCAGGCTTGGAACGAGCCCAACCTCGCGCGCTATCTGGAGCCGCAGTGGGTCGTGGAGGAAGGGCATTGGACGGCGTTCTCGCCGCTGCTCTACCGCCAGCTTCTCAACGCCTTCTACGCCGGCGTCAAGCAGGTCGCCCCCGATGACGTCGTGATCACCGCCGGGGTCGCTCCCGACGGCGACCGCGCGGGAGTCGGGCGGATGGCTCCCGTCACGTTTCTGACGGTGCTGCTGTGCCTGACCGGCGCCACCCCGCCGGTGCGCGCTCCCTGTGCCGAACCACCCCACTTCGACGTGCTGGCGTTCCATCCGCTGTCGGTGGCGGACCCCGACCACCCCGCTGCATCGTCGCTCGACGTCTCGATCGCGGACACGGCCAAGGTCACGGGACTGCTGGCGCGTGCCGAGGCCCTGGGCACCGCGCTGCCCGCGGCCCCCAAGCCCGTGTGGGCGACAGAGCTCAACTGGGAAAGCGCCCCCCAGTCGCCGTCGGGCGTGGCTGCGGGGCTGCAGGCACGATGGATCTCGCGGGCGCTTCACCGGCTGTGGATCGCCGGCGTGAGGCTGGTCGACTGGCAGTTCCTGGTCGACCCCTACCCGGCCGTGCGGGTCGGCGGACCCGTCGGGGAAGCAGTCGAATACCGGCGCCCGGCCGGTCTCTACAGTGCCGGCCCCGGGGGCAACTTCGAACTGGCACGCCCGAAGCCGTTCCTGGCCGGCTTCACGTTCCCGTTCGATCCCCTGCGGGCGGGCCGGGACCGCGTCCGTGTCTGGGCGCTGCTGCCGCGCGGCCAGCGCGCGGCGCTGGTGCAGTTCGCGCGCACCGTCCACGGGCCCTGGCGCACGCTGACGCTGCTGCGCGGCGGCACCGACGGCGTGCTCAACGCGGTCGTGCGGCTGCGCCGCGCGGCGGTGCTGCGCCTCGTCAGCGGCGGCCTCGTGAGCCCGGCGGCGAGCGTCAGGGTCTCGCGCCGGACTGGGGGTCGAGCAGCGAGAGGGTGACGGCCGCCGACAGCGTGGAGGTGGCGCTGCCGATGAACAGGCCCTTCACGGGAGGGATGTCGGCATAGAAGCGGCCGTGGCCGATCTTCACGTGGGAGCTGTCGGCGAGGCGTCGGTTGGTCGGGTCGATGCTGACCCACTGCGGCTCGCCAGCCTCCTCGGAGTCGGGGAGCAGCGCCTCGACCCATGCGTGGGTGTCGACCTCGAGCGACTCCGAGCCGGCGTCGTCGGGTGCCGCCCACAGGTAGCCGGACACGTAGCGGGCGGCGATGCCCCGCCGGCGTAGCAGCACCAGCGACAGGTGGGCGAAGTCCTGGCACACACCCGCCTGCTTGTCGAGCAGCTCGTCGACGCTCGAGCCCACGTACGTCGCGCCGGGGCGGTATTCGAAGCGTTCCGGAATCACCTGGCACAGCCGCTCGAGCGTCTGCAGGGGGGTGTCGGCCGCGATCGCTCCCTCGAGGTTCTCGAGTCCCGCGATCCTCGGCTGGTCGTCCCATGGCAGTGCGAACTCGCCCGCCGCGCCCGTATAGGAGGCGCTGCGCAGGCTCTCCCATGAGCCCTGCGGCGGGTCGGGCGGGTTGGAGGTCACGACCCGTGCGCGGACGTCGATCGTGAGGTGGTCGTGGGGGGTGGGGATCCCGAACTCGATCACCTCGGTCCCGAAGTAGTCGAGGTGGCGGGCGATCCGCGCTTCCGGCTCGATGCGCGTGTGGAACTCGTCGCAGCGTTGGGCGGAGGTCGTCGCGGGCCGCACCCTCAGCGCGTTGAGGTTGTCGGTCACCGGCCCGTCGTAGTGGTATTCGGTGAGGAAGCGGATCGCGAAGTGCACCTACATCTCCCCCCGGGGCCCGGCCGCGGCGGCGCCGGCGAAGTAGCGCTCCGCGACGTCCTGGTCGAGGTGTCCCAGCTCCTGGCGGGTCTCGCGACAGATGCCGGTCAGCTCCGAGCCCTCGGGGAGCGCCCGGCGCTGGAAGTCGAGGTCGGCGGCCAGGCGGCTGACCCTCAAGACCGGCTTGGAGTTGCGGGGCCCGGCGTCGGCCACGGTGAACACCTCGTGCAGGGAGTCCACGCATGCTGCCACGCTGTCCGGGTAGGAGCGCTCGAACAGCAGGAAGCGTGCCACCGGGTCGGCGTTGGGGGGAGCGGTGACGGCCCGCAGGTAGGCGTGAAATCCGCCCACCGCCTGGAGCAGGATCAGGGCCGTTCCGTCGGCCGGGGGAGAGTCCGCCGGCGGCATCGCCACGTGCAGCATCCGCAGCACCATGTCGGACACCTCGATCAGCCCGCCGGCGTCGAGGAAGCACTTGGCCTCGTCGCGGAGCATCGAGCGGTTGGCGATTCCCCAGATCAGCGCGGTGCGCTCCTTGATGTACTGGGAGGCGAGGAACGGGCCGGTGGGGGTTCCCCACCCGGGCTGTCCTGCGCTCTTCAGCCCGAGGGCGGTGGTGTTGATCGCCTGCCACATCTCGGCGCTGATCACGTCGCGCACCGTGCGGGCTCCGTCGCGGGCCCGTTCGATGCTCGCGAGCATCGATTCGGGGCGCTCGGGGTCGAGGATCAGCTGGCCGAGGGTCTGTCCCGCCTGCTCCTCGCCGTGGTCGTCGCCGAGCATCGCGAGCAGCCCGCCCGAGCCGAAGCTGACCCCGGGTGTCGCGTCGGAGGCACCCTGCAGCTCGGCCTGGAGCACGGCCTCCACCGCGCGGGCGGTGAACTCTGCGCGCGCGAGGTTCCGTCCCAGCCAGTAGAGCTCGTGGGCGATCCGCGCGAGCATCACGCGTCGTCCCCGTGCCCGCGCTGCTGCTGCTGCTGCTGCTGGGCGACCCACGTGCCGTAGCGGAGGTCGGGGAGCGCCGGAGGCTGGGTGTCGGCGATCGGCGCGCCCGCGCGGTCGGCGTCGTCGCCGTCCTCGAGCACCCAGGTGTCCTTCGACCCGCCCCCGCGGGAGGAGTTGACGATCAGCGAGCCCTCTTCGAGCGCCACCCGCGTAAGGCCGCCCGGCACGATGTCGATGCGCTCGCCGAACACGGCGAACGGCCGCAGGTCGACGTGACGGGGCACCAGCGTTCCGTCGCCGTCGACGACCGGGACCGTGGAGAGCCGCACCACGTCCTGGGCGATCCAGCGGTCGGGCGCGGCGGCGAGCAGGCGCCGCATGTGGCCGATTTCCTGCTCGCTGGCGTGGGGGCCGATCATCACACCGCGTCCGCCCGACTCCCCGGTGGGCTTCACCACCAGCTCGTCGAGGCGGCCGAGCACGTGCTCGAGCACTTCGGGGTCCGAGGGCAGGTAGGTCCTGACGTTCTCGAGGATCGGCTCCTCGCCGAGATAGAAGCGGATCATCTCGGGGACGAAGCGGTATATGGCCTTGTCGTCGGCGACACCCGTCCCGAGCGCATTGGCGATGGCGACGTTGCCTGCCCTGTAGGCACGCACCAGCCCGGGGACCCCAAGCAGCGAGTCGCCCCTGAACTCGAGCGGGTCGACGAAGTCGTCGTCGATCCTTCGGTACACCGCGTGGGCGCGCTCCAGGCCTTTGATCGTGCGCATGTACAAGACGTCGTCGCGCACCACGAGGTCGGATGCTTCGACGAGCTCCACGCCCATCTGGCGTGCGAGGAAGGCGTGCTCGAAGTAGGCCGGGTTCGCCGGGCCCGGCGTCCACACGACGACCGTGGCCTCGCTCTCGGCCGAGGGAGCCACCGCGCGCAACGCCCCCAGTAGCAGCTGGGGATAGTGGTCCACGGGCCGCACCCGATAGGACGCGAACAGCTCGGGCACCAGGCGTGCCATCGCGGCGCGGTTCTCGAGCACATACGAGATCCCCGAGGGGATCCGCACGTTGTCCTCGATCACACGCCAGCTGCCGTCGCTGTGTCGCACGAGGTCGCACCCCGCGACGTGCGTGTACACGCCCCCCGGCGGCCTGATGCCGTGCACGGCGCGTGCGAAGTGCGAGCAGGAGGCGACCAGCCTCCACGGCACGATCCCCTCGTGGACGATCTCGCGCGTGTGGTAGACGTCGTCGACGAAGTGGTTCAGCGCGCGGATCCGCTGGGCGAGGCCGCGCTTGATGCTCTTCCATTCCTCGCCGTCGAGCACACGCGGGACGAGATCCAGCGGGAACGGGCGGTCGTGGGTGGGGCCGTCCCCGCCGCCGGTCTCGAACGTGATCCCCTGTTGCATGAAGATCGCATCCCGTCGTCGCCCGGCCTCGATCAGGCCCGTCGGGCCGAGTTGGGCGAGCGCCTCGACGAGCGCTCCGGCGGTCGGTCGGGGAGTGCCGTCGTGCTCGAACAGCTCGTCCAGGAACGGCGGCGTGGGGGTGTAGCCCAGGGCCGCTGCCCCGCCTGCACGCGCGTCTAGCAGCGGCACCTCGGTGTCCTCGGCCAACCCTCCCGTGCCAGCACGCGACTGCACGGCCAGATTCTCCCCGTCACCGCCCGTGCCCGCCTTCGACTGCTGGCGAAACCGCGACGCCCCGCCCTGCCCATTTGTCGACCGTCAAGCGAGCTTCCGGCGACGGCCCGGCGGGGGGGCCGGGCCGCCACCGGTGCTCCACCGGTCGGCTGGTCTGGGCGACGTCAGTGGAGCAGGTCGAGGGTGTTTTCCGCGTCGTTGACGAAGTACACCCCATGCTGGTCGGGGGTCAGCGTGAGGCCGAACAGGCCGCCTTCACCCGCCCCCGTGTCGACCGGCGGGAACTGGAAGCCGAAGGGGGTGGTTTCGACGATGTTCCCGTTGCCGCCGTTGGCGGTGAGGATGTTGCCGTTGGGCGCGAGGGTGAGCCCGAGCGGCTGCGCCAGGCCTCCTGCGGAGGTGACCGTCAGGCCTCCGTGGGTCGCGGGCGCGATGCGCAGCGCCGCCAGTGGCACGGCCGCGATGCGGTTGCCGTCCGTGTCCGCCACGAACAGCGTGCCGAACTGGTTCAACGCCAGCCCGGTGGGGCCCAGCACGAAGGCGGCTTCATCGGTGCGCTCGGGGAAGCCGGTTGCGATCACGTGCTCGGAGACGACCTGGGGCGGCCCGGGGGATCTGGTGTCGAGCATCACGCGCACGATGTTGCCGCCGAAGCTGGTTTCTTCGACGGTTTCGTTGAGGACGTTGCTGACAAACAGGTCGGTGAACCCGGAGAACGACGCGGAGGTCATGTCCCACGGGCCGTTGATCATGTGGCCGGCGATCGTCTTGACCGGATGGCCGTGGGGGTCGAGCACTATCAGGCAGCCGGCCTTCGCCGTCGCAGCTTCGCCGTTTTCGGAGGGGAGGCTTCCGACCACCACGAAGTTGTCCGGCAGGATCGCCAGCGCCGTTGTCAAGCCCACGCCGCCGGGGCAGGGCCCGGGCAGTTCGGAAGCCTTCAGCTTGGCGAAGAGTGTCTGGCTCCCGCCGGGCGAGAGCTCCACGATGGTGCTGCCGGTCCCCTGCAGGTTTTCGCTGTCGTTGAAGTTGCTGATCAGGATGTCGCCCCTGACGAGCGCGCCGGTGCTGCGGGGTACGACCGCGATCCCATAGGGGTTCACGTCCCCGTTGCCGGGAACGGTTTCACCAACCTGTGAGACGGTGTGAAGCCCGCCGATGAAGGGCGGGCCGAACGCCGAGGCGGCCACGGGAGAGAGCGCGCCGAGCATCATTGCCGCGGCGGCCAGCGCGCCGCCGGCGAGCGCCGCGATCCGGGCTCCCGCCCTCCTGCGGGGCGCTGCCTGGGACTCGAACGGGGGAACTTCGGGCAGGGCACAGCGACGGAGGCTGTTCACGTCTCCCTCCTTCCGGTGATGGACGAGACCTACACATGACTAGATCCCATCGAGGGCAAGAAACTTCCCCGTGCTCGTACCGCGCACCAGGAGGGCCGTCGAGGGAGAACCAGCCGCGCCTCGCACGGCCGTCGAGGGAGAACCAGCCGCGCCTCGCACGGCCGTTTAGCTGCGGGCGCACCCGCTCATCAAACGCGTCAATGCCGCCGAGGCAACCGCATGACGCGGACCCGCCCGGCCGCGCTGCGCGAGCTCAAGGCTTCCCACGGCGCGCACAAGGACTCCGAAGCGCATCACCCCGGCAAGCCCGGCCACTCCGGCAAGCCGGCCAAGCATGGCTCGGCCGGCAAGGGCAAGCACAAGCTCCACAAGCACACCCTCCGCAAGCACAAGCACAAGCACAAGCGCAAGCACAAGCATCGCCCCAAGCATCACGCACCGGTATCGGGG
>Ga0335083_10005118_pt1 | contig 16583 bp, 14 predicted proteins | sample Lox_Sample_42_FD_206716 | JGI IMG/M metagenome (GOLD analysis project Ga0335083, IMG submission 206716) | Soil microbial communities from Loxahatchee National Wildlife Refuge, Florida, United States - Lox_Sample_4.2 | ecosystem: Environmental > Terrestrial > Soil > Wetlands | place: USA... | reverse complement strand
CTGCCGCGCGGCGTTGCGCAGGGCGGGCGCGGTGTTTCAACGGACGACCTCACAACCGCGCCCGCACCCTCCTTCTCCCGGTTCAGCGTCCGGAATGGGCGAGTCACATTCGATATTCAGGAAGAAACGGCAAGCAAACAAATCCTCTCGAGGCAAACATGGGAAAAAGGGCGCTGATCACAGGCATCACGGGCCAGGATGGTTCCTATCTGGCGGAATTTCTGCTGCGCATGGGCTACAAGGTTTGCGGAATCGTGCGGCGGAGCAGCACGGTCAATCTGGAACGGCTGGCGCATCTGCAGGACAAGATCGAGTTGATTCAGGGCGACCTGTTGGATCAGAACTCGCTGATTTCGGCGCTGAATCAGAGCGAGCCGGATGAGGTCTACAACCTCGCCGCGCAATCGTTCGTACCGACGTCCTGGAATCAGCCGGTGTTGACCGCGGAATTCACGGCGCTCGGCGTGACGCGGCTGCTGGAAGCATTACGCGTGGTGAATCCACGGATCCGCTTCTACCAGGCATCGTCGAGCGAAATGTTTGGAGCCGCCAGCGAGATGCCTCAAAGCGAGCGCACGAAGTTCCATCCGCGCAGCCCTTACGGTGTGGCGAAGCTCTATGGACACTGGATCACCGTGAACTACCGTGAAAGCTACGATCTTTTCACTTGCTCGGGAATCCTGTTCAACCACGAGTCGCCGCGGCGCAGCGTGGAGTTCGTGACGCGGAAAGTGACGTATAACATCGCGCTCATCAAGTTCGGGCTGCAGAAAAGCTTGCGGATGGGCAACCTCGACGTGCAGCGCGACTGGGGATTTGCGGGCGACTACGTGCGCGCGATGTGGCTGATGCTCCAGCAGGAGACGCCTCAGGACTTCGTGATCGCGACGGGCGTTTCGCACACCGTGCGGCACCTGCTCGAAGTGGCATTCGCACATGCGGGACTGGATTACCGCGAGCACGTGGAAATCGATCCCGAACTTCTGCGTCCCGCGGAGGTATTCCATCTGCTGGGAGACTCCTCGAAAGCGCGGCGCGAACTGGGATGGGAGCCAACCGTGTCGTTCGATCAGCTGGTCCGCATGATGGTGGACGAGGATCTGGCCAGAATGCGAAACAGCACGGAAGAACCGCTCGTGGCACGGCGGATGGAGCCTGCACTCGGCATCGCGCAACCGCTGCGATCCTTGCGCTGAGCTGTTCCCGCGGCGCGGATCATTCAATCCACACAAGGATGGACGCACTTATTCCCGGCGGGGGATAAGTGCGTTCGCGCTTTCAACTAGTCGAGACGGGGATTGCGCCAGACCTGCGTGCCGTCGACGCGCGTGAGCGATTCGAGGCTGGGCGCATTGGGCTGGAACGCGAAGATCGCGGGCTTTTCGTTTTCGAGGATCCATTTGGCGCTCATCAAGAGAGCGATCAGCTGACCATCGATCAGGCGCGAGTGCGTGCCGATGATGAGCCAATGCGCGCGCTCATTCAGCGCGCGAATGCCAGCTTCGCAAATCGACACTTCACTGCCCTGCACGTCGATGTGGACGAGATCCCAACGCGGCTGCTGAGCGAGCAGATCGTTGATCGACACGATCTGAACGTCGATGGTTGCCGACGGGTTGGCATCCGCTCCGTAGATCGGCCGAGTGCCGTAGCTATTGCGCGGATCAACGCGAGGCCAGCGGGCGCGGCCGGCGAGGGTCCCGACGGCTGCCTGGAGCAGCAGGTGGCGATTCGGATCGAGACCGTTGTCGACAAAGTGCTGGCGCAGAAATGCGAAGTGGCCGGGATCGCCTTCGACCGCCAGCAACGAGATGTCTCGAATGCCGGCGTTGCGCGCCGCGACCGCTCCCGCAACCACCCACGGTCCCCAGCCGGCGCCAAGCTCCATCGCCACGTATTTCCCCCGGGCGCTGCGGACGGTCTTGAGCAGGCCGATGTATTCGATCGCCTCCGCGTGAAAATCGTTCGGAATCGGGGGCGGAATCACGGTACCGACGAGAAACTGCACCTGATCCCAGAGCGAGGAACCGCGCGTCCTCACTCCGAGGCGATCGACGATGAAGCCCGGCACGGGTGCCGGCGACAGAGAGAAGTGTTCGCGAATCAGCGAGAGCTCTTCGGGCTTGTAGCCCGCGTAGATCTGGTCGGGAGGAACCTGAACGGGGGCTTGAGGCTCAGGCGGAACGGGCGCGGGGCGGCAACGCGCCAACAGTTGCGTGGCGGCATCGCGTTGGCCCGAGTCCATGCCCTGTCCGGCGAGCGCACGCTCCAGCATCACCATCGCTTGGTCGATTCTGCCGTCTGCCGCGAGAAGACCGCCGAGATTGGCCGCAGCCTGGGCGAATTGAGGCTCCAGCTCGAGGGCGCGCCGAAAGGCGAGTTCCGCGGCTCGCAGGTTGCCGTTGCGAAACTGCACCGAGCCCCAGTTGTTCCAGCGGTCAGCCGTCTCTTGCTCGGCGAGGCCCTTTTCAAGAAGGCGCAGCGCCTCAGCCAAGTGGTTGCTCCGCCATTCCTGCAGTGCGAGTTCGTCTGTTGCAGCTGCCGTCATCGATCCCATTGTCGAGCTCCCGAATGGCGTGTCACAGGCATATTCATCGCGCTTGTCGAGCTTCGTGCTTCTGCTGCTTCTCCGCGCGAAGGACGGCCCGATAGAACTCAACCGTGCGCTCCGCAACTTTCTCGCGCGTGTAGTGCTCGAGGAAGCGGGCGCGGCCGGCTTGTCCCATGGCCTGGCGCTTGCCAGCATCCGTGAGCAACTGCGAAAGCGCGGCTTTCAAGCTTTCGACGTCGCCCGGCTCAGCGAGCAGACCGGTGACGCCGTCCTCGATGATTTCCTTCATGCCGCCCACGCGGCAGCCGACCGCCGGTTTGCCGAACATCATGGCTTCGATGAAAACGAGGCCGAAGGATTCGTAGCGCGAAGGGCCGACGAAGATGTCGCATTGCGCGAGGTGCCGCTCAAGTTCCGCGTCCGAGACTTTTCCCGCAAACATGACACGATCGAGAAACGGCGCGCGCGCATGGCGCGAACGGAATTCCGCGGCGAACGTGGCGCCATTGGCGCGCGGCCGGTCCTCTCCGACGAGAATGAAGCGCGCCTGCTTGTGCTGCGCACAGAGGGCAGGAATTGCTTCGAGGAGAACATCGATTCCCTTCCGATTCTCGAAGCGCCCGGCGAATAGCACGTTGATCGACTTGCCTTTCTTCTCGACGCTCTGGCCGCCGGAGCGATCCGCCATGCCAATCGGGGTGACAAAAAGCCTGCCGGGCGCAAAGTCAATCCCGTACTGGCTGCGCATCGTTTCGGCGATGGCGTCGCTGATGGCGCGAACGGCGTTCGCGTGCCGCATGACAAGAGTTTCGGCGCCGATCAACTGATCGAAGAATTGGCGCTGGCCAGCCGAGCCGTCGATCCAACCCGGATTCGTTTCGAGCGCCATCTTGAGCGGCGTTTCGAGACTCGTGACCGTAACAAATGAGCCGTCGAGAACAGCGGCGAGGCCCTCCGCATCCCAAATCGGCCCCTCGACAATGTCGACCGGATGCATCGCGTTGATGCGCCGCACTTCGCGGAGCAATCGAGCCGACCTGTTCCAGATCTGAGCAGGGATCGTGATTCCCGGCGGAGGCGGCGGCTCCTCGTGATCCTCTGCGAGGCGATGAACCCAGACGCCGTTTTCAAAATCGACCGTGTTGTGGCCAGTGGAAGTCTTCGTGAGCACATGAACCGTATGGCCGAGATCGGCCACACCGCAAGCGAGCTCGTAGGCCATGCGGCCGATGCCGCCCACGACGCCCGGAGGATACTCCTGACTCAGGAGGCAAATGGTCAACTTTTCGGAAGCCGGCAGCGTCACGGGATACGGCTTGAACTGATAGGCCGCGACGCGATCAAACACGTCCGTCTCGACCGGGCCGCGCAGCTCTCTTGCTGTATCCGAGTAGAGAAAGCGGCGCGGGCGCGACAAACCGGCTGCTACGCCTGCCCGCAGGCCCGCATCGGCGTCGCGATGAAGCTGGTCCATCTGCTCGCGGCTGGCGGTGCGGCGGTCAACATGGAACTTCAGATTCGCTTCGGCTTCCGCGCAGAAGCGATCCCAGTCCTTGATCAACTCCCGGAACGATGTGTCCGGCGGAGCGTTCTTCAGCGCGAAATACGCTTTGTTCTTGATGACCGGATGCCACGCGGTGACGACGCGGTTCTCACTGCGAATGTGGCTCGGCAGAAACCGGTGATAGACAAACGCACTGGAGAGCTGCTTGAGCAGGAAGCCGGCGTCTACGAGCCGCAGGCACACATCGGTTTCATCGAGGTAATACTCGAATTCCTCGTCAAAGCCGCCGATTTCCAGCAGAGCGTCGCGCCGAAAGACGGCGTTCGTGCCTTGCAGATACGGGAACTCGAGACAGCCGGGATAGCAGAATTCGGAGCCCGGCTGCGGAACGTTCCAACGGGCAGTGCCAATGCGATTCGACACAGAGTAACGGTATTGCAGGTTGTAGCCGGTGTGATCGAAGACGAATCCGCCCGCGCCGCCGACTTCGTCGGAGTCAAAGGCCGCGGCAGCATCATCCAGCCAGTTCTGGTCGGGCACCGCGTCGTCGTCGAGAAAGGCGACGAGATCGCCGCGCGCCATATCGATGCCGACATTACGCGAAACAGAGAGATTGCGGTCCGAACATGTGCCGAGGCGAATCGACGATGCATGATCCCGCAGCATGCTCATCGTGTCGTCCGTTGACGGACCGTTGACGACAATCACCTCGAAGTTCGGATAATTCAGGCGACGAAGAGACCGCAGCGTGACGTCGAGGCTCGCCGCACGGTTGTACGTATTGATGACGACAGAAATGGCGGGTTGGCGGATGGTCATGGCGACTCAGCCTCGGAGTCGAACACTAGACATACGCATGCATGACGCCGCGAGAAGGCTGCCACGGAGGAAAGATGGTCACATTGCGGAAGCCAACCTCACCCAGCATCTCGGCGACACAGCGCGGATTGGGGCCCCAGAAATTCGAAGGATCGTTGTTAAGCGTCCTGCCGGGATAGAAAACCATCGCCGGGCGAGGATAATCCAGCGCGTCGTAGTGTGTTTCGAGGATCAGGAGTTCGCGGCAAACGGATCGAGCGGCGCGAAGATAGCGAAGCGGGTCCGGCGCGTGATAGAGCACGCCGAGAAACAGGACGACATCGAACATTCCCACGGTGGCGGGGGAGATATCCTCGACGGCGATGAGCTTCGCTTCCACGCGAGATTGCAGGGCCTCACGAGCGATCTTGAAGCCTTCGCCATCTCCCATGCCCGTGCCCTGCCAGCAGTACATGTCGGTGGCGAGAACGCGGCTCGCGCCGCGCTTCTCCGCTTCAAACGAAAAGAAGCCGTCGTAGGCGCCGATGTCGATCACGGTCTTGCCGGTCAGGTTCTCCGGAATGCGCATCAGCTTCAGCTTCGCCGGCGAATCGTCGACGCCGGGCGTGACGACGCCGTTCCCCAGATCGATCTTATGAAACCAGGGCCGAGAGAAAACCTTGGCGCGCAGCTCTGCCGTGTTCACCGCCGGACTCCTCAATGGGGACGAGATAGCGAATGTGCTCAAGTCAGCTTTTCACCTGGGATGGATTGGCCGGGATGCAAATTGTGCCTAGTCGAGACTCGAGTGCGGCCACGCGGCCGGCAAGTTTTTCCAGCGCTTTCTGCGTGGCAACGTCAAGACGGCGCGCTTCGCGGAGCGCGTGGGGAAAAGAGTCCACATGGACCTTCATCGCTTGCAGGATTGGACCGATCTCGCCAAGTTGCGGATCCGACTTGGAGCGCTGGTCGGCCATGCCCTCGGAAAGGTGTTTGAGGACCACGGCGACCTTGGTCATTTGATCTTTGATGGTATCGACATCAGAAATCAGCTGAGCGAGCCGAACTTCGTGGTCATCGGAAACCGCAGCGGCGCTGCTTTCAAGCGAAATGGCCATTCTTCTAGCACCTCTTCCCTTCACCGCACGTGGGAACTCAAATCTCCGCCATCTAGAGCAGCAATTCACCGGCCTTTGCCGCCTAAGGATTTTCTTAAGTGGCCTGTTGCGAACATGGCCGAGGTAGGGCGCTCGGGCAGCGTGCTCATGCCGGCAACTCCCGCGCAACTCAGATGAATCGGCGCAGCTTTGGCACAGGGAGTGCATGTCACGCAGCGGACGTTCGTGTCTCTGCGCGTGTGGGCAATCGAAATCGCGAGCACGTCGGGAAGCAGATTCCGGGAATCGAGAAAATGCCGACGTTAGTGGATGAGCGAAACAAGGAGCACGTAGAGACGCCGTGGCGGCACACGGCGCAGCCGCCCGCCGCAGAGCGCGGCATTTTCTACCAGGGAATCGTGTACGGCGGAACGGGATACGCGGAGGAGTCCTGGGTGATCGCCGCCGCGCTGGCGGAGTCCGGCATCCCGGTTCAGCTCTCGCCGATCGGCTGGGGAACGGACGTGATGCATCTGCTGCCGGCCTACGCGCGGCAAAGCCTCGAGCGCATCTCCAGGGAGAGAGTCGAACTCGAGGATAGCATCCTCTACCAGCACGCGATGGCCTACCTGTGGAACATGAGCTGGCACGCGCGCGTGCGCGTGGGCCGCACGATGTTCGAGACGGACCGCCTTCCGGACGGCTGGGCTGAGCGCTGCAACGCGATGGATGAAGTCTGGGTGCCGACCGAGTTCAACCGCCGAACATTCTCGGAAGCAGGAGTCGAGCTGAAGAAGCTGCGGGTCGTGCGGCCCGGAGTGGATACCGAACTTTTCCGGCCGGGCGCGGAGCCGCTGAGGATTCCTTACGCGCGATCGTTCAACTTTCTCTCCGTTTTCGACGTGCAGCCGCGAAAAGGGAGCGATCTGCTGCTGCGCGCCTACCTGAACGAGTTCAAGGCGGACGAGGACGTGGCGCTGATCCTGAAGATTTCTCAACACAGCGAACGAAATGCCGATCCGACGGCCCAGATTTGTTACTTCGTCGAAAAGGAAGTCGGCATTCCGCTCGAAAAGTGTCCACCGATCATTTTGCTGAACCGGTTCCTTTCGCAGGCGGACATGGCCTCGCTCTACGGCGCGGCCCACGCTCTGGTTCTGCCTACGCACGGCGAAGGTTACGGACGGCCTCTGATGGAGGCCCTCGCGAGCGAACTGCCCGTGATCGCGACGCGCTGGAGCGGGCAGCTGGACTTCTTGAACGATGAGAACAGCTACTTGATCGATGTCGAGAGTCTGGTGCCCGCGTCCGCGGAGGAAGAATCGTTCGCCGGACATCTGTGGGCACAGCCGAGCATCCATCACCTACGGCAGCAGATGCGGCGCGTGTTCTCACACCGCGGCGAGGCCCAGCAGCGGGCGCGGCAGGGCCGGAGCGACATGGTGGCAAATTGGGACTGGAGCATCACGGCCCGACTTTGGGTTGACGAATTTCGGAGGCTGCTCGATTAGGTTGTGCGCAAGGCAGTCGTATTCAGAACGGAGAGGAAGATGAACACTATGCTGGCTCAAGCGGTTGCACCGCTGCAGCGGGCGGTAGCCCCGGACGCTCCTTCCGACAATCAAGCGCTCACGCTCGAAACGCTGAGTCGCGCCATGGCGGACAACGCCCTGCTGAACTCGGAAGTCGATCAAAAAATCCTGGCGCGCCTGTTGGAGACACAGGAAGAGCTGAAGGCAACGAACCGCGCGGTACAGCAACTGCGGCGGCAATTCGCCCAGTTGGTCCGCAGTCTGGGGCAGGTGATGGAAGTCACGCGAGTCGACCTGGAAACCGAAGCGCGCGAGAAGTCGTAAGCGCGCGGGCCGACATTTGACGGGTAGTTCGACGGGAAAGAGCGTCATGCCGATATACGTTGTCGATCATCGCGAAGGGCCGCCGGCTGCCAGCTATGAGCGAAGCCCGCTGGTGGCCGTCGAGACGGACGCTGCGTCCGCGGATGCGCTGCCGCATGCCATTCGATCGCTGGCGGACTCGATTTCGTGCGAGCGTCTCGATGCTTTCCGGAGCGACCGAGTGCCACGAGACTCGACTGGCGCATTGACCTGGATCGAAGGCGATCGCTTATTGGAAGGCTCGCCGGCGATGATCCGGCGGGATCTGCGCAAGCCCGGCCGCCGATGCTTCGTCCCCGTTCACCTGCCGTGCATACCGGACCTCGATCTGCTCGCTCTCGAGCCACGCTGGCTGAGCGGCGGGCAGATGGCGGATTTCTGGAGCGCGGCAGCGAGAATCTCACGGACGACTTCGCCATCGGCGCGTTCGTTGGAAGCACTCCAGACGATCCAGAAGCCGTGGGCGCAGATGCTGCAAGCACTGCTCGCAGAGCAAACGAAAACAGGTGCTGGAATCGAGGGACTTGCGCGAGTTGCGAATGACGGGGCTGCGCCGACACAGGTCGGCGCGCTCGCTCTGCGAAACCTGATCATCGCCTTGATGAAGCAAAACGATCTGGCAAAGGCCGAGCAGGTGTTGGAGGGCGCGTTCAAGGCGTTCCCGACAAACACGGAACTCTTGTATGTCGGCGCGATGCTATGTCTCCGCGCACGCAAGACGCAGAAAGCGCTTGGGTATCTCGAACGGACGCGCACTGGCAATCACGACTTCGTCGGCAGCGGTGGAGAATCCAGTTACAGGTCGGCGTGGCTTCTTGGAAAGATGGCCGCGGAGGTCGGAAATCAGAAAGTCGCGTTCGAGAATTTCTATCAAGGAATGGTGAGCCGGCCGGTGTTCGGGCCGGCCGTCGATGAATTGTTGAATCTGAGGCTGTCGCCCGCACTGGCCGAGCGCTACGAATACGACTTCTGCAAGCTCGTGCGGCGCGCGCCGAAGTATCTGAACTCGGTTTTCGGCTATCTGCTGCTCCATCGCGCATTTCGCACGGCGCGGCGAATCGCGGAGACCACCGGGCTGAAGAAGGAGCAGAAAGAGGCGCTATTGGCGCAACTCGCATCGGCGGAAGCGCCGTTTGTGCGCAGAACCGGCGATCACGGCGGCAAGCCGGGAATTCTATTCTCCGGCCCCTTCTTCGAGAACACGAGCTTCGGACGCATCAACCGGGAACTGGCGGCCGGATTGATGCAACGAAGTGGATTCGATGTCGCGCTCGAACCTTGCTGCCATCCGGCGATGGCGCCGGGCAAGTTTCCCTGCGGTCCCGCTCTGTCGAAGGCGATGCTGCGGCATCCAAAGCAGCTCGACCTGACGATCCGGCATATGTGGCCGCCCGACTTCGAGCGGCCGCCGCGAGGCAAGCTGGCAGTCATACTACCGTGGGAATACGGCACCGTACCGCGCATCTGGGTGCGCGACATCGAACGAAATGTGGACGAACTGTGGGTGCCGTCCGATTTCGTCCGTAACGTTTTCGTGCGCGCCGGAGTGGGCGAGAGCCGGGTGTACGTGGTTCCAAACGGAATCGACCCCAAGGTGTTCTCACCCGAAGGACCGACGGCCCGCCCGAACGGCTGCCGCAAATTCCTGTTTCTCTTTGTCGGCGGCGCGATTCTGCGCAAAGGAATTGACGTGCTGCTGGAAGCGTACGGCGAGGCCTTCGAGGCGGGCGACGACGTGACGCTGCTGATCAATGCCGGGCTCAATCCCGCGTACGCGCACAACGCGCAGACGGGACTGTTGAACCAATTCATCAAGGATCCAGGCCGTCCGCATCTCGCCGCGCTAGCGGAGCACTTCGACGACGCGACGCTCGCAACGTTGTATCGCGGGTGCGATGCGATGGTGCTGCCTTATCGGGGCGAGGGATTCGGGATGCCGATCGCGGAAGCGATGGCGTGCGGAAAGCCTGTGATAACGACGGGCGCCGGGCCTGCGCCGGAGTTCTGCCCTTCTGATTGCGGATACTTCATCCCTGCAAAGTCAGCAAAGGTTCCCGATGCTCCTCCCGCTTTTGGCGCGCTGGCCGGCGACTGGACGTGGTTTGCTCCCGACGTAGCGGCGCTGGCGCGCACCATGCGGCACGTTTACGAGCATGGAGACGAGGCAGCCGAGCGCGGAAGAAAAGCTGCCAAAGCGATCCGGAACACGCACACATGGGACCGGGTTGTGTCCACGTACGTCGCAAGGATCGCTCAACTGACCGAGCGCGACCCGGCTCGGGAGGCAATGGCAGAGCCGAAAGAGGAGGGCGCATGCCGCGAGTCGCTCTCTGCATGATTGTGAAAGACGCGGCGGCGACGCTGGAAGTGTGCCTGGAGAGTGTGCGGGAAGTGGTTGATGAGATCGTGATCGCGGACACGGGATCGACGGATTCGACCATAGCCCTTGCGCGAAAGCGCGGCGCGCGCGTGGTTGAGATTCCATGGGAGAACGATTTCGCGGCCGCGCGAAATCGGGCGCTCGCCGAGGTGCAAGCGGACTGGGTTCTGGTTCTCGATGCGGATGAGATTCTCGACGCGAGCGCATCGACGGCGATTCCTCGCCTGACGGCGGCAAAGGACGTCGCCGGCTATCAAGTCACGATTCGAAATTACGTTCATACACTCGAAGATCGCTTGTGGGATCAGCCGGCCACGCCAAACGATTCCACACTCGCGGCCGCGAAGGTTTTTCCGGCGTACGTGGAGCACGAAAACGTGCGGCTGTTTCGCCGCGATTCGCGCATTTATTTCGTGGGCCGCGTGCATGAAACGGTGGGAGGCCGGATCGAAAAATGTGGGCTGCGTCTCGGACGCGCGACGTTCCTGATCCATCACTTCGGACTGGCGGACGATCCCGAAACACGCGCGCGCAAGAACCGGCTCTATCACGATCTCGGCAAGAAGAAAGTCGCGGACGTGCCGCTTGATGCGCAAGCGCATCTGGAACTGGGGCTCGTTGAGTTGGACAACATGGGGAACGCGGAAGAAGCGCTGAAATGCTTTCAGAAGGCGTGCCAGCTCAATCCGCGTCTGGGAGTTTCCTGGTTTTTTGCGGGCGTCGCGCAGATGCGCCTCGGCAAGTTCGCCGACGCACTGGCCAACTTCGAGGCCGCGGAGAGAAAAGGCCGCGCGACTGCAGCCACGGCGGAGATGATCGGAGACGCTCACTACAACCTGGGCGAATTTCCGGACGCGGCCCGGTGCTACGAGAAGGCGCTGAAACTCGTACGGGAGTCCGCGCGAATCGAAAGCAAACTCGGGCTCGCGGCCGTGCGCGCCGGGAAAACGGAGGAAGGCCTGCGGAGAATTCTGCGGTCCCTAGCGCAAGAGCCCGCTCTTGGCGAGCTGCACGACCGATTGATCCTGGCTCTCGTGTGGCTGGATAGGATCGACGAGGCAGCGCACGCCGCCGAAACAAAGTTGCGAATGGTCAAAGGCGCGCCCGCAACCGACTTCGTGAGAGCCGCTAGCCTCTGGTCGAAGACGGGAAATTGGTCACGGGCTGTCGCCGTGATGCACGTCGGATTAAGACTGTACCGGGATGACGCAGTGCTGAAACGAGCCCTCGAAGAGCTTTCCGCGAACGCCGGATCGAAGGCGGAAGAGCTGTTGAAGGCCTTAAGTAGCAGTAACTAATGGCGTTACGAAAATTAAAGTCCCAAGCGAAATTGCCGATGACATAGGAGAACAGAACTAAGTTCCGTGGGGCGAGACCGAGCCGCGCCGGTCTTGGGGGGAACGCCTTCCGAGCCAAAGGCTTCTATCCGCAGAACGGAACGCTCGCAAAGACGAAAGGAGCTTGGGAATGTCATTCGGGATCCTTAACAACGTCTCGGCCCTCAATGCTGAACAGGCGTTGAACGGCACGCAGATGAGTCTGACCTCGGTGCTTCAGCAGCTGTCAACGGGCCAGCGCATCAACGCCGGTGCCGATGACCCTGCCGGCCTCGCAATTGCGAACGGATTGTCAGCAAACATCGCAGCGCTGAACCAGTCGATTGCTAACGCCAACGACGGCGTCGGCAACCTGCAGGTCGCTGACGGTGCGCTTTCGCAGGTGACTTCGCTTCTGAACACGGCAGTTTCGATCGCGACGGAAGCGGCCACGGGAACCGTGAGCAGCGCGCAGCGTGATTCGCTGAACGCCGAGTACACGCAGATCATGGCCGAAATCGACCGCATCGGCAGCACGACCACGTACAACGGGACCTCCGTATTCACGGCGACGACCACGTCGATCTACCTGACCGACGCGGTTTCGAACAGCACGATCGGGTCGACCGTTGGAGTTCTCTCGTCCACGGGGCTCGCGCTGAACGGCACGACACTCGCAGGCACGGACGGCACGGGAGCACAGGCGGCGTTGACCAAGATCGATGCGGCAATCCAGACGGTTGCCAACGATCGCGGCACGATCGGTGCGGCCGTGAACCGTCTGCAGGACGCCGCTTCGGTTATGGGCACGCAGGTGCAGAACTTGACCGCGGCGGAGAACAACATAATGGCGGCGGACATTCCGTCGGCAATCTCGCGATTGTCGAACCTGTCCGTTCTGAGCCAGACCGGTATGGCGGCTCTGGCGCAGGCCAACTCGCAACAGCAGGCGATTCTGAAGCTGCTGGGCTAGTTGGTGGAGAGGCAGTCTGAGTAAGGGTGGGTGGGCGTCCGCCGGAAGCCCACCCACTCGTACGTCGAGGCAGCGCCCGGCAGCGAAAGTTGCCAGGCGAGGGGAATCGAAAAGGCCTGATGGGAACGATCAATAACTTCGGCAATGTACTGCTGCCGGCCGGAAGCAACACAATCGACGTTCAGTCGCTGCTGAATTCCGCAATGGCAGCCGCCGAAATCCCTCTACAGCAACTACAGCAGCGGCAGGGCGGCTTGCAAACGCAAATGTCGACGATGCAAAGCATCGAGAGCGACATCACGGCGCTGCAGACGGCCGTTAAGGCACTGACGAACACGGGCGGAGGCGTCAACTCCTTCACGGCAACTTCTTCCAACTCGAGTCTGGTAAGCGCAAGCGCCGATCCAACGGCGACGGCCGGTACGCACTCGATCGTGGTGAACTCGCTCGCCACAACCTCATCCTATTACACGGATGTAGTCCCTGCGAACACACCCATCACGTCCGGAAGCTTTCAGATCTCGGTGGGGAGCAATCCGGCGGCAACAGTCACTGTCGACAACACGGACAACACGCTCAGCGGTCTTGCAGCGGCGATCAATGGGCAGAATATAGGCGTCACGGCCAGCGTAATCACCGACGCCAACGGATCGCGACTCGCACTGGTCAGTCAAACCTCCGGAGCCGCGGGCAACGTCACGATCTCGAACAACACAACGAGCCTGAATTTCCATCAAGCCGCTGCGGGGGTCAACGCGTCGTTGACCGTCGACGGCGTGCCGATCAGCTCGACCAGCAACCAGGTCTCAGGCGTGATTCCAGGCGTGACGTTGAACCTGGGCGGCGCCGCTCCGTCCACCACGGTAAGTTTGACCGTCGCTCCGGACACGAGCTCGGCGACCAGCGCGATCAATGCATTCGTTTCCGCGTGGAACAAGGTCGTGAACGATCTCAATTCTCAATTCGACGTCGCGTCGAACGGCAGCGGAGGGGGTCCACTCGAAGCGGATACCGCCTTGCGCGGCGCGCAGGACCAGCTGCTCTCAGCGGTCACGGCTTCCGTCACCGGGAACAACGGGATCGTTAACCTCGCGAGTATCGGCGTGAACCTGAACAACGACGGGACCATGAGCGTCGATTCGGGAGCGCTGGCAAACGCGCTAAACAACAACTTCAGCGGCGTGCAAACCATGCTGCAGGCCAATTCGGGTGTCGCAACGTTTCTTGCGACCACGCTGAACCAGCTGATCGATCCCGCGCAAGGCTCGTTGACGCTGGACCTGCAGGGCATGACGAATACGAGCCAGGATCTGACGCAGCAGATCAACACGATGGAGTCGCAGCTAGTGATCCAGCAGCAGAATCTGACCGCGCAATACGCGCAAATGGAAACAACGCTTCAGGAAATGCCGCTTCTCCAGAGCCAAATCACGCAGCAATTGGCCGCACTGAAGACATCCTAAAACAATGAACCAAGAAGACATCGCATCTCTCTATCGTCAAGTCAGCGTAACGGTGGCGAGCCCCACGGGAATGGTCGTGAAGCTTTACGACCGCATTCTGGAGGATTTTCGCCACGCGCTGGAAGCTAATGCGGCCGGGAACGTCGAGCGGCGCGTTAGCAGCCTGAATCACGCCCTATTGATTATCGCCGAGCTGGAAGGAGTTCTCGACTTCGAGCGCGGCGGTGCAGTGGCCAAGCACCTGCAGGGATTCTACCGCGTGGCGCGCAGCCTGATTCTGGAGGCGAACGTTCGTGCCAGCCAGGTCGGAATTGAGAAGCTACGCGACATCTTCACGCCGCTTCGAAACGCCTGGCAGCAGGTCGACCAGGACGTGGCGCGCAATCAGGCAAGCATGCCGGAGGAGCAGGCACCTCAACCGCGCGAAATGCGCAGGCAAACGATCGCGGCCGAGCCCGAGCTGGAGGCCGCCGGTTCACGCTGGAGCGCGTGATGAGCGATTCGATCGTGCAGCGCGTCCGCAGCGCAAACTCCAAGTTACGCTTGTTGCTTCTCCACACACGGGAGGCGCTGGCGGGACGGCGGAAGTTCGACGCCGAAGAAGTCCATGCCATTTCCGAGCCCGTACGCCACATGGACGCGCTGATCGAAGAGGCGCGCTTGCGACGCGGCACCGATCCGGCGCTGGACCGGGAGCTCGAAGCGTATGCGGGGAACCTGAACGAAATGCAGACGGCGCTCGAGCAGATGCGCTTCATGCTGGTGGCGCACCGGACGCACATGGAAGCGATGCGCGGTCATCTGGAAACGATGAAGCTCTGGAGCGACACTCTGCGGATGACTCGATGAATGCTCCCGTACTCTGATTTTCGAAACGCTCCATTCCCTTCCCCAGGCTTCGCAACCCGAGCAAGAAGATCAATCGGTGCCCTCGGGTTCCAGCCATGAACAAGCCATTGCTGGTTTTCGATTGTCATGAGGCGTGGGTGTACCAACTCGCTGCCCTCGACCGGACGATGGACGTCGTGGTGGGCTTGCGCGGCCGCCACACGACCGGCTGGGACGAGAACATGAGGCCGGTGCCCCCGAACGCGCGCCTCGTGCGGATGGAGGACGTACTTCGGAACCGTCGAGAGTACTCCTGCGTTGTCGCGCACAACCTGACGGATTTAATCGAAGCGAAGACGATCGAGGCGCCGCGGCTGCTGGTGCTGCACGAAACGCTCGATGGCGCTCTCCGCGAGCAAGGATCGACTGTTCCGGCAGATCACATGCGAGAAGCGGTGGCGAAATTTGTGCGCCTCACGGGCACGCATGTCGTGGCCGTCTCCGGATTGAAAGGGAGCTCGTGGGGATTCGATGAAGACATCGTGCCATTCTCGGCCGATCCGGCCGCATACCTGCCCTGGCGTGGAGATCTCGCTTGCGGATTGCGGGTGGCCAATCACATTCGCCGGCGGCCGCACGTGTTGCTGTGGGACTTTCATCTGCAGGCGTTCGATGGTCTGCCGATATCGATCGTCGGGCGCAACACGGACATGCCGGGCGTTCGAGCGTCATCCAGCTGGAACGACCTGAAGGACACGCTCAGCCGGCACCGTTTCTACATTCACACGGCCGACCCGCGATTCGAGGACGGATACAACATGGCGACGGTGGAAGCCATGGCCGCGGGGCTACCGGTGCTCGGCAATCTGCATCCGACGTCACCCGTCGAACACGGGATCAGCGGATTCCTTTCCGACGATCCCGCCGAGCTGCGAGCGTATGCGCTGCGACTGCTGACCGACCGCGACCTGGCCGTCCGAATGGGACAAGCGGCGCGGGCAACGGTCGCGGTGCGCTTTTCAAGTGCCCGCTTCAAGGAAGCTTTCACGCGCTCGATCGAATCCGCCGAACAGGCATGGCTTCGGCGCGACGAACCCGTACTCTGCGGCTCCTTTCACAACTGATGGACGACTCATCCGTTCCGGCCGTGCCGGAGCAGGGACTCGACCATGCCGCGCCCGCGAGCTCGACTAGGACTTGATGTAGCTGAGGAGAGTGGGCAGGCTGAGAATCTGCCCGGTGGCGCTGAGGGCCGCCTGTTCGCCCAGTTGTGCCTGTGACTGCTCCGCAATCACTTGCGTCATGTCGGCGCCGACAAGCTGGGTCTGCTGGGCGTTCAGGTTGACCTGTTCCTGGCTGAGGAAGCTCTGCGAGGTCTGGACCTGATTGAGCGCGTTACCGTAGAACACGCGCTGCGTGGTGAGCTGCGAGAAGGCCCGCTGGACTTCGGAATTGGCTGCGTCAATACCGGCGCCGGAATTCAGCGCGGTCACCAAATCATTGAGCGCCTGAAAGATATTGCCGGAACCGTTGGTGAAGATCTGGTTGCCGCCGACGTTGGTCTGCATCGACTGCCCTTCAGAAATCTGAACAGAAGTCGTGTTGGAATTGCCGTTGTACTGCACGCCGGAGGCGGACGTCGAATCGGCGAGAAAAGGCTGCGTGGTGACATTCGTGCCCGCAAAGATATAGGTGCCTTCGTACGACGTGTTGGCAAGCGCGAGCATCTGCTGCTGCAAGCCCTGAACCTGCTGCGCGACCGCCTGACGATCCGCCGC
>Ga0335083_10005117_pt1 | contig 16584 bp, 16 predicted proteins | sample Lox_Sample_42_FD_206716 | JGI IMG/M metagenome (GOLD analysis project Ga0335083, IMG submission 206716) | Soil microbial communities from Loxahatchee National Wildlife Refuge, Florida, United States - Lox_Sample_4.2 | ecosystem: Environmental > Terrestrial > Soil > Wetlands | place: USA... | reverse complement strand
CAGACCGGCATCAAGGTGCAGTACATCGAAAGCGGCTCGGGCGAGGTGATCAATCGCGTGGAGCGCGAGAAGACCAACACGCAGGCCGACGTCATCGCCACGTTGCCGCCGTTCATCCAGAAGGCGGCGGCCGACGGCATGCTCGAAGCCTATAAGCCGGCCGACATCGACGCCATTCCCGCGGCATCGCGCGATCCCAACGGGCTGTGGTACCCCCTCGTCAACAACTACTTCTGCTTCATCTACAACGGCTCGGCGCTTCAGGCGGCTCCCAAGACCTGGGACGATCTTCTCGATCCGAAGTTCAAGGGCAAGATCCAGTACTCGACGCCGGGCCAGGCCGGCGACGGCACGGCGCTCATGGTGCTGACTTTCCAGGCGATGGGCAGCAAGCAAGCCGGCTTCGATTTCCTGAAGAAGCTGCAGGTGAATAATGTCGGCCCGTCGTCGTCGACGGGCAAGCTCGCGGCGAAGGTGAACAAGGGCGAGCTTTACGTCGCAAACGGCGACGTGCAGATGAACTTCGCGCAGATGGCCGACAACCCGAACCTGCGCATCTTCTGGCCCGCCGACGCCAAGGGCCAACGCATCACGCTCCCGCTGCCGTACTACATGGGCCTCGTCAAGGGGGCGCCGCACGCGGCGAACGGCAAGAAGCTCATCGATTTCCTTCTGAGCAAGAAGGCGCAGGACTCGGTGAGTTCGCTGGCCCGCGGGATCCCCGTGCGTTCCGACGTCAAGCCGACGGACGCGAATTTCGTTCAGCTCAACAAGTTCCTCGAGGGCGTGACGATCTGGACGCCGGACTGGGAGGCGGTGCTGCGCGACCTGTCGACCGACGTCGCCAAGTGGCATGAGGTGACGGGCAGCTGATAAGGGGGCGGCGGGTGGCGAGCGAGCAACCCAGCGGCGAGCCGCGGACGGGCGGCGCCGCGCAGCGGCGCTCGGGCATCCGCTTCGAGAGCGTCACCGTGGCCTACGGCGGCACGGTGGCGCTCGCCGAATTCAGTCTCGACGTCGAGCCCGGCGAAGTGATGGCGCTGCTCGGGCCGTCGGGATCGGGCAAGACGACCGCGTTGCGCGCGGTCGCCGGGTTCGTCACGCCAACCTCCGGTCGCATCCTGCTGGGCGACACCGACGTCACCCACACGCCGCCGTACAAGCGTGGCATCGGCATGGTCGTGCAGCAATACGCGCTCTTCCCGCACATGCGCGTCGAGCAGAACGTGGCCTTCGGCCTGCGCGCGAGCAAGGCGCCGGCGGCGCAGATCGCACCCCGGGTCGAGGAGTGCCTGAAGCTCGTCGGCATGGCAGGCTACGCGCGTCGCTACCCGCAGGAGCTCTCGGGCGGCCAGCAACAGCGCGTGGCGATCGCGCGCGCGCTCGCCATCCAGCCTCGCGTGCTCCTCCTCGACGAGCCGTTGTCGGCGCTCGACGCCCAGCTTCGAAGCGGAATGCTGAACGAGATCGCGCGGCTGCACCGCGAGCTTCCCGATGTCACCATTCTGTACGTCACCCACGACCAGATCGAGGCGCTCACGCTCGCCGACCGCATCGCGGTGATGAACGAAAGCCGCCTCGTCGACGTCGGCAGCGCGCAGGCGCTGTATCGGCAGCCGCCGTCGCGCTTCACGGCGTCGTTCGTCGGCAACGCCAACCTGCTTCCCGTCGTGGTCGAGCGCTGCGACGAGGATCGACACGAGGCCCGGGTGCGCCTCGGCGACCGCGTCCTCGCGGTGGCGGCGTTCGGCGCGGCGCGGCCGGGGGACAGCCGCATGCTGTGCATCCGGCCGCACGCGCTCGCGCTCGATCGCGTCAACGGCAGCGAAAACGTCATCGAAGGCACGGTGACCGAGGTGCAATGGCGCGGCTCGGCTCATCGCCTGTACGTGGATGTCGGCGGGGCCGAGGTGTGCGCCGACAGCCGGCCGCTGCGCGAACCGCCCACGCGCGGGCATCGCGTCGCGCTGCACTTTGCGGCGCACGATGCCACGCTGCTTGCCGCGACCCCCGGCGCCGCCGGCAGCACCTGGCCTGCGGACTCCGACCCCGGCGTCGCGTAGGAGCCTGGCGGTGGCAACGTTGCCGATCGCGCTCGAGTCGTCAGGCCGCGCGAGCCCGCGGCCCGTGCCGGGGTGGGTGCTGGGCATCGTCCCGCTGCTCGTGCTCGCGACGATCTTCTACTACCCGCTGTTCTTCATCGTGCGTCAGTCGATCATGGGCGATGCCGGGCCGGCGAGCCTCGCCGCCTACAAGGCCATGGTCTCGTCGGCGCTCTTCCACGCCGCGCTGGTGCGCACGATCGAGATCGCCGTGCTCTCGACGTTGGGGTGCCTGCTCCTGGGCTTCGTCCTGGCGCTCATCGTGTCTTTCGTGCCGTTCCCGGGAGCGCGCATCGTGAGCGGCTTCATCGACACGATCCTCGCCTTCCCCTCGTTCCTGATCGCGCTGTCGTTCACGTTCCTCTACGGGTCGGCCGGCGCGTTCAACTTCGTGCTCATGGATCTCATGAGCACGAACGAGCCGCCGATCGATTTCGTCTACGGCATGTGGGGAGTCGTGCTCGCCGAAGTCACCTTCTACACGCCGTTCGTCATGCGGCCTCTGCTGGCCGCCTTCTCGCAGCTCGACACCGCGCTGATCGAGGTCGCGAGCAGCCTCGGGGCGCGCCCCATGCGCATCGTGCGCGAGGTCATCCTTCCCGAGGCCGTGCCGGCGCTGCTTGCCGGCGGCAGCCTGTGCCTGCTGCTCACGTTGAACGAGTTCGGCATCGTGCTGTTCATCGGGGCGAAGGGCGTGATCACGCTGCCGATGGTGATCTACGGCAAGGCGATCCAGGAGTTCGACTACACCGCGGGCTGCGTCGCCGCCGTGATCAACATCGCGCTTTCGGTCGGCCTGTACTCTTTGTACCGGTTTGCGCTGGCGCGCGGGGGAGGCGGGCGTGCTGTTGCCGTCTAAGGGGGCGCGCTACGCCGCGTGGGCGCTCTTCTTCGCGCTGTTCCTGCCGGTCTTCGGGCTCCCGCTGTTCATGGTGGGCGCGGCGAGCATCGCGGGCCAATGGAACGGCGTGCTGCCGAGCCATCTAACACTGCGGCATCTCGCCGACGCCGTTCGGAGCAACGCCGGCGAGCAACTGCTGACGAGCCTCGTCACGGGGCTCTCGGCGAGCCTCATCGCGCTGGTTCTCGGGACGTGGGCGGCGCTCGCGGTGCGCTCGCTGCGCGGCCGCGCGGCCCGGATCGCGAGCGTCTACTTCCTGCTGCCTATCGCGGTCCCCTCGGTGTCGGTCGGGCTCGGCTTGCTCGTGGCGTTCAGCCGGCCGCCGGTCCTGCTCAACGGCACCCCCTACATCGTATTGATCGCCCACGTCGTGCTCGTGACCGCGTTCGCCTACGGCAGCGTGTCGGCCGGACTCGCCCGGCTTCCCCCGCACTACGAGCAGGTCGCCGCAAGCCTGGGCGGCCGGCCTGGTTACGTCCTGTTCCGGGTGACCCTGCCGCTCATCATGCCGTCGCTCGTCGCCGCCGGCGGCCTGTGCTTCGCGCTGTCGATGGGCGAACTGGGCGCCACGATCATGGTCTACCCGCCGGACTGGGTCACGCTGCCGATCGGCATCTTCGCCTTGACCGATCGCGGCGTCGTGTTCGAGGGCGCCGCGCTGACGATCTTGCTGCTGGCAGTGACAGTGACGGTGCTGCTGGCCGTCACTCGCATCCGGACCCGGGCGAGCTACCGCTAGCGCGCCGCCGAGCAGTCGGAAGGAGTAGAACATGCCCAATTACGATCGCGACCCCATCCTGCTGACCCCCGGACCGCTCACCACGTCGCTTGCCACCAAATCCGCGATGCTGCGCGACTGGGGCTCTTGGGATTCCAAGTTCAACGCCGTGACCGCGCGCGTGCGCGCCAAGCTCACGGACATCGTCGAAGCGACAGCGACGCACGTGTGCGTGCCGATGCAGGGGAGCGGCACGTTCGCGGTGGAAGCGGCGGTCAACACGCTCGTGCCGCGCGACGGGCACGTGCTCGTGCTCGTCAACGGCGCGTACGGCAAGCGCATGGCGAAGCTCACCGCCATGATGGGACGCAGGGTCACGACGTTCGAGACCGCCGACGACGTCCCCACCACGCCGCAGGACGTGCAGCGGCTGCTCGAGAAGGACGCGTCGATCACGCACGTGGGACTCATCCACTGCGAGACGTCGACCGGCATCCTCAATCCGTTGCCGGAAATCGCGTCCGTGGCGGCGCGGCACGGCCGCGGGCTCATCGTCGACGCCATGAGCTCGTTCGGGGCGCTGCCCATCGACGCCCGCACGACACCGTTCGACGCGCTCGTCGCCGCCTCGGGCAAGTGCGTCGAGGGCCCGCCCGGCATGGGCTTCGTGTTCGTGAAAACGGGCCTTCTCGAGCAGTGCGCCGGCCGTTCCACGTCGCTCGCGCTCGATCTCGCCGACCAGTGGGCGTACATGGAGAAGACCACGCAGTGGCGGTTCACGCCGCCGACGCACGTGGTGGTGGCGCTCGACGCGGCGCTCGACCTGTACGCGGCGCAGGGCGGGCGCGAGGCGCGCTACGCGCGCTACCACGCGAATTACACCGCGCTGGTCGAGGGCATGACCAAGCTCGGCTTTCGCGTCTTCCTCGACCCGGCGATCCAGGCGCCGATCATCGTCACGTTCCACGCCCCGCCGGACCCCAAGTACACGTTCGCCGCCTTCTACGAGCGCGTACGCGAAAAGGGCTTCATCCTGTATCCCGGCAAGCTCACCCAGGTTGAAACGTTCCGTGTCGGCTGCATCGGCGCGATCGGCCCCGAGGAGATGCGCCAGGCGGTCAACGCCGTGCGCGACACGCTGGCGGAAATGGGCGTGACGGCGGTCGCCTCGGCGGCGGCGCGGCGCGCAGCTTAAAAAAGAGGGAATTCGGGCGGGCGCCAGCCTGTTCGCGTGGGCGCGCCTTGCCCCAAGGGCGGCCGGCCGCGAGAAAAGGGGGTAGCGCCCACGGCAGCGTGGATTGCGTTACGATCACGCCCCGGCGGCGGGATCGCTACCTGGGGAGAGCATCGACCGGCCACCGTAGGCCCCTCGTCCACTCAGGAGAATGAAAATGAAGGCTCGCATGACCGTCGTAAGCGCCGCGCTCGCGGCCGGCGCCCTCTTGGCCGGCGTAGCGCTGGCGGCCGATGTCAACGTCACGCTCTCGGGCGACAACGAAGTGCCGCCTGTCAAGACCGCAGGAAAGGGCAGCGGCAAGCTCATGATCGGCGACGACGGCGCCGTGTCCGGCAGCGTCACCACGACCGGCGTCCCAGGCACGATGGCGCACATTCACGAAGGCGCCCCCGGTACCAACGGCCCCGTGATCGTGCCCTTTACCAAGGACGGCGACACCTACAAGGCCCCGCCGGGCGCCAAGCTGACGCCCGCGCAGATGCAAAGCTTCAAGGCCGGCAACCTGTACTTCAACGTGCACACGGACGCCAACAAGGGCGGCGAGGTGCGTGGTCAACTGAAGTAGGCCGACTGTTCCCCGATGCCGGCGAGGTTGGGGCGCCGGAAGCCCCCGCCCCGTCGGCCTTTCCGCCCTCAGGAGCGGGCCGAGGTACGTCACCGCGGTCGTGGCGATGCCCGCGTAGTCGACCTTGGAGCGCGTATAGCCTACGCGTACGGTGTGCAGGAACTCCTGCGCGGCGGGCGCCGCCAGGGGAAGCAAGTCCTGGGTCTGCACCCGGTACACGCCGGGCATATTGGACGTGGGGAAAATCTGGTTCACCTCCTGCACCAGGCGGACGGTGATGGGCTGGATCGTCGAGACCTCCCACACCGTGAATTGCTTCTTCTTGAGCGCGGTCACCGGCTTGCCGTCCTTGTCGGTGACATAGACGGCGAAGACCAGCGGATGAAGGCGTCGACGTTGTACTCCTGGACGCGCGACAGCGGTCGGGGCTCGTAGCCCACCGAGTCCACGTCCATCTGCTGGAACCTGCAGATCTCCCAGGCATGCTCGTTGGTGAGGTGCAAGAACGGCATGAGGGTCCCGAGGTCGTAGTCCACGCCCTCGCGCGCATCCTCGTTCACGAGCCAGTAGCCGCGCACGCGCGTGGTGCGCGCGCCGACCGGGAGGAGGTGCGCCGCCACGGCATGGTCCAGCTCGCGTGCACCGAGAAATTGGGCAGCGAGCCCATCCATGGCGGCGGCTCGATTGCAGATTGTCGACAATCTACCCGAGCCGGCGCAGGCAGTCGAGCGCGACCAGGCTCGCGTCGGCGGTGACGGCGTCGCGATCATCGTCGAGCGCGAGAAGGCGCGCCGCCTCGACCAGCGGCACGAGGCGATGCTCGGTCGCCTCGCCGTCCTGGTTGGCGGGGCGCCACTCGGGTGGCAGCCACAGGTCGTGCGCGAAGATCGTCTCGTGCTGGATGCCGTCGGGCTGCTCGCGGAAGATCGTGAGCTCGCCGGCAGGCTGTGCCGTTCGCGCAGCACGCTCCGGCAATCCCGCTTCCTCCCAGCATTCCTTCGCCAGTGTCTGCGCGACCGTCGTGCCGGACGCGACTCCGCCGCCGACGAGATTGTCGAGCATCGATGGATCGATCGCCTTCGCCGGGCTGCGCCGCGCAAGCCACATGAGCGTTCGATCGCCTTCGTGCACGAGGCCGTTGACGTGCGCCGCGTAGGTACGGATGCCGAAGTAGCGCGCGGCGGCGCGCTCGATCTCGAACCACGGCGCGGCGCCCAGCGCGGGGGCGGCGGCATACAGCTCGTCGCGCCAGGCGGTGAGGGCGCCTTCACGCGCGAGCTGCCCGGCGACCCTTGCGAGCGCTGCCGAGCGGGCGGACGCGTCGGAGAGTGCCGGAACAAAGACCAACGCGGCGCCGCTCATGCGAAAGACGTCGGCGAAACGCGCAAGGCGCGCCGCGCGGTCCGCCGTGACGCGGCCGGCGACCGCGCCCTCGACCTCGAGCGCAACCAGTAGCGAGGACGGCGGCGCGAGCAGACGCGCCAGGCGTCGCTCGATGCGTGCGAGGGCCTCGTCGGGGATCATCGGCCCATTCTAGTGATCCGTACGGCAAATGCCGAATCCGCGTCACGTGGCCGCAGATTACAATTCGCGGATGATCCTCGACGGCAAGAGCGTGGCGCAGCGCGTCACGGAAGAGGTGCGCGCCGACGTTGCCGCGTTCGTGGCCGCCGGTCATCCCACCCCCGGGCTCGCGGTCGTGCTGGTCGGCGACAACGCGGCATCGCAGGTCTACGTTCGCAACAAGCGCAGAACGACGGAGACTGTCGGCATGCGCTCGTTCGCGCACGACCTTCCCGCCGACGTCCCCGAGCCGGCGCTGCTCGCGCTGATCGACCAGCTGAACGCCGATCCCGAGGTCAACGCGATCCTCGTGCAGCTGCCGCTGCCCAAGCACGTCAACGCCGAGCGCGTGATCGAGCGCATCGAACCTGTGAAGGACGTCGACGGCTTCCACCCCTGCAACGTCGGGCGCCTCGTGCTCAAGATGCCACGGCTGCGGCCGTGCACGCCATGGGGCTGCATGCGCCTGCTCAAGGAGACCGGCGAGGATCTCGTTGGAAAGCACGCCGTCGTGATCGGCCAGTCGAACATCGTGGGCCGGCCGATGGCGCTCGAGCTCCTGATGGCGCGTTGCACGGTGACCATATGCCATTCCGCGACGCGCGATCTGCCGGGGCTCGTGCGGCAGGCGGACATCGTCGTGGCGGGCATGGGCAAGCCCAAATTCGTGCAAGGCGATTGGATCAAGCCGGGTGCGATCGTCATCGATGTCGGCATCAATCGCCTTCCCGACGGGAAGCTGTGCGGCGACGTCGACTTCGAGTCGGCCATGGACGTCGCGGGCTGGATCACGCCCGTTCCCGGTGGGGTGGGGCCGATGACGATCGCCACACTGCTCGCCAACACGCTCGTCGCGGCGAAATGGCAGGCGGAGCGATAGCGGGCGCGACTACTCGGGATAGAACCCCGCGGCAATCAGTCCCGGAACTCCGTCGACATTCACGGCCCTCACGAAAGCCCACTTCTGCGACGGCTGCGACTGCCCGGGCTTGGGAAACATGTAGTCGACCCACCCCGACCCTTCGGTTTGCGCTGTGCGGATGATCGCGTCGTGGAACAGCTTGCCATTGGCGTCCTTTTGACCGCTGACGTTGGTTCCCTCGCGCGCCGGAAAGGCAGGGTTCAGCAGGACGTTGCCCTTCAAATCGTAGGCGAATAGGTAGGTGTCGCCGTGGAACCACTCGCTGCCCTTGGCACGGAACTCGGAGAAGGCGGCCTTCCCCTTGGCATCGACGAGAACGGCGGCCTTATTCACCAGCGCCTCGACCTCCCGGGCTTTCGGCGAGGATGGCGGGGATGTGCGAGCGATCGCCATCGTGGTGCCCAACACTCCGGCGAATAGCGCTGTACCCAAGAATGCGACTGTACGGTTCATGGCTCTTCCATGGTTCATTGAGCCGTCGGAGCGCCGGGCAACGAAGCGGGAGAGGAAAGCGGTTTACTCGCATCGACCACGAACATGACCAATGCACGCAGGTCCGTCGATCCGCTGCTCGAGACCTTCATCGCCTGGTCGGCGCCGAGGCCTGCCTCCCCGTGACCCGCCTCCACGCGCATCAGCCTGCCGGCGCCCCGAATGCTCTGCTCGCCCTGCAACACCAGATAGGCTTCCGATCCGGGGTGGCTGTGGACCGAGGTGTTGCTCCCGGGAGGGCCGCTCGCTTCATTGATGCGGAGCAGGTAGCGCTGCGCATTGATGCGGGGATGGGGCCGACCTCCGCAACTTTCACACCTCCTGGCGTCGCGCCCCCGGCGCGCCCCGTCGATTCGACCACGAGGGACCAAGGACCCGCTACGGCCTCGGCCTGGTTCACCGAGCCGAAAATCTCGACACGCCAATACAAGACTCCCGCGGGCAGGCTGGACACCGTCTTCTCTGCCGGAGGCTTGATCGTCAATGCCGGCTCGGGCACGCCCGCCGTCGCCGCCTGCCAGGCGAACATTCCGACGAGCACACTAACCCAGGTGGACCCCTTCATGTGCCCCCGTCGAATACGCACGTCGAAGCAAGCACCCATCACGATTCGACTCCCGACCCGGCGATTGGTTCGGGCGATTCGGCGTGACCGGCGAGCGCGGCAGCGGTTGCAGCCACTACGGCGACGCGCTCGCGCATCACGCGTTCCGCAAATGCCACGCCTTCGGGCGCGTGAAGGTCTGGATGCCGTAAGTGGAAAGGGTGAGCCCGATGCCCGAGTGCTTGAGACCCGACCACGGCAGGCGTGGACTCACGCGGTCGCAGCAGTTCCAATAGACGCTTCCGGCGCTCACGCGCTTCAGGATCTTCTTGGCGCGCTTCTCGTCGCGGCAGTACACCCCCGCGGTCAGGCCATACTCGGTGTCGTTCATGAGGTCGACCGCAGCCTCGTCGTCGCTCACGCACTGCAGGCCGATGACCGGCCCGAACGACTCGTCTCGCATGACCGCCATCGAATGGTCGACGTCGACGAGCACCGTCGGCGCGAACCAGTTGCCCTTGCCTTTCATCGGTGCGCCGCCGGTCAGTACGCGCGCGCCCTTTCTCTTCGCATCGGCGACCTGCTTTGAAAGGACCGCGAGCTGGGGCTTGCGCGTAATCGCGCCGATGTAGGTCGTTTCGTCGAGCGGGTCGCCGACCTTGAATCCCCTCACTTCGGCGACGAACGCCTTCACGAACTCGTCGTAGATCTTCTCGTGCACGTAGACGCGCTCGACCGAGCAGCACGACTGCCCCGTGTTGTAGAACGCGCCATCGGCCACCGCGGCGGCGGCCGCCTTGACCTCGACGTCGTCGGTCACGTAGATCGGGTCCTTGCCCCCGAGCTCGAGCTGGGTCTTGATCATGCGCCGGCCGGTGCTCGCCGCGATCTTCGCGCCGGTGGCGTACGAGCCGGTGAAGAACACGCCATCCACCGGCTGACGTAGGAGAGCGCCTCCCGTCTTGCCGTCGCCGACGACGAGGACGAACGCGTCCTCCGGCACGCCCGCGGCGTGGAGCATGTCGGCGATATGCATGCCGGTCAGCGTGGCGAACTCGGAGGGCTTGTAGAGCACGGCATTACCGGCGGCGAGCGCCGGGATGAAGACGTTTACGCCGACGAAGTAGGGATAGTTCCACGCCGAGATGTTGGCGATCACGCCAAGCGGGTCGTGCGCGATCCGCTCCTCCATGCCGCCCTTCGGATCGGCGAACACCCTCTCTTCGCGCAGCGCGCGCTCGGTTTGCTCGAGAAAGAAGTCGATGCGGCCGGTGAGGCCGTTCAGCTCGTTGCGGGACTGCCGGATCGGCTTGCCGACCTCCAGCGAGAGCGTACGCGCGAGCTCGGGGATGCGGTCGACCAGGATCTCGCGGAACCTGCGGATGGCCGCGAGGCGCTTACGGATCGGCGTCGCGGTCCATTTCGGCTGCGCGGCGCGGGCGCGGTCGTACTTCGCGCGGATGGACTTCGCGGTGTCGGCCACGACATCGATGAGCACTTCGCCGGTGGCGGGGTTGATGATTTTCATAGTGAGATCAGAGCGCGTGCGCCGACGTGCGCACGCGCGCGGCCGCGGCAAGGAAATCGTCGAGAAGCGGTGTGTCGTCGATGAAGCTCGCGTCGCCGGGCGGGTGGAACTCGGGGTGCCATTGCACGCCGAGGACGTAGGACGGGCCCTTCCAGCGCACGGCCTCGACGACGCGGTCGGGCTCGGACCACGCCTCGACGACGAGGTCGCGTCCGAGGTCCTTCACGGCCTGGTGGTGAACCGAGTTGGTCTTGACGAGCGTCGCGCCCGGGTACAGGTGGGCGAGGCCGCTGCCTTGCACGATCGAGGTGGCGTGGCAGTTCTTCTCGTAGATCGACTGCAGGCGGTGGCGCAGGGCGCCGGGCTGCTGGGTGGGAATGTCCTGGTACAGCGTGCCGCCCATCGCCACGTTGATGACCTGCGCGCCGCGGCACACGCCCAGGACGGGCTTGCCCTGCGCGACGAACGCGCGCAAGAGCGCGATCTCGTAGTCGTCGCGCACGCGGTCCCCGTTCCACGCCGGCTTGATCGCGGTCTCGCCATACGTGGCCGGGCAGACGTCGGAGCCGCCCATCAAGAGCAGCGCGTCGAGCTCGCGCGCGTAATCGGCGGCCCTGATGCGGCTTTGCTTGCGGCGCGTCGCGCCTTCGGGCGAGGGCACCATGAGCGCCAGCGCGTCGCGCTGCATCAGCCAGTGCGCGACGTTCTGCTCGATGTATTGCAGCGTCATGCCCGGGAAGAACGCCCGCGGCTCGCTCTCCGGGTGCAGGAACGACGCCGAGATGCCGACTTTCAGCACGGGATATCAGAAAGCCGACGCGAAGAGCTTCTCGAAATCCGCCGCCGTGCACTTGCGCGGATTGGTCTGGTGGCAGATGTCGGCGGTCGCGATCTCCACCAGGCGCGGGATGTCAGACTTGACGACGGTACGCGGCGCGCAGTAGTCGGACAGCTTCGCGGGAATGCCGAGGCTCGCCTTTAGCTCGGCAAGCCACGCGATGAACGCGCGCCCGCGCGCCTCGTCGCTGCCGGTATCGCCGTCCTTGACGCGCGCGACGTGCGCGAGCTCGGCGAGCTTGGCGGTTGCCGCAGGCAGGTTGAAGCGCATCACGTGGTCGATCATGATGCCGTTGGCGAGCCCGTGATGCAGATCGGCGACGGTGGACAGGGCGTGCGCGCAGGAATGCACGGCGCCCAGGTCCTTCTGGAAGGCGATGGCGCCCATCATCGAGCTCATCAGCATGTCCGAGCGGGCGGCAAGGTCGTGCCCGTGCGCGACGGCGGTCGGCAGCGCGCGCGCCGCGATGCGCACGCCCTCGAGCGCGATGCCGTCGCACAGCGGGTGATACGCGGGCGACAGGTACGACTCGACGTTGTGCGTGAGCGCGTCCATTCCGGTCGCCGCGGTGATGAGCGTGGGCAGGCCGAGCGTGAGCTCCGGATCGGCGAAGACCGCCTTCGCGAGCAGGACCGGCGAGAAGACGACCTTCTTGACGTGCGTTTCGTCGTCGGAGATAACCGACGAGCGGCCGACCTCGGATCCCGTGCCCGCGGTGGTGGGGAGCGCGACGAAATAGGGCATCGGCTGGTCCATCGGGCGAACGTTCGGGTGGTCCCATGCGTACTCGAGGATGTCGCCCGGGTGGTGGGCCATGAGCGCGATCGCCTTCGCCACGTCGAGCGCGGCGCCCCCGCCCAGGCCGATCACGCCGTCCGCGCGATGCGCCTTGTAAGCGGCTGCGCCGTCCATCACCTGTTTGCGCACCGGGTTGCCCGAGATGCCGGAGAAGACGGCGACGTCGAGCCCGGGCAACTCGGCGAGAAACTGCGCAAGGAGTGGCAATGCCGCGATGCCGCGGTCGGTCACGAGCAGGGGACGCGCGATGTGCTGACCCTTCAGGTGGTCCGCAACGAGCTTGCGCGCGCTAGGGCCGAAGTGGATGGCGGTGGGGAACGCGAATTTCTCGATGGCCATGGTCAGATGATTTCGAAGTACCGTTTCAATTCCCAATCGGTCACGCCGTCGAGCCACTGCCGCCATTCCCACTCGCGGGTGGCCGCGAAATGGTCGACGAAGTCGTCGCCGAACCAGTCGCGTGCGGCCTCGGAGTTCTTGAAGGCGCGCGTGGTCTCGATGAGCGTGCGCGGCGCACGCGGGATGTTCTCGGCGCCCTGGTTGGTCCCCGTGATGGGCTTCGCGGTGAGCTTGAGGCTCTTCTCGACCCCGTGCAGGCCGGCCGCAACCACGGCCGCCATCGCGAGATACGGATTGACGTCCGCGCCCGGGCAGCGCGTCTCGAGGCGGGTGGACTTGGGCGACCCCGGGATGACGCGGAAGCTCGCCGTGCGGTTGTCCACACCCCAGGTCGGCTTCACCGGCGCCCAGAAGCCGTCGACCAGGCGCTTGTAGCTGTTGATCGTCGGCCAGAACATCGGCGCGAACTGCATCGCCACCGCGATCTGGCCGGCGAGGTAGCTGTCGAAGAGCCGGCTCATGCCGTGCGTGCCCTTTGCGTCGTAGAAGAGGTTCTTCTTGCCGTCGGACAGCGACTGGTGCACGTGGCCGGAGCAGCCCGGGTATTGCGCGCTCCACTTCGCCATGAAGCTCGGCATGATGCCGAAGCGCGCGCCGATCTCCTTGGCGCCTGTTTTGAACAGGATCGCGCGGTCGGCGGCCTCGAGCGCCTCCGAAAACAGGATCGCCGCCTCGTACACGCCCGGCCCCGTCTCGGTGTGCAGCCCCTCGATAGGAACGCCGAACGCGGCCATGTCGTTGAAGAGCGCCTCGAAGAACGGCCGCGACGCATTGGCGCGCAGGAGCGAATAGCCGAACATGCCGGGCGTGATGGGCTCGGGGCCGACGCCCTTCTTCGCGGCCCACGACTGCGGCGTCTCGGCGAAGTTGAACCACTCGAACTCCATGCCGCACATCACGTCGTAGCCCAAGAGCTTCGCGCGCGCGAGCACGCGCTTCAGCACCTGGCGCGGGCATATCGGCAGCGGCTCTTCCTTGCCGTTGCGCGTCCAAACGAAGTCGGCGAGGAAGAACGGCACGCCGTCGTCCCAGGGCACGTGGCGATGTGTGCCCAAGTCGATCCGCGCGACGGCGTCCGGAAAGCCCTTGTGCCATCCCGTGAGTGTCGTGTTGTCGTAGCAGACGTCCTGCGAGTCCCAGCCGAACACGACGTCGCAGAAGCCGAAGCCCCCCTCGGCCGCCGACTCGAACTTGTCCTTGTGGATGTACTTGCCGCGCAGGATGCCGTCGATGTCGCAGACCGCGACCTTGACGCGCGTCCCCGGCGCCTTGCGGACCGCATCGACGACCTTCGATGGCGTGAACGGCATCGGCATCGGCTTCCCCCCTCCTCGTTGTTCTCTTCCGGCGTGGGAACTTTACCATCGGCGGCCGCGTGGCATCATGGCGCGATGCCAGCACCGCGCCCGCCGCCTCACTTTTCGCCCGGCGGCGCGCTTGCCGCGTGCCACGTCGCCGTGGCGCTGTTCGGGTTCGCGGGGCTCTTCGGCAAGTGGATGGCGTGGGACCCCGTGGCCATCGTGCTCGGCCGCACGGCGGTGGCGGCGGTCGTGCTCGCCTTCGTCGTGCGCTACCGGATGGGAGAGATCCGCCCGCTGCGCGTCGGGATGATCGTCAATGGCATCATCCTGGCAGTCCACTGGGTCGCGTTCTTCGCCGCCATCCGCGTATCGACCGTGACGATCGGCCTCCTGGGCTACGCGAGCTTTCCGCTCTTCGTCCCGCTCTTCGAGCGCACGATGCTCGGCGTCCCGGTCACCGCGCGCAAGCTCGCCGGCGCAGGCCTCGTCGCGCTGGGGCTCGCGCTGCTCGTGCCGGAGTTCTCGTGGGAAAGCCGCACCGTGCGCGGCCTGGCCTGGGGCGTGCTGTCGGGGCTCATGTTCGCGCTGCTGACGGTGCGCACCCGTAAGCTTTCGCCCGACCGATGGTCGTCGGAGATGGCGCTGTGGCAGAACGCGGTGGCCGCGCTGTGCGTGCTGCCGATTGTCATGTGGCAGGGCGGCGTGGGCGGCCCCATCGACGCCGCGGAAATCGGCAAGGTGCTCCTGCTCGGCGTCGTGTGCACGGCGCTCGCGCACACGCTCTACGCCGCGAGCCTCGCGCGGATACCGGCCTCGACCGTATCCGTGTGCGCCGCGCTGGAGCCGGTGTACGGGATCGTGCTCGCGTTCGCGCTGCTGCACGAGGTGCCCGGCGCGCGCACCATCGCCGGCGCGATCCTCCTCGTGGTCGCGGCGATCGTCGCGTCCCGCCGCGCGCGCGCGGCGTCATTGCCGTGATAGTGTCAGCGCATGGAAATCGGCCTCGTCGGCCTACGTGACGAGCGGGTGGCGCGCCGGTTCGCCGCCGCGGGCGTTCGCGTGTTCGCCTGCGACGCGGAAGGGCGGGCGGACGCGCTTGCCGCCGCGTCCATTCTCGTCGCCAAGCCGGGCGCCGCGGCCGTGGCACAGGCCCTGCATGCGCCGCGCGTGGTGTGGCTCGATCTCCCCACGGGCTTCGCGACGGAGCTCGCGATCCAGGACGTGTGGCCGGAGTTCTCGCCGGGCGACGTGATCGTCGACGCCGGCCGGGGAACTCCCTCGGACGGCGCCCGCCGGGCGGCGCAGCTCGCGTCCGCGCGGATCCTGTTCGTCGACGGCCGCGTGCGGGCCGAGGACGGTCGCCTTCGCCTCTACTTGGGCGGCGGCGAGGCGGCCGTTCGCGCGCTCGCGCCCTACGCCGACGTGCTTGCCGGCCCCTCGGGATGGATGCATTGCGGCGCCGCGGGCAGCGGTTACCATTGGGAATTGGACGAGGAAGCGCTGCGATGATCGTGGTCCTCATGGGCGTGTGCGGCTGCGGCAAGACGACCGTGGGCAAGGCGCTCGCGGCCGACCTGGGCTGCCGCTTCCTCGACGCCGACGACTTCCACCCGCCGGCCAACGTGGCCAAGATGGCCTCGGGCGAGCCGCTCACGGACGACGACCGCTGGCCGTGGCTCGACCGCATAGCCACGGAGCTCCGGCAGATCCTCGCCCGCGGCGAGCACGCCGTGCTCGCCTGTTCGGCGCTCAAGGAGACGTACCGCGCGCGACTCAAACGCGCCGGCGACGTGCGCATCGTCTACCTCAAGGGCGACTACGCGACGATCGAGGCTCGGCTTGCCCTGCGCAGGCACGAGTACATGCCGGCCTCGCTCCTGCCTTCGCAGTTCGCCGCGCTCGAGGAGCCCACCGACGCGTTCGTCGTCGACATTCGCGAGGCGGTCGCGGCGCAGGTGGCCCATATCCGCGAAGCCTTCGCGCTCGCGTCGTGAAGCGGAAGAAGCCGGCCACCCTCGTCGGCCATCTCGGCCGCTCGCCGCGCAAGTGGATGGGCGCGGTCAGCACGCCCGTGTTCCGCGCCTCGACGATCCTGTTCCCGACCGTCGAGGAGATGCGTCTTGCCGAGGCGCGCCGCCACCCGGGCCTGACCTACGGCCTGCACGGACTGCCCACCGTCACCGACTTCCAGGCGGCGATGGCGGAGCTCGAAGGCGGCCACGCCGCGCTTGCCGTGCCGTCGGGACTGACGGCGACGACGCTCCCGCTGCTCGCGCTCACCAAGCCCGGCGACCACGTCCTCGTGACGGACGCGGTGTACGGTCCCACGCGCCGCTTCTGCGACCTGCACCTCATGCGGCTCGGGGTAGACGTGACGTACTACGACCCGCTGATCGGTGCGCGTATCGCCGATCTCATCCAGCCGAACACGAAGGTGATCTTCGTCGAGTCGCCGGGGTCGCTCACGTTCGAAGTGCAGGACGTGCGCGCGATCAGCGACGCGGCGCACGCGCGCGGCGCGTTCGTGGTCCTCGACAACACGTGGGCGACGCCGTTGTTCTTCCGCGCCTTCGACCATGGCGTGGACGTGTCCGTGCATGCGGCGACCAAGTACATCGGCGGCCACTCCGACGTGCTGCTCGGCGTCATCGTTTCGAGCGAGGCGACGTACGCGCC
>Ga0335083_10005114_pt1 | contig 16585 bp, 14 predicted proteins | sample Lox_Sample_42_FD_206716 | JGI IMG/M metagenome (GOLD analysis project Ga0335083, IMG submission 206716) | Soil microbial communities from Loxahatchee National Wildlife Refuge, Florida, United States - Lox_Sample_4.2 | ecosystem: Environmental > Terrestrial > Soil > Wetlands | place: USA... | reverse complement strand
GTCGTCTTGTCGAGGAAATTCTTGAAAGACAAATCGCCGTTGTTCACTCGTGCGGCCAAGGTCTTCAAGAAAACTCTTAACGGCTTGGGCGCGCTGGCTTCTTGTTCCGATCAATAGACTTCGGATGGCTATTACGCCTCCAAGCGAGACAAAAGTTGCACTCACGCCACTGAATATTGCAAGCCAAGCATAGGCACTGAGCCCCAAAAAGTGTTCCATTGTCGTCACAGTGTCTTAAAAGAGCTGAGAAGTTGGAAGGCTCTTACAACCATCAGTACGGGTCAAGCCGTTAGACGCTTCAGTTCAGCTGTGACCTCGACATTCGTTGCCTGCGATGCAGCGCCAACAACAGCTATGCTAGAGCTTAACCATTTGCCCAGTGACGCGCGCGGTGAAAGTGCCGCAAATCGAACCAAAACAGTGCGCACCGGCCATTTGAATACTTTTGATTTTGGGTCAGCTAGACTCCCGGACGTCCCTACTTCGCACTCAAGCCGCCGACGTCCAGCGTCGGTCGGCGCGAAGCGGCGACGTATCGGGCACGAGCAGCAGGTCGAGTTGCACCGTTGCGCCGTCGAGGGGGCAGCGGCGGATGGCAAGTACGTCGGCCCGCACGAAGCCATGCTCGTGTAGGAAGCGCACGACGCTCGCCACCTCCGCGCCGCCCTTCACCGTGGCGATGGTGCTGGTCTCGATGATCAACGCGTCGATCTTCTTCAGGCGCCGCGTGGCGCCCCTCAGCACGGAAAGCTCGGCGCCCTGCACGTCGATCTTGCAGAGCGAGGGGCGCTCGATGCCGCTGATCAGCGTGTCGAAGCGGCGCTTGGGCACGCGGTCGAAGCGCAGGACCTTGCGCGGGCCAACCTCCTCGAGAAGCGTCGAGCCTTGGATATCGGCGCGGATCTCCAAGGTCGCCTCGCCGTCATGGTCGCCCAGCGCCAACGGATGGATCTGGCAGCGCAGCCGGCGCGCGAGTCTCTGCATGTAGGGCCGCGACTCAGGAGTCGGCTCGATCAGACGATGAAAGGCGTCGGGGAAGCAGCGATATAGGCTCCAGGTGCCGAAGCCCACGCCGATGTCGAACACCGTCGCGGGCGTGAAGTCGTGATGCTTCAGCACCGCGAGCGACTGGCGCCACGAGGGCGCTCTGTCGAACGGCGGGAAGTACGGGCGAAAGGGACGCAGAGCGTCCTTGAGCGTACGAAGCACGCGACCTTCCTTGTCGGGGTTCGCGCTAAGTTAGCCAGCCTGATCCGGCCTGCCTGTGACAACGGTGCGGAGCTTGAAGACCAGCGACAGATTGTTCGCCGGCATCGCGACGACGGTCGGCGCCGCGAAGCCGTGAGTCGCGGCAAGCGCCGTCACCTCTTCGAGATGACGGATGCCCCAGGCGGGATTGCGCCGCTGCAGATCGAGATCGAAGGCGTGGTTGCCGGGCGAGGTCGGCTTTCCGTCGCGGTGATAGGGGCCGTAGAGATAGAGCAGGCCTTCGGGCGACAGCACGCGTGCGGCGCCGGCCAGCAGGCCGACGGTCGCAGCCCAGGGCGAGATATGCACCATGTTGATGCACACGATCGCGTCGGCCCGCTCGACCGGCCAGCGGTCGGCCGAGGCATCGAGCGCCAGCGCCGGGCGCACATTGGCAAGGCCGAGCGTGCGCACCCAGTCGTCGGTGCTGGCGCGGTCCTCGCTGCCGGGATCGGTCGGCTGGAAGAAGACGTCGGGCCGCGCCGCCGCGAAATGCACGATGTGCTCGCCCGTGCCGCTTGCGATCTCCAGCACCAGCCCTCCCGCCGGCAGGCGAGGGCCGAGAACGTCGAGGATCGGTTGCCGGTTGCGCGCCGCGGCCGGCGCCTCGCGTCTCATCGTCCGGCCTGCATCGCCTTCCAGATCGTCTCGGGCGTCGCGGGGCCGTCGAAGTTCGTGACGCCGAGCGGCGCCAGCGCGTCCAGGATCGCGTTGGCGATGGCGGGGAAGGCCGCGATCGCGCCCGCCTCGCCGCAGCCCTTCACGCCCAGCGGATTGGTCGTGCAGCGTGTGTTGTTGTAGCCCAGATCGAACGAGGGCAGGTCGTCGGCGCGCGGCATGGCGTAGTCCATGAAGGTGCCGGCGACCATCTGGCCGGATTGGGGATCGTAGGTGCTGTGCTCCAGCAGCGCCTGGCCGCAGCCCTGCGCCATCGCGCCATGCGCCTGGCCCGCGACGACCATCGGATTGACCAGCACGCCGTAGTCGTCGACGCCGGTATAGCGGTCGAGCGTCACGCGGCCGGTCTCGGGATCGACCTCGACCTCCACGACATGCGTGCCGTTGGGGAAGGTGAGGTTCTCGCGCTTCCAGAAATGATAGGTGTCGAGCGGCTTGCCCTTCTCGCGCCCGAAGGCGGCGACCTCGAGGATGCCGATCGCGCGATCGGTGCCCGAGACCACGAAGCGGCCCTCCTCGAAACGGATGTCGGCCTCGCTCGCTTCCAGCATGTCGGCGGCCAGCGCCGTGCCTTTCTGGACGATCTCGTCCGAGGCGCGCCACATCGCCGTGCCGCCCATGTAGGTCGCGCGCGAGCTGCCATGGCCGCCGCCAAACGGGATCAGGTCGGTGTCGCCCTGGCGGAGCCTGATCTGATGGTCGGGCACGCCGAGCCGCGTCGCCAGGATCTGCGGGAAGGTCGTCTCGTGGCCCTGGCCGATATGCTGCGTGCCGGTGATCAGCGAGACCGTGCCGTCCGTCTCGAAGCGGACGTCGACATTCTCTTCCGGCGCACCGCCCGTGCCCTTGATGTGATAGGCGAAGCCCAGCCCTCGTCGCAGCCCGCGCGCCTCGCTGCTCTTGCGACGGCTGGCGAAGCCCGCGAGATCGGCGCGGTCGAGCGCCTTGTCCATGGTCTCGGGGAAGGCGCCGCTGTCGACGGTGAAGCCGAAGGAATTGGTCATCGGCATCTCGGCGGCCGGCACCATGTTGCGGCGGCGGAGTTCCGCGCGATCGATGCCGATCTTCAGCGCCGCGGCGTCGATCAGGCGTTCGAGGATGTTCACCGTCTCGGCGAAGCCCGGTCCGCGCATCACGCCGATCGGCGTGGTGTTGGACATCACCACGCGCACGCGGAGCGCAATCGAGGGCAGCCGATAGACCGTGCCCTGCAGGTGATAATATTGATAGGTCGGCACGCCGCCACCCACGCCCGCCAGATAGGCGCCGACATTGGCGAGGCTCGCGACCTTGAGCGCCAGGAACTTGCCATTGGCATCGAGCGCCAGCGAGGCGTCGGCCTGCATGTCGCGCGAGGGATGGTCGGCCAGGAACACCTCGCTGCGCGTGGCGATCCATTTCACCGGCCGGCCGACCCTCTTGGATGCCCAGCAGACCAGGATGTGCTCGGCATAGATGAAGTTCTTGGCGCCGAAGCCGCCGCCGACGTCGGGTGCGATGAAGCGCACGTCCTTCGCCTCGACGCCGAGGCAGCGGGCGGTGTGATTGCGGTTGCCGTGGATGTTCTGGCTGGAGATGTGCAGCGTGTAGCGGCCGCTCGGCGAATCGAAGGTGCCCACCGAGCCGCGCGGCTCGATGGGATTGGTCGTGACGCGATGATTGTCGAGCGAAAGCGAGACGATGTGCGCCGCCCTGGCGAAGGCCGCCTCCGCGCCCGCCGCGTCGCCGGTGCGCCAGTCCATGCAAACGTTGCCCGGCACCTCGGGCGAGAGCGGCGGCGCATTGGCGGCGACGGCGGCCTTCGCGGTCGTGACGGCGGGCAGTGCCTCGTAGTCGATCTCGACCAGCTCCGACGCATCGAGTGCCTCGGCGAGCGTCTCGGCCACCACCATCGCCACCGTCTCGCCCATGAAGCGGACCTTTTCTCCCGCAAGCAACGGCTGCTCGTCGAAGAGGAAGCGCTCGCCCGTCTGGGCATTGGCCTCGGCGTAGGGCCGAAGATGCTTCAGCCCGTCGGCCTTGGCGTCGGCCGCCGTCAGCACCGCCAGCACGCCGGGCGCCTTCCTGGCCGCCGCCGTGTCGATCGAGCGGATGCGGGCATGGGCGTGCGGCGACCGCACGAACACCGCACGGGTGAGGCCGTCGAACCTGAGATCGTCGACATAGGCGCCCTGGCCGGTGATGAAGCGCGCATCCTCGCGCCGCTTGGGCGAATCCCCGATGACAGACTTTTTCATCTGTCGACTTTCGCGTGGCGGGCCGGTCGCAGGCAAGCCCGGTTCATGCCAGACTGTGGGCATGACAACGCATTACGAAGCCATCGTGATCGGCGCCGGCGTTGCCGGCATCTACCAGATCAAGCGCCTGGCCGACCTCGGCATCGAGGCGACTGTGCTCGAGGCCGGCGGCGATCTCGGCGGCACCTGGTACTGGAACCGCTATCCCGGCGCGCGCTTCGATTCGGAGAGCTATACCTACGGCTACTCCTTCTCGCGCGAGCTTTTGGACGAATGGCACTGGAAGGAGCGCTTCTCCGGCCAGCCCGAGAACCTGCGCTACCTGAACCACGTCGCCGACAGGTTCGGGTTGCGCAAGTACATGCAGTTCAATTGCCGGGTCGATTCGGCGCGCTACGACGAGGCTGAGAATCTCTGGCACGTCCATGTCTCGGACGGCCGCGAGCTCACCTGCCATTTCCTGATCCTGGCGCTCGGCCTGCTGTCGATCCCGACCCTGCCGCGGCTTGCGGGCATGGGCTCCTTCAAGGGCCGCTCGTTCCACACCTTCCATTGGCCGCACGAGCCGGTCGACATGAAGGACAAGCGCGTCGCCGTGGTCGGCACCGGCGCGACCGGCATCCAGGTGATCGGCGAGATCGCCGACAAGGTGGGCGACCTCACCGTGTTCCAGCGCCGGCCGAACTGGAGCTGCCCGCTCAACAATGGCCCGATCTCGGACGCCGAGATGGCCGACATCCGCCGCCGCTACGACGAGATCTTCGCCACCTGTGCGCGCACGCCGGGCGGCTTCGAGCATGAGCCCGACCGGCGCGGCTTCTGGGAGGTCTCGCGCGAGGAGCGGGTGGCGCTGTGGGACAAGCTCTATGACGGGCCGGGCTTCGGCATCTGGCTCGCCAACTTCCGCGAGATCTTCACCGACGAGAAGGCCAATGCCGAGTTCTCGGAATACATCGCCGACCGCATCCGCAAGCGCGTCAAGGATCCCGCGGTCGCCGAGAAGCTGATCCCGCGCGACCACGGCTTCGGCGTGCAGCGCGTGCCGATGGAGACCCGCTATTTCGAGGCCTACAACCGGCCCAACGTGCACCTGGTCGATCTCGGCGAGACGCCGCTGGTGCGCGAGACCGAGACGGGCCTCGAGACGACAAAGCGCGCCTACGAGTTCGACATCATCGTCTACGCCACCGGCTTCGACGCCATCACCGGGGCCTACGACAAGATCGACATCGAGGGCGCGGGCGGGATCAAGCTGGCCGACAAGTGGCGCACCACCATCCAGACCTTCCTCGGCATGATGGTGCACGGCTTCCCGAACCTGCTGATGCCGTCGGGCCCGCAAAGCGGCTCGGCCTCGACCAACTATCCGCGCGGCATCGAGACCGGCGTGAACTGGTGCACCGATTTCCTCGAGTACATGTGGGCCAAGGGCTACACGCGGGCGGAGGCGACGGAGGCCGCCGAGAAGCGCTGGACCGACCATGTGACGGGCATGTACGCCATGATGCTGATGCGCAAGGCCAAGTCGTGGTTCACCGGCTACAACTCCAATGTGCCGGGCCACGAGCAGGGCACCATCCGCTACCTCGTCTACAATGGCGGCTCGCCCAAATATGTCGGCATCATCAACTCGGTGGCGGCCAAGGGATACGAGGGCGTTACGTTGAGCGCTGATCGCGTCGCGCCGCCCGACGGTTCTACCAGCCGAGCTGCTGTTTGATCTTCGCCCCCAGCTCGAGATGCCGCTCGTGGTCGCCCGCGAAGCGCAGCATGACGTGCGTGGCGCCGGCGTCGGCGTAGCTCTTGATCCAGGCCGCCGCGCCTGACACAGGTCCGGCGAAGCTCCTCTGACGCGCCCGCATCTGCGGGCCCGGCACGCCGTAATAGTGGCCGAGATAGGAATCGATCTTTTCGTCGGCCTTCTTCACGTCGTCGTCGATCGCAAGCGTGAGATATATCGCGCCGGTGATCTTCTGCGGATCGCGGCCGGCCGCTTTCGCCGCGGCGCGCACCTCAGCCAGTTGTGCAGGATATTCCTCGGGCGTCGGCAGGTTGGGGAACCAGCCGTCATAGAGCTTGCCGGTGCGCTCGCGGCCGGCGGGCAGGCCGCCGCCGAACCAGATCGGCGGGCCGCCCGGCCGATGCGGTGTCGGGCCGACCGTGTCGCCCTTCACCGACCAGAGCTTGTCCCAGGTGACCGGCTTGCCGGTCCACAGCGCCTTGCAGAGCCGCATCGCCTCGTTCATGCGGCCGACGCGCTTGTCGAAGGGCACGCCCATCGCCTCGAACTCGCGGCGGATCGCCGGCATGTCGGCCGCGATGCCGATGCCCAGGATCAACCTTCCCTCGGCGATGCGATCGACCGTCGCCACCTGGTGCGCCAGCAGCACCGGATTGCGCAGCGCCGGCAGCAGCACGGCGGTTCCGAGCTCGGCCTTTTTCGTACGAGCCGCAACAGCGGCCAAGAGCGTCAGCGGATCGTGACGCGGCCGGGCCGTCACCGAATCGCCGACCCAGATCGAATCGTAGCCCAGTTTCTCCGCCGTTTCGGCCAGCGACAGCAGCGAGCCGGTTTCGTGATGGCCTTCCATGACGCGCTCGCGCGTCGGCAGCAGATATCCGAGCTTGGGCATGTGTTTCCTCTTTTGCGGCAGGTTCCTTTAGGCGGCAGCCTCGCGCAAGCCTTCTTGCGCGGCGCGGGCGCGGCCCTTATCCAAAAGCCATGAAACCCGATTTCGATGCCGTGATCGTCGGCGCCGGTTTCGCCGGCCTGTACATGCTCCATCGGCTGCGCGGCAAAGGCTTTTCCGCGCGCGTGCTCGAGGCCGGCAAGGGCGTGGGCGGCACCTGGTACTGGAACCGCTATCCCGGCGCGCGCTGCGACGTGGAGAGCGTGCAGTATTCCTACCAGTTCTCCAGGGAGCTGGAGCAGGAGTGGGAGTGGAGCGAGCGCTATGCTACCCAGCCCGAGATCCTGAAATACGCCAACCACGTCGCCGACCGCTTCGACCTGCGCCGCGACATCCAGTTCGAGACGAGGGTCACCAAGGCGACCTTCGACGAGGCGGACAATGTCTGGCTCGTGGAAACCGACAAGGGCGACCGCCTGATCGCGCGCTTCGTCGTCACGGCGATGGGCTGCCTCTCCTCGCCGAATACTCCTCGGATCGCGGGCCTCGCCGACTTCAAGGGCCCCACCTATCACACCGGTAACTGGCCGCATGAAGGTGTCGACTTCACCGGCAAGACGGTGGGCGTGATCGGCACGGGCTCCTCGGCCATCCAGTCGATCCCGATCATCGCCCAGCAGGCGAAGCACCTGACCGTGTTCCAGCGCACGGCCAACTATACGATCCCCGCGCATAACCAGCCGCTCGATCCGGCCTATGTGAAGAAGATCAAGGCGAGCTATCCCGAGATGCGCCGCCGCGCCAAGACCAAGCCGGCGGGCATCGATTTCGAGATCCCGACGCAGTCGGCCATCGAGACGCCGGACGCGGAGCGCACGCGGAAGTTCCAGGAGCGCTGGGACTATGGTGGGCTGGGCTTCATGGCCGCGTTCAACGACCTGCTGCTGAACGACGATTCGAACAGGACGGCGCAGGATTTCGTGAAGGCCAAGATCCAGGAGATCGTGAAGGATCCCGTGACAGCCGAGGTGCTGACGCCACGCAACATCATCGGCTGCAAGCGGCTCTGCGTCGACTCGGGCTACTGGGCGACCTTCAACCGGCCGAACGTCACGCTGGTCGACATCCGCGACGAGCCCATCGAGGAGGTCACGCCGACCGGCGTCCGCGCGCGCGGCCAGGAGTACGCCTTCGACTGCCTGGTGCTGGCGACCGGCTTCGACGCCATGACCGGCGCGCTGCTCAAGATCGATTTCCGCGGCCGGAGCGGCGTCACGCTCAAGGACAAGTGGGGCGAGGGGCCGAAGACCTATCTGGGCCTCACCGTCGTGGGCTTCCCCAACCTCTTCATGATCACCGGACCGGGCAGCCCGTCGGTGCTGACCAACATGCTTCCGTCCATCGAGCAGCATGTCGACTTCATCGCCGATTGCCTCGAGGCGCTGCGCGCCAAGGGCGTGGAGGTGATCGAGCCGACGGAGAATGCCGAGGAGATGTGGACCGGCGAGGTCGGCAAGTCGGCCAACCTGACGCTGCGCTCGACCTGCAGCTCCTGGTATGTCGGCGCCAACATCCCCGGCAAGCCGCGCGTATTCATGCCCTATATCGGCGGCCTGCCTGCCTATATCGAGCACTGCGAGCGCGTGGTCGGCGACGACTACACGGGCTTCGCGCTCAGCTAGTAGCCGATCGCCTCACCGTCGCTGCGCGGATCGGCGCCGCCGATGCGAAGGCCGCTCACCGGATCGACGGTGATGCCGTGGGCGTGGCCCGCGAGCTCGCTCCAGTCGCCCCAGCGGTCGATCTGATGGCCGCGGCGTTCCAGCTCGGCGATGGTCGCGGCCGGGACGCGCGCCTCGATATGCAGCATGTCGCGCGGCTCGCCTATCGCGAAGCGGCCGGAGAGGAAGCGCGGCGCTTCGACCGCCTGCTGGATGTCGAGGCCGTGGTCGATCATGGCGACATAGGCCTGGAGATGGATCTGCGGCTGGCCGTCGGCGCCCATGCAGCCGACGGCGGCCCAGAACTTGTCGTCGCGGAAGGCGAGCGAGGCGATCAGCGTGTGCAGCGGCACCTTGCCGGGCTCGAGCCTGTTGGGGCTCGCAGGGTCCAGCGAGAAATAGGCCGAGCGGTTCTGCAGGATCACGCCGGTGCGGCCGGCCACCACGGCGGCACCGAAGCCGCCATAGACCGAGTGGATCAGCGACACGGCATTGCCCTCGCGATCGACGACGGCGATGTAGACCGTGTCGCCCGCGAGGCTGCCATAGGAGGGAATCTTGTCCCACGGCAGCGCGTGCTCGGGATCCATCAGCGCGCGCCGCTCATCGGCATAGGGCTTGGAGATCAATCGCTCGGTCGGCATGTCGACGAACCGAGGATCGCCAAGGTAACGGTCGCGGTCGTGATAGGCGAGCTGCTTGGCCTGGATCATGAAGTGCACATAGTCGGCGCCTTGGAACGGACGGCGGTGCAGCTCCAGCGGCTCGATCAGATTCAGCATCTCGAGCACGGTGAAGCCTTGCGTGGGCGGCGGCGTCTCGTAGATCGTGACGCCGCGATAGCTGCCCCGGAGCGGCTCGGCCCAGCGCGCCTTCTGGGCCTTCAGGTCATCGGCGCGGAAGAAGCCGTGACTACCCTCGCTGTAGCGCACGAGCTCACGGGCGACCTCGCCCTCGTAGAAGCCATACCAGCCGTCGCTGGCGATCGCTTCCAGCGTGCGGGCGAGATCGGGATTGCGCAGCGTGGCGCCGTCCTTGAGGAAGATCGCCGCGGCGTGCGGGCACTTCTTCAGTTCCTCGCGCGCCAGCTCGCGCCAATAGGCGAGGCGGTCCGTCACCGGAAAGCCGTCGCGGGCAAAGCCGATCGCGCTGTCGAGGCAGCGTTTCAGCGGCAGGCGTCCGTAGGCGGCATGCGCCTCGGCCCAGCTCGCGACGGCGCCGGGCACGGTGAGCGTTCCGGGCAGCGCGCCGCGATAGGGCACTTCGTTGAGACCGCGCCTGGCGAACGCATCGATCGTGCCGCTCGCGGCCGCACGGCCGCCACCGTCGATGTAGCGCACCTGCCGCGTGGCCGCGTCATGGATCAGCCAGAAGGCATCGCCGCCGATGCTGGTCATGTGCGGATAGATCACCGAGAGCGCCGCACTCGCCGCGATCGCCGCATCGACCGCCGAGCCGCCGGCGCGCAGCACGTCGACGCCGGCCTGGCTTGCAAGAGCATGCGGGCAGGTCACCATTCCGTTCGGCGCCTGGGTGGCCGGACGGCCGGCTCTTATTCTTATGTCTGCCATGATTACTTCTTAAAGCACATTCTGTTCGGCTGTAATCAGCCGCACAGAATGTGCCTACGGTCGAGGCGCCTCGATCAATGCGTTTCCAATCAAATTGGACCCGCCGAGGCGGGTCCATTTTGATTGGAAGCCGCTCAGGGTCGTATTCGACGTAGTTGACAGAGCGGCGCTGTATCCATAACACTTAACTTAATAGTTAAGTGTTCGCATAGAGGTCTCCATGGATGGTCTCCTGAAGCCCGCCGAGCAGGAACTGGTTCTCGTGCGCGATCTGAAGGCGCCGCGCGCCCGTGTCTTCGCGGCCTGGACCGATCCCAAGCGGGCCGCGATGTGGTGGTCGCCGCGCGACTGCACGCCGCTCACCTGCGAGATGGATGTGCGGCCGGGCGGGCGCTGGCATCGCACCATGCGCATCCCCGACGGCACGGTGATCGCCAAGTACGGCGTCTATCGCGAGGTGGTCGAGGGCGAGCGGCTGGTCTTCACCTACATGACCGACTATGCCGACGGCAGCTCCGATCCCGAGACGCTGGTCTCCATCACGCTCGAGTCACTGGGTGATGGTACGCGGTTGACCCTGCGCCACTCGGCCTTCCAGACCGAGGAGTCGCGGATCAGCCACACGGGCGGCTGGACGAGCTGCCTCGACTGGCTCGCCGACTTCGTCACTCGATAGACAACACAGGAGAGCGTCATGAACGTCCAACCCTATCTCTCGTTCGAGGGCCGCGCCGCCGAGGCGATCGAGTTCTACAAGGGCGCGATCGGCGCCACGGTCGACATGATGATGCGCTTCAGCGACGCGCCGCCGGAAGTGCAGGCACAGATGTCGCCCGGCTCCAAGGACAAGGTCATGCACGCGGCCTTCCATGTCGGCGACACCCAGATCATGGCGTCGGACGGCCAGTGCAGCGGCAAGGCGTCCTTCTCGGGCATCAATCTGACGCTGAACGCCACGAGCAACGGCGAGGCCGAGAAGCTGTTCAGCGCGCTGGGTCAGGGCGGCAAGGTCGGCATGCCGATGAGCGAGACCTTCTTCGCCCACCGCTTCGGCATCGTCGCCGACAAGTTCGGCGTCAACTGGATGGTGATCAATCCGAAGATGCCGTGAAGTTTCAGCGCTTCTCGACGTTGGAACTGCGCAACGGCACGCCGAACTCGCGGCGGCAGACTTCGGCCAGGACCTCGACGCCTTTCTTGATGGTGGCGGGGTCGGGGTTGGCGAAGCAGAGCCGCAGCCGGCTCCTGGCATAGGCCTTGTCGGTCGACCACTCCGGTCCGGGGTTCAGCGCCACGCCGGCGGCTTGCGCCGCCTGGAAGAGCTTCACCGTGTCGACCGAGTCCGGCAGCTTGATCCAGAGATAGATGCCGCCCGGCGGGTCGCCGAACTCGGCGGCGGTGCCGAACTGCTCGGCCAGCGCCTCGCGCAGCACCTGCAGCTTGTGGCTGAGCGCCTTGTTGAGCTTGGGCACATGGGCGGCGAAGTGCTTGGTGCAGAACTCCGCCAGCACCATCTGCTCCAGCGCGCCCGAGCCCGCGTCCTGCTTGAGGCCGAGGATGCGCGCCAGGATCTCCCACTTGGCGACGATGTAGCCCACGCGCAGCGCCGGCGCGATCGACTTCGAGAAGGAGCCGACGAAGATCACGCCCTCGCCGCCCGCCAGCGAATGGATGGCACGCGGCCGCTCGCTGTTCCAGATCAAGTCGGAGTAGCACTCGTCCTCGAAGATCATCACGCCGTACTGGCGGGCGAGGGCGATCATCTCCAGTCGTCGCGCCTCGGGCATGATCGAGCCGGTCGGATTCTGGATCGTCGGGATGGTGTAGATGTACTTGGGCTTCACGCCCTTCTGCTTCAGCTCCTCGAGCGTCTGCCTCAGCGCATCCATGCGCATGCCGTCCTTGTCGAGCGGAATGCCGACGATGTTGACGCCGAACTTGGCGAGGCGGCTCAGCGCCCCGCCATAGGTCTCCTTCTCGATCAGGATCGTGTCGCCCTTGCCGAGCAGCAGCGTATTCACGAGATCGAGGCCCTGCAGCGATCCGGACGTGATCAGGATCTCATCGGGCGAGCACTCGATGCCGGCATGGCCCTTGAGCTTGCCGCTCAGGAACTCGCGCAGAGGCCGGTAGCCGAGCGGTCCGCTGTTGAGGCCATAGGTCGCGAGGCTCGGCCCCTCGCGCTTCAGCACGGCGGTGGCGGCATCGATCAGCGCCTGCACCGGCACGTTGTCCGCGTCGTTGTGGCCGCCGACGAAATTGTACTTGGGGAACCCGTTCCACTTGGCGGCGGGCGCCGGCGTGCCGGGCGCCAGCAGCGGCGCGACATCGAAAGGTGCGGTCATGGCGTTCCCTCAGGTCGGTCTTGTTGGCCGACTAGTCTGCACCCGGGGGCTCCGGCCTCAAATAGACGATCAGGCAGCAAACGCAGATTCCCAATCCGGCCAGCGGAAATCTCAGCGCCACGGCGGCGGCCAGTGCAAACAGGCAGAGTGTCGTCGTCGACCGCCAGCGCATGATCCGGCGAACGGCATGCGGCGCCTTGCGGTCGATCAGGTCCCAGATGAGCGCGATGTAGGTCACGTTCACGAGAAAGAACACGGCGGCGTAGAAGGCGACGGGCTGGGGCGCCAGACGGCTCACCGCCATCCATGCCGTCGAGAGCGGCAGCAGCGACATCGAGAAGAGGTGCGCGAAGTTGAACCACACAAGCCGCGGCGTGGCGTGCGTGGCGTAGCGCATGAGATAGTGATGGTTGACCCATACGATGGCGATGAACAGGTAGCTCACCGCGTAGCTGAGCCAGGTCGGCCACAGCGACAGCAGGGCCTCGAGGGTCGGATGTTCCGGCGGCCGCAAATCGAGGACCAGCACCGTGATCAGCACGGCAAAGACGCCGTCGGAAAAGGTAGCCAGCCGCTCCGGCGTCGCTTTGCGCAGCACGATCACACCGTGGCGCGGAACGAGTGCGGGTCGGCCAGGTCCCAGGGCAGCTTCCAGCGCAGATTGGCCGTGCCCGCCAGCAGCTCGCCCTCGACCAGCGAGGGGTAGATGTCGGCGAAGGTCACGACCTCGCTGGGCGAGATGCGCCGGGAGATATGGATGGGCTTGAACTCGCGCGGATGGTCGAGGCCGGCTGCCGCGGTCATCTCGGCAAGTTCGTGAAGCGTCGCGCGATGGAAGTTGGCGACGCGCTCCTTCTTGTCGGGCACGTAGAGCGCGCGCTGGCGCCGCGGGTCCTGTGTCGCCACGCCGACCGGGCAGCGGTCGGTGTGGCAGCTCTGCGACTGGATGCAGCCCACCGCGAACATGAAGCCGCGCGCGGCATTGCACCAGTCGGCGCCGAGCGCCATGGCGCGGATCATGTCGAAAGCGGTGATGATCTTGCCCGCCACGCCGATCTTGATCTTGTCGCGGAGGCCGGTGCCGACCAGCGCATTGTGCACGAAGTAGAGACCCTGGCGCATCGGCTTGCCGATATGGTCGATGAACTCGACGGGTGCCGCGCCCGTGCCGCCTTCCTTGCCGTCGACGACGATGAAGTCGGGATAGATCTTCGTCTCCAGCATCGCCTTGCAGATCGCCAGGAACTCCCACTCATGGCCGATGCAGAGCTTGAAGCCCGCGGGCTTGCCGCCGGAGAGCTCGCGCATCTTCGAGATGAACTGCATCATCTCGATCGGCGTAGTGAAGGCCGAGTGGCTCGACGGCGAGATGCAGTCCTCGCCCACGGGCACGCCTCGCGTCAGCGAGATCTCGGGGCTGACCTTGGGGCCGGGGAGCACGCCGCCATGGCCGGGCTTGGCGCCTTGGCTGAGCTTCAGCTCGACCATCTTGACCTGCTCGTTGGCCGCGCCCTCGGCGAACTTCTCCGCATTGAACGTGCCGTCGGGATTGCGGCAGCCGAAGTAGCCCGAGCCGACCTCCCAGATGATGTCGCCGCCCATCTCGCGGTGATAGGGGCTGTAACCGCCCTCGCCGGTGTCGTGCGCGAAGCCGCCCATCCTGGCGCCGCCGTTGAGCGCACGGATGGCGTTGGCGCTGAGCGAGCCGAAGCTCATGGCCGAGATGTTGAACACCGAGGCCGAGTAGGGCTTCTTGCACTCGGCGTCGCCGACCATGATCCGGAACGGCTCCTTGCTGACCGGGCGTGGCGCGATCGAATGGTTCATCCATTCGTAGCCGGGCTCGTAGACGTTGTACTGCGTGCCGAAGGGCCGCACGTCGAGCTGCATCTTGGCGCGCTGGTAGACCACGGCGCGGCGGTCGCGGCTGAAGGGCGTGCCGTCCTTGTCGCTCTCGAACAGGTACTGGCGCAGCTCCGGCCGGATCTCCTCGAAGATGAAGCGCAGGTGCGCCGCAATAGGATAGTTGCGCAGGATCGAGTGCTTGCGCTGGATGAGATCGTGGATGCCGACGAGCACCAGCATCGCCGCCACGGCCAGTGGCACGGAGAGCCAGGAGGTGTAGGGCATCATCGCCTGCGCCACGGCAAAGGCGAGCGTCACGACGATCGCGAGCCAGAACGGAATGAACCGCTTCTGGAACATCATGTAGAAGAGCATCGTCTGCGTTCCCCCGGCTCGTTTCCCCGGAACGGTCGCCTGCTCATGTGACCGCCCCATGACAGGAGGATAGCGCGCTTACGGCTGCTTCGGATTGCGCGAAATGGCCTGCAGGGCCTTGAGATGCCTGGCGGTGGCGGTGAGCGCCTTGCGCTCGATGGCGCGATAATGGCGGATCAGCTCCTGGCCGCGCTCGGTCAGCATGGCGCCGCCGCCCGCGCGGCCGCCGGTCTGGGCGGCCACCAGCGGCTCGCTGAAGGTCCGGTTGATCTCGGCCACCAGTTCCCAGGCGCGCTTGTAGGACATGTTCATCGACCGGCCGGCGGCCGAGATCGAGCCCTCCTGGGCGATGCGTTCGAGCAGGGTGACCTTGCCGGGGCCGAGCCGGCCTTCGTCGTCGAAGTCGATGCGGATGCTGAGATGTGGCATCGCGGGTTCCTAGGTGCGTTCGAAGGAAACGGACTTGATCACGGCATGCACGGGCTTGCCGGCCGCGAGCGCGAGGCGCTGCACGGACTTCGCCGTGATGCGCGCCAGGAGCGGCACGCCGTTGCAGTCGAGCCGCACGTCGGCCTGGGCGCCGTTCGAGGCGATCTCGACGACCGTGCCGGCGAGCACGTTCAGCGCGCTGATCTCGCGCGGGGCGTCGAGTGCCAGCATGACATCGCGCGAGCGGATATAGGCCTGCACCTTGGCGCCGACCTGGGCGAGCAGCCGCGGCACCTGCAGGTCGCCCGCGGGGGAGGCGAGCGTCGTGAGCTGGAAGGCCTCGTCATGTCGGGCGACCGTGGCTTCGAGCACGCTGCCGCCGTCGCTCGCCTCGGCGAGCGGCAGGATGTCGACCACGGGGCCGACTGCCGTCACCTTGCCCTCGCTCAGGATCACGACGGTCGTCGCGAGGCGCGCCACCTCGGCGACGGAGTGGCTGACATAGAGGATGGGCAGGCCGAAGTCTCGCAGCCGCTCGATGTAGGGCAGGATCTCCGCACGCCGAGCCTCGTCGAGCGAGGCGAGCGGCTCGTCCATCAGCAGGAAGCGCGGACGGGAGAGCAAAGCGCGCCCGATCGCGACGCGTTGCCTCTCGCCGCCCGACAGCGATTCCGGCTGGCGATGAAGCAGCGGGCCGATGCCCAGCAGCTCGACGATCGCGGCAAGATCGTCCGTTGCATTTCCCTCGCCGCGCCGGAACCAGCGGCCATAGAGCAGGTTCTGGCGCACGCTGAGATGGGGGAAGAGGCGGCTGTCCTGGAAGACGTAGCCCACGCGGCGGCGGTGCTTGGGCACGAAGACGCGGCGCTCGGTGTCGAGTAGCACCTGGCCGTCGACGGCGATGCGGCCGCGATGCGGCTTCACCAGCCCGCCCATGATGTCGACGAGGGTGGTCTTGCCCGAGCCCGAGCGGCCGAACAGCGCCGTGACGCCGGGCAGCGCGGTGAAGCGGGCCGAGAGATGGAAGCTGCCGCGCGTGCTTTCGATGTCGACTTCGAGACTCATGTCGCGACTCGGCGCGCGCCGATGCGGCGGGCGAGCAGCTCGGAGCCCAGCAACGCCGTCATCGAGATCGCGACGGACACGAGGGTGAGTCGCAGCGCACCCGCGTCGCCGCCGGGGATCGAGGTGAAGGTGTAGATCGCCGACGGCAGGGTCTGCGTCTCGCCCGGGATGTTGGAGACGAAGGTGATGGTGGCGCCGAACTCGCCCATCGACTTGGCGAAGCAGAGGATCGCGCCCGCGATAACGCCGGGCAGACAAAGCGGCAGCGTGATGGTGGCGAACACCCACAACGGATTGGCGCCCAGGGTGCCGGCCGCGCTCTCGAGCCTGGTGTCGACCGCCTCGATCGACAGCCGGATGGCGCGCACCATCAGCGGGAAACCCATGACCGCGCAGGCGAGCGCCGCGCCGGTCCAGCGGAAGGCGAAGACGATGCCGAAC
>Ga0335083_10005113_pt1 | contig 16585 bp, 11 predicted proteins | sample Lox_Sample_42_FD_206716 | JGI IMG/M metagenome (GOLD analysis project Ga0335083, IMG submission 206716) | Soil microbial communities from Loxahatchee National Wildlife Refuge, Florida, United States - Lox_Sample_4.2 | ecosystem: Environmental > Terrestrial > Soil > Wetlands | place: USA... | reverse complement strand
CATGGCGTATGCGGCTCGCGCTATGGGGTGCGGAGGCTTGAGCATCTGCCCGGCATAGAGGGGATGAAAGTAGGGGTAATTGTCGCTCATTCGGCGCGCGGTTTCGTCGAGGACGGCAGCCATGGCCTCGGTATCGCCGGAACGGACTCCGGTGTCGGAGCCGGCCGCCGGGAGGGAAGAAAACCCGGATTTCAAACGTTCCAATGACTGAATCAGGAGGTTGGCGGCGGTGTCGGGATTCATCGAGATTCGTTGTCGGATATAAGATATGGGCCGGCGCGCGGGCTCAGCGAGACCGCCACAGTGGGGTTAAGTTTATCCAAAATTTGAGGATATTTTCCTGACGGAAGGAAAGTCTGCTAAACTGAAATCGCGTTAGAACCGAACCGGGTAATAGCAGTCCTGCCGTCCAGCAAAGATCTGCCAGTTTGGCTCCGATTCACTTCAGCGCAATTCAATCCAGGAAAAAGCATCAAAATGGAACAAGGTACTGTGAAATGGTTTAACGACGCGAAGGGCTTCGGCTTCATCTCTCGCCAGAACGGCGAGGATGTCTTCGTGCATTATTCGGCTATCTCCTCGACTGGCTTCAAGAGTCTCCAGGAAGGTCAGGCTGTGCAGTTCAACGTCGTTAAGGGGCCAAAGGGCTGGCAAGCATCGGACGTCCAGCCGCTCTAAACGATAGACGCACAAGATTAAAAAACATTAGCAATTGAGTTTACGGGACGGGCCAACCCGTCCCTGTTTACTTTCGTGCTGTTTTGGGATTGGTTGCGTGTCCGATCCTTTCGAGTGCATCACAGGCGGACTTCACTCCGTCTTCCGACGCGACCGTGTGCGCGATTTCTTCCGCGCGTTGCGCGTAGGATTTCTTCTCGAGCAAAGCCTGAATTTTGGCTGCTGCCCCTTCCGCGGTGTAGACCTTGCGCCGAATTACTTTAGCGACACCAAGATGGCGAACGCGACGGGCGTTGTCCGGCTGATCATGGCTGTATGGCATGACAAGCATTGGCCGGCCAGCTTTGAGAGCCTGTGCGGTGGTTCCGACTCCGCCCTGATGAATGATGGCCGATGCGCGCGGGAAGATTTTCGAGTAAGGCGCGTACTTGGCGACACAGATTTTTTCAGAGAGTGATCGGCGAGGCTGATTGTGCGGATCGCTGCCGATGAGTAGAACAGCGCGCTCGCCGAGCATCTCCACGGCCTGGGCGCTCTGCTCGTAGAAGTCTCCGGCGGCCATAACGGCGGCCGAGCCAAGCGTGAAGACGAGCGGCGGCGGACCTGCAGCAAGAAATTTCTCGAGTTCAGGCGCGAGTTCGGCGTTCCCGGCATCTCCGTCGTAAAAGGCGAAGCCGGTGATGAGAGTGTTGGGCGGCCAGTCCGGTTGTGGGTCGCCGAGCACGCGGGAGAAAAGCGCGAGAACGAGCCGTGGCGAGTGCTTGGCATCGAAGATGGGATTAGAGCCCTCGTCAAGGCCAAGTTCGCGGCGAAGCGCGTAAAGCGGCTCCGGCCAGTTCCTCGTGACAGCGCGGGCGAAGCGCGGCACGAGGCGTCCTACCCGGGGAACGATGGACGGCACCTTCGATAGCGTGGGATAGGGTGGCAGAACGGGCGGGTCGTATCCAGAAAAGAAGGATAACGGTGCGAGCACGTAAGACGCCCAGGGAATGCCGGTCTTTTCCGCAACGATGGGCCCGGCGTAGGCGAGTTCGCCGGTGACGAGCAGGTTGGCTCCGCCGTTCGCGGAGACAACTTCGAGCAGGTCCTTGTAGCTGTCACGAATGGCGGGAAAGAGAAACTCGCGGAGGCCGCGTTCCGTTCCCTTCTTGATGTCCCAGATCATTTCCACCATGCGCTTGTCGCTCGGATCCTGGTCGGGGCGAACGGGGGCGAACTCGATGCCGAGAGGCTCCACTTTATTGCGGAACATCGCCGGAATAGCGAGAACGGGCGTATGGCCGCGCCGCTTCAGTTCAAGAGCGAGCGCGATGAGTGGGTTGACGTCGCCAAAGGTGCCAAAGGTCGAGAAGACGATTCGCATCTATCAGAAGCTTGCCTCAAATTGATGAAACCTATGTTCAAGTTCCCACTGCTGCTGTGCTTTTTCGCTTCCTGAGACCAGATCGGCGCATTCCCCGGCGGGGCTGTCCTGCCCGATCTGCGCGGCGCAGGCGGCGACGGGCCTGTCGAGGGTCTCGGGTGTCGACTGCTGCCAGATACTGGCGCCGGGAAGGAAGCTGTGCTCGATGCTGGTGCGCACCATTTTCTTGAAGTCGCGATAGGTGAGCGGATATGTAACCGCAGCGCGCACAAATTCGTGGGTCAGGTCGATGCGAGAGACGCCTTCGTCGTCGGTCGAGAGAGCGACGGGAACACCGTAGCGGCGATAGATCTCGAAGGGGTGGTCGTCGCCCTTGACATTGAGGATGACGTCATTGCTGGTGAGATTCACTTCGACCATCACGTGCTTCGAGGCCATCTCTTTCAAGAGCTCGTAGGGGTGATCCTCGTACATGACGTCGACGCCATGGCCAATACGCTCGGCTTCGCCCTGTTCAACGGCGAGGCGGATGTGGAAGGTAAGGCCGTCGGGGGGCACCATGCCGGCAGCGAGTTCGCCGGCGTGGAGGCTGATGTGGACTCCAGGATAGGAGCCGTGGATGGCGTCGAGCATCTGCATCTGGAGGCGGTAGTCGCGCATGGCGATATAGCCGTCCTCGGGCTGGACAAAATTCATGCCGACCCAGCGGGGGTCTGAAGCGGCGGCCTCGAAGCCAAGCAGAACCTGGGCGAAGACGATCTCGGGAGGCAGGCCGCGGAGGACCTGATAGATGTAGCGGACTTTGACGTTGCAGGCCGGCTGGGCATCGGCCTCTCCGCAATGCTCACGCTGTTTACGCTCGGCTTCAGCGCGGTCGAGGGCAGAGCTGATCGAGGGCAGGCTGTCCTTGATTCCGCCCGCGAGGAGTTTTTCACGATAGGAGACGAAGTTGGGATCGTAGCCGATGCGTGAAGCGAGCGCGGCGGCGTTCTTGAAGTCGGGCGTATCCATCAACTCGAGGTACTGCTCGTTCTGAGCGGCGGCGCGAGTGGCGACCTCGTCGACCCACTCGCCCATGTGCTTCTTGTCAGTTCCACCGAAGCGGTCGAAGGTGACGAAGAACTGATCGTGGCCGGAGTCTGAGGTGACCGGCACGAAGGTGCGCATGGAGAAGGCATCGATGAGATCGTCGTAGAGGTGTTGATTCAGGGGGACTTCGCTCGCGGGGACCTGTCCGGCCTTGCAGATGGGGACGAAGTTCTTGCTCTGGTCGTCGGTGTTCTTGAACTGACCTGCGTCGGGGCGGACGAAAGCCAGGGTCTTGGTGTCTACGCAGAGATGATCCTCGCCGGCGGCGCGGATCCACGATTCGGCGTAGATGGCTCCGGAAAGATGGACGTGCAGGTCAGCTCCTTTGGGCATGCGATAGAGAAAGGCACGCAGGGTGAGTGGGCCCTGCTTGCGGGCCTCGTCGAAGGCTCTGGCGGTACGCGCCTCGGGGCCGCCAACGACGGGGAGTGCTGCGGGTTTCGGGACCAGTTTCGGGGCAGCCGTGGCAGGTTTCTGCGCATTGGAGAGACCGGGAAAGAAGGCAAAAAGCAACGCGATGGCAAACGGGGTTAGCGGCTGATGGCTGAAGATGCGATTCATCACGAACGTCCTCGAAAGGCAGTGCTCCCCAGTGTATGGCATGAAGGTTGAATTTGAAGAGATAGCAAGAGACAGGCGCGAACCCACAGAAGCAGCCAGGGTATGGCTGTTTGCTATACTGGCTATGGCAGTTCGATGAAGCGCGAACCTGGCCGGAGGTGCTCATCTCCGCGCAGCGCAGCCTCAAACAAGCCACGCAGCCCGGCGATTTTAAGGCTGCACCTGGTTCCACGCCACGGCCAGATAGCTCAGTGGTAGAGCGCGGCCCTGAAAAGGCCGGCGTCGGCGGTTCGATCCCGTCTCTGGCCACCACTTTAAAATCAATAATCTACGTGCTAAGGCGCTACCAAATTGAAATTAAGAGACTTTCAGGCCAAAATTAAGCCCTAAAATCCTTGCTAAGCGGTCACTTACGCAAGTGCTCAAGCCACGGATGCAGCTTCCCTGCCTTTTGCTTTCCCCTGCCAGACCTCAAAACATACTAGGCCCCCTTCATAGCGAACAGAGCTGTATGCATCACAATCGCCAAATCGAGGAAGAAGCCGCGATTCTCTATGTAGTAAAGGTCGTATTCCAGGCTTTCGTGGATGGCGTATTTTCTGTCCGCGCTCAGTTGCCACAGGCCGGTGATTCCCTGCGGCACATTCAACCTCTGCCGCTCGACAAAGCCATAGGTCTCGACGATATACGGCATCTCGGGACGCGGGCCAACGAGGGACATATCTCCCTTAAGCACATTAAGGATCTGCGGCAACTCATCCAGGCTGGTCTTACGGAGGATTTTGCCTGCGGAGGTGATGCGCGGATCGAAGGAATCGGCCGGCGAAGCGCTATATTTCGGAGCGTCTACGTACATGCTCCGAAACTTCAGCATGTTGAAGCTCTTTCCGTGCCGCCCAATCCGCCGCTGGCTGAAAAAGATGGGGCCTGAGGAGGTGCTCTTGACCCAAATCGCAATGATCGCCCACGTCGGCGCTGTGAGTAAGAGCATCAGAGCGGCAATCGCGATGTCAAAAGCACGCTTGAGGATTTCGTAGAGCCTCCACTCCATCTTGGTTCCCGAATAAGAGGTGATGAATAGCCCATCCATGATTCGCATTGTTCCCGGACCTTCAACTCGCACAGGCTGCGAGGGACCGACGAAGGAGATATTCAGATCATTGGCGACCGCTAAGGAGACAAGTTCGCTTATCCGATAGTGAGAGAGCCCTGTATCAGCGATAAACAGTTCCGAGATATTCATCGTCTTAGCGAGATCGGCCGAAAACGATTGATGAATCACCGGAGCATGATAACCATGTTTGTAATCGTGGCTATAAATAATACTCGGGCTTCTACTGTTTGTTTCATCAATGAAAGCTACCGGCGCCATGCCAAGATCCGGAGAATGATGGAGGTAGGAGAAGATTCTACGGGCGTCCCTACCCGTGCCCAGGATCAATACGCGACGCTGAGCACGATTCGCCGCCATAATGCGGACAAATATTCTGCGAGAGAGATGTTTTTGAATTACAAGTAATAGGACGGACACTGCCCAGCCAATGCCCAGCGTGCTCCGAGGCACGTTGAATTTCCCGATGTAAATCTCTGCCGAGAGCGCGACAAAGCAATAGCTGGAAATCCTGAGTATGTGAGCAGTATCGCGCACCTGAAGCAGGGCATGCGAATGGCTATATAGCTTATCTGCCCGCGCCAGAAATACAAAGATCAACCAGTACTGCGTCGTTAAAGCCCACAGGAGATCTCGGGCTCCGGGCCACGGCGCGCCATGGAAGGCCTGGTAGCACATCAAACCAAACAACGTGCCTACGAAAATGCAGAGATAGTCAAGCGAGAGGGCAATTACCTTAGTGACTATCTTCGGGAAAGTGCTGCTCTGCGCGTTGGCAGAGGTTTCCGATATAGCCTCAGCGTTGAGATTCCCGGTAAGGTCAGGTATATGCGCAGCCATTTTCCACCCAAGTTCAAGGTTTGCGAATTCCGGGACATCGCTATGATCTTCTACCAAGAAACAGGCTGCGGATCACAACTGGGATGTTAGAGATGTCTTTCGTTCGACTGTCTTATAACTGAGCTATCGTCGGATTCGCTGTCGTCGACAATATCTTTAGAACACGTCATCGTTCATTGCGCTCATGTGTCAGGCGACCTGACCTGGGTTGCATAGATGCCGATTCTTTACCGTCACGGCGCCCTTGCCATCTTAGGCTCTCAAGAGACATTCCTACCTATCTTTCTTGAAGAGCGGGTCTAACTTAAGCTGAACTTACGGAGTCCGCTTAGCTGCAGCATGGTCAGCCACACGAAGCGCGGGTTGTTGGTCAGATAACGGCGCCACAACCTGCGCGGTTCCTTCAATAAGCGGTATAACCATTGCAACCCGGCCTTCTTCATCCACATCGGAGCTTCGCTCAGATTCCCGCTGAGAAGATCAAAAGCTGCACCGACGCCAACCATCAGCTTCACAGGAAGACGACTGTTATAAGTTGCCATAAAGCGCTCCTGCTTAGGCGTGCTTAGGCCGCACCATAAAATATCAGCGCAACTTTCCTGCACCTGGCTTCGCAAATCTTCTTCCTCTTCTGCGTCGAGAGGCCGGAATGGCGGAGTATAAGTCCCCACGATCTGTAGCCCGGGGAACCTGCGAAGCAGATCCGCGCGTAATTCTTCTGCCACTCCCGCCTTACCGCCATAGAGAAAATGACGGTAGCCGCGCGCGACCGACATCTTACAGACATGGAGCATATAGTCAGGCCCGTAAACGCGGGTCATTGTTTTGAAGCCGTGGGCATGACCGAGCCAGACTGTTGGCATTCCATCCGGGGTAGTTAGAAAAGAGCCATTGAGTATTTTGCGAAACTGCGCATCCTGCTGCGCCTCCATGATGCCATGGACACCCGTGACGCAGACGTAAGCCTGATCCTGTCCTTGAAGGAAGCTGTCAGTTGCGGTAACAGCCTCCTCCATAGAAATTGCGCTTACACCAACCCCTAGAATGTTGACTCGCGAGTGCATTTTTGAATTCATTGCATCTTTCTCTTCGAGAATGAACCGACGATTACGCGGGAACGGCAACCAGCATCTGCTGCTCAATCCAGTCGTAGGTCTTGCGCAAGCCCTCGCGCAACGAGGTAGATGGCTCCCACCTCAGATACTGCTGAATGAGAGTGTTGTCGCTATTCCGCCCATTAACTCCCTTGGGCGCGGAGAGATTGTACTTTCGCTTGAGCTTGATTCCGGCAAAGCTCTCTGCAATATCCACCAACTGATTGATGGTGACCAGTTCACTGCTGCCCAGGTTGATCGGCTCATGAATATCGCTGCCCATAATCAAACGGGAGCCTTTGACGCAATCGTCGATGTACATAAAGCTGCGGGTCTGGTGACCGTCACCCCAGATCTCGATCTCGTGCTTGCCGGAGTGCTTTGCCTCAAGCACCTTGCGGCAGATCGCTGCGGGCGCTTTTTCACGCCCTCCAGTCCACGTTCCATTTGGGCCGTAGACATTGTGATAGCGGGCGACGCGGCATTGCAGACCGAAGTCTTCTTCGAAGTGGCGGCACATCCGTTCGCTGAAGAGCTTCTCCCAGCCATAGCCATCTTCCGCTAGCGCGGGATAGGCGTCGCTCTCCTTAAGAGGAACTACGTCCGGTGTGCGTTGCTTATCCGCGTTATAAACACAAGCTGATGAGGAGAAAAAGAAGCGTGAGACTCCCGCCTTCTGAGCGGAAAGGAGCAGGTGGGTGTTAATAAGCACACTCAGCATGCATAGTGCGCGATTCGTCTCGATAAATCCCATGCCGCCCATATCCGCGGCCAGGTTGAAAACAGCAGTCGCGCCTTCGACAGCAGTATCGCAGTTGGCAGCATCCTTCAGATCTGCTACGACATTCTCCACCGAAGGATGAGCCTGATACCACTCACCCAAGGGCTTGACGTCGACTGCGCGAATAACATTGACGCCACTCTTTACCAGCTCGCCAACGATATGCCCGCCAATAAAACCGCCGGCACCGAAAACAGCAACTTTATGATCCTTAAGGTTCAAATCTGTCCCCCTGGCCCCTTGAGATAAGGGTCCGGTTATGACGCGAATAAGCGTTCAACTCTAAGGCGTTATAGGCGGACCACTTGCGCGGCACTTATCGACCCTAGCAAAGCGGGACTGCTGATTCGACACGGAGGTTATGAATGCAAAGAAACTGTGATTCTACTTAGCTAAATTGTTGCGTTTATGTTATCGATATAGCGGCGTAAATAGTTTGTATCGAGCGCCAGAGCCGGGGATGGAGGATGGCATTTCCTGCTGCAATTGCGGTTATTTCATACATAGATATGTATATAGCCGGTTTATGCATTGTTGCGATGGATGGCTACAAAACCTATAACATGCCATGGGGTCATACTATTGCTAAGTTCTCGCTGCGCAGATACAAATAGCTCTTTAATCGTTTGCGCTACGGCAACTTCGCCTAACATAGAATATATACACGGACTCCTTGCTTGAAACCACAAGATACGGTACATAAAGATATCCAGTGAAGGTACAAAGGTACCGTTTGAGGAGAGCGTGAAAACCTGTAGAGTACTTCTTACCTGCGTCGCACTCGCTGCAAGCGCGAATGTGAGTTGCCAACAGACACGCGCCTCATTGGGTCATGCCCCCTTGAGGTTCGAGATTCTCCGGGCCCTGACCGAATCGCGCTTCTCCATCAAAGCCGATTGGTACTGACCTTCATCGTTTGCAACAGCTGGCTAGCGCAATAGACAGAGGCCAACGTTTCACATCCATTCTTAGCTGCCAGCCGATTGCTTAAGTTGAGGCAGCCGACACCGTGATCAACCGTTGTCCTATTGGGGGTAAACGGCCAATGAACCCGAATCAATCGAACTGGCGATCAGCGGATGACGTCGATGCAGGATCCTTGCGGCCATTGCGCGGCGGTAGGAATATCGATCTAGTTAACGGACCTGATGAACCTGAGCAATATGAAACCCTGACAGACCTTCTGGGCGTCCTGAAGAAATACCGCCTTACCGTCCTGATTGTGGCGCTCTCAGCAGTGGCTCTGGCTATTCTGGTATGTCTTATTATCACTCCGAAGTACGAATCAACGGCGATTGTCGAGGTCAATCAGGACTCGGCCTCGGGAGCTGGCGGTGGGCCATCTGATTCCGGTGGCCAGTCGGATGATGTGAAGACTGAAGTCGGGACCGATACGGCGATTCTTCAGGACGGCACCCTCGCGCTGAGCGTTATCCATGATCTCCACCTCATGGAGCATCCACCGTTTAACAAGGTGGATGTCTCTAAGGAGCGTGGTCTGCCCCTCGATCGCGCACCGAAAATACGCACCAAGGTGCTCAAGCTGTTCGCGAAATCTCTCAAGGTGGAATCGGTGCCGGATACGCGGCTGATTCAGGTCACCTTCCGAAATCAGGACCCGGTTATTGCTGCCAATGTTGCGAACACACTTTGCAAGAGCTTTATTGAAGATTATCTGCAGCGCCGGGCGCGGTCGACGAACGATGTCTCATTCTGGATCGGTAAGGAGCTAGACAATCTGAAGAAACAGGTTGAGGATTCCGAGCAGGCTCTGGCCGATTACGAGCATAAGACCGGACTTGTGGGTGTGGATATCGTCTCCTCCGGTCAGGGCGGGGATGGTCTGGCGGTGCAATCGCACAGTGTTGTGCTCGATCGTCTCAATAGCCTGAACCAGGAACTGACGACGGCCGAAGCGAATCGAATCTCGAGCGAGGCAGTCTACCGGCTCGTCCAAAGCCAGAACCCCGAAGTCGTGTTGGGTCTCGGCACAATGAGCATTTCGAGCGGCGGCTCGGTCATCTCGCAGGGCGGTCTGGATTTGCTGCGTTCCCTGCGAGCGCAGGAAATCCCTCTCAAGACTGCGTATGCGGACGTGGTTACGAAATTCGGCGACAACAACCCCCGCCTGATCCAACTGCAGAATCAGATTAAGACCGTCGACGCCGAGATCCAGGCGGAAGTTAAAAAGATCGGCGATCGGGCGCGAAATGATTATCTCTATGCGAAGGAGAATGAGGATGCCGTGCGCGCTCAACTCCAGGCGCAACAGGCAGCCGCGAACAGTCTGACGGACGCAACCGTTCAGCTCCAAGTGCTTGCGCAGGAAGCGATCTCAAACCGTAAGCTATATGAGGCCCTCTTCTCTCAGCTCCATCAAGCGAACGTGACTGCCGGCATCCACGCGACGCGCCTGGCCATCGTGGACGAGGGGCAGGCGCCGGGAAGTCCGGCCATTCCCAATTATTTTCTTACGATTCCCATTTCTCTGGCGGCCGGTATCTTTCTGGGTGTCGTTGTCGCCTTCGCCCGAGAGAACATGGATGAATCAGTCTTCCTTCCGGAGGATGTTGAGAGCGTGGTCGATCTTCCTGTCATGGCTCACCTGCCGCTCTTCGCCAACGGAAAGACTGTATTGCCAGTCACGCCCGGTCAGAGCGTTTTGATTTCTGCTCCTGAGCTGCGCCTCTCCGAGGCCTTTCGCTCCTTGCGCACCGCAATCCTGCTGTCGCGTCCTGCGCTCGACTGCAAGACCCTGCTGCTCACAAGTCCGCTCGCTGCCGATGGGAAGACGACCATCTCCTATAATCTGGCCATCGCGTTTGCGCAGCAGGGCATTCGTGTGCTGCTGATCGATGGGGATATGCGCAACGCAAATCTTCACCGGTATTTTGGCGTTCCGAATCATCGCGGCCTGAGTGAGGCCCTGGCCGCGCGGTCGAAGACGTTCGAGGACCGATTGGTCAGCCACCCGCTGATGGAGAACCTCTTTCTGTTACCCGCGGGATCGAAACCGAAGCTTTCGGCGGAGCTCTTCAGTTCTTCCGCATTTGATCAGCTGTTGGCCGAGGCCCGCGCAAGCTTTGACTGGGTCATTATCGACAGTCCGCCATTTCTTCCCTTTACCGATGCGGCCATTATTTCCGCCAAGGTTGACGCCGTTCTTCCTGTCCTGCGCTCTGGAGTCACTTCACGCGCCATATTGACGAGCACAACCAATATGCTGCACAGAATGGGCGCGCCCGTCATCGGCTTCGTCTTGAACGGAGTCAAGGATAATATCTCTCCGCACTATGGGTATGGCTATCAGGGCAAACAGGAGGATTATGAACTTTCTCAGGCTTAAGCTACCGCACCGCGATTTACCGAGTCACTTTCTCGAATGGTTGGGATCCCTGGCGTTGGCCGCTTCTTTCGCCGCGGCGGCCACGGCACAAGGTGTGCAGGCAGCTCCGCAGGTGGGCGGGACTACGAGTCTTCCGAACGGTCCCACTGACGCTAGGGTCGCGGGTAAGAGTCTGGCCACCGGCGAATTGCTCCTGGTCCCGGAAGACTTTTCTAAAGTCACGCTTGCCCCAGGTTTTCTGTTGACCATGCAAGTCTATGACATGTCGGAGATCTCCACTGAGCTTCGGGTGGACGCCGAGGGTGACGTTGGCGTTCCCATGTCGGGAAAAGTTCATGTTGCTGGGCTAACGCTGCCAGAGGCCCAGCATGTAATTGAGGAACGACTCCAAGAAAGGCAGATCCTGCGGCATCCGGAGATCAACCTCGATATTGCGCAGTATGCCGCCAACAACGTGAGCGTGCTCGGGGAAGTGGAAACTCCGGGCCGGGTTCAGCTTCTTGCGCCGCGCAGCCTGCCGGATGTGCTGGCGATGGTGGGAGGCGAAACTCAAATGGCTGGGACAATGATCACCATCCGGCGAACCGTAAATGGTCAGGAACAAGTGCAGAAGATACAGTATGCACGCAGCGGCAACTCCGAAGAAATCAGGACCGTCATGATCCAGCCCGGAGACACGGTCGTCGTGCCGCGTGCGGGCATCGTTTACGTTCTAGGCGCAGTCAATCGTCCTGGCGGATACGTGATGCAGGAGGATGGCACGCTCGACGTGGCCCAGGCGCTCTCTCTCGCTTATGGAACTGCTTTGAATGCAGCTGTCGGTTCGATTCACGTGGTTCGCAAGTGTCCTGATGGAAGTTTGGAAGAAATTCCTGTCTCCTACGGCAAGATCACAAAGGGGAAGGAAGTTCCTCTCCAGCTTCATGCTGAGGATATCGTCTACGTCCCGGTGAGCAAGCTAAAGGCTGTGGCAACTGCAGGCCTCGTCGGATCCACGTCGTCGGCTCTGATCTACACCCAGACTAGATAAGTCAATGGATTCTACTCGACAGAATTAAAACCTATTTGATGACGTTTGGCATATTTTCATGACAGAAATCCAGCCTGCATTGACGCGGACAAAGTACCCGTTTCGCTATTGGATTGTTGTGGCGTGTGCCATCAGCATGCCGAATTTCATCAAGTTCGATACGACCGGGTTGACGCACAGCAACGGATTGTTCAACATCACCTCGCTTGGTCAGATTGCTATCACGCTGACGACCGCATTTATGCTGGGGATCATCACTCTGCTGACGCGGCGGCCTCTGCTGTTGCGCAGAGTGACGGTCGCGGCGGGTCTGTGGATCCCTTTGCTGATCGTTCTGGTGATTGCATCTTTTCTGCAGCCTGAAGGCCGCAGCGCGCATGCCAAGCCCACGGATTTGCTGCTGAGTTTATACCGACTCGGCGAATGGACGCTCGCCTTCATGCTCTTCCTGTCGCTCTACACCCGGGAAAGAAGAGAGAACGGAGCCGATCTCATCATCCGGTTGATCGGCACGCTCTGCTGGGTCAAGATCATCCTCGTCTGGATCATGCTCCCGATCTATCCATCTCTGGTCTACGGAGTGTCTGAGGATACGGCCGAGTCTCATCGGCGCCTCGGTGCGTCGATGGTCCATCCCGTGCACCTTTCGGTACTCGCAGGGGTAGCTTTCTTTCACGCGTTTTTCTTTATGCGCGGCCCTCGCAAGGCTGTAGCCTGCTTTGTCGCTCTGGCGACGCTTTTCTTAACGTATGCGCGCAGCGAGGAGCTTGTCTTTCTTATCGTCCTGATGGTTTACGTATTTGCGATCACGCGCAATCCCCTGCACCGGTGGGTAGGTGTTGCGGGCATTTTCTATATAGGCGTGGGCGCGGTGGTGTTCCAGGATAAGATCCTGGGTTATCTCGCTCGCGGACAGGGCGTGCGCAACATTACAACTCTCTCCGAAAGAACTCTTGTCTGGCAGGCTAGTTTCCGGGCCTTCTGGCTTAGACCGTATATTGGCTATGGCTACATCGCCGGAGCGAAAAGCGCTTTGCGCGATCAGTGGGTCTATACAAACTGGATTCCGCCGCATTGCCACAGCGAGTTCATCCAGGCCCTTGTTTCAGGCGGTATTCTGGCCGGCATGCTTATCGCGTGTCTTTATGTCCGGGTATTGTGGGCGGCCGTTCGCAACGCAAGGCAGGGAATCAAGCACATATTCCTCCTGATCACCGTCATTCAGTTAGTCATCATGGCCCTCATCATGCCTCTTGTCACGGTGCAGTTCGGCGAGACAGGGTGCCTTTTTCTGCTGTGCTTTATCGGTGCAGTTGCTGCGAAGAAAGAAGTCCCTCACGCAAAATCAGCACCAGTTCTAAGTGTCGGTCCGGTGCCGCGCTTTCAGTGGGCAGAGGAGATTACCTCAGGATGATGAGTGTAACGATGAAAATACTGCTGCATTGTTTGCTCCTACGCCCACTGAGACCGAAGAATGGTGCTGCCGATTGCCGAAGAGTACGTCGGCGAGCCAGCCGCACCGACAGGATGCTCTTAGCAACTATTCGCGAGTTTGGTTAATGCCCCTCATTGGTCCGCACGAAGACAGATCGCCGCTGCACCTTCATCCCAAGCATCACTTACGCGCGCGCTCATTACTCCTGGGCGCGCTGCTGGTGCTGAGCGCTTTCCTTACGTCGCATTCACTGCTAAACGACTCGGAGATCCCACTTGCTCCCAATGCCGTGCAGCAACCGGTCCCGCGAACATATTTCGCGATGAATCTGGCCGGTTCGGCATGGAAGCATCCCTGGCCGACGGTGGATGTGGGCGCGGTTCGTATCTTCGACTCCGTATGGGCCAAGATTGAGCCCGAGAAGGGCGCGTGGGATTTCTCTCACCTCGATCAGGACGTGGATCAAGCGCAGCAGCACAAGACAGACGTCGATCTAGTGTTGGGCAGTACTCCGACCTGGGCTTCCGCTCGTCCGACTGAGACGAATCCGTATCGCTTTCAGGTTCCTGGAAGTCGCTCAGAAGCCCGGGATATCGCCGATTGGGAACACTACGTCCGCACAGTGGCCACACGCTATAAGGGTCGCGTCCATATCTACGAGATGTGGAATGAGCCCAACATGAAGGACAACTATTCTGGTAACGTTCCTCACCTGGTGCAGCTTTGCAGCGCCGCATACCGCGTCTTGAAACAGGTCGACCCGACCATCCGCGTCATCTCTCCGTCTCCGGCTCCCGGTGGAGGACCTCAGTATCTACGCAGCTTCATCGAGCAGGGCGGCGGAAAGACCTTCGACATCCTCGGCTTTCATTTCTACGACAACCTGTCGTCCGATAGGATCCACCCGGAATCCATCGTTGGAAGCGCACAGCAATTGAAAAACATGCTAGTGAGTCTCAAACTTCCTGACATACCGATCTGGAACACCGAGTCCGGGTATTACATCCACAGCGCGCCAACCGCCAAGTCATACATCAAAAATTATCCTGCCCACATTCACGTTCTCGCGCAGCAAGAGGCCGTTGATGCCGTCGGAAGATCCTACGCTCTCGCCTGGGCTGTCGGGATTGAGCGATTCTTCTGGTATGGCTGGGGCGAACCGGCTTACGCGATTGTCGACGACAACGGCAATGACGCAAAAGATGCTACGCGTGCTTACGCGGCAATCAGCAAGTGGCTGCTTGGAGCCACGTATCAAAGCCTGACTCATAATACCCAATCCATGGAGTGGGTCATCGTATCGCGAACGGAAAAGGGATCGCTGCAGTACATCATTTGGACCAACAAGGACAAAGAGACATTTACGATCCCAAAGGATTGGAAGGTCTCACAGATAGAGGATCTACCGGGAGGACATGCGTCAATTTCCACTCCTATGATCGATCTCACGGGTACGCCTAGACTCTTGCACTAGGTAGGAGCCCCCGACATACTCTTCGAGTTCCGGTAAATCTCGCGGAGTGCACGCAAGTTTTGCCTTTTCGGGTTGGTAGAGGTGCCAAACCCGAACATTTTTACTTATCCGGCCCGGCTGCAAGGAATTGCAGGGCCGAACACCTCGTCTTACCGTTCGCTATTTTGCCCGGTTCTTGCTCACTTGCTAAGTGCTCTTCCAAAGCCACCCATTCCCTATCACGAGGGGTCTAAGCAATGATGCATCAAAATTCTGCGTTGCTGACCATCGCCCAGGAAGCCGAAGAGGTTTCCACGCCCGTCTCGCCTCTCCCTGCCTCGCGATGGTCGGAGCGTATTCCAAGCCTTGATGGTGTGAGGGCTTTATCTTTTATTCTTGTCTTTGTTTCCCACATGGGCTTTATGGGATCACGGCCGGGAGGTTTCGCCGTGAGCGTCTTTTTTCTGCTGAGCGGTTATCTGATTACGTCTCTTCTGCTGCGGGAACATTACAAGACAAACACGATTTCGCTGCGCAACTTCTACTATCGGCGTACGCTTCGGATCTTTCCGAGCATGTATGCCGTCCTTATCATTTGCAGCCTGTTGGCGTACTGGCATGTTTTAAAAATTCCCTTCAGGGCCACCGCACTTCTTTTTGAGGCGTTCTATCTCGAGAATTATGCCTTCTGGTGGAACCTGTCTGCGGGGCATCATTCCTTTTATGTAGCCGCTACGGGCCATTTCTGGTCTCTCTGCATCGAAGAACACTTCTATCTGCTCTTTCCCTTTCTGATGTTGGTGATGCTTCGCAGGAAGATGTCCTTCGCACAAATCTCGAAAGTGGTGCTCATTATTTGTCTAGTGGCGCTCGCCTGGAGATTAGTCGCCGTGTGCGTGATGCCACTTGGAGAAGAGTACTGCTACCTGGCGACGGATTGCCGGCTCGATTCCATCCTTTGGGGTTGTTTCCTGGCGACGGTCGAACATCATGACAGGTGGCGGAAGCTGCTTACGTATAACCGGCTCCTGTGGCTAGCTCCTTTCGCGTTCGTATTGCTTGCTCTAACCTTCGTTTTCCATGAGCAAGGCCGGATGACCTTTCGCTTTACGATTCAGAGCATCGCGCTGCTTCCGGTCCTCTACCTGGTCACTCATTTTGAGAAATCGTGGCTGGCTCGCCCCCTTAACCATCCTGTGCTTGTGCATCTGGGAACTCTCAGCTATGCGCTTTATCTCGTCCACGGTGCGGCGATCGAGATTGTTTCCGCTCATGTACACGCCAGACGCATCATCTTGTGGCCGATCTGCGGTATCGCCGCATACCTGTCAGCCCTCGCCCTCCACTGGTCGGTCGAGCGCCCGTTTCTTGGAATACGCGCACGGCATAGAACTTCTTGAGCGACAAAAACGCGGCGCGATGAGCGGAGCCTGGATGGATAGCTCTCGATCTGGTACTTACACTTCTACCGTGACGGATTTTCGGGAGGACGCGATTGCCTCGCTGTAGATATTCAAGAGGGCTTGGCAATTGCTAGCCGGCATATAGAGTTGCTCGTAGGTCCGGCGAGCCTCCTTGCTCATGTGGCCCAGCAGTTCTGAGTCCGCATGAAGCCTGGCAGCGGCATCGCTAAGCTCCTGATCACTGCCCGGAGTTACGAGTAAGCCGTTGCGCTCGTGCTCAACAACGCTGTCGATGGGCTGGATTCGTGAAGTGATCACAGGCACCCCAGCGCTGAAGGCCTCTCCGATTACCAGCGGCACACCAGCCTCGTGCCACATGGACGGCGCGAGCAGCATCTTTG
>Ga0335083_10005112_pt1 | contig 16587 bp, 20 predicted proteins | sample Lox_Sample_42_FD_206716 | JGI IMG/M metagenome (GOLD analysis project Ga0335083, IMG submission 206716) | Soil microbial communities from Loxahatchee National Wildlife Refuge, Florida, United States - Lox_Sample_4.2 | ecosystem: Environmental > Terrestrial > Soil > Wetlands | place: USA... | reverse complement strand
GTTTGGCGGCCTGAAGTCGCCGCCGCTCCAGTTCCTTGAAGTCCCGTCTGACGCCTCTTGTATTCCCCATGCCGCCAACACTATCACACCCGCCAAGAAATGTCACTATATTATGCGAGAATCAGTAGGCCCGGAATCTCGATAAACGGCGACGGCGATTTCCCTGCTTTAATGGGAACCGATTCGACCTCCGTATCTGGTGCCGGTTCGTCACTCTCAGGCGCTGCCTCCTCGCCTGTGCGGGGTTCGGGTGCTTTGGGCACCTCAACCTCTATGGAGTCAAATCCAAGGTCGGGCCCAATGACCCATTCCTTGAGGATAGGCTGATCGATCTTGGACGATCTTAAGACCTCGCCGTTCACTCTAATCATCATCTCGCTGCCGAAAGGCAGCGCTGCGCGCAGCATGCGGCACAGTATACCGATTCTTAGCTGCTGGCCCGTCGGCTTAAGGTCTGATAACACCACAATCGTCCACGTACCTGATTTTGGAGGCTTGAACCTTGCCTTCGAGGCGCCGAACTCGTCCTCGTCCCCGACATCCTCTGGCTCCGGAGGACTTGACTGAATGAGGTTCAAGATCTCCTGCCCACCGTCGATTACCTTCAGCGCGGCCTGGACTTCTTTCTCCTCAACCTCGAACAGATCCAGCTCCAGTTCGTTGATTAGGTGGTCAGCTTTTGCACCTTTTTGGCGATCAATCGTGCCGTAGTCCATCGTGACGCGGCGGATGACCCCATCTGAGGCCTTACAAATGTACGTAAGCTTGTTGGCGAGAACGTAGGTCGCGAGTTTCCCAATGCCGAATTTTCCGATGACCGGCCGCCCAAACTGGACCGGCGCGGCCGTTTTAGGAGAGAACGCGATATGCCACAGGTCACGCAGACCCTTTTCATCCATCGATATGCCGTCGTCAAAGACGCACATGGTGGCACCTGGGGCATAAAGGTCTTCGGAAATCCGAACGTCAACGCAGCACGCTCCAGCATCCCAACCGTTCGAGATAAGTTCCTCGAATGCTTTTTGTGGAGACGAGTAGAGCTGCTCACTGAAGTGCTCAAGAAACCGTGTGCTTAGTTCAACCGGAATCTTGGTCGTCTGGTGGCCTATCGTCTCGGGCGCTTGGATATGGCTTGCGGGCTTTTTTTGCTCAGTCATCACGATACCTCTGTCACGGGAATCGGCGGCAGTTGTTTGAGGAACCAGTAAATGTGAGGGACCGTGCTGCGGCGTGGGGGTGTAATACGATGTAGCTCGTGCGAAGGTCGATCGGATCGGTGTGTGGACGTGCCGTCCGTGTATTGGACTTGCGCATTTTGTCTCCGTGGAACCACATGCAACTAGAATAGCACAGATTACCAAGAACACATCGGCTGAACAAGCATGGAAGTGTCCGTGGCGCCGAGTGTACCGGCGGCCGGTGGCGTGGGATTCACGGCTCAGGGAATGGACGAGCGTGGACGCGGCGGGGAGCACGCCGACAGAGCGGCGTGGCTATCCGCCCGAGGCGGACAGGCAGCGGGACGGAGCGCAGGGTGGGGCCTACTACACCCGGTACTTCTTGGTCGGTTTCTCGCGCACGACAGGAACCGACAATCGCGGCAGGAGACGGGAGAAGGTGGGGAGAACGACCGACGCCTCACAGAGGCGTCGCTACACCGGAGGCCGACAGGCAACGGCTGAGGAGCGCGCGGACAGAGCGGCGGGGAGGAGAGCAAGCGATCCACCCCTCACCTTGATCCTCTCCCCATTAGGGGCGAGGAGACGCGAAGCGGGGCAGGCGGAGGGAGAACAACCGACGGCCCGGAGCGGCGGGGCTATCCGCCCAAGGCGGACAAGCCTACAAAACGGCGGGGGGGAGGAGCACGAGAGGGACGAAGGAGGCACGAAGGGGGCGAGGGGCAAAGCGGCGACGAGTCGCCGCACTCCAAACGGCGGCAAGCGGCGGGGCCACAGCGGACTGGACGACGGCCGGCGGTCACAGACCGCCGCTACGAAAGGCACGACATAAGGACCGGATAACGACGGATGACACGGGGCGGTGGGGCCCGTTCTATGGGGGAGGCCGGAACATCGGATTGTAGATATTCTGATTGACATTAATATCCTCGCAGGATAGGATGGCGGGGTTCTTTGACATACAGGTGGGATGTTTGCTCCCAGCGGCTTGACCTTAACAAGATGGCAAGGGCAGAGGAGAGCGCCCCCTCACCCTGACCCTCTCCCCCAAGGGGGCGAGGGGAACTCGGAGCGGAGGGCGGGCGGACCGCGCTTGCCAAGCGCGGCTACACGCCTGAGGCGGACAGGCAGCGGCTCGGCGTTGACGAGATGGGAACGGAAGAGGAGACCGCCCCCTCACCCTGACCCGCCTGAGGCGGGCAGGCCCTTTGCTCCGAACTCCGGTCCGGAGGTTCGGAGCGTCTCGGCGGCTAGTGCCGCCTTCGGCTCCCCGTAAGAAGAGGGGGAACTCGGAGCGGAGGGCGGGCGGATGGAACCCCGTCGCTCCACCGGACGGAGAAAGGCAAAGCGCCGACTCCGAATACGACTCGCGAGCAGGCGAGTCGGCGCACTCCAAACCAGGGGGGTACCCCCCACCCCCCTATATCTGCGAAACGAAGCCAATGGTTTTAGGGGGTTACCAGTCTCCCAAGATGTTGACTTACAATTGGTTGCGTTGTCGAGTGAGCCAATTTGTCACTTGGCTTCGTTTGGCTTCGTTCGGGGGGTTTATTGGCTTCGTTCGGCCAAAAACATGGCTTGGTTCGGGCAAAAAGTGGGTTCGTTTGGTGGCTCGGGCGGCGGTTGAGGAGTGAATCCGGCGTGATTGGGGCGACAACGGAAAGGAGTTGCATGATGGGCGACAGGGACTAGACTTGCACCCCTTGTCGTTTGTGAGGCATCCAAAGAGAAATTTGTCATGGTGCGACAGAGATTTTTTGCATTTTTCTGTTACGGTCTGGCAACAGTTCTGCCGTTGATGTCGTGTCGGGCGGAGAACCGGACGCCGGTCGTGGGTTCGTCGACGACGAATGAAGATCGGCAGGGGCCATTCTTTGCGGTGACGGAGGAGAACGATTTGTTTTCGAACCCGTTCACGGCAACGGACCACACCGACCGTCATTATACGCAGGGACTGAAGTTCACCTGGCTCAACGGCGACGATGATATGCCGCAATGGGTCCGACGGGTGAGCGACGACGTGCCGAAGCTCGGCATCAACATGACGGCACAGAATCTGGGGTATGTGTTTGGAGAGAACATGTATACGCCGCAGAACCTCCAGGAGAGCGCATTGATCACGAACGACCGGCCGTATGCGGGCTGGTTGTACGGCGGGGTGTACCTGCAGCGGCGCGGCGAGGTGGGCGATTCGGGTGTGCCCGTGCAGGAAAGCTTCGAGATTGATTTTGGGACGACGGGGCCGGATTCACTGGCGGGCTGGGCGCAGACGCATTTTCACCAGGCGTTCGATAGCGCCGACGTGCCGCAGGGGTGGCACAATCAACTGGCCGGCGAGCCGGGGTTGTTGTTGAAGTATGAGCGATTCTGGCGGTGGTCGCCGAACGCGGAGACGGCCCGTTATGTGGACCTCATTCCGCACGCGGGGGGCGAGCTGGGCAACATCATGATCTTTCAGAATCTCGGCGGTGTGGTGCGGGTTGGCTACAATTTGCCGGAGGATTTCGGTGTGCAAACGATCGATTCGCCCGCGTCGCTCGGGGGCGGGACCACGTCGAATTCGCCGCCGTTCGCGTGTTACGTGTTCGGCGGGGTGGATGGGCGGGCGGTGGAGCACAACCTGTTTCTGGATGGCAACTCATTCCGCAGCGGGCCGAGTGTGGAACGGATCCCGTGGGTGGCGGACCTGAGCACGGGCGGGGCGGTGCGGATGTTCCGCCATTTGGAGATCAGCTACACGCGCGTGGTGCGGACGCACGAATTCGTCGGACAACAGCACCCGGATCAGTTTGGGTCACTGGAGGCGAAGGCGATGTTCATGTTTTGAGGGATGAGACAATGGCCAGATCCCCTGCCCCGCTATCGATGACGCCAGTGCCCTGGCACCCAGACCCAGCCGCCATAACGCCGGACCCATCGGCCCCGGACCCAGACGACGCCGGGGCGAGGCGGCACATCCCAATGGCCAGCGACCCAGACCCATCGGCCCTGCCATTCCCAGGCGCCGGGAACCCACACGTACTGGGGGCCCGGGGAAACGACGACCGGCTCGGGGGGTGGAGGCGGCGGAGCGGGCTGGGCGGTAGCCACGGTTGGTTCTTCGGGAGGCGGGGGCGGTTCGGCAATGGGCGGTGGACGCTGCTGGGCGCACCCGGCCAATATGAGGGCTCCGGCCGCTACTGCCAGAATCCAGCCGCGAATCGCTTCGTGTTTGGTTTGTGCCATCGTCTTCACTCTCGACCTCCACAGTTTTGTTCATGCCTGCATACGATCGACCCATATCATGAAAACACTACGCCGCGGCAGATGTTTCGCAGTGGTGAGAAATAGTGGCGCAAGTGCCCTGCTGATAGATGGTTGAAGGTACTCGCTGATGGTCGAACTTGGTGATTGACGAAATTGGGCTTTGGAGGTTGAATGGAGCCGTTGCAACAACCGAGTTGATGTGCTAAATTGACGCGTGCAGGTGTGGTAGTGTCCGGGTAGGGACACGGAGAAGAGGGTTTCAGGGTACAGGGTATGGGTATGAAAAAACTGGCGAGCGCGTTCATCGCTCTCACGCTATTCACCGTCGTATCGACATCTCGTGCTGTGGCGGCGCTTTCGAGCGTCACATACACGGGGCAAGCCGCCAATGTGAAGAGTGACAAAGGTGTGGAGCTCAAGGCGACCGCGACCTTCGTGGTTTCCAATCTCGATCTCGTCATCACGATGTCGAACATCAGCACCAATGACTCGAAGAACCCTTCCGACATTCTCACGGGCATCTTTTTCGACAGCAAGGTGCCGTTGAATCTGACACGCGGCGCGGTATCCGTCGGGACGGAGAGCTCGGTGGTCGGCTGGCGTCTGCCGCTTGGGTTCGATGATGATGTCAGCGGCCAGTGGGCGTACAGTGGCGACCTGCCGGCTGGAAGTCGGAAAGATCCGTACGGGCAGTATGGAGTTGCCAGCACGAAGTTTTCGCTGCTCAACAAGGGCGACCTATTCTCTGATATCAAGATCCCCGGGACGCATCCGCTGAGTGGCGCGCAATTTGGTCTGACCACGCTGTACGACAACGGTCTGAATGATCAAAGCAGTATCAAGAATGTGGGCCTCGTCCAGAACACGATTGTCATCGTGCTCGATGGGCTGCCGGCGGGTTTCACGACAGCGGATATTGCGTCGGACATTGAGAACGTCCGCTTCGAATTTGGAACGAGCCTCAAGAAGGGAATCAATATTGCCGGCGAAATGGTTCAGCAGATTCCCGAACCGAGCACCGTGGCACTCGTCGCCACCGGGCTGATCGGCGCGATTGCATTGACCCGCAAGCGGCCGAGCAGTCGGTAGTCGTGCGTGCGCGCGGCGCCCCCTGTAACGGATGCAATCGCACAGGGGCCGGGAAAACTTCGACCGAAAAGCTGTAGCAGATTCTCATGCCTGCCTGACCGGGGTTCTCCCCTGCATCATTGCACGATGACTCTGCCTTTCATGTGCGGATGCACCGAGCAGTAGTAGTCGTTTGTCCCCGCCACGGCGAACGTGTAGGAAAACTTCTCGTCCGTATCCAGCGCGGGCGAGACAATGGTCTTCCTGTCGACGCTGAGCACCGTGTGCGGCACGTCGTCGTGGTTGACCCATGTCACCGTCGTGCCCACGGGCACCGTCAGCGTCTGCGGGATGAAACTGAAGTTGTCGATCGCGACTTCGTTGGGTGTCGACTTCTCACGAGCGATGGATGTGTGAATGGCCACCGCCATCATCGCGACGGCACCAACGAACCCGAGGAATAATCCCTTCATCTGGTCTACCTGTTCCTTTGTGTGGTGATGGTTGTTTCTAGCTCGCCAGAGACGAATCCATGATCGCGAGCGAACTCCTGCCCGGGACGTAATTCACGTCGGTGATCCCCAGCACGCTACGCAGCTTCTCTGCCGGCACCTTCATCGGGCCTGGTGACGGCGCGGTTCCGGGCGCGGGTTGCGGAAACGCCGTGGACATCGCCGTGTGAAATGTGATGTTGCCCTCGATCTTCTGCATCGTCTGGTGGATGTGGCCGTTGAGTACGGTGACGGATCCGAAGCGTTTCAGATAGGAGAGTGCCTGCGCGCTATCGTCCGTCCCCCAACCCCAGTCCGGGTACACGGTCCATAACGGGATGTGCGCGAACACGACGATCGGCGTGTCACTGCCCAACCCCTTCACGTCGTCTTCGAGCCATTCGAGTTGGTCGGTCCCCAACGAGCCCAATCCACCCGCTTTCAGGTTCAGCACATTGACCAAGCCGACGAAGTGGACGCGGTTGTAGTCGAAACTGTACCATCCGTCGCCTCGCGATTGTTTGCCGAAGCGCGCGAGATACTGCTTGCCGTTGTCGTTGAGCACGTCGTGCTCGCCGGGGACGTAATGAACTTCCTGCGCCTTGCAGCCCTTCAACACCTGTTCCAACGTGTCGAACTCGGTGGCCTTGGACAAGTGGCTCAAATCACCCGTGTGGAGCAGAAATGACGGCGGCCTCGGCAGCGCGTTGATCCGGTCAATGGCAATCTGCAACGTGCCCACGACGTCCTTGTTCGCTTCCTTGGTAAAACCGATATGACTGTCGCTGATCTGCACAAAGCTGAGTTCGCTTTTGGCCGGCGCCACCTGTCCGCTGACCACCTTGTCCAACCCGTACGATTTCACCACGCCGCTGGACATCGTCCACAATACGCCCGTGCCGGCCCACGCCATGCATTTCAAAAAGCCGCGGCGGTCGATCCCATCGTGGTTGTGGTCGTGAATGATCTCATCGCGCATGCGCTTGATTCCTTCCGTTGATTGGTTACCCGACTCGTTCCATTCAACCGTAAGACCTCTCGCCGGGCGGTTTATTCCATGCAAGGAATCCAGGGAATAAACTCCCGGCTCGTGGTTCTTAGCAATGAGGACCATCACGTTTGTTTACGAATCTCGTATTCGCAATTCCGCTTGCCATCCCCGCCCGTGTGCGGCAACGTGAACGTCGGGCGTGGGTCTGTTGTCAATCTCCAGCAAGCCGCGCCCCGACCCTGGCGAGTCACGTGGCTGACAATAGCGACATGGATTCCTCGGCAAACTTCGAAGACCTCGTGACCCGGTATTACCGCCCACTCTTTCAATTCGCCTACAGCCTGACCCGCAATGAGACTGAAGCGCGCGATCTCACGCAACAAACGTTTCTTATCTGGGCAACCAAGGGCCATCAACTTCGGAATGCATCCAAAGTGAAAACGTGGCTGTTTAGCACGCTTCATCACGAGTTTCTCAAATCGCGCCGGCGTCAGACCCGTTTTCCGCATTTCGAACTGGAGCAAATGAACGACGAGCTGCCCGTCGTCCTTCCCGCAGTGATCGATCAACTCGATTCCCAGACCGTGGTCGAAGCGCTGGGCCGTGTCGACGAAGCGTATCAGGCGACTCTGGCGTTGTTCTATCTCGAAGAGCATTCCTACAAGGAAATTGCCGAGATTCTGGCTGTCCCCATTGGCACGGTCGAATCGCGGATTGCCCGCGGGAAAGCGCAGCTCCAGAAGATATTAATGAACACGGCCGCCGACACGAAAGGAAAGGCGCCACGTGGATAGCCAGCGGGCCAGGGAAATTCTCGCGATGTACCGTCCCGGCATCGATGATGCGAAGGATCCGCTCATCTCCGAGGCCCTGGCCGAGGTCCGACGCGACCCTGAGCTTGCGCACTGGCTGCAACAAGAGCAAACCATCGACGCGGCGGTGGGCCGGAAATTTCGGCAAATCCCGGTCCCGGACGGCTTGGAGCACCAGATTCTCGCCGAACACAAGGTCATCCGTCCGACGATCTGGCGACGGAGCCGCGCTCTTCTGGTTGCTGCGGCCGCGGCAGTTGTTGTATTGGCCGTCGCGGGCTACTGGTTGCGCCGGCCCGAACCGGAGACTTTCGACACCTACCGCCAGTCGATGGCCGGACTCGTCTCCGGCGACTACAAAATGATGCTGGAAACCAACGACCTGAATGCGGTTCGACAGTTTCTTGCGGCCCATCACAGCCCGGCGGATTACGTGCTGACGAAATCAATGGAGGAACTGCCCGCCGAAGGTTGCGCTCTGGTTGCCTGGCACGGGCGGCGTGTGTCGCTGGTCTGTCTCGACCGCGGTCAAAAGCCTGATCTGTTTCTGTTTGTGGTGAATCGATCTGCCCTGCCGGGTGCGCCTTCGAGCCATACGCCCGACTTCGCGCGCATTGGCCGGATGACGACAGCCAGCTGGACGATGGGCGATACTTCGTACGTTCTCGCGTCACAAGACACCGAAGATGATCTGCGGAAGTTTCTCTGATGGGGGACAACGAGGCCGGCCCGCTAGGCTGGCGACGTCGGGCGCCCTCGCTGCATCACCCGCATCACCAAGTATCCGACGACAACCAGGTTGATTACCAGCAGCCAAATCCGGCTGGGTGTCATCCGACGATGCAGTTCATACACCTCCACGGGGATGAAGGTCGCCGTGATCACGATCGTCATGTATTCCGCCCACACCCTCTCCATCAACAAACCGATCCCCTCCGTCAGCAGCAGTGAGCAATAAAAAAACGAAACTGTGGCAATCAGTGCCGCATCCCGATGCTTCACGAGCCCGGCCTGCACCAGCCAATGCTGCAGCACGCGGCTGTGCACGTTGACCTGCAACGCGTTCGCCCAATGTCTGAACGTTTCCGCCGTATCAGGGTGAATCAACGACAGGGCTCCCACGCCAACAAGCAACAGCAATACTCCCTTCACGAGCTTGAGGATCGCGATGGCCATGAAGCCAATGTCCCGGTGCCTTTTCATTCCCATGCGGAGGGCGTACTATCGCAACACTTCTCGTGAAGGTCGAGCAGACTCTGATGGACCGCCGATCACGTCCGCAACCAATCACCCCTGCCCCTTCCAAAGAGAAAGGCCGGGCGGAATGACCCCGGCCCTCTCGATTTGCAATCAGCTTACGGCCTGCCGCCCATCACCAGCGACAGAATCGCCTTCACCGTGTGCAGACGGTTCTCCGCCTGGTCGAACACGACCGATTGCGGCCCATCAATCACCGCGTCTTCCACCTCGGCCCCGCGATCCGCGGGCAGCGGATGCATGTAGCACGCTTCCTTCTTCGCCATCTTCATCCGCTTCTCGGTGCAGACCCAGCTCTTGTATTTGTTGAGGATCTTCATCCCCTCTTCCTTGCGCTGGCCCTCGGGCACGCCCTGGTCGGCGAGATACTGGTGGCAACCCCACGATTTCGGGTAGCAAACCACCGCGTCCTTGAACCCGTCATCCATGTCGTGGATGATCTCGAACTTGGTCTTATACTCCTTGGCGTATTTCTTTGCCGCCTCAACCGTGCGCGGCATCAAATTGAATTCCTTCGGGTGCGACAGCGTGACATCCATCCCGAATCGCGGCAGCAGCCAGATCAACCCCTGCGGCACGCTCAGCGGCCGCGCGTAGGCCGGCGCATACGTCCATGAGACCAGGCATTTCACGCCGCGCAGATTGTTGCCGTACTTTTCCCGCATCGTCATCAAATCCGCAATCGCCTGCAGCGGATGATCGACGTCGTCCTGCAAACTCACCACCGGAATGCTCGCGTACTCGGCCACCTCGCGCAGATATTTGTTGCCAATGCCGTAGAAGCAATTGCGGATCGCGATCCCGTGACCGTACCGTGACAGGACCTTGCCGGTGTCTTTCGGTGTTTCGCCATGCGAAATTTGCATCTTGTCGGGCGTGAGATCGTGCGCATGCCCCCCGAGTTGTGTCATCGCCGCTTCGGTCGAGTTTCGCGTTCGCGTGCTCTGTTCGAAGAACATCATGAACAGTGTCTTGTCCTGCAACAACCGATGCGGTTCGCCCAACGCAAAGCGCCGCTTCAAGTCGCCCGCCACGTCCAGCACGGTCTCCAGTTCTTCCTTCGTCCAATCCGGCGTCTCGATGTAGTCTTTCCCTCGCAACAGCGTCTGCATAATCGATGCGGTCTCCTCGTATGTCGTAATGGGTTGATTCAGGCAAGAAATAACATCGCTCCAGCCGCGAGGCAATCAGAAATCCATCGAGGAAAAAGCGTCCGCCTCGATTCGCCCTTGCCTTTTGCGCGGTCTTCCGCTACGGCTTTCTCCCGAAAGGAACCCTTCTGATGAAACATCTTCTGCCATACCTGGCAATCGCGATGCTCGCAACAGCGTTCACGGTCGGCTGCGCTACCAGCAGCAAATCCGCCGCACAACAGCCGGCGGCCTCCTCGCCACCAGGCGAAGTCTACACTCCGGCAGTCCGCGCCCCGTCCGCAAATCCGTAGGACCAGGGCAAAGTCAGCGTGGCATGGTGGCCAACGGAACCAGAGCCGACGCATGGCTTCCGTATCGTCGTCTGCAATCGCGCCAGTCTCCCTTCTGGAAACCGCCGCGATTAATGTCCGACGGCACTGCTGGCGGGAACCCGTGGTTTGGCGACCGTGGAAAACATTCCCAGCTTCCGCGGGGCCAGGTCCCTTTGTTGAAGCAAAATCAGGTCCTTCGTCTCCAAGCCGAAGCGCCAATCCTGATTCACTGTCTTGATCGGTCCCGCCCAACGGTGCGTCGTCTGGTGCCGCTCGATCGAAAACTCCAAGCCAGCCTCGGTCTTTCTCCAGGACGTGGCCCGCAGCTCAATCCGATTCTGCGACATTTTCTCCGGCATGCCGCCGGCCGGATACAGCCGCTCCACATAACGGCTGAATAGATTCTTGAATTTGTCCCCCGGCTCGCGCACCCCGTCCCAACGGGCATATTCATCCACGAACGCCCGCTCCAGTCCGGGAAAATAGTGCGGACCGCAATAGTACTTGCCGTGTACTTCCCAACCCGGGCCGGCCAGTCGGCCACAGTTCGGCCATTCACAAAGCCTGTCACTCATGCCTTCTCCTTGGGCTATCGGCTCCTCCCATCATACCCCGGCGCCGGCGGATAGTTCAACCACAATCTTCCAACCCGCGCCGGGCGGTTACCAGCGGTTACTCAGCCAGCAACGACTTCACCTGCTCCGCCAACGCTGCCCCGCGAACTTCCGTCGCCCGAACGTACCCCTTCTTGTCCACCAACCACGCCGACGGAATCGCGTTGATGCCATACCGGCTGCTGATGTCGTTCCCCCAACCTTTCCCATCAAAATACTGCGGCCACGCCATGCCCGTCTGCTGGGCGTACGCGAGCAGCTTCTCTTTGCTCTGGTCCAGCGAGATCCCCACAATCTCAAACCCGGCCTTGTGCAGCTGGTTGTACGCCGCCACCACGTTCGGCATCTCCATCCGACACGGCCCGCACCACGTCGCCCAAAAATCCACCAGCACCACTTTCCCCCGCAGCTTCGCCAGGTCGAAGTCCGTCCCGTCCACCGCCTTGAACTTCAAATCCAGCGGCGCCTTGCCCAATTGCCGCGTCGTCTGCAGCGCCCCCAATTCCTGCTGCGCCATCGCCGCCACGCGAATGTTCTGGCTGTTCCCCAAATCCCGCAGCATCGTTTCCGCCGCCGACGGATCCCTCACCTTCAAAAACATCGCGTACTGCAACCGAACAATGTCCGTGCGCTGATCTTCCGCGTTATCTCTCCGCAACCCGGCAATGTCCGCTTCCACCGCCGCTCGCGCCGACGGATCGACCGACCCGCCCGCCGCCATCAGCGTCTGCAAATGGACCTTCACCGCCAAAAATCGCGCCTCGGTCTTGACCACCGGCGACGCATCCGCCGCGCCCACGATCTCCTTCGCCGCCTGCAGCATCGTGCTGCCGTCGGGAACCAAACCATTCACCCGCGCCAGCGCGTCGTCCACCTGCACCCGAACCAGCTTCGCCTCCCACCGCCGCGGGTCCGTCGCAAACCGCGTCTCAAACTCATGCAGCCCGGCGCTCAACGTGCCCAACCGCTCCTCATACTCCACGCGGTCCCCCGTCCCCGACACGTTCTCCAGCGTCTGCAACCGACTCCACATCTCCTCCGCCGTCTTGTACTGCCCCCAATCCTCCCCGCGCGCCACCCCCAGAAGGGCTGCGGTAAGCACCCCGACCATCAACCCAACCATCCAACTCCGTTTCATCGCCGCATACTATACCACAAATCAATCACGCGAACCCCCGGCCACCAAACTCTTCCGCAGCCCCCGGCGCACAAGCCTCCCCGCCTGCAACACAGACTCGCTGTTCTCCCCTGTTTCAGCCCCGTCCCATCCGCAAAATCCTCTCCCAAACCCCCAAACGAAGCCATTTTTTGGCCGAACGAAGCCAAACGAAGCCAATGCATAAAAACGAGCCAAAACCGTCATAACCCGTTGATTTCCAAGCCAACCACAGCCCGTCATCTGTCAATTATAATTGGCTTCGTTTCGCAGATATGGGGGGGTGGGGGTCCCTCCCCCGTCCCAGCCGTTGCCTGTCCGCCTCAGGCGGATAGCCGCGAATCTCATTCGCGGTCGGTCGTAGCCGCACGGCCTTGTTCGCCTCGGGCGAATTGCCCGCCCCAAACGGCTCAGGGTGAAGGGTTTCCCCCCGTCGGTCGCCCCCACCATGTCAAAGAACCAGACAACCTCGCGACCATACCACAAAGCCGATATCAAGTCCAGAGCAAAATCTAGTGCCGATAACCACCCCACTACCACATGGCAATCCACGCCTCATCCCTCTCGACAAACATCCTTATTTGTGGTTTTATTGCCCCGTACTCGGGGAGCGCAGCCGCGACGCACGCTCTGGTGTGTATTGCCTTATCCGGTCACACGAACGCAACTCACGAAGGCTGCCATGCGACGCGCGCTTTCTATGGCTCGGGATATCCGACGCGCGGCGTGGAAACTCGCCGCTGTCGCGCTCGCTCTGTCTCTGATCCTTTTCTGCCGGCGAAGCGGCGACACAACCTCCGCCGACGTAACCACCAACTCCATCCCCGCCGCCGTTCTCCAGCTCTTCCAGAACGAGGCAAACTCGCCGCCATGGAATCAGGATACCTCCGCCAAAACCCAGGGCATCCTCCAGCAGTGCGCCACGCTCCAGCAACTCCTCACCAGCGGTGCCGACGACACCACCCTCAGCAACACCCTGGCCGCCAGCACGCTCCGCGCCTCGGTCTTCATGACCTTCGGGCAAAGCCTTTACAACTCCGCCGACCCGCATCACGCCGAAATGTTCTTCGCCTCGCTCGTGCGCGACCACCCCGCCCGCGCCACCGTCAAACAACTCGGCCGTTGCCACCTCTGGATCGCCCGCATCCACAAAGATCAGGCCCTCGCCCTGCAATACCAACAGCAGTCGCCCGACCTGGCTGCCCCGGAATTCCAGGCCGCCCTCGCCAGCTTCCTCGCCGCCAGGAATGTCTCCGCCACCAACGACTGGGTCCGCGGCAGCGGCTGGCTTGGCGCCGCTGCCTGTTACCGGGAACTGGGCGACCAGGAAAACCGCCGCACCTGCCTCTACGGACTCTTGGCCGACACCTCGATCGTGATCACCAACCCTTCCAGCCCGGATGTGCAACTGGTCGCCGCCCAGCGCGACGTGGCCAACTATCTCATGGCCGTCAGCTATTACGAGGAGCACCGTTACGCCGAGGCCACCCAGCTCTACCAGCAGATGCAGCAGCGCCTCACCGCCCAACTCGCCACCGGCTCGCCGCAGTACTCCAACCAGCAACAATACCTGGCTCTGGCCAATACCGGCCTGTCTCAATGCGCCGCCCGACAGGCCGAACAAGCCGCGCAAACCGGAGGCGCCCAATGAACCCGACGTCGCTCCACCCCTTCGATCCCGCACGAAACTCGACCACACGCCCCACAGAAAGGATGTTGGCCATGCATCGACAACCTATCCCCGCCCGTTCCGATCTTGCTTGCCGTCAGCCCCGCAACCGTGCTACAGTCTGCCTCAGCGGTCGGGTAGATATGAAGAATTTGGGCGCGGAACCGCTTTTCATTGCAGCGCTGTTTCTCGGCACGTGCCTTGCCCTTCCCGCCTTCGCTGACAACATCTTCGTCTCGACCGCAAGCTTGAACACGGTTCTAGAGCTCGACCCGAGCGGGAACCCATCCACGTTCGCAACCACCACGTCGGGGCTGGACTACCCACTCGGGCTTGCTTTTGACAGCAGCGGCAACCTTTTTGTGGCAAACGGGGGTGCCAACACTATTGAAGAATTTCACACGAACGGACAAACCTCTTTTCTATCCAGCCCGAGCCTGAATGAGCCTGACGGGCTCGCTTTCGACGCAAACGGCGATCTCTTTGTTGCTAACTATGGCAACAACACCGTTGAGGAGTTCAGCCCGGGAGGAACGGGCACGGTTTTCGCAACCGCTACGGACGGCCTTGACGAGCCGGAAGGCCTTGCTTTCGATGGCGATGGCAACCTGTTTGTGTCGAACCAAGGTGGAGGAAACGGCACGATCATGGAGATTTCCCCAAATGGGAGCAACTCTGTGTTCGCTACTACGGCGTCGGGCCTGGACAATCCACAAGGCTTAGTGTTCGACCGGAGCGGCACCCTCTACGTCGCAAACTATAGCAATAACACGATCGAGAAATTCAACGCACTCGGCCAAGGCATGATTTTTACTGGCACGAACCTGCTGGCCGAGCCGTACGGCCTCGGCCTTGACGGTAGCGGCAATCTCTTTGTCGCGAACCACGGCCTTGGTGAAATACTAGAGTTCAGCCAAAACGGCGACGGATCCATCTTCGCTGGCAACCTCGGTAATGCGATCTTCCTTGCCGTCGACCAAATTCCCGAGCCATCCGCATTTTCTCTGCTCCTGCTAAGTCTGGCCGTGGTGGCACTCTCCCGACTCAGTTCACGGCGCCAGCCCCATCGCCATCCCTAAACGTCCACGATCCGCTAACCAAGGGAGGAACCCATGAAGTTCGATCCTCGCGGTGCGACTTTTGCTAACCAAATCACCTCGACGGACCTCGGCGCCCGCTTGCACGCCCGCCGGGGAACACAGGCGCGTCTGCCAACCCTGCTCTCGATCCTCGCCGCGCTTTGCCTCCTCGCCCCGCACGCATGGGCACATCTGCCCTGTCAGGTCGATATCTGGACCGCGAACAACCAGTTCTGCATCGGCCAAACCACCACCGTCTGGTTTCTGTCCGAGGTTTGTGATTCGCTCATCGCCAGCCAGACCAACTTCGTGGCCAGCACCACCGGGACCGTTACTTTTACCAACCAGTGCTCGACCTGTAGCAGTGATTCCGCCGCAGCCTATCTGAACATCTACACACCAACATGCTGAACCATTGCGTGATGCGCATCTATAACAACACCTTTCCCGTGAACACCACGAACGGCGTGACAGATGGGGCGGTCCGTGTGGGGAGTGATGGTTTGGAGGTATGGCCCGCGCTGGCCACGCTCGACGTGCGCAACAATATCTTCTACGACTTCCGCACCGCGACGGTTGGTGGCGACCAGGCGTTGATCTACACCGACACGATCACGAATACGCCGACATCATGGACGTTCGACAACAACGAGTATCGCGACGTGGCCCAAACGAACGCGCTGTGGAACTGGAGCGGCGGACCCGGTGAGATCGGCATCGCGATGATTCGTAACACTCACCGAGTGAATAGGGTCACATCTAAACATTGTAACAATTTGGATTGACAATGTCCGCGTCCCCCCTCAGGATGCGGGGCATGGCGCGGCCATTGCGAGTGGATGTGCCGGGCGGTTGGTATCACGTGACGGCTCGGGGCAACGAGCGGAAGGCGATCTTCCGCGATGACCAGGATCGCCGCCGCTTTCTCGCGGGCGTCTCCGAAATGGCCGAGCGCTTTGGCGTCCGCCTCCATGCGTACGTCCTCATGGATAATCATTACCATCTGTTGGTGGAAACCCCGCACGCCAATCTCTCCCCCGCCATGCAATGGCTGGGGGTCAGCTACTCGCTGAGCTTCAACCATCGCCACCGTCGCGTCGGCCATCTGTTTCAAGGAAGGTTCACCGCCGTGTTGCTGGAGCCCACCGCCGCCGTGGAGGTCAGCCGCTACGTTCACCTCAATCCGGTGCGTGTGCGGGAGTTGGGTCTGGACAAAGCGGCGCAACAGCGCTCCCGCGGCGGCTGGGTCGAGAAACCCGACTCCGCGCTGATCCGGGAACGAACCGCGCGGCTGCGGCGCTACCGCTGGAGTTCATACCCGGCGTACTTGGAGCTGGCGGAGAGGCCGGCAGGGTTGACCACCCGCCACGTGCTGGAGATGCTGGGCCGCGGCAGCTGGGCCGACCGGCGCAAGGCGTACCGCCAATTCGTCGAAGCGCCCCTGCGCGACGGCATGCTGGAAAGCCCGTGGGAACGGCTGCAGGCCGGCGTGCTGCTGGGCAGCGCTGAGTTTGTGCGACGCTGGCGCGCGCGGGCTACCGGCGACGCCCGCGAACAGCCA
>Ga0335083_10005111_pt1 | contig 16588 bp, 17 predicted proteins | sample Lox_Sample_42_FD_206716 | JGI IMG/M metagenome (GOLD analysis project Ga0335083, IMG submission 206716) | Soil microbial communities from Loxahatchee National Wildlife Refuge, Florida, United States - Lox_Sample_4.2 | ecosystem: Environmental > Terrestrial > Soil > Wetlands | place: USA... | reverse complement strand
GGCCATGCCCGCAAATTCACTACCGCTTGCGATCACATCTGCGCAGGGAGCGTCTGAGAAAATCCAACCAGCACCGCCGCTTCTTTGGCTCGGCCCCGCCCACCGCATCGTGTCTATGTTGCCGGCCAATGCCGAACACCCCGCTCAGGCCACAGCGACGGTTTTCGACACCGACGAATTATATTGGCTCCGAATTCGGCCGGACTCGGTCATCATCAATGCTCGGATTCGTCTGCAGGTTCACGCCGGCAATGTCCAGCAGCTCCACCTGCTGGCCGATCCGCGATGGCATCCCATTCTGCCTGAAAACAATGCGGCCGAGCACGATTCGCCCCCCGCTGCCGTAGCGGTCGCCCAATTGCGGTCGTCCCCTGACAATCCAAACGAATTTGTCGTCGATTTGGCTCGCCCGGTCGCCGGACAGGCCACCGTCGATGTCGCTTTCCAACTCGCTGGCGATTCCGGCATCGGCCGTTGGCAACCGCTGTCGTGGCACGTCAACGGCGCCGGCATCGCACACCGATGTTGGGCGGTTACGGTAGACCCGGAGCTGGATTTTTCTTTCTCTCCCCCCACCCTACGAAACGACATCGCTCCCGAAAAATTTGCCGCCCTATGGCCCACGCGGGAATCGCAGCCTCAACTTGCCTGGCAATCGTCCCAACCGGAAACTCCTTGGAGCATCGCCACGCGGCCTCGGCAACCTAAACTTTCTACCCGCTGTCAATTGGCGGCCATCGCTGGACAAAACGAAATCGACCTGCACTGGGCGGCCCATGTGATCGCCTCCGACGGACAAGTCTTTCAGTACCGGTTGCAAATTCCGTCGGATTTGGAAATCGACGACGTTGCCGTCCGCGGGCAAAACGTCGATCAGCCTTGCCGCTGGGCGCGCAGCAGCGCCGATTTGCTGAGCGTCTTTCTCGCTTCACTCGCCGATGGCCCGCAAGTGGTGTTGGTCCGCGGCCATCTTCCCCTTTCGCCCCCATCCAAATTCACCTTGCCGTCAATCACGGTTGAAGCCGCCGCCACAGAGGGCTTCCGCACGCTCGTTTTTCGACAGCCCGATGTGCTCGTCCAAGTCGCAGACGCGGCGGGGTTAAAACTGCTGCCGGAAAATGACTTCGCCGCCGCCCTTGCCGACGCTCAACACGATGGTCTGCTGGAGCAGACCGCCAATCCCTCGCAGGCACAACCACACGCAATCGCGGATAAAATCGACCCGGGAAAATTAGTCGCTGTATTACAAAGCGAACAGGCCTTTCTACCCGCTCGATTGCAAATCGACCGGAATCAACTCCAGCTCCAATCGCTGCAAGTCACCACCTTGGATCGCAACGCCGATGCCTGGCGGGCCACCGTCGACCTCAATCTGCACATCGAGAGCGGCGTGGTCGATTCGCTGCGTTTCGATCTGCCGGCTAATTGGATAGGTCCTTTCGAAATCACTCCGCAAATTCCCCAGCGTGTGGAAGACGTTCCCGGAGAAGGTCGTCGTCAGCTGGTTTTACGCCCCACGGAGCCTTTGCAACACGACGTGCATCTGCAAATCAAAGGGCCCCTAACCATTGCCGCCGGCCAGAGGCCCAGCGCCCCCGACGTCCGCCTGCAAGGAGTTTTTCGACAAACACGCTATTTCTCCTTGCCTCGTCGACTGGAAAATCAACAACTGGCATGGGATACCCGCGGATTGGTCCCCCGTTCGGCGCCCGAGGCCATCTCGGCCACCGTCTCTGATCCCACGGCGTATCGCTGGTATCAATTGGTTGGCGATCGTTGCCGCGCTACTTTGCGGTCGGCAGATCGCAGCAACGACAACTCTCAGGTGCGACTGGTCGATGTCCTCTGGTCGTGGGACGCTGGCGGCGATTTCCGCGGGGTGGCCGCCTTCGATTTGGAGCCCGCCGGCGCCTCAAGTTGCGAATTGCAGCTTCCCCCCGGCGAGCAACTTATTCAGGCGCAGCTCGACGCTGCCCCCGCACAACTTTCCTCGCTGGGCGAAAACCATTGGAACGTCTGGCTCGGCGACAACAAACTTCCCAGACACTTACAAGTTATCTTCTCCGGCGCCGTCGAAAAATCCCCCGCCACGAACTTGCAACTTACCGCCCCCACATTGGTCGAACTCCCCGTCGAACGCACCCTGTGGAGCGTGTGGGCGCCCCCGGTTGCCGGCGCACCCATCCTGCCCACAAGCACTCCCATTTCCGCGCTGCGACATCAGTCTTTGCGTCTGGAAGGCGCCGCCGCTTTCATCGATTTGGCCACCGGCTTGCTCCTGGATGAATCGACCGACGATGTCGCCCGCTGGTACTCTCCCTGGTTACAGCGATTCCAAGAATTACGGGCGGATTTAATTCAGACAAAATCAACCGCATCCGCCGACGACGAAGTCCAGGCTGCCCAGGCCGAGCTAAACGCCGTCGATCAAGATCAATCGCGCCTGGCTCGGCGACTGGCCAACCCAAATCCGGAAAGCCAACCCGCCGCTCCATCGACCGCTCGAACTACCGCCGCTCCATCGACCGACCTTAAAGTCACCGCCACTCCATCCGCGACTTCCACCCCATCTGCAGCCACTCCATCCGCAACCACTCCGCTCACAGTCACGCAACCTCCCCCAATGGCCAATCAGTCTGCCACATCGGCCACGCCGGCTACTCCCACTCTTCCCCCGGTAGCCGCTCAGCCTGTTGTGGCCGGCGACTGGTTGAATTTAGCGGCGCTGCTGCAGCCGGCAAATCGCAGCGTAGTACTGACCATGGTTCGCGGCCAAGGCGGTCCCCTGGCCGTGGAATATCCTCAGTTGTCGATCGCCGGTTGGCATTCACGCTGGATCGCCTCGGCCTGCGTTATCATGGTGACCATTGCCTGGCTGCTGGCATTTCGGTTGGCATGGGCTCAGGGGTGGTTCATTGGGGCCTGCCAAGCCTTCGGACCACAATTACTGGGGTTAGCCGTCGGGCTAGCGTGGTGGTTTTGGCTAACCCCCAGCCTGTTAGGGTTGGGAATCATGGCGGCAAGTCTGTATTTCGCTCGACAATATCGACTTTCGCAGCCCCGGTAGTGTCTTTGCGGGCCAGCATTGGCGGTCGAACTTGTGGCCTCGCTGTGCAAATTGCCCCCTTCGTCAGTTCGTCTTGGCACGCGGCTGCCGATTTGTTAGCTTCTGCCCCCACGTCGATGGAATCATCCGTAGCCATGCAACCCAAGCTGGCGAAGGTGGCCACGACACAACCAGCGGTGCCGACAGCAATTCGCTTCGGCGGCAACACGACAGGCCGACAAGGAAGGAGGCCCTCGATGAGCTCCGATCTCAAGCAAGACTTGAAGGTTCACATCCGCTGGATGATCCGCCGCGATATGCCCGAAGCCTTGGCTATCGAAAACACCAGCTTCGAATTCCCCTGGTGCGAAAACGATTTTCTCCGCTGTTTGCGCCAGCGAAACTGCATCGGCATGGTCGCCGAGCATAACGATCGGGTCGTCGGCTTCATGATTTACGAGTTGCACAAATCCCGCTTGCACATTCTTAATTTCGCCGTCACTTCGCGCTTTCGTCGTGCCGGCGTGGGTCAGCAAATGATCAACAAGTTAATCGGCAAGCTCTCCACCCAGCGCCGCAACCGCATTCTGCTGGAAATCCGCGAGACGAATCTGGCCGCTCAGTTGTTCTTCCGCGCCTGTGGTTTCCGCGCTGTCAGCGTGCTCCGCGATTTTTACGAAGATACGCCCGAAGACGCCTATCTCATGCAGTACCGCTTCCGCGGCGACGAAACCGCCGCCATCGAGGAAGAACGCATCACGCGGCTGGCTGGCTGAATCCTGGTCATTGCCTCTCCGTCTGAGTCCCGGTGATGTCCCACAAGCCATCGCGCCTCACACCGCAATAATCTCCGCTCTAAGTTGCGGCAGTTCCACCACGGCAATCGTGTGCGGATCGGCCCGATATAGCGCCCCAGGATTGAGCACCATCGTCTGGCCTATCTTCTCCCATCGCGGCACGTGCGTGTGGCCGTGACACACCAAACCGTGCCCGCCTTCGGCAATCGTTTGATCTAACAGCCGTCCATCATCGCCGTGCAACACGGCAATTTTTACTCCACCCAATTCCAGCGAACCTATTCGTCCCAGGCACGTTTGTCCCGCCCGCTCAATCGCCTTCCGCAACTCCACAGTCTGGCTGCCGCCATCCACGTTGCCAAACACATAATACGTTGGCCATGCCGACAACAAGGGAACAATGTCCGGCGAGCCTATGTCGCCGCAGTGCAACACTGCCTCCACCCCCAGGCTCTCCAGCATTTGCACCGCGCGGCGGGTATTCGCTGCATGGCCATGGGTATCGCTAATCACGCCGAGAAGCATTGTGCGGCACTGCAGTTTGGAAATGGGGAATGAACAGCAGCAGTATTGATCCTCGAAACAAACGCTTGCCAATGGTTACTTGCCGATTTCGCCGTCGGAAGCCGACAAAACGTCAATTTCCAAAAGAACTGCCCGCCGCGCTACCCGACGCGCTATCCGCTTTCCCCATAATGTCTTAATGTTCTGTCTGGCATCGCCATGATTGGCGTCTACGATTATAGTGGGCCGGTGTGCGAATCATCTAGTTAAGGGTTTTAAGCATAGAATTGTCTTAGCGAGCAAAACCAGCCGCAGTATGACGGGTGACAAACGTTGATTTTCCACATGATGATCGCTGATTCAACCTACCGGTTGGTTTACTCCGCAATTGCGGTGCTCATCGTTTTCCTGCTGGCGAAGGTTGTCATTTGGTGGCGACGCTCCCCACTGACCTTCGGACAAACGGTAATGTGGTCGATCAATTACTTGATTGCTCGGCTGCTGTGGGGAACGCGCGTCGAGGGGTCGCTCCCAAAACAAGAGGGCGTGGGCGCCGTCATCGTTTCCAATCATCGCAGCGGCGTCGATCCTTCCTTTATTCAAACTTCTGTCCGCCGTGTCGTCTATTGGATGGTCGCCCGCGAATACTGCGAAACCCCGGGCCTCGGCTGCCTGTTGCGAGCCTTTCAGGTTATTCCCGTGGGCCGCGGCGGCGTCGATACCGCTGCCACAAAGCAGGCCATCCGCCGCGCCCAGGAAGGCGGCCTCATCGGTATGTTCCCCGAAGGACGCATCAACGAAACCACCGATAAGCTGTTGCTGCCAGGCCGACCCGGTGCCGCCCTGGTCGCCCTCAAAGCCCGCGTACCCATCATCCCCGTATTCATCAGCGGCTCCCCCTACGACGGTACGCCCTTGGGTCCTTTGAAAATGCGGGCCCATGTTCGCGTGAAAATCGGCCAGCCCATTGATTTATCGGAATACTACGGCCGCGAGAAAGAAGAAGGCGTCATGCAGGAAATCACCTTGCGGCTCTTGCGTGAAATGGCTCACCTCGGCGGCCACCCCGAGTTCGAGCCGCAATTGGCCGGTCGCCGCTGGAAACCCGGCGAGGAAGAAATTGAAAACGGCGACCCCAACGCCAATGGCAATCATGGTGGCAACATGCTTCCAGATGGTAAACTCACCGAGGGACAAAACCCCTCGCTAAACGGCCGGAATGGGCGTTCGGCCAATGCTATCGTAAAGCCCGAAAACTCCCCCGGATAATTGGGCCGCCAATTGGAATTTGCCCCGCGACTGCTTACAATGACGTTCGTTGCCGCGGTCGCTTTTCCACTCGGAATCATCCGGGCCGTGTCCTGAGGAGCAACGTCCATGAAGTTGCAAAAACTTTGGGCTCTCGCAGTTGTCGGCGCAGGTCTGATATTCACTGCGATCGTTTTGGCAGCCGACACACCCGCCGCCAATGCGCCGGCCGAAACCTCTTCCCCCGCCGATGCCAAATTCGTTCCCCTGTTCAACGGTCACGATCTAACTGGCTGGCACGGCGACACCGATCTGTGGAAAGTGGTCGATGGCGTCATCGTCGGCTCCACCGATGACAAACAAATCAAGCACAACACCTTTCTCATTTACGACAAGCCATACAAAAACTTTGTGCTCAAGGCCACATTTAAGCTGCGCAACCACAATAGCGGCGTTCAATTTCGCAGCAAGGAATTAGATGATTTCGTTTGCTCCGGTTATCAGGCCGACATGGCCGAGAAAAAATACACCGGAAATCTGTACGAGGAAAAAGGACGCGGCACGCTGGTCCAAGTCGACGAAGATGAACTAAAAAAACATTACGTGCCCGGCGAGTGGGCCGAATACACCATCACCGCCGACGGCCCGCACATCCAGGAACAAGTCAACGGCTTCACCACCGTCGATTACACCGAGAAGGACGCTCAAAAGGGCGCCTCCGACGGCGTCATCGCCCTGCAATTGCACATGGGACCAAAGATGCAAGTCGAGTTCAAAAATATCGAAATCATGGATTTGCCTTGACGGCAATTTGCCTTCGGGGGGGAAAAAAGCCCAGGGGTTTACCCCCCTGGGCTTTAGCTTTAGTAACCAATTGCCGCCAGTCGAAAGCGCGAAGTCGCAAACCATCGTCACGGCAAAAACTGTTGACACCAGTAAATCGTGCCATCGGGCGTGCGGTAAGCGGCCACGCCAGTTCGCTTGTAGCTACTGTTCAAAATGTTGGCCCGGTGCCCGGGACTGTTCATCCAATCGGTTACGGCCTCGCTAGTCGTCTGTTGCCCCATGGCGATATTTTCGCCGATGTTAGCCGTACTATGCTGCAACGCCCGATTATTGGTCATCCAAATGGTGTGCGATCGGGCCGTATTTTCCAGGCTTTGATCGATCAACAATGGCGGCAGGCCGTATTTAGCCCGTTGGGCGTTGGTTTGCTCGATCATTTGCCGTTCAACTTCGAACAGCTTGGGGCCGGTCGGCGCTGTAGTTTCGCTCGTTTTGGCAGGGGCGCTTCGGGCCTGCGAGTCCGAATCGTTCGCCAAAACCATCGCCGCTTGACCGAACAAAAACGCACCAAACAACGCAGAAACTCTCAATTTCGAACACATGCGATTCCTCCTCCTGGGGTTCCCGGCAGACCGGGATTCGCTTGATGAAACAATGCAACTGGGCAAAATCGAGCTTTTCCCGCCTCCGGGAACATCCGTGGCTCGAACTGCCGTTTGGTAGGTTGCCGCCGGGCTGCTATCTTCTCAAAGTCCTAGGTCACCCGAAGATACGCATCCAGCGGCAAGTTTTCCGGTGAGGAGAATTAGGGTAACAGGCAATGCTGGCACCGCAAGGGGGTAATGGGTCCACTACACATTATTTTCTACAATCCTTTGCAGGGACTTGATTTACGTTCATCTATCTTTTAGGATTTCGTCCTTAAACCTGCCTTGAAGCTCAATGCTTGATGTCTTTCTCAGGCCCAGGGATGGCATCTCAAGCTGCGCAGCCTTCACGTTCTTTAGGAGTTCAAGCATGAGGTTCCCCACAGCCATTTTGCTTAGCTGTTTGCTCCCCAGTCTGCTCCTCACCTACGCCTCCACCGACTCCCTCACAAAGGCCGCCGAATTGACCGCCCGACCTGGCGAATGGCCCCAATGGCAAGGACCCAACCGCGACGGTGTTTCCACCGAAACCGGACTCCTTCACGAGTGGCCCGAAGGCGGTCCCGAACTGGCTTGGAAAGCGACCGGTCTGGGCGATGGCTTCGCGGGCATATCGATCCAAAACGGTCGCATCTACACCATGGGTTCGCGCGACGGCCAGGAAACCGTTCTGGCTCTCGACTTAAAAAACAATGGCCAAATCTTATGGTGCACCCCGGTCGGAAAATTTGGCGATAACGCCGGCAAACCGGGCGCTCGCTGCACCCCGGCCGCCGATGGCGATCTGGTGTATGCCCTCGGTTCCCAAGGCGATTTGGTCTGTTGCGATGCCGCCACCGGCAACGTGGTCTGGAAGAAAAGCTTCCCGGCCGATTTCGGCGGTAAAATGATGTCCATTTGGGGATTTAGCGAATCCCCCTTGGTCGATGGCGATAAGCTCATCTGCACCCCCGGCGGCAAAGACGCCATGCTCGTCGCCCTCAATAAAAAAACCGGTGACGAAATCTGGCGCTGCGCTATCCCAGATTTAGGCGGCCACGGAAAAGATGGCGCCGGTTACTCCTCCGTCGTCATTTCCAACGGCGCCGGCAAAAAGCAATATGTGCAACTCGTCGGGCGCGGATTAATCGGCGTGAGCGAAGACGGAAAATACTTGTGGGGCTATCCCCGCATCGCCAACCAGGGCGCCAACATTACCACGCCCTTGGTCAATGGCGATTACATTTTCACCACCACCAGCTATGGCACCGGCTCCGCGCTGTTAAAGCTGGAACCCGACGGCGACGGTGTAAAAGCTGACGAAGTTTATTTTCTGGACGCCAAACAATTCAACAACCATCACGGCGGCGTCGTGATGGTGGGCGATTACATTTACGGCGGAAACGGACAAAACCAAGGCTTTCCCACTTGCATCGAGTGGAAAACCGGCAAAATTGTCTGGGGCGGAAAAGAACGCGGCCCCGGCAAAGGCTCCGCCGCCATCGCCTATGCCGATGGCCGCCTCTACTTCCGTTACGAAGACGGCACCATGGCCCTGCTCGACGCCTCGCCTGACGGCCTCAAAGTCGAAGGCACGTTCACCATTCCCGATGTCTCCAAGCCCAGTTGGCCCCACCCCGTCATCGCCGGCGGTAAGCTCTACCTCCGCGAGCAAGACGCACTGCTGTGCTACAAAGTGAAGTGAATGAGAGCCTGCACCATTACTCACTCTCCCTTCGGGGGCTTTGCCTCATAACTTCGAATTTGAATGTGGGTGCCATGCCCACAGCTCGGTGTGGGCATGACCGACCCAGAGAGTTCATGCATGGCCACGCAAAGCAGTGGCCATGGCACTCCAACCGATAATGACATTGACTGGATTGTGAGGCAAAGCTCCCTTTGGGAGAGGGCTGGGTTGAGGGTTCCCGGAGATAGTTTCGTCGCAGCCTCTCAAAACGGTTCGCCGCTCGGGGCGAATTGCTCAAACTCGTCGTATTGTTTGTGCGCCAAATTTGAGAATCGCGTAAATTCTTTTTGCCAAAGCAATTTAATATCCCCGGTAGGGCCATTGCGCTGCTTGGCGATAAAAATATCCGCTCTGGTTAGCATGCCGTCACTGTCACCGTTTTGCTGAGCCTGTTCGCGTTCTTCGGGTGTCATGTAGTATTCCGGACGGTGTACGAACATTACCACGTCGGCGTCTTGCTCTATTGCTCCTGATTCTCTCAGGTGACTTAGCCTTGGAATTGGGCTGCCGCCCTGTTCGGCCTGTCGATTTAGCTGCGCTAGGCAAAGAACAGGAATCTTAAGCTCGCGTGCCAAGCCCTTTAGCCGGCGAGCGATTCTGGCCACTTGTTCTTGCCGCTGGTCCTTCTGGTTGTCAGGTTCAATCAGTTGCAAATAGTCCACGACAACGAGGCCGAGCTTTTTCGACTCGTCGCCTTTGTATCGCTTTTGAACGATTCTACTCAGCCGTCTACAAGTCGATGCAATTTCTGTAACAGTGCGTGTCGGACTGTCGTCAATGTATAAAGGAGCATCGCTGATAGCACCACATGACTGGATAAGCTTTGCTCGATCCTCTTTTGTTGGGTGGCTTGAGCGTATTTTTCTTCCGTCGACGCGGGCATGTGCGCAAAGCAGCCGGTCAGCAAGTTCAAGCTGCGACATTTCCAGGCTAACCACTAACGTGGGCACTCTTAGATTGCACGACACATATTCCGCGATATTCAGGGCAAGAGCGGTCTTTCCCATGCTCGGACGTGCGGCCAAGATAATGAGTTCTCCGTTGTGGAGGCCGCCCATTAATCCATCAAGTTCTAAAAAGCCTGTGTCGACGCCAGCAATCGTATGCTGGCCATTTTCCCGCTTCTCGATACGTTCCATCGCTGCTACGAGAAGTTCATGAGCATCGACAATATTTCTGTGCTGCCTTGTATCGACAACAGAAAAAATACGCTGTTCGGCGCGGCTTGCTTGTTCCCGTGCCTCCACATTATCTTCATATGCATCTCGGAGAGTTTCCGTGCAAGATTCAATTAGCGAGCGAAGTACGGCCTTGTCACGCACAATCTGAGCATAGTGGACAGCATTAGCTGCCGTCGGGACACTGCGAGCGATTTCGGCTAAATACGCCGCGCCACCGATAGGATCATATTCGTTTGAAGTGCGCAGACGTTCGACAAGCAATGTCATATCAACGCGCTTGCCAGCGTCATTGATCGCCGTTAAATGGGCGAACAGCTTGCGATTAGCCTCGTCATAGAAATCATCGGGGCGAATAATGAGAGAAACTTCGTCGCAGGAGGAAGGCAACAGCAGCATGCTCCCCAATACGGCTTTTTCCGCTTCCAGGCTGCGCGGCGGCTGCCGATCGAGAATCTCGGAGGTCACCGGCGCTTTCCGCGGCGGCTTATTACTGGGCTTGCGATCGACGGTGGCCATGAGCGAGTCCTCCCTGCTGCAATACGACCGCAAACTACGCACGCCAGGAACAGGTGCCGGCTATGATTTTGCCGACGACTTCGACCCCTGCTTGACGGCCGACTTCGCTTCGGCCGATTTCGACTCCTTCGAATCGGTCGGCTTGGCTTCCCCTTCTTTGGCTTCCGGCTTCGCTTCGGCCTCAACATCGCCGACCGTCGGCACTACCCAAACCTTCAATTGAGCTTCAATTTCCTGGCCCAAATGCACTTCGACCGTGTACAGCCCAAGTTCCTTCAGCGGCCCTTTCAGCCGCACTTGGTCAGGCGTCACGGTAATTTCCTGCTGCTTCAAAGCCCGCACAATTTCTGGTGCGCCGACAGAACCATACAAGTGCCCCTCGTCGTTGGCGTTGGCTTCAATGGTCACGCTTTGCGCCGTGATGCGGTCCGCCAGTTGACGCAACCCGGCCAAACGTTCGTGCTGGATTTGCAGCAACTTGGCCTTGTGCTTTTCGACCATCCGCTTGTGATGCTCCGTCGCCACCGTCGCCAAGCCCTGCGGCAGCAAGTAATTCATCGCATAGCCGCGCTTCACCTCCACCACTTCACCCTGCTTCCCCAGGTGATCGACCGATTGAATCAACAGCAATTCGATGCCCCCGTGCTGGCCGCGCTGCAGGCGTTTATCGCGCGCCGGCTGGCGGCCCGATTTGGCTTTCGGTGAAGTTTTTGTCGTCGGCATGGTTCATTCCTATGCTTGGAAATTCGCAGAACTTGGTCTGCCCGGTTTGATTCTCTAATCGTGCAAATCTCGCTCTACCAAAATTCAAAAATTAAAATGGCAGATCGGGCGCCCCGCCCGACTCGCCGCCACCTTCGTAACCGCTGACTTCGGCCGCGCTGTATTCCGCTTCAGCCGGCGGTGCCGATTCCCGTGCTCCTCGCGGCCCCCCTTTACCCTGCCCCCCGCCTTGTCCTTTGGAGCCCAGCATTTGCATCCGCTCCCCAACCACGCGCAATTTGGATTGCTTCTTGCCTTCTTTTTCCCACGTATCAAGCTTCAACCGTCCTTCGATCAGCACCGGCGATCCCTTATTGAGGTACTCGCTGGCCACCTCCGCCGTGCGGCCCCACAGCGTGACGTCCACAAACGTCGTGTCTTCCACCCATTCTCCCTGGGCCGTTTTCCGCCGATCGTTCACCGCCAAGCCGACATCCATCACCGCCATGCCGCTGGGAATATAGCGCAACTCCGGATCGCGGGTGAGATTGCCCACTAAAATCACGCGGTTGAAACTGGCCATACGGGCCTCCTGAGCCTTGGCTCTTGCTGAACAAACGTATCGTCCTCGCGATCAAGCTAACAAATTGCCGAGCAAAATACAATCATTCCTCGTCCAGCTCGCCCATTTCGTCCACCGGCATGTCGTCGACTAATTTCGCTGCTTCCGCTTCCGGCTTGGGTTTGCGCTCCGCCAGCGGTCCGCCGCCGGTCAGGGCATGCTGCACCATCGTGTCGGCAATCCGCGGGTCGATTTTCAACATCAGGTTCCGAATCACCGCTTCGTTCAATTGAAATTGCCGCGTCAAATTGCCGACCTGATCGCCGTCTAGTTTGAAATACGTAAGCCAGTACGTTCCTTTGCGGTGCCCTTTGATGGGGTAAGCCAAGCGGCGTTCTTCCCATAGCCGGCTGGCCAACATCTTGCCGCCAAACTGCTCCACGGCACCGGGAATTTGCGCCACGGTGCCGGCGGCATCGCGGGCATACCGATTCGAATCCAGAATGAACATGCCTTCGTAAACGTGCTGAGCCACGAAATGGTTCCTTATCTTGTCGAGTGAACTGTTCGAGGGTTGAAAGGGTCAAAAAGTCGAAAGGTCGAAACGTCAAAAAGCCGAAGCGTTCCCGACACTCACACTTTAAAATGACTTTTCGACTTTTCGACTCTTCCTAACCGTTGTATTTATTCATGCAACCAAGCATGTCTCCGGTAATCCAATCTTCGACCGCATCCGCGGCTCGCGAAATGATCGATTCTACCTCCACTAATTCTTCCTTGCCAAACCGCGCCAATACAAAATCGGCCGGGTCCCATTGCGGCGGAACCGGCCCCACGCCAATCCGCAACCGCGGAACCGCTTCGGTTCCCAACCGCTCGATCACGTCGGCCAGCCCCTTCTGTCCGCCGGCGGAACCTTCGCTTCGCAACCGCAACTTGCCTAACGGCAGATTGAAATCGTCGCACACAATCAGCACGTCGACCGTATCTAACTTATAAAAATCTCGAGCCGCCAACACGCTGCCGCCGCTTAAGTTCATAAACGTATGAGGCCACAAAAGCAGGGCCTTTTGGCCTTTCAATTCGGCTTCGCTAATTTCTCCTTGAAAATTGGTTTTTGCCCGCGCAACACGATGCCGCCGGGCCAATTCGTAGAGCACCGCAAATCCGACATTGTGGCGTGTGCCCTCATATTTGCGGCCGGGGTTGCCCAACCCCACGACTAGTTTCACGGCAGGCCATGTTTTTGGGTTCAGAGTGATGGGGTCAGGAAATCAGCTTCAGTTGTCAATCCTTGCCTCAGGCGCTTCCGTTGAACTCCGTTCAGGCAGCCCAACCAACGCAACATCCCTCGCTATACTTTCTCTTCCTCTTCTTCCACAGGTTTTTCCTTGCGAATCAGTTCTGGCTCCACGGCTCCTTCGGCGGCAGGCTCTGCAGTGGCTTCTTCTTCGACTGCCTTCGGCTTCAAGCACTGGACGGCAATTTCGTCGCCGCCACTGACAATTTTCGCCCCTTCCGGCAGCGTCGCTTGTCCCACGCTCATCGAATCGTCCAGCTTCAGCGCGGCCACGTTGATGATCACTTTGTCCGGAATGGAGCTCACCGGACATTCAATTTCCACCGTGTGAATCAAATGCTCGACCACTCCCCCCTCTTTCACGCCGGCGGCCTGGCCGCGAATCTCCAGAGGCACCTTCACGCGCACCCGTTCATGCTCAGATACACGAGCAAAATCAACGTGCAAAATTTCCAAACCGAACGTGTCGTACTGCAACTCGCGGATCAATGCACTGTCGTTGGCTGCCCCTTTTAATTTCACCACCCGGGAACCATGCCGCACCGCGGCGGAAATTTGTTCCGCGGGCACCGCCAAGCTCACGGTTTTTTGTCCATGACCGTACAACACCGCCGGTACCTTGCCGCCAGCACGCAGCCTTTTGGCGTTCCGCTTGCCGCTGGAATCTCGAACATCTGCTTGCAATGTTTCAGCCATATCGATGTTTGCTGTAGCCGACCCAATCGCTAGCGGTTGGCGTCGGTCACAAATCCATTCCTAGGAAAGAGTTGCTGCCATTTGGGCGATGCACAACGGACACGCATCACCAACAGCGAATCCAACATTTTGCCTGAAATGGCCAGAATTGCAACCCCGCCTACCAAGAAACTAGCTACTCGTCGATTGCCGAACGATGCAACAACCTGCCCGTTTTTTGCCCGAATTGCGCTATTTAACAGCGGCTTTTGCATGCATCGCAAAGTCTACTCAATCGTCAAGCTTTATCAGGTCGATAACAGTTGGCGCCGGCGTGTCGATACCGCGCTCAATTGTCTGTTCTCATCATCACTGGCCTTCCTATGATTCGCCCCACAATACCTCTGCGAACACGATTGGCACTCGTCATTTTAACTTCCGCCAACCTGCTAGGCTGCGCGACCATTAAACAATCCGATACTTCTCGCACCGGCATCGAGCAACTGTTGATTTCCAGCGCCGACGACAAGGCGCTCGACAAATTCGATCTGCGTCCCATCGCCGGCGCCAAAGTGTTTGTCGACACGCAGTATCTCGATTGCACCGATAAAAACTACTTGCTCATCGCTTTGCACCAGCGACTGCTGGCCAACCACTGCACCTTGGTCGCCAAACAAGACGATTCCGACGTCGTGCTCGAAATCGGAAGCGGCGGCGTCGGCACCGACCGCAACGATTTGTTTTTCGGCTTCCCCGGCATGGCGTTGCCGCCGCCGGCCATGGTCGCTTTGCCCCGCATTGCACTGTTCGAGCGCGACAAATCCATGGGCACCGCCAAAGTAGCCCTCGTCGCTTACGATACCAAAACGCGGCAGCCCGTCATCAATTCCGGCTACTCCTTGGCCCGCGCCGATCACAATTTCTGGCAAGTCTTGGGCATGGGCGGTCAACAATCCGGCAGCGTCCAGCGCGAACTGGTGGCCTCCACCAACGAAACTCCCTCCGCCGCCGAAACCGCCGCCATGCTAGCCCAAAAACCCGGAACGCCGGTCCGATAGTTTCACCTCCAAAACCGGACGTTGTTCTGCTTGTTTTGAATTTTGATATTTGTTTCGACATTCGACATTCGCGCTTAGGATTTGATGGGCCTTCCAGTTGCGGAAAATCCCGCCTGGAAATGAAGTGCCCCAGCACGATTCGAACCATTAACCGAGCATCCCGGCGCGCCGGGAAGCGCAACGCGGTAGTGGCAAGCCGCTCACCACCTCCAATGCCCCCGGCAGGACTCGAACCTGCGGCCTAGTGTTTAGGAAACACTCGCTCTATCCTCTGAGCTACGGGGGCGGCTGCTTGCAGGGCGATTCCCAAGACCGCCATCGGCCAGCATCCACATCGCCAGACCGTTTGATTATCCGCATTGTTTTGCGGTTTGAACAGTCGCGGACCAAGCGCAACTCGGAGAAGATATATCAAACACCACCTGGCAATATCCAAATGCTGCCGGACGGCTTAGTTGAATCACGATCAAAATTATATTCACTTTTACAAGGAGAGCGTCATGGAAATCGAACGCCGAGTGCTACTACTGGAGCGACAAAACACATTGCTCAAGCTCCTGGTCGGCCTGCTCGCAATTCTGCCGGTGGCCATATTTTCGATGGGCGCCGGCTCGTTCAATCAAGATCACGGCGAACTCTTGGGCATCACCAAAATTCAGTTGGTCGACGAGCAGGGAAAAGAAGTGGCCGTGATCGACGGCAAAGGAATCAACTTTAGCGGCAAGAGCAGCCAAATCGTGGCCGATAAAATCGTCGGCCGCAGAAGCGTGGCGGCCAATGCCAATCCCGAGAACAGCGATCGCTATGCCGAACTGGGCGTCACCAGCGAGCGCAAGTGCTACATGGAATTAGGAAACAAAGGCACCGTGTATCACCACATTCTTTCCGACTCCGGCGTGCTGGAATCCAACTTTTAGTCGGTATACCCCACTTTGAATTTCGTGCTCGGGATTTATTTCCGGCACTACGCGATTCGGATTTCGAATTTTGTTCTCGGATTGCATGGTACAAAACCCCTGAGAATCAAGATATTGCTCTGCGCTCAGGCCGTGGTAGACTGAAACCGTGCCTTCCAGTCAGCACCGCGGGCGTAGCTCAGTTGGTAGAGCGCTAGCTTCCCAAGCTGGATGTCGAGGGTTCGAGTCCCTTCGCCCGCTCTGAACGTAACTTCGGCCGATACCTGGATTTAGGAGACCTGCCGACGGTCGGCAGCGCGGCCCTGATAACTCTCGAACGCCGGTAGTCTACCGGCGCGAGATGTTTTGGGGATTTGCGCTATGCCATACCGTCACCTGTCTGCTGTTCCTACTTACCGCCATCACAAGCCCAGTGGCCAAGCCGTGGTCACCATCAACGGTCAAGACTTTTATCTCGGCCTCTGGAACTCCGCCGCCAGCCGCGGCGAGTATGACCGCCGCATCGCGGAGTGGTTGGCCTGCGGCCGCCAGCCCCCTGCCCAGCCCGCCGCCGGCGGCCTGACCGTCAGTGAAATGCTCGTGCAGTATTGGGAATTCGCCAAGCGCCATTATCGCAAGCACGGCCGGCCGTCGGAGGAGCTCAAAAACATTCGCTACGCCCTGCGACCGCTGCGGCGATTGTATGGGCATACATTGGCCTGTGACTTTGGCCCGCTGGCACTCAAGGCCCTGCAGCAGCGAATGATCAGCGACGACCTCAGCCGGGGCGTCATCAATAGCCGCATCGGCAAGATCAAACGGGTTTTCCGCTGGGCAGTGTCCGAGTGACCCCTTCCCGATTTCAGTACCAGTGTCTGTGAGAGAATCGGTTAGGGTTTAGTTCGCGTGTTGAGTCGGAGGGAAGGGCGTAGCCCTGACCGGAG
>Ga0335083_10005110_pt1 | contig 16591 bp, 21 predicted proteins | sample Lox_Sample_42_FD_206716 | JGI IMG/M metagenome (GOLD analysis project Ga0335083, IMG submission 206716) | Soil microbial communities from Loxahatchee National Wildlife Refuge, Florida, United States - Lox_Sample_4.2 | ecosystem: Environmental > Terrestrial > Soil > Wetlands | place: USA... | reverse complement strand
AGAACGTCGAGTGGAGGCCGACCCGCTGGTAGAGGAGCAGCGAGATGCTCACCAGCGTCATCCCGCCACCCATCAGCCAGCGAGACCCGACCCGATCCGACATCTTCCCGGCGATCGGGGCGACGAGAATGATGAGGATCGTCATCGGCAGGAAGCTCGCGCCCGCCTTCGTCGGGCTCCAGCCGAGAATGTTCTGGATATAGAGCGAGACGAAGAAGAAGACGCCGAACATTCCCAGCGAGACGAGCATCGCGACCAGGTTGGAGCCCGTGAACGAGCCGATGCGGAACAGTGAGAGGTCGAGCATGGGCAGGCGCTGATAGTGCTCGAGGACGACGAAGCCGACGAGCAGCGCCGCGGCGGCGGCGAACAGCCCGAGGATCTCGGGGGACGTCCAGCCGTGCCCGTTTCCCTCGATCAGCGCATACGTCAGCGCGAACAGGCCGGCGCTCGACGTGACCAGGCCCGGGAGGTCGATGCTCTGCTCGTGCGAGGTGTCACGAGACTCCTTGATCACGAGCTGCGAGACCACGATCCCGACGACGCCGACCGGGACGTTGATGAAGAAGATCCAGTTCCAGTTGATGTTGTCGACGATCAGGCCGCCGACCAGCGGTCCGATCGCGAGTGCCATCGCGGAGACGCCGGCCCAGATACCGATCGCCTGACCGCGCTCGCGCGGCGGGAACGTGGCCGTGATGATCGACAGCGAGGCCGGGTTCATCAGAGCGGCGCCGACGCCCTGGACTGAGCGGGCACCGATGAGGAAGCCCGCGCTCGGCGCCAGCCCGCAGGCGAGCGAAGAGAGGGTGAAGATCGCGATCCCGACGATGAAGATTCGTCGGCGCCCCAGGAGGTCGCCGAGCTTGCCGCCGGTGATCAGGAGTGCAGCAAACGTGAGTGCGTACGCCGTCACGACCCACTCGAGCGAGGAGATCGACACGTGGAGATCGCGCTCGATCGACGGCAACGCGACGTTCACCACCGTGTTGTCGAGCATGATCATGAACAGGCCGAAGGCGACCGCGGTCAGCGTCCACCACTTCCTGTTCTCCTCCGCCAGAACCGCCGCCAGCACCCGTGCTCTCACGTCTCTCCTCCCTCAGAAGTTAGCGTCCACTAAGTTAGCAGACGCTAACTTGTCCTCATCCGCCTAGACTCGCGCCGTGGGAAACCGGACCGTCCTCTGCTTCGGCGACTCCAATACGTACGGGTCGATCCCCGGTGAGGCAGGCGGCCGCTTCGGCCGCGATGTCCGGTGGCCCGGCGTGCTCGCGCGGGAGCTCGGGGACGACTGGCAGGTCGTCGACGAAGGGCTGCCCGGTCGCACGACGGTGTTCGACGACCCGCTTTCGCCGTACCGCCGTGGCGCCGACTACCTGCCCCCGTGCCTCGCGTCGCACGCGCCGCTCGACGCGGTGGTGATCTACCTCGGGACGAACGACCTCAAGGCCCGTTGCGCCGCCGAGCCCTCCGACATCGCCGAGGGCCTCGCACTTCTCGCGCGGACGGCGCTCGCGAGCGCGGGCGGCCCCAGCGGCAGCCCTCCACGAGTCCTCCTGCTCGGCCTGCCGCGACTCGGTCGTGTGCTACCGCCCGAGTTCGCAGGCGCACGGGAGAAGGCGGAAGCACTCCCGCAATTCGTGGCGCAGGAGGCAGCCGCTGCGGGCGCGGACGTTCTCGACCTCTCCGCCGTCGCCACGTACTCGGCGCTCGATGGGATCCACCTCGACGCCGAGGGCCACTCGGCCGTCGGCGCGGCAGTCTCGCGACACCTGGCCGAGATGTTTTAGACTCAGAGGCGTAAACCTATGCGCCTCGCTCTTGCCCAGATCAATCCGGTCGTCGGCGACCTCGACGGGAACCGCGATCTGATCCTCGGACGAATTGAGGAGGCCCGGACAGCGGGCGCCGACCTCGTCGTCCTTCCCGAGCTCGCGGTGACCGGCTATCCGCCGGAGGACCTGCTCCTGCGGCCCGGATTCGTCCACGCCGCCCGCGCCTCGCTCGAGCGCATCGCTGCGGAGACTCGAGGCATCGTCGCGCTCGTCGGCGTGCCGCTCTTCGAGGGGGCTCTCTACAACGCGTGCGCGATCTGCGCCGACGGCGAGGTCAGCGGCTGGGCAAAGAAGTGGCGCCTCCCGAACTACGGCGTCTTCGACGAGAAGCGCTACTTCGTCTCCGGTAGCGAGCTCGCCCTCGTCGAGGTGGCAGGCACGAACGTCGGGATCACGATCTGCGAGGACATGTGGGTCCAGGGACCGCCGACGACGGACCTCGTCGCGGCCGGTGCCGACCTCGTCGTCAACCTCTCGGCGTCCCCGTTTCACGTCGGTCGGGCACAGGAGCGCGAGGCCATCTTCTCGGCGCGCGCGCGTGAGAGCGGCGTTCGCGTCGCGCTCTGCAACATGGTCGGCGGCCAGGACGAGCTCATCTTCGACGGGCACTCGCTCTTCATCGGGAGCGACGGCACGGTGTTGGCACGGGCGGCCGGCTTCGAAGAGGCGCTACTCGTCGTCGACCTCGAGCGGCCGGAGGCGGCGGGGCTCGCGCCGCTCGGAGAGGAGATCGAGCAGATGCGATGCGCACTCGTGCTCGGCCTGCGGGACTACGTCGCGAAGAACGGCTTCGATGCGGTGATCGTCAGCGTCTCGGGCGGGATCGACTCGGCCGTGACCGCCGCGCTCGCCGTCGAGGCGCTCGGGCCCCAGCGCGTGCACTGCGTCTCGATGCCTTCCCGCTACTCGTCCGAGGCGACGCGAACCGATGCGCGGCGGCTGGCGGAGAACCTCGGCTGCGACTTCCGGGAGCTGCCGATCGAGCCGGCGGTCGAGGCGTACACGAGCGTCCTTGCGGAGTCCTTCCGCGGGCGCGAGCCGGACGTCGCCGAGGAGAATCTCCAGGCGCGGATCCGCGGAACGCTCGCGATGGCTCTGTCGAACAAGTTCGGCTGGCTACTCGTCGCGAGCGGCAACAAGTCGGAGCTCTCGGTCGGGTACGCGACGCTCTACGGCGACATGGCCGGCGGGTTCGCGCTTCTCAAGGACGTGTTCAAGACCGACGTCTTCCGGCTTGCGCGGCACCTGAACGAGCAGGCGGGACGCGAGCTCGTCCCCGATTCCACGATCGAGCGGGCGCCGAGCGCCGAGCTGCGCGAGGGGCAGCTCGACGAGGAGTCGCTGCCGCCCTACTCCGAGCTTGATCGCGTGCTCGAGGCCTACGTCGAGGAAGACCGCTCGCTCGGCGAACTGAGCACCGACGGCTTCGACCCGGATGTCGTCGCGCGGGCGGTGGCGCTCATCGACCGTGCCGAGTACAAGCGCCGACAGGCGCCGCCGGGTGTGCGACTCCGCCCGAAGGCGTTCGGCCGCGACCGACGCACGCCGATCACCAATCGCTGGCAGAGCTGACGAGGCTCTCGTACTCCCACGGCCTTCCGGGCTCGCGCCCTAGGTCGTCGAGCGTGAACCAGCGTGCGTCACGCGCCTCGCTCACGACTCGCGCCTCGAACATCGGTACGCGCACGAGATACGTGCGGTTCCGCTGCCCGCCGTAGCCGTACTCGAGCAGGAACCGCCGCTCGCTCTCGAACAGCAGCGGCCCGAGCTCGAAGCCCTCGAAGCCGAGCTCCTCCCGCAGCTCGCGACGGAGCGCCTGCTCGTCGGTCTCGCCGGGATCGATGCCCCCGCCGGGCGGGATCCACCACTCTTCGTACTCGGTCGCGTAGTGGAGCATCAGGGTCCGCCCGTCCGGCGCAACCACGACCGCGCGGACGGCTTCGCGGATCGGTAGGCCGGAGGCGCGGCCGGCGAGGTCGTGGAACCAGCGCAACCGCTCCCGCCACGGCACGGCTGCGTTCGCCGGCGAGGTCGAAGGGAGGACGAAGAGGCGCGTGTCGGCGAGCTCCCGCTCCTGGACGCCGAGCGCGGGTCTCTCGCCAAGGACGCCGCGGTATGCCTCCTTGCCGACGAACGCGAGCCAGCGCGGCCGCAGCTCGCGGGCTAGTGCCTCGAGCCGCTCGGCGGAGCCGGCGAAGTCGGCACTGCGCAGGTCGCCCGAGCCAGGAGTGGTGCGGTAGGCAGCGTTCGTCACGCCGATCCCCTCCTCGAGCAGGGCGAACTGCTCCTGCGGCTCGTAGAGGCGAGAGGTGAGCCGCGCTGCGTGCAACAGGCGCCAGAAGTCGTTGCGCGGATTTGCGAAGTGGGCGCGGGCGGCCGCGGACACCCGGCCGGGATTGATGCCGACGAAGACGACCCTGAGATCGGGGGCGAGGACGTCCGGCACCGCGCTCGGTGTCGCGTCTTCTTCGGCCATGTCCCTTGCGTGACCCACGTATTCCCCCGATGGGGGAGCGAGGCTCCCTTCGCGAACGGTAGGCGACGAGGCGCTACGACGGAGTGTCAACCTCGCAACGAGGGCGTGCGGCGCGGCTACGCGGCCTCGACCGCGGCCTCGGCCGCGTCGATCTCAGTCATCAGCTCCTCCGTCCGCGCTTCGATCCGCGCCTCGAAGTCCCGGCGCAGATCTTCCCCCGAGACCGCCGGCTCGTAGCGTGGACGCCGCGGCTCGACTCTCACGAGGGTCACCGTCGAATCCCAGCCGCCGTACAAGCGGACGTAGCATTCCGTCTCCGACAGCGAGCGCAGTCGCCGCACGTGCCGCAGCGTACGACGCGTCCCGGACGGAGCCGGGCATCTGAGACCATGCCAGTGTGGCAGTCAGGGCGAAGGAGTTGCGGTGCGCGGTCGACGTCACGGCGGCCGGGCAGCTCACCGAGGAGAACGCCGTTGCGCTCGAGCTGCCGGCGGAGTGGTCGCCCGAGCATCTGCTGCTCGCGGCCCTCTTGCGCTGCTCGCTCAAGAGCCTCCGCTACCACGCCGAGCGCAAGGAAGTCGCCGTCCGCTCCGCGTCGGGCACCAGCCGGACGGTCGTGACGAAGCGCGACACGGACGGCCGGTTCGCGCTCGTCGAGACGGAGGTCGAGCTCGACCTGAAGCTCGACCCCGAGCCGGAACCGGAGACGCTGGCGGAGCTGCTCGAGCTGGCCGAGCGCGACTGCTTCGTCGGCTCCTCCCTCACTGCCAAACCGAGCTACCGGTGGGCCGTGAACGGCCGAGCGCTCGCGTGAGCGAAACGCTCACCCCGCCGCGGGAGCGGCTTGACCGCGGCGAGGGCACGGGGCTCGGCCGCCCCTGGCTCGTGATCGTCCTCAACGACGACCACAACACCTTCCAGGGCGTCGCCGCGGCCCTCTCGGCAGTCATCCCCGGCGTCTCGTACGACGACGGGATGCAGCTGGCGACCCGGATCCACAACTCCGGTCAGGCGGTCGTCTGGTCCGGCTTCCGCGAGCAGGCCGAGCTCTACTGGGAGCAGCTCCGCGAGCACGGCCTGACGATGGCACCACTCGAGCAGGGATGACCTTCGACCTTGCGGGGACCCGGGCGCGATTCCCGGCGCTCGCGTCGGGCGTCGCGTTCCTCGACGGCCCCGGCGGGACGCAGTGCCCGCAGTCGGTGATCGACTCGATCTCGACGTGTCTGGTCGATTCGAATGCGAATCTCGGCGGTGCGTTCGCCGCCAGCCGGCGCAGTGACGGGCTCGTCGAGCAGGCGCACGCCGCCGCGGCGGCCTTCCTCGGCTGCCGTGCCGAGGAGACGATCTTCGGCCAGAACATGACGACGCTCAATTTCGGTCTCACCCGCACCCTCGGACGGAACCTCGACACCGCCGACGAGATCCTCGTCACGCGCCTCGACCACGACGGGAACATCGCGCCCTGGCTCGAGCTCGCGCACGACCTAGGTCTCCGCGTCGACTTCGTCGAGATCCTCGACGACACCAGGCTCGACCTCGACGACCTCCAGCGGAAGCTGACCGAGCGCACCCGGGTCGTCGCCTTCCCGCTCGCCGCGAACGCGTTCGGCACGACGACCGACACGCCGCGAATCGTCGAGCTCGCGCATGGCGCCGGGGCGCTCGCCTGGGCGGACGCCGTGCACTACGCCCCGCACCGCCCGATCGACGTCGCGGCGCTCGGTGTCGACGTGCTCCTCTGCTCGCCGTACAAGTTCTTCGGCCCGCACCTCGGTCTTGCCGTTGTCCGCGAGGACATCGCAGAGGGGTGGCGACCCTACAAGGTCAGACCGGCCCCTGACCAGCCAGTGGGGTCTCGCTTCGAGACGGGAACCCTCGCTCACGAGCTTCTCGCGGGCTTCATCGCGGCGGTCGAGTACATCAACTCACTGGGCTGGGACGCCATCCGCGACCACGAGCGCGAGCTTGGTCAGAAGTTCCTCGACGGCCTCAGCCAACTCGACGGAAAGTGGACGCTACACGGCTTGAACACTATGGATTCGCGGGTTCCAACCTTCGCGCTCAATCACTTGACGGTCTCTCCACGGGCGGCAGCGGAGCGTCTCGCAGAACGGCAGATCGCGGTGTGGGATGGCGACTTCTACGCTGTCGAAGCGATGAACGCGCTGGGCCTCCCGGACGGCGCACTCCGCATCGGCTTTGTGCACTACAACTCGGTGGACGAGGTTGACCGGGTGCTCACGGAACTGGCCAGAATCGGCAGGTAACGGGATACCGGAGACGGCTTCGACGGCTCTCTGGTAGCCACTCTGGTAGCCACTCTGGCGCTCTGGCCGTGTCAGTTCGTTCTGTACGATGGTCGCACCCTCTTGAGGCAAGAGGATCGTCGGACGGCTCGGGAGATACAACCCGAGAGTGAGCCACCCTCGCCAGACTCGGGGCATGCCGAGGACTTCGTCAGAAGGAGTCCAGCAGCATGCTCACGTTCGACATCGACGCCTTGGAGGCTCTGATCCGCCGGTGCGTCCGGGAGGAACTGGCCGCCGTCGCGGACGGATGGCTTACCTCCGAGCAGGCCGCCCAGTACTTGGGCACGTCGGCCTCCCACATCCGCAACCTCGTCTCTGACGGCAAGCTCCCGCGCCACGGAGAGCCGGGCACCGGCATCCGTCTCCGGCGGGGTGACCTCGACGCCTACATCGCGACTCGGGGGCGGTCGTGAGCGCCACCCGTCCGAGGGATACGAGCAGAGAGGTGGTGGCCGTACAATCTGGCTACCACACACGCAAAGCGGGCGGGCACCGCAGCAACGGCCCCGCCCCGACACCTGGAGGTACCCAGATGCGTTCCGAAGGTAGCAAGGCGCTCGTCCGCCACAAGAAGGTCGAGAAGGTCGGCGGTAAGACGCTCTCGCACGTCTCGCAGTCCCAGCGCACGGACGGCTCGTGGTACTGGGAGATCCGGCACCCGCTGACGCCGGATGGCAAGAGGCCGTACGAGCGGGTCTGTGACGTGAAGGAGCAGGGCGCGGCGATCCGGGTGCAGGCCCGCTGGGCCGAGATCCATGGCGGCGGCAAGGAGAGCGGCTCGCGCAACCCGAACGAGACCCTGGAGCAGGCCGTCGAGATCTGGAAGGCGGACTGCCTCGCTGACCTGGCCACGCGCTCGGTCGATGCGTACCGGCAGGCGCTCGGTCGGATCGAGCGCAGCCCGCTGTGGAAGAAGCGCGTCCGCGAGATCGAGTGGACGGACATCAAGCGCTGGCTCGACGGCCTCACGAACGACCGCAAGGGCCACGAGGGTGAGCCGCTCGCGGACAGCACGAAGCGCAACACGCTGGCCGTGCTCGACGTGGTGCTCGCCTACGCGGTCGAGCGGAAGGTGCTGCCGGTCGCGCCGAAGATCCCGCGTGGCAAGAAGCCGAAGATCGCGTCGGGCCGTGACCGCGTCCTGACCCCGGCGGAGGACGACCTGCTCGGTGCGTCGTTCGGGCAGCGGAAGTGGATGGAGGCCGTCTACGACGTGACCCTTGGGCAGGCGTTGAGGATGGGAGAGGTGCTCGGGCTGCGCTGGGAGGACGTGGACTTCGAGAACCGCACGCTGCGGGTCGAGCGGCAGATCCACAAGGACGGCACGGTCTCGGAGCCGAAGGACGGCTCCTCCGGCGTGATCGAACTCAGCGAGCGGGCAGAGCGGACGCTGCTGGGCCTGCGTGAGCAGGTGAAGGCTGAGGGCAAGCTGCCGGTCGGCTGGGTCTTCGTCAACACGCTGGGCGAGCACCGCAGGCACAAGGACATCGACCGCGCCTTCCGGCAGGCCGTGCGGGCCTCGGGGATCGAGCCGATCTGCTTCCACGGCTTGAGGCACACGATGATCTCGCGCCTCTTCATGGCCGGTGTCGCGCCGACCGCGATCCAGCACTTCGCCAGGCACGCGCTGCTGGCGACCACCATGCACTACGCGCACAACATCCCGAACGAGGACATGAGCGACCGGATCAGGAAGGCGGCCTGACGTGCCGGGCACGACGCTGGTCGCGCCGTACGAGTTCGGCAGTCCCGAGCATGCGGAGTGGCTCGGCGGTCGGATCCAGGGCTACGGCGAAGCCGAGGCGTATGTGGGTGAGCCGCTCGATTTGCTGGAGCGGCTCTCGGCGGAGTGCGAGGCGGCGCTGGCGGAGGACGCGAGTCCGTGGTCGGTCGGCTGGAACTCGGCGCTTGAGGAGGGGCTGCGCGACGAGCACGCTCGGCAGAACGGCACGCACGTGGTCTGGGGCAGCGGCTGGTGAGCCTGGAACTGGAAGAGGCCCGCCAGGTCATCACCTCGATGTGTCGCAGCCCCGAGCAGTACGCGATCGTGACTGAGGAGACGTGGGCGAAGCTCGCGAAGACAGAGAAGCCGGTCGGTGAGTCGGAGGCGCACGACGGAGTCGGAGTGGGGATCTCGATCACCCCGCCGGACTGGGACACGCGGATCCGGGCGATCTTCGCCGCTCCGAAGGACGGCTCAGACCTTCGCCTCGCGAAGGCCCTGGTGGTCGTGTGGCAGTCCGAAGACGCCGAGGCTCGCGTGGATCCGGATCTCCTGCAAGAGGTCGAGCGCATCACCGGCGAGCACGTCTTCGAGTGAACTCGCCTGGGCAAGTGTTCCGGAATGACCCCTGAGCGCGGTAAGGCGACTAAACAAACGGGAGCCTCTGGTGCATCGTTTGTGTGATGCCAGCGAATGGGCCGCTTGCCGGCGAGCTTGAAGACCTCTACCGGGGGCGTTATCGGTACTTTCTGCGCCTAGCGACCGTGATCGTCGGTGACGAGGCGAGCGGGCACGATGCTGTCCAGGACGGGTTCGCGCAGGCGCTTCGCGAGCAGCAGTCGTTTCGGGGCGAGGGGCCGCTGGAGGCATGGGTGTGGCGCACCGTCGTGAACGCTGCGCTTGCGTCTCGTCGTCGCCGGGTGGCACGGCGCGAGCCTCCCGAAGCTGCGGGGATTGCGAACGCGAACGGAGATGCGGGCGAATCGGCGGTTCGCACGTGGGTGGCAGCGCTGCCGGAACGGCAGCGGCTGGTCGTTTACCTGCGCTACTACGCAGACCTCGACTACCGCTCGATTGCCGATGCGCTCGGCATAGAGGTTGGAACGGTGTCGGCGACGCTGAGTTCGGCCCATCAAGCCCTTCGCCGTTCGATGAAGGAGGTTGAGCGATGATCGACGTTGAGCCTTTGATCGTCTCTGAGTTGGAGCGACTGCTGCCGCTTCCGGCTGGCGGGCGTGCGGACTGGAGTGATGTGTTGCGCCGCGCCGATTTCGTGCCTGCTCGTCGGCGATGGCGACCCGTGCTCGTGACGGGAGTGGTTGTGGCCGCGCTCGTCGGGGTGGGTGTTGCGATAGCGGCTGGCTTCGGCGCGTTCAACGGGATCAGCACCGCCCAGCGCCCGCAAACCCCAGCCGACAAAATCGACCCCAAACTGCTCGCCGAAATCAACGCCGCGAACAAGGGCAGCGGCCTTGGGCTGATACCCGGCAGCGCACGCTTGGTCAGGCGGCTACCAAACGCTCGTATCTACGCGGTCGCCACGAAGGACGGACAGTTGTGTGTGCTCGCGGCGAGACTGCTGAACAACAACGGAAAGTCCGACGCGGCTGGAATGGGATGCGGCTCCCCGCTCACCCAGAGCGAGCCAAGTACCGCTGCGACCTTCGCACGGAACCAGTCGTCACCCGCCATCAGTTGGGGCATTACGCTCGATAGCGTCACCGCCGTGTCGTTCACGGCAGGCGGACACGAAGTCACGGTGCCTGTCGAAAACAACGTATGGGCCTACGAAGGCCCTGCCCCCACCCACGGCACGCTCACCGCGCACTTCAAGGACGGCAGCACAAAGCCCATTGGGTAGGCCGTCGCAGGGGCCAGTGTTCCGGAATGACGCCTGAGCCGCTGCCCTCTCGGAAGGCTGTCCTTTAGGTTCGCGACGTGGAGAGTCAGCTCATGCTCTTGAATGGCTCGCCGAGCGCGGGCAAGTCCACCCTCGCCGCCGCGGTTCAAGAGGTAGCGGACAAGCCGATCTTTCATCGCTCGCTCGACCACTTCCTCGACGGTTACCAGCCCGGCTGGCGTTCGCAGGATCGTTCGCTGTTCGACAAGGTCATGACCGGCTACGTCTACTCGCTCGCTTCGCTCGTCCGTGCAGGCTGCGACGTGGTTGCCGAGGCGGTGATCATCCCCGAGCGGCTCCCGCTCTACCGCGCAGCTCTGGCTGAGGTTCCCGTTCTCCTCATCGGCGTGCGCTGTTCCCTGGATATTGCGAAGGCCCGCGAGGAGGCACGAACGGATCGGACACACCTCGAACTCGATGTCCCATGGTTCGAGACAGTCCACCACGTTCCCTACGACATGGAGGTCGATACGACCGACAACCCGTCTCCCGAAGTGGTCGCGGCACAGCTCGTTCAGCTATTCGACACGCCACCCGGAGACCGGGCGTTCACACGAGTCTGACGACAGGCCGGTCGCCTGGGCCAGTGTTCCGGAATGACCCCTGAGCGGGAAGCCACGACCCGCCGCGGGCGTACTCTCGGTGAAGTGAGATGGACGTGCATCCTGATCGTCGGAGCGGCGTTGCTCTCGGGGTGCGGTGGATCGCACGGGCGTCCGTTCGTCTGCCGCCCTAGTCGTGGTCACACGGTCGTGCAGCCCTTCAACGGACGGCTCACCGCCCTTGGCCGGAAGCCTGTCTACATCCGTATCGACAACGCAGGCGACCTTGGTCGAGGCGTCGTCATGCTCGGAACGACGATCTTCACCCTCGCCCCCGTCTGCTCTATCGCCTTCTTCAGCCTCACCGCGTACTCCTCAGCTACACCGCTCACAATCTCCTGCGGCCCGATGTGCTCGACCCGCTCGACCAAGACCTCCTCGTCAGGCAGATCGAGCGCTGGGTTCTCTCCGAGATTGGCGAGTCCGGCGAGAAGCCACTCGAAGTCGGCGCTGCGCACCGATCTAAGCGTCACTGTGTACAAACCCTCGGGCGGCGGATCCTCCCGCCAGGCCCGCAGGCCTTCTTCGACCTCGCGTTCGAACGCTGCCTGCTCCGCCGCCTCGGCGGCCTGCTCAGCCGCTTCGGCGGCCAGACGCTTCTGCTGTTGTTGGTAGCGGTAATACAGCCAGCCTCCGACACCCGCAAGCAAAAGAATGCCGAACACGGGCGAGTTGGCGAGCACGAGCAGGATCACAAGAAGCCCGACCAGGGCGACGACTATGCGTCGGAACGTGATTGGCCCCATCAGGTCACGGAAGTCCACCGGCTGACGCTGCGGCTGATAGGCCGGGGGCGGGTGATAGGCCGGGGGCGGGTGATAGGCCGGGGGCGATGGCGGAACCACGGCCTGCGAGGCGGCCTCGGACTCAGCCACGGTGCCGGGCATCAACTCAGGAGTCGGCTCGGGCTTCGACTCCCAGCCCGGAGGTGGCGGCCAGAACGGAGGCTCGCTGCCTCCCGAAGCTCCGCTTTCGGACGGCGGCTGTACCACGGACTAGAGACTACGACCTAGCTCGGTCGTGGAAGGCCCCGCGACGCTGCGCGGCCTCGACCTGTAGCAGTCCGACGAACGGCGACCCGTCCTCCTCCTCGAACGAAACAACGTCGAGCACGCGGAAGCGCTGGTTCTTGTCCGCGATGATCTCCTCGCCCGGCTTGATCATCACCGCGTAGGACGCTTCGCCTAGATCGTCCCCGTCCGGCGAGTGGAGCCTGTACCTGAACATCAGTCCTCCGATCCGGGGCCGGGGGCACGGACGACGAAACAGAGAGTGCTCGCCGATAGGGTTAATGGTGATGCCTGACGATCCTCAACACCGCAAAGAGACTATGGAGGCCGAAGCCGGAGCCGTGGGGGTAGTAGGAAGAGGCATCCCGTCAGGTGGGGAGACCTTCACCCGGGGTCTAAATGATGCGCGGCTCGCGATGCTCGGGATCCTCGTCGCCATCGCCTTGGGTGCCGCCGCTCTCGCTCCCGGCTGGTGGCGACTTCTAGCCGGTCTGGGGGCATTCGCGGCGTCGTGCGCCCTGATCAAGTGGCCCCGCTCACGGCACGGGCTGATGTCGTTCATCCACTGGCTGACCGACCTCTAACCCGTGAGTCTTCTTGGTAGCCACGTGGTAGCCACAACGCGCCTGCACTGGCCTGACGAGGTCTGACACTTCACAGGCCGATCCGCAGAGCCATGCCGCTCGCTGACACCTACTGACACCTCCAGGACAACAAGTTCTTCGGCCCGCACCTCGGTCTCGCGTACGGACGGGAGGAGCTCCTTCGCTCCTGGCGGCCCTACAAGGTTCGACCGGCCGTCGACGAGCCGCTCGGTGCGCGCTTCGAGACGGGAACGCTCGCACACGAGCTGCTTGCGGGCTTCGTCGCCGCGGTCGAGTACCTCAGCGGGCTGGGCTGGGATGCGATTCTCGAGCACGAGCGCGCGTTGGGACAGCGCTTCCTCGACGGACTGCCTGACCGCTGCACGGTGCACGGTCTCGACACCATGGACGGGCGCGTCCCGACCTTTGCCTTCCAGGTCGAAGCGATCAGGCCGCGCGAGGTTGCCGAGCGGCTCGCCGCCCGAGACATCGCGGTCTGGGACGGCGACTACTACGCCATGGAGGCGATGGAGCGGCTCGGCCTGCAGCCCGACGGCGCCGTCCGGGCCGGCTTCGTCCACTACAACAGCTTCGAGGAGGTCGACCGGCTGCTCGAGGCGCTCGCCGAGATCTAGCTACGACGCGTTGTCCGCCTTCGCAGCCGCCGCGGCCGCGGCCCAGCGCGGGTCGTGGCGGCGGATCCGGTCCGGCTCGCGCCCGCGCCGCTCTGCAAGCTCGACGGTGAGCCGCTGGAAGAGCACGATGTCGACCACGGGATGACGGGTCGGGAGCAGGTCGACCTCGCAGCCGAGCTCGCGCAACGCCGCCGCGGCCGCAGCCGCCCGCTCCGAAGCCAGGCCTTGCCCCTCGAGGACGAAGGCGCGCACCGACTCGTCCACCGCGGCGAGATAGCCATGCAGGAGCTGCTCCGTCTCGTACGCCTCGGCAGCGACCCAGGCGCCCTCGCGGAGCTTGAGCACCGCCTCGTGCGCCGTCGCCAGCTCCCGGCCGGCGCCCGCCACGAGGAACCGCTCCTGTTCGCCCACCTCCGGCAACGGCGCCGCGAGCGCCTCCTCGACCGCTCCCGGGAGCCACGCGACGTCCTCGCCGTGAAGCGCCGCGATCGTGGCGACCGCGCACGTGTAGCTCACGGTGTGACACCAGCTCTGCTCGATCTCGGGGGTACAGACGACGACCTCGTCGCAAAGCTCGGCGATCGGCCCGTCCGCCTTCCCGGTGACGAGCCACCGTCGGCCGCGCCACGCGCGCGCCCCCTCGAGCGTCAGCGGCGTCTCGCCCTCGTGCGAGACGAGGACGAGCAGGTCGGCGTCTCGCTCCGGCCGCAGCACGAGCTCCAAGGCCTGCACCGCTTCGCCTCCGGACTCTCTCACTCCGGTTTGGGCGGCGTGGAACGAGGTGCCGCAGCCGGTGAAGAGGAGCCGCGCGCCGTCCGGGAAGCGTCGGCCGGTCGGGACCTGCGCCAGCCACTCCGGTTGGGCCGCGATCGCCCGTCTCGTCTGTTCGCCGTGCATCCGGGATACGGATATACGATCGGCGGCGATGGCGACGTTCCAACGTGACACGCTCGACAACGGCCTGCGCGTCCTGACGGCCGACCTACCGCACGCCCAGTCGGTCGCCGTGCTCGTGATGCTGGCCGCCGGCTCACGCTACGAGACCGCCGAGACGAGCGGAATCGCGCACTTCGCAGAGCACATGTTCTTCAAGGGAACCGAGCGGCGCCCGACCGCGCGCGAGATCGCCGGCGCGATCGACGCCATCGGCGGCGAGTTCAACGCCTTCACGGGTAAGGAGAGCACGACGTACTACGTCAAGTGCGCCGCCGAGCACCGCGACGTCGCCCTCGACGTGCTCGTCGACATGATCCGCAACTCCCGCTTCGCCGAGGACGAGATCGAGCGGGAGAAGGGCGTGATCATCGAGGAGATGAACATGTACTTCGACACGCCGCGAGACTTCATCGGCGGCGTCTACGAGCAGCTCCTCTGGGGCGACCAGCCGCTCGGCCGCGACATCATCGGCCGCAAGGAGACGGTCCGCGACGCGACGCGGGACACCTTCACGAGCTACCTCGACCGCTGGTACAGGCCGTCTCGGATCGTGGTCGGGATCGCGGGCCGCATCGGAGACGGAGTGCTCGAACGCGTTCAGGAGCTGCTCGGCGACCTCGTCGCCGCCGAGACCGGCGAGCCGGATCCCGCCGCTCCGCACGCGAACAGCCGCGTCGCCGTCTTCACGAAGCAGTCGGAGCAGGCACACATCTGTCTCGGCGTGCACAGCCGGCCACTCGACCATCCCGACCGCTATCCGCTGCAGCTGCTGGCGACCGCGCTCGGCGGCGGGATGTCGTCCCGCCTCTTCAGCGAGGTGCGCGAGCGCCGCGGGCTCGCGTACTACGTGTACGGGCTCAACCACAGCTACACCGACGCCGGCACGCTCTACTCGCAGGCGGGCGTCGACATCAGCCGCATCGACGACGCGGTGAGCACGATCGCCGCCGAGCTACGCAAGATCGCGACTGAGCCGCTGCAGGCCGAGGAGCTCGAGAAGGCACGCAACTTCGCCAAGGGCCGCTTCGTCCTCCAGCTCGAGAGCCCCCAGGGCCTGATGATGTTCGGGCTCCGGAAGGAGGTCCTCGAGCAGCGGCTCCCCGACTCCGACGAGGTGCTGCGCGGACTCGATGCGGTGACGAGCGACGATGTCGCGCGGGTCGCTTCTGACCTGATCGCGAACGATCGCCTGCGGCTCGCGGTGATCGGCCCGTTCGACGACGCCTCTCGCTTCGAGCAACTGCTCGACGGCTGAACGATGCGGCTGACGCCTACTCCTCGGGCTCCGGTCGGTCCGGCAAGTACCCATTGGGCACCGACCCTCGTCACTGACTTGCCGTAACGCAGCGCGCCGGGCATGTGCCCGGCGCGCATTCAAGAGAACAGCGGCGGCGCTCCCACAGGTCGGCGGTCCAGTTGGCACCTGACCCGGATCCGCCCGTTGAAGTGCCTTCGACCTCTGCAGCCGCTCGTACGCGAGGTTTGTACCACTCGGCGCGGACGGAGCAAACCCCCGCTTAGGGGATCGACGCGAGGTCGGCCTCGATGGGCTTGCGATCCTCCTCGTCGGCGACTCGCGCGATCGCCTCCAGTCCGAGCGACTTGTAGCGGGAGGCCTCCGCCTGGTCTCCGGCCGTGAGGTAGGCACGTGCCATTGCCTCGTACGCGGCCGGCAGATCCCACTCCTCCATCTCCGAGGGCGCCGACTCGACGAGCTCGAGACAGCGGCGCGCGTGGTGGAGCGCCGGCTCTGGGCGGCCGAGCAGCGTGTAGACCCGCGAGCACAGCCATTCGCTGCGCGAGCGATTCGCCGTCGTCCCATCCGCCTGCATCCAGTGGTACACGGAGGCATGTGCGCAATGGAGCATCTCGTCCCCCGGCGAGTCCATGAGCGTCCAGGTTCGGTTGTAGAGATCGATTCCGAGTCGCCGGTGCTGCGCGGCGTCCAACGATTCCGATCGCATTCCCACGAGTGTCTCCCTTCCGTCGATGAGCCGCTGCAGCTCGGCGCGCGACGCACGCAGCTCGGAGTCGCGAATCGCGATCCGTCGCTGGTGCGAGACGAGCGCCGTCCGTAGCGTGGCCGGGTCGCCCGCGGCGAGAGCCGTTCGGATCTCGTCGAGCGGCATGTCGAGCCTGCGCAGCAGCCGGATCGCCTCCGCGGTCTCGACCTGCTCCGGTGAGTAGAAGCGATACCCGGTCTCGTCGTCCACCGCGGCCGGCAGGAGGAGTCCAACCTCGTCGTAGTGGCGCAGCGCCTTGACGCCGACACCTGTGAGACGCGAGAACCGACCGATCGGCATGAGCTGCATCGCACGCAGCATCGTGCCTCCTGCTAGGGGAGAGTCAAGCGGGACCTCGTAGGCTCCCGCGAGCCCCGATCCCTCCGGCAGCGGGGGAGCATTGCGGCTCCCCCGCTGCGAGAGGCTCTCAGCTGGCTACTCGGCCTGGCCGAACCGCTCGATCTCGGCCAGCTCTGCGTCGGAGAGCTCGCGCGGGATGTCGCCGTGCGCGACCTTCTCCGTCCTGACGTGCTGGTTGATTTGGTCGACGATCTCCGGGTTCGCCAGCGTGG
>Ga0335083_10005109_pt1 | contig 16593 bp, 15 predicted proteins | sample Lox_Sample_42_FD_206716 | JGI IMG/M metagenome (GOLD analysis project Ga0335083, IMG submission 206716) | Soil microbial communities from Loxahatchee National Wildlife Refuge, Florida, United States - Lox_Sample_4.2 | ecosystem: Environmental > Terrestrial > Soil > Wetlands | place: USA... | reverse complement strand
AAGGCGGTGATCGATACCAGCGAGGAGCCGATGGCGTTGATCAGCGGCATCGCAGTGGCGCCGATCAATCCCGGCACGATGAGGAAGCCGCCGCCGATGCCGAAGAAGCCGGACAGCGCCCCGACCAAAAAGCCGATGCCGACCAGCATCGGCAACAGTTTCGGCATGCTCTCGCGCGTGAGCTTGACGTCGGGATCGCCGCCGGATTTGCGCGGCCGCAGCATCAGCAGGCCGACGATGACCATGAGCACGCCGAACAGCAGCAAGAGGCGGCTGCCGTCGACCATCTTGCCGAGCTGGGCGCCGGCGGCGGCGCCGGCGATGCCGGAAGCGGCAAAGACCAGCGCGCATGACCATTTGACCGTTCTGGCGCGGGCGTGGCCGATGAGATTGGCGGCGGCGCTCGCCGCCACCGCGATGGCGCTGGTGCCGATGGCGACGTGCGGCGAGGGCACGCCGACGACGTAGACCAGCAGCGGCACCGCCATGATCGAGCCGCCGCCGCCGACAAGGCCGAGCGTGAAACCGACCACGCTGCCGGAGGCAATCGCGAGCACGACGTGCAAGGCAGCGTCTCCGGTTAAGCGGGCATCGCTCGGCGGGGCGCCTTTATTAGCGGAACAGCGAGCCCAGCCGGCGCCGGCGAAGCCCGCATCGCGAACGATGCGAACTCAGTCGCGCACCTTGACGTAACGGCCCGGCGCATCCTCGATCGGCTGAAATTGGCCGCCGCCGGTCGTGCGCGCCGGCACGGTGGTATGATTGTGTGATTTGAGCCATTCGAGCCAGTCGGGCCACCAGGAGCCGGGATGCTCCTTGGCCTTGGCGAGCCATTTGCCGAGATCGGAGCCGCGTGGCCTTGCCCCGGTCCAATACTGATATTTCGGCTTGCCTGGCGGGTTGATGACGCCGGCAATATGGCCGGAGCCCGCGAGCACGAATTTCACCGGGCCGCCGAAAAATTTCGAGCCGACCAGCACCGATTTCGCCGGCGCGATGTGATCCTCGCGGGTGGCAAGATTATAGACCGGCACCTTGACGTCCTTGAGGTTGAGCTTGACGCCGCCGAGCTCCAGCCTGCCCTTGGCGAGGTTGTTGTCGAGATAGCAATTGCGCAGATAGAACGAGTGATTGGCGGACGGCATCCGCGTGGCGTCGGAATTCCAGTAGAGGATGTCGAAGGGGAAGGGTTTTTTGCCCTTCAGGTAGTTGCTGATCACGTAGGGCCAGATCAGATCGTTGGAACGCAGCATGTTGAAGGTATTGGCCATGCGCGAGGCCTCGAGATAGCCTTGGCTCTTCATGTGCTCTTCGAGCTGCGCGATGCGCTCCTTGTCGACGAAGACCAGGAGATCGCCGGCGAAGGTGAAATCGACCTGCGCCGCGAACAGCGTCGCCGAGAGCACGCGCTCCTGCTTGTTGGCAGCGAGATAGGCCAGCGTAATCGACAACAGCGTGCCGCCGACGCAATAGCCGATGGTGTTGATCTTTTTTTCGCCGGTCACCGCCTCGACGGTATCGAGAGCGACGATCACGCCTTCCTTCATGTACTCTTCGAAGCTTTTGCCGGCGAGGTGGGCGTCCGGATTGACCCACGAGATCACGAACACGGTGAGCCCATTGTCGACGCACCATTTGATGAAGGATTTTTCCGGCGTGAGGTCGAGGATATAGAATTTGTTGATCCAGGGCGGCACGATCAGCAATGGGACCTTGAGCACCTCCTTGGTCGTCGCCTCGTATTGAATGAGCTGGATCAGATCGTTCTGGAAGATCACCTTGCCCGGGGTGAGCGCGAGGTTGCGGCCGACTTCGAACGCATTCGGGTCGGACTGGCGGATCTTGAGATTGCCTTTGCCGGCGCGGATGTCCTCGGCGAGCATGTGCATGCCGCGCACCAGATTGCTGGCATTGGACGAGAGCGTGTCGCGCAGCAGTTCGGGATTGGTCAGCACGAAATTCGACGGCGAGATCGCATTGGCGATCTGCTTGACGTAGAACTCCGCCTTCTGCCGCGTGTGCGGGTCGATGCCTTCGGCGTCCTTCACCAGCCGGTCGGCCCATTGCACGGTGAGCAGATAAAGCTGCTTGAGGAAATCGAAGAACTGGTTCTGCGACCATTCGGGGTCGGAAAAGCGCTTGTCCCTGGCGTCCGGGGCAACGACCGGTGATGCCTGCTCGCCGGCCATGCGTTTGACGGCGCCCGCCCAGAGCTCGAGATAGGCGCGGCCGAGCTTGGCCTGCAATTCGACGGCGCGTTGCGGATCGGCGAGCCAGTATTCGAGAACTTGCGCAAGCGTCTTGACGATATCGGCGATGTCTTCGGCAAGTTCGCTCTTGATCTTGCCTTCCTCACGCGGCTTGAGATAAGCGGCGAGCGCCTTGCCGCCTTGCTCGACCACGCGCGCAAGATTACTCGCGAAGGCCTCGATATCGACCTCGCTGAGCTTTTTCAGTTCGCTCGCCGGCTCTTGCGTCGGCTTGTCCATCTTGCGCCGCTTCCGCCCAGACATGGCCCGGTTGTCCCGCGATGCGGGTTGCTGGGCGGGTTTCGCAGGCCGGTCCGTGACCTGCGCGCCCAACCTTGTTGACGCCATATTAGCCGGATAGTTGGCCTATGGTACAATTCATTGAGTCCGCATTGGATTTCCCGGCCGGAGGGACCGCTCGACGTGCGGCAAGACGCTCGCGCAACAATCTTGGTCGCCATGGCGCTGGCTGCCGGGCTCGCCGGCTGCTCGGCCGGCAGCGTGATCGACAAGCTGCCAGGCAGTATGGGCGAGCCGGGCGACACGCCGGTCCGGCCGACGGCGGCCTATCAATATCCCGCCGTGCACGACATGCCGCCGTCGCGGGCCGACCAGCCGTTAACGGACGAGCAACAGGTGCAGATGGAAAAAGACCTGGAAAAGGTCCGCGACCGGCAACTGGGGCAGAAGCCTGATTCATCGGCTGGTTCATCGGCCAAATCCGGCAAAAACGGCGGCCAAACCGGGAAAGAACAGCCGGCTGAGGCAAATGAGACCGGGGCCACTGGCGGCAAGCCGAACCCGTGATAAAAGCCAGCCGGGATTTAAACGTCGGCGACTGGCAAGGGGCAGTGGCCGGTGAGCTAAAGGTTTGAGCGATGGATGATTTCTACCGTATCCGCCGATTGCCGCCCTATGTGTTCGAAGAGGTGAACCGGGCCAAGGCGCGCGCGCGCAACGGCGGCGCCGACATCATCGATCTCGGCATGGGCAATCCGGATTTGCCGGCGCCGGCGCATGTCATCGAGAAGCTGAAGGAGACGCTGGGCAAGCCGCGCACCGACCGCTATTCGGCGTCGCGCGGCATCCCCGGCTTGCGCCGCGCGCAGGCCGCCTATTACGCGCGCCGCTTCGGCGTGAAGCTCAATGCCGACACGCAGATCGTGACCACGCTCGGCTCGAAGGAAGGTTTCGCCAACGTGGCGCAGGCGATCACCGCGCCGGGCGATGTGGTGCTGGTGCCCAACCCGAGCTATCCGATCCACGCCTTCGGCTTCCTGATGGCCGGCGGCGCCATCCGTTCGGTGCCCTCGGAGCCGACGCCGAATTTCTTCCACACCGTCGAACGTGCGATCACCCATTCGATTCCGAAGCCGACCGCGGTGGTGGTCTGCTATCCGGCCAATCCGACGGCCTATGTGGCGAGCCTCGATTTCTACAAGGACCTCGTCGCCTTCGCCAAGAAGCACGGCATCCTGGTGCTGTCCGATCTCGCCTACGCCGAGGTTTATTTCGACGACAATCCGCCGCCGTCGCTGCTGCAGGTGCCGGGCGCGATCGACGTCGCGGTCGAGTTCACCTCTATGTCGAAGACCTATTCGATGCCGGGCTGGCGCATCGGCTTTGCCGTCGGCAACGAGCGCGTGATCGCGGCGCTCGGCCGCGTCAAGTCCTATCTCGACTACGGCGCCTTCACGCCAATCCAGGTTGCGGCGACCGCCGCACTCAATGGCCCCGACGACTGCATCAAGGACATGCGCGAGACCTACAAGCGCCGCCGCGATGTGCTGGTGGAAAGTTTTGGCCGTGCCGGCTTTCCGGTGCCGAGCCCGCGCGCCTCGATGTTTGCCTGGGCGCCGATTCCGGAGCCGTTCAAGAGCCCCGGCAGCGTCGAATTCGCCACGCTTCTGGTCGAAAAGGCCGAGGTCGCGGTCTCCCCCGGCATCGGCTTCGGCGAATACGGCGAGGGCCATGTCCGCATCGCGCTCGTTGAAAACGAGCAGCGTATCCGGCAGGCCGCGCGCAACATCGGCCGCTTCCTCAAGACGGGGCCAGAACGACTTCACAACGTGGTTCCGCTCGCCACGCGGCGTTAATTCATGACCCAGGCATTAAGAGTGGGTGTCGCCGGTTTGGGCACGGTCGGCGCCGCGCTGGTCGCCCAGATCGCCCGCCAGCGCGAGGCGCTCGTGGCGCGCTGCGGCCGCCGCATCGAGGTCACCGCGGTCTGCGCGCGCGCGAAGGCCAAGGACCGCGGCGTTGATCTCAAGAAGATGAAATGGTTCTCCGATCCCGCCGCGCTGGCGCGCGACGCAAGCATCGACGTCTTCGTCGAATTGATCGGCGGCGCCGGCGATCCGGCGAAGGGTGCGATCGAGGCAGCGCTTGCCTCCGGCAAGTCGGCCGTCACCGCCAACAAGGCGCTGCTGGCCAAGCACGGCGTCAAGCTTGCCGCGCTTGCCGAGAAGCATCACGTCGCGCTCAATTTCGAAGCGGCGGTCGGCGGCGCCATTCCCATCGTCAAGACCATCCGCGAGGGGCTCGCCGGCAATTCCTTCGAGCGCATCTACGGCATCCTCAACGGCACCTGCAATTACATTCTCACGCGCATGGAGCAGGACAAGCTGTCCTTCGCCGAGTGCCTGAAAGAGGCGCAGCGGCTCGGCTATGCCGAAGCCGATCCGGGCTTCGACGTGGAAGGGCACGACACCGCGCAGAAGCTGGCGATCCTCGCTTCGCTTGCCTTCGGCACCAAGGTCGACCAGAGCGCGATCTATGTCGAAGGCATTTCCTCGATTGCGCCTGCGGATCTTGCCGCCGCCGAGGAGCTCGGCTATCGCGTCAAGCTTCTCGGCGTGGCGGTGAAGACGCCGAAAGGCATCGAGCAGCGCGTGCACCCGACCATGGTGCGCAAGGAGTCCGCCATCGCCCAGGTGATGGGCGTCACCAATGCCGTGACGGTCGACGCCGAAGGCATCAATCCGCTGACGCTGGTCGGCCCCGGCGCCGGCGGCATGGCCACCGCCTCGGCGGTGCTGTCGGACATTGGCGACATCGCCCGCGGCGTGCGCACGGCGCCCTTCGGACGTCCGAGCGACAAGCTTGCCCCCGTACGCAAGGCGCCGATGCAGCGCCACGAGGGCGGCTACTACATCCGCCTGCAGGCGCGCGACAAGCCGGGCACCGCGGCGACGATCGCCACCCGGCTTGCCGAGCAGGACATATCGCTGGAATCGATCGTGCAGCGCCACGACCAGAAGAACCCGGCCGGGCCGGGCAAGGGCGGTTCCGTCCCCGTTATCCTCATTACCTATGCGACAACTGAGGATGCCGTGCGCAAGGCCCTTGCCGCGGTCACCCGCGATAGGGTGATCTCGGGCCGCCCGCAAGTGATCCGCATCGAGAAGAACTAGGAGAGGATGATGGCGTCGACCGAGCAATCCGAGGTGCTGGACCGCATCCTTTCGATCGAAATCGTGCGCGTGACCGAGCGCGCGGCGGTGGCCGCCGCGCGGCTGCGCGGGCGCGGCAATGAGAAAGAGGCCGACCAGGCCGCGGTCGACGCCATGCGGCGCGAACTCGGCAAGTTGTCGATTGCCGGTACCGTGGTGATCGGCGAGGGCGAGCGCGACGAGGCGCCGATGCTGTTCATCGGCGAGACTGTCGGCACCGGCAAGGGTCCGAAAGTCGACATCGCCGTCGACCCGCTCGAGGGCACCACGCTCTGCGCCAAGAACATGCCGGGGTCGATCGCCACTCTGGCCATGGCCGAAGGCGGCACGCTGCTCAACGCGCCCGATGCCTATATGGAAAAAATCGCCGTCGGTCCGGGTTACGCCAAGGACCTCGTCGATCTCGACCTGCCGGCCGGCGAGATGATCGCCCGGCTCGCCAAGGCCAAGGGCGTCAAGGCGGAGGCGATCACCGCGCTCATTCTCGACCGGCCGCGCCACGCCGATCTGATCGCGGCGGTGCGCAAGGCGGGCGCCGCGGTGTCGCTGATTACCGACGGCGACGTCGCCGGCGTCATCCACACCGCGCATCCGGAAACGACGGGCATCGATATCTACATGGGCATCGGCGGCGCGCCGGAAGGCGTGCTGGCGGCGGCGGCCCTGGCCTGCATCGGCGGGCAGATGCAGACGCGGCTCGTGCTCGATACCGAGGAGAAACGCACGCGCGCAGCGAAAATGGGCATCAAGGACCCGCGCAAGAAGTACGGCATCAAGGATATGGTGAAAGGCGAATGCGTGTTCGCCGCGACCGGGGTGACCGACGGCAACCTGCTCAAGGGCGTGAAGTTCAACGCGGATATCATCGAGACCGAAACGGTGGTCATGCGCTCGGTCACCGGCACGGTGCGCTGGGTGCGCGCCCAGCACCGGCTGCAGACGAAGTTCAGGCGTGACTGATTTTTTTGGCGGCTGTATTGCGTAGGATCCCGCCGACGGCGGAGTGGCAGCAATGACGGCCTTGCCTGCGACGGCGTTTGCCGCTTCAGAGCATTTCTTCCTCGGTGTCGAGCGTTCGGCGACCGGCCGCGCCTGGCGCGAGCGCCTCGACGGGCGCGGGCAGGCGCGCGCCACGACGATCGCGCAACGATACGGCCTGCCCGAACTGCTGGCGCGCGTGCTTGCCGGGCGCGGCGTCGAGCCGGACGAGGTCGAGGCCTATCTCGATCCTAGCGTACGCCGGCTGATGCCCGATCCGCATGTGCTCACGGCGATGGCGGCTGCGTCGGCGCGCATCGCGGATGCGATCCAGCACAACGAGAGCGTCGCCATCTTCGGCGACTACGACGTCGACGGCGCGACCGCTTCGGCATTGCTTGCCCGCTATCTGCGCCAGTGCGGGCTCGATCCGATCGTGCATATCCCGGATCGCATTTTCGAAGGCTACGGCCCGAACGTCGACGCCATCCGCTCCTTCGCCGAGCGTGGCGTCAACCTGCTCGTCACCGTCGACTGCGGCACCACCAGCATCGAGGCGCTGGCCGAGGCGAAAAAGCTTGGCCTCGATACGGTGGTGATCGATCACCATCAGGCCGACGAGGAGTTGCCGCCGGCGTTCGCCATCCTTAACCCGAACCGTGCCGACGATCTTTCCGGGCTCGGCCAGCTTGCCGCGGCGGGATTGGTCTTTCTCACGCTGGTCGCGTTGAACCGCGAGTTGCGCCGCCGCGGCTTTTGGCAGACGCGCGCGGAGCCGGATCTGCTGTCGCTATTGCATCTGGTGGCGCTTGGCACCGTGGCCGACGTGGTGCCGCTCACGGGGCTCAACCGCGCCTTTGTCGCCAAGGGCCTGATCGCGCTGCGTCGCCGCGAGCACATCGGTACCACCGCGCTGATGGACGTGGCGCGGCTTTCCGGTCCGCCGGAGCCGTGGCATCTCGGTTTCCTGCTCGGGCCGCGCATCAATGCCGGCGGCCGCATCGGCCGCGCCGATCTCGGCGCGCGGCTGCTGCTCGAAGAGGACGCCGGCGAAGCCGCGCGCATCGCCGCCGAGCTCGACCGGCTCAATCGCGAGCGCCAGCAGATCGAGCTCGCGGCGGTGGCGCAGGCCGAAGCGGAAGCGCTTGCGGCGCTCGGGCTCGAGGAGAAGGGCGCCGTGGTGGTGACCGCCGCCGAAGGCTGGCACCCGGGCGTGGTGGGTCTGGTCGCGGCGCGGCTGAAGGAGCGCTACGGCCGTCCGGCCTTTGCCATTGCGCTGGACGCCGGCGGAGCCGGCACCGGCTCGGGCCGTTCCATCGCCGGCGTCGATCTCGGCCGTGCCGTGCGCCAGGCGGTGCGCGAGGGCCTGCTGCTCAAGGGCGGCGGCCATGCCATGGCCGCGGGCGTCACGCTAAAGAAAGGCGCGCTGGGCGCATTCCGCGCCTATCTCGAGGAGACGCTGGCGCCGGCGGTCGGGACGGCGCGGCGGGACCGCGCGCTGCTCATCGATGGCGCCGGCAGCGCCGGTGCGGTGAACGTCGCCCTGTGCGAGTTGCTGGCGCGCGCGGGACCCTATGGCGCCGGCAACCCCGAGCCGGTGCTGGCGCTGCCGGCGCACACGCTGGCCTACGCAGATCCCGTCGGCGAGAACCACATCCGTGCGCGCTTCAAGTCGGGCGACGGCAAATTCGTCCCGGCCATCGCCTTCCGCGCCGCCGGGACGACGCTCGGCTGGGCGCTCATCGACAACCGCGGTCGTGCCCTGCACGCCGCCGGCTCGCTCGCCATCGACCGCTGGCAGGGCGAGGAGCGGGTGCAAATGCGGCTCGTCGACGTCGCCGTCAGCTAGCGCTTGCGGGTTTTGCGGCAGAACACATTGGAGATGGCGCCGATGACGGTGCGCGCCTCATCGCTGGCGAGGCTGTAATAGATCGCCTTGCCGTTGCGCCGCGCCGCCACCAGGCCGTCGCCGCGCAGCCGCGCCAATTGTTGCGACACCGTCGGTTGACGCAGTTCGAGAATGTCTTCGAGCTCACCCACCGATTTCTCGCCCTCGGCAAGGATGCACAGAATCATCAGCCGGCTTTCATGGGCGAGCGCCTTGAGGAAATCGCTCGCGCGCTTGGCGTTGTCGACCATGCGTTCGAGTTCGATCGATCGGCTGCGGCTTTCGAGACGATGCAGTTCCATTTGTCGGCCAACGCGTCCTGCCGTTCCGTGGCCCCCAGAATATATCACATTCGCTGAATGTGTCGATTGCCGCGTGCGGCAGGACTAGCCGAAACGGAACGCTAGCAGATTATCGAACGAACGTAGCTCGATCAGCACGCGGTGTAGAAGATCTCTATCGTGTTCGGCAATTGCCGGAGGAATAAATTTCATGCTCGCCCTGGCGCCGTCCACCAGCCGGCGAAATTCCGGGTCGTTGCGCACGCCCGCGGCCGCCATGGCATCGCAGCGGTCGAGCACGCCGGCGTAGGCCGCTGCCTTGTCGGCAAGGCCGGAAGCCGTATCCGCCTTGCTTAAGTCGAGGCCGGGTCCGTCGTAAGCCATGAGCGCGTCCATGCGCAGGTTGGCGTCGTATATGCAGTCGGCCAGGACCTCGATGCCAGCCGACCTGCGCCAATCGTAAAGGTCTTTTCGCACGGCTGTCAGCGACTGCCGCGCGCCCTCGATGTGGCTGGATTTGAGCAGCATATCGGCCGTGACCAGCCGCAGGCTGATGTCGGTGCGCACCATTACGGAATAGGCGGTGTCTTTGAACGCGGGCGGCCATTTGCCGGCAAACTGGTCGTTCAACTTTGTCCAGGCGTCGCGCAGGCGATCGATCTCCACGGAGGCGAGGTCGACATTGTCGGTGCGCAGATAGCCGATTGCCACGCGGTTGTGGCTTTCCATCTGTTCCGCCGCGGCATTGAAATCGGCAAGATCGTCGGCCAAGGCGGCGGAGTTGGCCCCGGCGGCAATCAAGACGATGCCGAGGAATGCGGTGCGCACAATGCTGTCGGGCATGACCATTCACTGGACCGTGAGGCGAAGCGACAGGACAGATGTTATATGTACGGCGCCGGTCGGGCACCGCAAGTTTGGCGGCATGGTTTCCCGGTCGCTAGGAGAGCTTCGTTCATGCCGATGACGCGCCGAAACCTTTTGCTCGGGGCCGCGGCCTCAAGTGCGCTCGCGGCCGCACCAGCGCGCGCCGAGCCGACGCTGACCGGCGACGGGCTCTACCGCGAGCCGTGGTTTCTGCAAAGCTTCCTCAATCTCGCCGACGATCTCGAAACCGCGCATGCGGAGGGCAAGCGCTTTGCCATCATGTGGGAGCTCAAGGGCTGCCCGTATTGCAAGGAGACGCATTTCGTCAATTTCGCGCAGCCGCGCATCGCCGACTACATCAAGGCGAATTTCGAGGTCACCCAGCTCAACATCATCGGATCGCTCGAGGTGACCGACTTCGATGGCGCGGTGCTGCGGGAGAAGGATTTGGCGGCGAAATACAACGTGCGTTATACGCCGACTTTCCAGTTCTTCCGCGAAAGCGCGGCCACGTTGAAAACGTTGCCGCCACCGCAGCGCGAGGTGGCGCGCGCGCAAGGCTATCTCAGGCCCGACGATTTTCTCGCCATGTTCCGCTTCGTCCGCGACAAGGCCTACGAGAACGGCAGCTTCCGCGATTTCCTCAGGGCGCAGCCGAGCTAAGTCTCGCACGCCGACGAGCGGGCTTTGCTAACCACGTCGTTTCGCCTATGACTGCGCCCGGATCGTTCGCAAACCGGGGCACTCATGGCCAGGCTCAATCTTTCCGTCGCCGTCCGCGACTATGACCGCACGCGGCCGCTGACCGACGGTCAGGTCGCGATCGACGGCGTCGATCCGGTGTTCATGGCGCTCGATCCGGAGGAAATCTTCTTCCGCGCCTTTCGCCATGCCGAATTCGATATTTGCGAACTGTCGCTGTCGAGCTTCACGGTGAAAACGGCGCAGCGCGACTGCCCCTATGTCGGCGTGCCGGCATTCGTTTCGCGCGCCTTCCGCCACACCTCGATCTATGTGCGCACCGACCGCATCAGGACGCCGGCCGACCTCAAGGGCAGAAAGATCGGCGTGCCGGAATATCAGCTCACCGCGAATGTCTGGGCGCGCGCCCTCCTTGAGGATGACCACGGCGTCAAACCGTCGGATATCCACTGGATCCGCGGCGGCCTGGAAGAGGCCGGCCGGCCGGAGAAGATCGCGATCACGCTGCCCAAGGATGTCAGGCTGGAGAACGCGCCGGAAGGGCGCACGCTGTCCGCGATGCTGGAGGCGGGCGAGATCGACGGCTTCATCGGCCCTCGGGTGCCGTCCTGCTTCGAGCGCGGCGCGCCACATGTCGGCTGGCTGTTTGCCGATCCGGTCGCCGCCGCCAAGGATTATTTCAAGCGCACCGGCATTTTCCCGATCATGCACATCATCGGCGTGCGCCGTGAGATCGTCGAAAAGCAGCCGTGGCTGCCGGCCGCCGTGCTCAAGGCCTTCGAGCGCGCCAAGGCGATTGCGCTGGAGAAACTTTCCGACACGTCGTCGACCAAGGTGACGCTGCCTTTCGTCGAGGAGCGGCTGATGGAAGCGCGGGCGCTGATGGGCCGCGATTTCTGGTCTTATGGCGTTGCGCCCAACCGCAAGACCTTGGAGACGTTCCTGCGCCATCACCACGCGCAGGGGCTTTCGGCGCGGCTGGTCAAGGTCGAGGAGCTGTTTCATCCCGCGACCTTCGAAACCTACAAGCTGTAAACGCGTGGCCGCTGCATCGACCATTCGCGTGTTCAGCGGCGGCGCGACGCAAGGCGCCTTCGCCGTGCTCACGCCCAACTTCATTGCGCAAACCGGCCATAAGGTCGACTACATCTTCGAAGTCACCGCCGCGCTCGATGCAAGGCTGGCGGCGGGCGAGAAGGCGGATGTTCTGGTCTTGCCGGTGCCGATCCTCGATACCTACGCCAAGGCCGGCAAGCTGCGTGCCGACGCGCGCGCGGTCTTCGGCAATCTCGGCGTCAGCGTGGTCGTTAAGGCCGCCGCGCCGAAGCCGGATATCTCGACCAAGGAGAAATTTCGCGCGGCGATGCTCGCCGCCCGCTCGATCGTGCACGCGACACCCGGCAAGACGCCGAGCGGCACGCACCTGGGCAAGGTGATGCAGGAGCTCGGCATCGCCGACGCCATCGCCGACAAGACGATGCACAAGCCGGCGCTTGATGGCGGCGTCGAGGTTGTGGCCGACGGCAAGGCCGAGATCGGCATCTACCCGGCGAGCGAGGTCGCCATGGTCAAGGGATTGGACGTGGTTGGCCCATTGCCGGCGGGCATCGACCTCACCATCGTCTATGGTGGTGCCGCGACCGCCGGCAGCGGCGATGCCGCCGCGGCCTTCGTGAAATTCATGGCGGCGCCGGAGCACCGCGCGGCCTGGAGGGACGCCGGCTTCGTCCCGCCCGGCGGCTAGCGGCTAGACGCGCTTGATGCTGTCGAGGCCGCCAAGGCGGCCGATGAGGGCGTTGGCGCCGATCGCCAGCACGAATAGCACGATGAGCATGGCGTACATGCGCGGCATGTCGAACACGCTATAGGCCTGGATGATGAGAAAGCCGATCCCGGCGCTCGACAATTTGGTTTCCGCGAGCAGCACGCCGATCAGCGCCACGCCGAGGCCGAGCCGCGCGCCGTTGATAATGGGGTGGCGCATTGCGGGCAGATAGATCTTCATGATCATCTGCCAGGTCGAGGCGCGGAAACTGTCGCCGACCCGGATCAGCACCTTGTCGATTGCACGCATGCCGGCGGCGACCGAGAGCGCCACCGGGAAAAAGCACGACAGCGTGCCGAGCGCGACTTTGGATTCGGAGCCGACGCCGAACCACATGATGAGGACCGGGAAGAAGATGATCTTTGGCGTCGGTCCGAGATAATAGAGATAGGATTCGAAGGCTCTGGCGAGAAAACGGTTGGCGCCGAGCAGAATGCCGACCGCAATTCCCGATAACCCCCCGATCAGCATCGCGGCGCCGATCTCGGCGAGCGTGACGCCGAGATTGCGGTAGAAGCTCGCGTGCCCGAGCAAGTCGAGGAGGGCGCGCAGGATCGACAGCAGCGAGGGGACGACATCGCGGTAGAGCCAGCCAGAATGGGCGAGAAATTCCCACACCGCCAGCACCGCGAGAATAATGGCGGCGCGCAGCAGCGTCACCGCGCTTGCCGCCGGGGCGCGGACCGCGCCTTGCGTCAGTCGACCGGTCGCAGCCATCGCTCGACCTTTTCCAGCACCATGAAGAACAGCACGCTGACCAGAATCACGAAGCAGATCGCGGCATAGGTGCCGCTAAGATCGTAGCGTTCCGCCAGATCCTCGATGAGCTGGCCGAGCCCACCGAAATTGATGAGGAATTCGGTGCCGACGATATTGATCAGCGCGAAGATCAATCCAAGGCGCAAGCCGACGAAGATCGTCGGCAAGGCCGCGGGAAACTGGATCTTCCAGAACTGCTGCGAGCCGGTGAGATTGAAGCTGCGGCCGACATCGATCAGCACCTTGCGCGTACCGGCGATGCCCTCGATGGTTTTGAGGATTACCGGCGGCAGGCCGGAGACGAAACCCATGATGATGATGGTCCAGACATTGCGGCCGAAAATCACCATGAACAGCGGATACATCAGCACGAACGGCGCCGAGGCGAGCGCCGCGACCCAGGTCTCGCAAGCCTGCTGCAGCAGCCTGATGCGCTGCATCGCCACGCCGATGGCGATCCCGGCAACCGTCAGCATCAGGCTCGCGGCCAGGCATTCGCCGGCGGTGAGCAGGAAGCGGGCGAAGACGTGTTCCTCGGTGACGATGCGGTAGAAGCTGCCGATGATCTCCGAGGGCGGCGGCACGATGTAGCGGCTGATGACGCCGGCGCGGATCAACCCTTCCGCCACGAGCAGAAAGGCGACGACCGAGCCCAGGCCGACGGCGGCCGGCGCGACGTTGCCGGACCTTGGACGCGGGGCTGCGGCAACGTCGGTCATGGTGCCGGCCCATGATGATGCAGCGCGTGCGCTTCCTCGTCCTTCATGCCGCGGCTTGCCTCCTCGCGCAGGTCGGCCCAGATCTGGGCGACGTAACGGCCGAAGGCTTCGCTGCTGACGATGGCGGAGGTGCGCGGGCGCGGCAGGTCGATATCGACGATGCGCTTCACCTTGCCGGGCCGGTAGGTCATCACCAGGATGCGATCGGACATCTGCACCGCCTCGGTGATGTTGTGGGTGATCAAAAGCGTGGTCTGCTGCAGCGCCTGCTGGATCTGCAGCACCTTGTCGCCGAGCAGCAGCCGCGTCTGCTCATCGAGCGCGGCAAAGGGCTCGTCCATCAGCAGGATCTTCGGCTCGGAGGCGAGCGTGCGCGCAAGCGACACTCGCTGGCGCATGCCGCCGGACAACTCGCCCGGATAGCGGTTCTCGAAGCCGTCGAGACCGACCAATGAAATGAAATGCCGCGCCAACTCGCCGCGCTTGCCGCGTTCCATGCCGACCAGTTCGAGCGGGAAGGCGACATTGTCGCTCACCGTGCGCCAGGGAAACGTCGACTCCTCCTGAAACACCATGCCGATCGACTTGTGCGGGCTGGTGATGGTTTCGCCGGCGACCGTCACCGTGCCCTGATGCTGGCCGAGCAGCCCGCCGATGACGTTGAACAGCGTCGACTTGCCGCAGCCGGAGGGTCCGATGACGGAAAGAAACTCGCCGCGGTTCACCGTGAACGATACATCGTCAACGGCGACGACCGGGCCTTCCGCCGTCTCGTAGCGCACGACGATATCGCTCACCGCCAGGATGGCGTCGTCTCGCTGGCGCGGCGCGGCCGGCATTGGGCGCTAATCGCTCTTGCGCGTCATCACCGCGGTCATGGCGGCGGTGTAGCCGGGTTCGACGCGCACATCGACGACGGCGACGGCGCCCGCATCCACGGCGGCGATCGCCTTGGCAAACGTCGGGGCGAGGTCGGCGATGGCACCCACCGGGCCGAAGCCTTGCGCCCCTTGCGCGCGGGCGATGGCGGCAATGTCGATGTCGGGCTCGGAGATGCGCTGGCCGACCCAGCGGTTCTCCACCGGGCGGTTGCGCTGCCGCGCGACGCGCTCCTGGTGCAGCTCGTCGTTGAAGAAGGATCGGTTGTTGGCGACAACGATGAGCAGCGGAATCTTGTAATGCGCCGCGGTCCACACGGCGGTCGAGGCCATCATGAAATCGCCGTCGCCGCAGACGCCGATCACCAGCCGGCCGCTGCTCTGCAGCGCGAGCGCGGCGCCGACCGTGAGCCCGGGGCCGGCGCCGATGCCGCCGCCGCCGTCGCCGCCGAGATAATCGAGCGGATGGCGGAACGGCCATGAGGCGCCGTTCCACGACAGCGAGACATGGGCGAGGCTAGTCGGCCGCTCGCCGACGGCGCGGCGAAGCGCCTCGGCGAGATAGTCGACGGTGAGCTTGTCGCCGGCCGGCTTGAACGGCTCGGCCGCGCGCGTCGCCACCAGATGCGGTTTGGCGGTTCCGAGCGCGTCGAGGAGCGCCGGCACCGCAACGTCCGGCTCGCAGGCGATCAGCACGTCGACCGCGGGCAGCGCCTGGTAGTCCATGCTCCAGCCGTTGTGCAGCTGATGGTCGACGGAAACCTGGATGATCCTGGCGCCGGTGCCGCCCACATGCTTGAACGTGCCGGCAACGTCGATCCAGTCGAGGCTGAGGATGACGTCGGCGGCGCGGACCGCTTCCGCGGCTTCCGGCACCGGGGCGATGAAGCCGGGAACGCCGGCATGCAGCGGATGATCGGTCGGGAAGGCGGCGCTTGCCTTCAGGTCGGTGACGACGCGGGCGCCGAGCCGCTCGGCGAGCGCCACGCGCGCGTTCCAGGCCTCGAGGCCGCGGGAGACCCGGCCGGCGAGGATCACCGGACGTTTGGCCGCGCGCAGCAGCTCGGCGGCCTTAGCCACCATCGCCGGCGGCGCGGCGCCGGCGACGTCCGGCATGAAGCGCTTCGTCTCGATCGGCGCCACCGGCTCGGCGAGCTTTTCTTCCTGCATGCCGGCGTCGAGATTGACGTAGGTCGGCCCGCGCGGCGCTGCATTGGCGATCCAGCCCGCGCGCAGGATGGCTTCGCGCGCGGCGACGGGCGAAGCGGGCTGGTCGTCCCATTTGCTGTAGCCGCGGATCAGCGCGCCCTGGTCGCGCGCGGTGTGGATCCAGTCGATCCACGGCCGGCGGTGGACGGCATCGACCGGCCCGGTGGCGCCGAGGATGACCATGGGCATGCGGTCGCACCAGGCGTTGAAGATCGCCATGGTCGCATGCATCAGCCCGACATTGGAATGGACCGCGACCGCCATGGCCTTGCCGGTGACTTTGGCCCAGCCTTGCGCGATGGCGACCGCGCTTTCCTCGTGCAGGCACAGCAGCATCTGCGGCCGCTCGTTGCCCAGATAGTTGACGATGCTGTCGTGCAGGCCGCGATAGCTGGCGCCGGGATTGAGCGCGATGTAGGGAATGTCGAGCGCGCGCAGCGCGTCCGCCACCACGTCGCTGCCGAAGCCGGCGGCGTTGACGCCGGCGGGCTTGGGGCGGTCGATCGCCGCCAATGTGGTGGAAACTCGTTGCGCTTGTGCGCCGTCGCGTTTGGGTGTGGTCACGGATGAGGGCCCCGGCATGAACCGCCCGTCTTGGCGGCGGTCTGCATCCAACCGGATCAGGAGCCCTGGCGCAACCGGGCCAGCACCTTCAGTCCGGCGTAACCGTCGGCAGGCTCCATGCCGACCTTTTTCTGAAAAGCCAGGATAGCCTTGACCGTGTCGCTGCCGGTGCGGCCGTCGACGCCGTCGGTCTTGAAGCCCTGCTCGTTGAGGCGGCGCTGG
>Ga0335083_10005106_pt1 | contig 16597 bp, 20 predicted proteins | sample Lox_Sample_42_FD_206716 | JGI IMG/M metagenome (GOLD analysis project Ga0335083, IMG submission 206716) | Soil microbial communities from Loxahatchee National Wildlife Refuge, Florida, United States - Lox_Sample_4.2 | ecosystem: Environmental > Terrestrial > Soil > Wetlands | place: USA... | reverse complement strand
CCTACACGCAATTGACCGCGCTCGGCTGGATGCTGATCGGGTTTGTAGTGTATTTTCTCTACGGCCGGAGTCACAGCAAGCTGAATGCAGGGCCGGAGCCGGAACTCGCGACCGCGCGGCGTTGAATCCGCTATTCGAGCGAAACAGGCCGGTCGAAAACCACATCCAGCGTGGATCCGCGGCGAAGTTCCACTTCTTTGCCGCGCGTCAAAAGCACGGTAGCGAGGCCGACGCCGGACCCGATACCCGCGCCAATGCCCGCGCCACTCCAAGCGCGATCGGTCAGTCCTCCCAGCGCCGCGCCGCTCCCAGCCATGATGGCGATGCGCTCGGCATCCTTGCCGGTATTCGATCCCGCTTCGACCGTGTTCTCCTTGCCGGTGACTTTCTGCCCGGCCTCTTCGTCTTCCACCGAACTCAGGTGTGGCGAAAACTTGAGCACCTTGCCGCTGGCCAAAGTCAGGGTCTCCAGCCGGATTCCCAATTCCGCCCGGCCTTTGACGCGTCCGCTGCGCTTGGATTGCGCCACCACGCCCTGGACGTAGCTTCCCTCGGGCACCGCTATCTGGCCACCCACACTAATCGGAGTCGCGGTACGCAGATAGACGTAATCGCCCTCCTGCGCGGTCCGGGTGTTGATGGAGTTCTCCATTCGAAGCAGGACGTGAGTGCCGGACGGGATCTCGGCGGCTGTCGCCGCGATGGATACCAATGCGAAAGCGATTGCGGCGCGCATGGTGTGCTCCTTATTCGATGATAACGCCGCGCAAATCTTGGACGGCGGCCCAAACTTGATCTACGTCAATAGAATCCAGCGTGCCGGCCACGATGCGCACATGCTCGCCACGCGGCGCCCAAAGCTCCGGGTCGGTCGGGCCGAAGATCGCGACTACCGGCGTACCAACGGCGGCGGCCAGGTGCGTGATTCCGGAATCGTTGCCGATATAGACGCGCGCGCTGCGAAGCCAGCACGCCAAGTCCCACAAGTTCTCCATGCGCACCGCGTTATCCAGCGCTTCTTCCGGTCCGGCGCACCATTGCACTTCCGAGGGCAGGCGGCACGCCAATTCGCGGTATCGATCACGCGGCCAATTTTTGCGCGAGCTGCCGGAGAATGGATGCATCACGGCCAAATCGCGCCGCTCAGCGGGCGGGCATCCAATGCGTGGTGCAGCTAGGCCCGCGCCTCCAGCTTGTTCCAGAAAAAAATCGGCGGCATGCATTCGTAAACCGGCCGGCGGCAGAGCGCTGAGGAATCGGAACGGCAGCCGCAGCGCGTCCACGTGGTCGCGGAACTCGGGACGATTGCCGCCATACCAGGAAACAATCGAATCGAAGAACCGCAGACGCTCGATCAACGGATGACTTGGATCAATTCCCGGCAGGCCCAGCAGATCGAGCCCGGTGGATGCAATGGAAAAAACGCCGTCCGCAAATCGAACCAGCGGAGCAACGTCGCCACGCACCCAAACTTCCGTGTAATCCGCTTTGAGATGCTCCAAAGCGGGAAAAGAGAGAATGCAATCGCCGATTCCACCGGGACGAATCAGCAACCTGCGCAAGCGGGTCTACTTGATGCTCCGGCTGGTTTCAAACAGCGAACCGTCCATGTCCTGGATGCTGAGATGAATGGCCTTGGCCGACTCCAAGTCGCGATCATTCACATCGAAGCGCACCGCCAGCATACGATCCACCGTGCTGTGCGGTGGAATCGTGTCCTTGATGGCCAGGCCGTCATTGTAGCGCTCGCCCAGAAAGCGATTGTATTGGAACAACTGCTTCAGATCTTCCTTCACGACGTTGTTGCCTTCGATCATCTCGCCGTTCGGCTTTTCGAGCGACGCTTCAACCTGCCGCACTACGAATGGAAGATCGGAGGGATTGGTAAGCCGGAAATCGAGCACGGCGACGCTGTCGGAGTCGCTCAGCGCTCCCGTGCGAATCTTTAGAATTTGGCCTTGGAGCACCAGGTGCGAGCCCTTGGTATAGCTCAGGATTCCAACCACGGCCAGAACGACGGCGACCACGCCGACGCCAAAGAAAATCATGAATTGCTTACTCATCCAGGCGCTCAATCTCCCAGAAGCTTGCCGTATCCTCGCAGACTGCTGACATTATCGCAGACCGCTTTTACCGCGGCCGTGATTGGAATGGCGAGCACCAGCCCGATGGCGCCCCACAGCGTGCCCCAGAACATCAGCGCAACCGTCACCACCAGCGGATTCAAGTGCACACGCGATCCGACTACCTTGGGATATAGCAAGTTCAAGGCGATGAGGTGCAGCACAGCCACCACGATAGCGATCATGACGTACACGGCCGGCTCGCTATATTTGATCAATCCAGCCAGCAACGGAGGCAACGCAGCAAGTGGGAGTCCGACATAGGGAACCAGGCTCAGGAACCCGCTCAGCGGTCCGATAACCGGCCAATACGGCAGACGGATGGAGAAGAAAAATACTGAGCTGAGAAATGCCAGTAAAAAGCCGAGGACAAAATTTCCGATCACGTAAGCGCGAACCATTTCGGCCACGCCGCCCCAGCTTTTTCCGACCACGTGGCGCCCCGGATCGCTGAACAAATAGAAAAAGCTGCGCCGCATATGATCGCGCCAGCTCAGCATGAAGTAAACCAGAAACGGCACAAAGCTGGCCATGAGCAGTACGTCATAGAAAGAACGCACGTATCCATAGACGTAGGTCAGCAGCGGTGTGGGTTCGGCATGAATCCTCACCTCGGGTATGGTAGGCACTGGCTGGTCCGGAGGAGGAGCCGCTTTGCTGGACCTCCGGCGGCCCTTGGTCTCAACCGGCGGCGGCGGCGCGGCAGGTTGAGTTTCCTGGAAGCGCTTCGGCACCAGGAACTGCACGGTTCGTTTCTCTATTTGATCTACGCGCGTGGCTACGTTGTCCACGATGTCGTTCATGCGTTGGCTGTACGCGGGCAGGTCTCCCAGGAATGAGGAGACCTGCGTGTATACTCCGAGACCCAATAGATACAGGACCAGCAGCGTAATGGTGCACACGATGAAGCTTGCCACCGCCCGAGGCAGGCGCATTCGGACAAAAATCGTGACCACCGGATCGAGCAGGAATGCAATGATTGCGGCGAAGACCACGGTGATAAGAAACACGCGGCCAAAATAAAGCAGCGCGACGGCGGCGGCGGCGGCCAGTACGGCAACGCTGATCTGCCCTGCTTTCTGAGACGGCAATGGAGGGGCTGTGGTGGACATCCAGGCCTGAACTGCTGCTTCTATGATGAAATGAAACTGGAGCGTACGGCAAATTCGGGCAGCGGAGACATCTCAGACGGCTTCGGCAAATCCAGGCAGGGTGTTAGCTCTCGACCTCGGCAAGCGGCGCATCGGCTTGGCCTTGAGCGATGCGCTGGGCATTACCGCGCAAGGCCTGCAGACGCTGGAGCGCACCAACATCCGGGCGGATCTGGCGCGGCTCAAGGAAATTACTTCGGAGCATAACGTGTCGCGCGTTCTAATCGGATACCCGCTGCACATGAGCGGCCGGGAGGGACGACAGGTTGAACACGCTCGCGACTTCGGTGCGCGGCTCCAGGCTGCTACCGGGCTGGCCGTAGAATTTTGGGACGAGCGCCTCACTACAGTGGAGGCACAACGCGTCCTGCGCCAGAGCGGAATCAGCATCGAGAAGCGCGCCAAGGCAGTGGACCGGCTGGCGGCCGTCATTCTGCTCGAGAGTTACTTGGATTCACACCGGCTATGACCCATCGCCACCCTCTTCGGGGAGGAATCCTGCTGCGGCTCATTGTTTTTGTCGTGCTGATTGGCGCGGGCGTGGTTTTGCTGCTCGCTTCCACGCTGGCGATGGGCTATCAGGGCTTTGCGACTTCGGTGATTCTCGATTTCCCGAAAGGCACCAGCGCGCAAGCCATGGCACAAGAGCTGGCGGACGCGGGGGTGGTGCGATATCCCTGGCAGTTCGTGCTGGCGCGCATCCTGCATCCCGCCGTTCGGCTGCAGGCGGGAGAATATCAATTCACCCATCCCGACACCACCTGGAACGTGTTCAACCGCATCGTCCGCGGCGACGTGTTTTTCTATGTCCTGACTGTTCCCGAGGGCAGCAATATTTTCGATATCGCGGGCAGTCTGAACCAGTTTGATTTTCTTCACGCCGCCGACTTCCTGACTGCCGCGCGCGATCCTTCCCTGATTAAAGACCTCGCGCCCGACGCACCCACGCTGGAAGGCTATTTGTTCCCGTCCACCTACCGCCTCACTCGCCGAACCACGGCGCGCGATCTGTGCCAGATGATGACGGACCAGTTCCGAAAGCAATGGCAGCAACTGCAAGGCCCGAATCACGCCGCGCCTGTGAGCCAGACCGTGACGTTGGCCTCGCTGATCGAAAAGGAAACCGCGATCCCCGCCGAACGGCCGCTGATTGCGTCGGTGTTTGAAAACCGGCTGCGTTTGGGCATGCCGCTCGATTGCGACCCGACCACAGTCTACGCCGCGCTGCTGGACGATCGCTATCACGGGGCCATTTACAAGTCGGATCTGGAGAGCACCAACGCGTATAACACGTACCAGCACGCCGGTCTGCCTCCGGGTCCGATTGCGAATCCGGGCCTAGCCTCGCTCAAGGCCGCCATGGCGCCGGCCGGCACTGATTTTCTTTATTTCGTCGCGAAAGCCGACGGGTCCGGCAGCCATCAATTCTCGAAAACCATGGACGAGCACAACCGCGCGGTGCAAAGCTACCGCCGCAACACTCGCAAGCCCGATCCGCCCCAACCGCCGCGCCGCGCTCACCGAGTCTAGCCGGTTATGATGAATCCTTGGCCGCACTTCCGGAATCCGCCGTCGCGTTTCTCGCTGCTCAAGCCGATCGTCTGCGGCGGCTGAAGCCGAAGCGCCGCATCGTTTTTCCCGAGGGCGACGATCCGCGTGTGCAAGCGGCAGCCGAACGTCTGGAGCGCGAAGCGTTGCTTACGCCGGTGCTTTTGAAATCCACCGAGACCGTGGCCGGGCCCGAAGCTCGCAGGTACGGGAAGCTGTATTTCGAACGCCGGCGCGCTAAAGGCGTTACAGAGGTGGAAGCAGAAGAGATCGCCAGGCAGCCGCTTTACCGGGCGGCGCTCATGGTGGCGGCCGGCGATGCGCACGGCTTCGTGGGCGGCGCCGTCAATACCACTGCCGAAACAGTTCGTGCGGCCTTGTATTGCATCGGGCTGGAGCCCGAGGCCAGCATTGTTTCCAGCGCCTTTCTGATGGCGGTTCCAAATCGCGCGTTCGGGCACAATGGCATACTCGTGTTCGCCGATTGCGGCATCGTCGTGGATCCTTCCGCCGTCGAGCTGGCCGAGATTGCGATTGCAACCGCGGCCACGACGCGCAACGTCATCGGAGCTGAGCCGCGCGTGGCGCTGCTATCGTTCTCGACTAAGGGCAGCGCGAAGCATAAATGGGTGGACAAAGTGGTGGAGGCTTTGCGCATCGTGCGCGAGCGCGCACCAGAACTCGCGATCGACGGCGAATTGCAAGGCGATGCGGCGCTGGTGGAAGCTGTGAGTCGAGTGAAGGCGCCCGGGTCCAGCGTCGCGGGCCGCGCCAACACCCTGATCTTCCCCGACCTTACTTCCGGCAACATCTGCTACAAGCTGGTGGAGCGGTTGGCCGGCGCCGCCTCGTTCGGTCCGTTGCTGCAAGGCCTGGCAAAACCGGCCAACGATCTTTCTCGAGGCTGCTCGGCTGACGATATTTATGGCGTCGCCATTCTGACCGCGCTCGAATCCACGCATGCTTCCGTTTAAGCTGATCTATCATCCCGGTTATGACTTGAACCTGGGCGCGCACGTCTTCCCTTCGCACAAGTACCGGCTGATCCACGATCAATTGTTGGACGAAGGCACGGCCGCGCCGTGGGATTTCGTCGAACCGGAGCCGGTGGCGGATGAAGACGTGCTGCGCGTGCACGACGCCGGGTGGGTGCACCGACTGAAGACCGGGACCATGACGGATGCGGAGGTGATTCGCCTCGAAATTCCGTATTCCGAGGCCATGGTGAACGGATTCTGGCTGGCCGCCGGCGGCACTCTACTCGCGGCGCGGAACGCTTTGCGCGCACGCATCGGCTTCAACATCGGCGGAGGTTTTCATCATGCGTTTCCCGGGCACGGCGAGGGCTTCTGCGCGATTCATGACGTCGCCGTGGCGATCCGCGCGCTGCAACATGAAAAGGCCATCGAGCGCGCGATGGTGGTGGATTGCGACGTGCATCACGGCAACGGAACGGCTGCCATCTTCGCGGGCGATAACTCGGTTCTGACCATGTCATTGCACCAATGGAACAATTACCCGAGCGAAAAGCCGGCTTCGACGATTGATGTTCACCTGCGCGACGGCATTGGCGATGAAGAATACCTGGAGCGCCTGCGCGGAGCTTTGGACCTTGCCATGGGGTTCGCGCCGCACCTGATCGTCTACGTGGCGGGCGCCGATCCGTACCGGGAAGATCAACTCGGAGGTCTGAAGCTGACGATGGGAGGCCTGAAACAGCGCGACCGGCTGGTGTTTGAAACAGCGCTGCAAAAGAGCGTACCGCTGGCAGTAACGCTGGCAGGCGGGTATGCCCGCGACACTTCGGACACGGTGACCATTCATTGCAATACGGTCAAAGAAGCAGCGGCAGCGCTTGTGCAAGAATCAAAGCAGCAGGGCTGATGATCACTGCGAGGGCCGTAGACAAACACGTGGAACAGCTATACGAGGTATTGCGACGCCTCCACTCTTCGCTGGCAAATGCGAACATCCCCTACCGCGTAGTCGGAGGGCTGGGCGTTTTTTTTCAAGTGAGCGCAAAAGATCCACTGGCGGCACGGCTCACACGCGACGTGGACGTTGCAATCGATCGGAAAGATCTCAAGCGAATCGCTGAAGCCGTCCAGCGCTCTGGATTTCGCTATCGTCATGCCGCGGGCGTAGATTTGCTTGTCGACACCACCCAGCCAAAAGCCCACAGCGCGGTTCATTTTGTTTTCGTCCGTGAGAAGGTGCGCCCTGATTACGTGGAGCCCGTACCAGATTTCTCGCAGCCGACGGTGACGGAGGAAGGAATTCTACTAGCTCCAGTCGCTGACCTGGTCCGCATGAAGTTGACGAGCCTTCGGCTAAAGGACAAAGTTCATTTGCTGGACCTTGACTCAGTCGGCCTGATCACGCCCGAAATCGAGGCCGACCTTCCCGATGTTCTGCGCCAGCGCCTGGCTCAAGTTCGCAAAGAGGAAGCTCAGTCCACAGGCGCCGAATAAGCCGACGCCGGCGCGGACTCGATGAGCGTGTCTTCGAACGAATAATCCGGCTTGGAAAATGGACTGTTGCGCATATACCAGCGGTAAGTCTCTTTGAGTCCGGTCGCGAAATCCACCGGCTTGAACTTCAGCACTCGTTGGGCTTTGTTCACCACCATGGTGATCGCGGGGAGGTCGAAATAGGTTCCGAAATAAAGGTTCGGCGTGGCTGCGGCGTGCCCGCCGGCGCGCAGTATGCGCTCGCGCGGCAGGCGCACGAAGGTTGGCTCTTTGTTGGCCGCGCGCGCAAACGCCTCCACTACTTCCACCTGGGTCAGCGGCCGTGGATTGGCGATGTTGAACGCGTGTCCTTCGATGTCCGGCGCTTCCATTACTTTCAGGCAAGCCCCCACCAGATCCTTGATGTAGACGAACTGCATCAACCTGCGGCCATCTCCGGGCAGAATGATGGGGCGTCCCTCGCGCAGCCGGTCCCAGAAGAAGGCTTCGCGGTAGAGATTGTTTTCCGGCCCATAGATGAAGGGCGGCCGCAAGGTCACCACGGGAAATCCGTTGCGTTGGTGCATGCGGAAGAGCGTGCGCTCGGTCATGGCTTTATTCCGGACGTACACGTCGGGATGATCGTCCGGAGCCAGGGCATCGCCCTCATGGTGGTTCAGACCGTCGCCATAGGCGGCGACACTGGACATGAATATATAGCGATGCAGATTGTTGCCGCAGGCGCGCGCCGTGCCTTCCACCTGCGCGGCCGTGGTTCCGCGCTCCATATCGTAGACATTGTCGAACACCACGTCGAAATTCTTGCCGGCCAAGGCGCGCTTCAGCGCTTCGGCATCGTTCCGGTCGGCCGTGACGTTGCCGATTTTCTTGCCCAGGGTATGCCGCGACTTGCGATGCAGCACGCTGACGTCGTGCCCGGCGCGCACCAATTCCTTCACCAGCATGCGTCCGATGAACAACGTCCCGCCGATAACCAGCACCTTACGCTTGGCGGGCTCTTGCCGCTTCGCTCCGTTAGTCGTAGTACTCGAGGCCAAGATGTGTGATTAAATCCTCTCCGCGCATCCATCGCAGCGTGTTTTTCAGCTTCATCAGTTGAATGAAAATGTCGTGCTCAGGATATAGTCCCGGCGCCGTCATGGGCGCTTTGAAATAAAACGACAGCCATTCCTGGATACCCTTCATGCCGGCACGCTGGGCCAAATCGAGAAACAGCACCAGATCCAACACCAGCGGCGCGGCCAAAATGGAATCCCGGCACAGAAAATTCACCTTGATTTGCATGGGATATCCGAGCCATCCGAAGATGTCGATATTGTCCCAACCTTCCTTGGCGTCGCCGCGCGGCGGGTAATAATTGATGCGCACGGCGTGGTACAGATTCTTGTACAGTTCCGGGTAGAGCTGCGGTTGGAGTATCTGCTCCAGAACCGACAGCTTGGTTTCTTCCTTGGATTTGAACGAGCCCGGATCTTCCAGCACCTCGCCGTCGCGATTACCTAGAATGTTGGTCGAAAACCAGCCGGACATTCCCAGCATCCGCGCCTTCATCCCAGGCGCGATCAATGTCTTCATGAACGTCTGGCCGGTCTTAAAATCCTTGCCGCAGATCGGAATGTGACGTTCGCGAGCCAGCTCGAGCAGGGCGGGCGTATCCGTGGTTAGGTTCGGCGCACCGTTAGCATACGGGACGCCGCTCTTCAACGCGGCATACGCGTAAATCTGGCTGGGCGAAATGTCTGGATCGTTCTTCTGCAGGCCGCACTCAAAATCCTTCAAGCTCTGGTGCACCGCGTCCGGCTTGTGAAAAACTTCGGTCGATCCGCACCAGATCATGACCAGCCGGTCGGCGCCCGAAGTTTGGCGAAATTGCTGGATATCGTCCATCAGCATTTCGGCTTTGTCCATTTTGGAGCCCTGGCTCTTGACGTTGGGCCCGTGCAAGCGGCGCACATAGTCGGGGTCGAACACGGCCTTCATCGGCCGGATGGCTTCCAGCGGCTCGCGAACTTTTTCGAGCAGCGTTTTCTCCAGCACCTCGGCATGCACGGCGGATTGGTAGGCGTTGTCCTCGAAAATGTCCCAGCCGCCGAAGACCAGGTTTTCGAGCTTGGCCAGCGGAACGAAGTCGTGAATCTTGGGCGTCCGGCCCTCCGTACGCTTACCCAGACGGATGGTGCCGAGTTGGGTGAGCGATCCGATAGGTGCGCCCAGCCCGCGTTTCACCGCCTCCACCCCCGCCATGAAGGTGGTGCTCACCGCGCCGATGCCGGGAATCAGGATCCCCAATTTCCCATCAGCGGGCGCAATCCTGGTGTTTCCTGTGGTAGACAACGAATCTCCTTGGGTGGCGCGAAGGTGTTTTAAGCGTGCCCTCGAAAGGGGACCTGTGAACGCCTATCCTACGCTATACTAACATTTTATGACAAGCCGCGCGACCGGCGTGATCTCCGCGGTGGTGGTTGACGACGAGCAACTGGCGAGCGAAGAACTCTCTTATCTCCTCAAGGAATTTCCCGAAGTCGAGGTGCTGGCGACGGGAAAGAACGGCCTGGAGGCGATCAAGCTGATTGAAACGCTGGAGCCGGACGTGGTGTTCCTGGACGTCCAAATGCCCGGCCTGGATGGCTTCGGCGTGATCCGCACGTTGCGCGAGAAAAACATCCCGCTCCCATATTTTATTCTGGCCACCGCCTACGACCAATACGCGCTGGAGGCGTTCCGTTGGGAGGCGCTGGATTATCTGCTCAAGCCGATTGAGAAAGAACGCCTGGCCCTGGCCGTGGAGCGGGCGGCCAAGGCAGTGGCCGAGAAGGTCAAGCCGCAGCAGGGCGAATTGGCGGCAGGTAAGCCGGCACTGCAGCGCACCAAGCTGCTGGTTCGCAGTTCCAACCGGCATTTCATCATCGATGCGCAGGACGTGATTTATGCCACCATCGAAGACGGACTCATCACGGTGGTGGCGTCCAACGTCGAAGGGGAATCCAACTACCGTACCATCGAGGAATTGCAATCCAATCTCGACCCGGAGACTTTCTGGCGCGTGCATCGGTCGTTTCTGGTGAACATCAATCGCATCAAGGAAGTGATCCCATGGTTCAAATCCAGCTTCCAGCTCCGGATGGATGATAAGAAGCAGACCGAAATTCCAGTGAGCCGCGTGCAGACCAAGCGGCTGCGGGCCTTGTTGAAACTTTAACTTCACGGCGCTCGGCTATAATCTCCCTCATGCAAAGCAAGGCGACGACCGTCCAGGGCTATCTGCGCTCGCTTCCGGAAGACCGGCGGGCCGCCATCAGCGCCGTGCGGGACGTGATCCTCGCGAATCTCGATCCGTCTTATGAAGAAGGCATGCAGTACGGAATGATCGGCTACTACGTGCCTCACAGCATCTATCCGCAAGGCTATCACGCCAATCCCAAGCAGCCGCTGCCTTTCGCGGTACTCGCTTCGCAAAAGAACTACATGGCGCTCTATCTCATGTGTGTGTATGGCGGAGGCGACGAGACTAGCGCGGGGAGCAAGCATGCGCGCTGGTTTCGCGAACAGTGGGCCAAGACGGGCAAAAAGCTGGACATGGGCAAGTCTTGCATCCGGTTCAAAAAGGCGGAAGACCTGCCTTTGGAATTAATCGGTGAGGCTGTGAAGCGCGTTCCGGCCGCGAGCTACATTCAGGCTTGCGAAGCAGCGCAGATCAAGCAGCGGGCGCGGGGTGAGAAAACGCGCCGGAAAACAGCGACGGCGCGTTGAAACTTCCATGAAGGCCTGGTGCGTGAGCATTTCCAGTCAGGGCCAGTCTTGCGAGGCATGTCTGATGCGAAGTATATGCACTTGGCTCTCACTGATCTCGTAAACTGCGACATAGGGCCAGGGAGCGAAGATCAACTCTCGAGTATTCTTGGCCAGACCGATCCGTCCTCGTTTTGGAAATGTTCGCAAATCCGCTACGCCGTCGAAAATGGCTTTGGCGACTCGGCGCGCTGCTTCAGGATTGTCTCTGCGGATGTAGTTGACGATGCGGGCTAGGTCGTCAGCGGCGTTGGTCGTCCACCGCACCTTCATCACGAGCGCATTATCTTCTCGATGCGCTCGACGACGTCATCATGCTCCAGGAGTTCACCGCGCCGGGCCGACGCGCGTCCTGCCTCAACGGAAGCAATGAATCGCTCGTCATACTCGAGCATCCGATCCACAGCTTCCTCCACCATCTGCTCGGTGTTCTTGCCAACGCGTGTGGCGATCTCTTGAAGTCTGGCCTGCTTGTCTGGGCTCAGATGTACTTCCATGCCGTCAGTGTACTATGACGACGAAACTGACGCGCTACGATGAAGGTGCATGACCGCCACCAAACCCCTTGCCTATTTGAGCGAGCAGCTCGAAAGCTGGCGCAGGGCGGGCACCTATCAGCGCCTACGTGTGCTCGAATCGGCCTGCGAACCCATCTCGCGTTTTGATGGCCGGGAAGTCATAAACCTCGCCAGCAACAATTATCTCGGCTTGGCCGACCATCCCAAGCTCATCGAGGCCGCAGTCGCAGCAGCGAAAAAATATGGCGCCGGCTCGGGCGCGGTACGCACCATTTCAGGCACCATGAGCCTCCACATGGAGCTGGAACGCCGCATCGCGCAATTCAAGCACACCGAAGCCTGCGTGGTGTTCCAATCGGGATTTGCCGCCAACGCTGGCACGGTCGCAGCGATCCTGGGACCGGACGACCACATCGTCTCCGACGCCTTGAACCACGCCAGCATCATCGACGGCTGCCGCCTGTCGCGGGCGAAAATTCACGTGTTTCCACACAAGGACACGGCCGCGGCGGACAAGGCCCTGGGTGAACTCGCCGGCGCGGCCGGACACAAGCTGCTCATCACCGACGGGGTCTTCTCGATGGACGGAGACATCGGTCCTCTGCCCGCGCTGGTTGAAATCGCAGAGCGCCACGGCGCGATCATGATGATCGACGACGCGCACTCCTCGGGCGTTCTGGGACGCAACGGTCGCGGCACGGTCGATCATTTCGGGCTGCATGGCCGGGTGGATATCCAAGTTGGAACGCTCTCCAAGGCCATCGGCGCGCTGGGCGGATACGTGTGCGGCTCGCGCGACCTCATCGAATTTCTGTATCACCGCGCGCGGCCTTTCCTGTTTTCCACGTCGCATCCGCCTTCAGTGGCGGCATCGTGCCTGGCCGCCTTCGACATCCTGGAGCAGGAACCTGAGCGCATCGAAAAACTTTGGGAGAACACCCGCTCCTTCAAGGCGACGCTCAACAACGCCGGCTTCGATACCGGCGAGAGCGAGACCCCCATCACGCCCATCATGGTCGGCGAGGCCAAGACCGCGCATGCCTTCTCGGCGGCTCTTTTCGACCAAGGATTGCTGGCCACCGGCATCGGTTTTCCCACCGTTCCCGAAGGCAAGGCACGCATTCGAACCATCGTCACCGCTGCTCACACGCGCGAAATGCTGGACCGCGCGGCCGAAATCCTGGCCCGCGCCGCCAAACAAATGGGCATCCTGGGCTAGTGTCTAGGCATCCTGGACCAGCGCAGCTGCTTCCTCCGCCCTGCTATGATGAAGGCGGAGGTTTTCCCCATGGGTCCCGTCGGTGTGCAGGAAATGGTCGTTATTTTCCTGGTCGCACTGCTTTTGTTCGGCCCCAAGAAGCTGCCGGAACTGGGCAAGTCGATCGGAAAAGCGATCACTGAGTTTCGCCGTGCACAAAGCGAGCTCAAAGCCACATTCGAAAGCCACATGCGAGAGTTGGAAAAGGAAAACGAGTCGATCAAGGAAGTCACTCGCAGCTACACCAACGAAATCTACAACAACTTCAGCGAGTATGACTCGTCGTATACCGATTCGATCACCCATCAGATCGAATCGCAACCATCCACTGCTGCCAATCCATCCACTGTAAGCGCATCCGCACCTCAGGGCGCTGAATCGACCGTCTCTGTTGAGGCATCCCCGAACGGAACCGTGCCGCGCGGATCGGCTTCGGAAGCGGGTTTTGAGCCAACCCCAAGCCTGCCTGCCCAAAGCCAGCCCGCCACGCCGGAACCCTCGGTCAATAGCTAGACGGAAAAGAAGTAAAACACAGCATGGACGAAGACAAGCAGGGAGTACCTCCTCCCGATGGTGAAGGATCGTCGACCGGGCGCGAATTAGTTCCCGTTGTCTCCGCGCCTCCCGCTCCCCCGCCCCCTCCGCCCCCGCCTCCGCCCTCAACGCCCGAGGAACACGAAGAAGCGGGCATGCTCCGCATGTCTTTCATGGAGCATCTGGAAGAACTGCGCAGCCGCATTCTCAATGCCGTGTACGGTCTGGTGGTGGCTTTCGTCGTGAGCCTGGTTTATGCCGGCAAACTCTGGGACATCATCAGCGACCCGGCCGTCGAAGCTCTTAAGCACCTGCACGTCGAGCCTCCGCAGCTCGCCCAGCTTACGCCCATGGAAGGCTTCTCGATCATCTGGGTGAAGCTGCCGCTGCTGTGCTCGGTTTTCATCGCCTCACCCTGGATCGTCTACCAAATCTGGGCTTTCATCTCGCCCGGTCTCTATAAAAAGGAACGCCGCTGGGCTCTGCCTTTCGTCCTCATCACGGCTGGACTATTCATCGCCGGCGGACTCTTCGCTTATTTCCTGGCCTTCCGCTTCGGCCTGGAATTCCTACTCGGCATCGGCATGAGCAACAATGTGCGCCCGGTAGTCTCGATCACCGAGTACTTCGATTTGTTCATGAACGTGACGCTGGGCGTAGGCCTGGTGTTCGAATTGCCGGTCCTGATTTTTCTGCTGACCCTGCTGCACATCCTTTCTCCGCGCTTCCTGCTGCGGCACTCGCGCTACGCCATTCTGATTATCGTCATCGCGGCCGCTATCATCACGCCTACCCCGGACGTATTCAACCTGATGCTGTTCGCTATCCCGATGTGTGCCCTTTATTTCGTGGGCGTATTTCTGAGCTATCTGATCGTGCTGCGCCGCGAAGGTCAGCGTTTCCCCTGGAAGCCTGCCATCCGGATCTTAGTTATCAGCGTGTTGGTTGTAGCCGCAATCTGGGGGCTGCTAGCCTACTTCCATCTGCATCTGCTTCGGCAATGGCCGTTTATCAGGCGTTAGCCTGACCCGAATGGTACTGGAATTTTTGCCGAAACTCGTCTACTATGACAGTTATTCATGGACGTTGAAAGAACCCTACGCGAGCTGTACAGCGAGAAAAAGATCCTGGATTCAGCGATCTCGAATTTAGAGAGGCGGCTGCGGAACGCATCCGCCCCAACCACGCCGAAACGCCGTGGGAGAAAGAATATGAGTTTGCAGGAGCGGCGGGCCGTTTCCCAGCGCATGACCCGATATTGGGAATCCCGGCGAGCACAAGCGCAAGCGCTCATTTCAGCGAGTGCGACGGCCGGCTGACCGGGCAATGATCAGCGTTTGAAGAACCAAAGCCAGAAATATTGATCGCCTACGCCGTGCCGATGGCGCGGCTCGAAGCCGCAACGCTCAGCCATTTTCACCGCCTGTGCCTCGGAGAATGAAGCGCCCAACCAGGTGTCGTCCGGCTTCGTTTCCGTCGTGACATAGCCCTGCAGCTGAAACTTGAACAGGGCCCCCGTGCGCAGCAGTCGATGAACCTCGCGTACGTAGCTTTCGATAATCTCGCGGCTGGGTATATGTTGAAAAACGATGGTGGAGAACGCAAAGTCAAATGAGAGTTCGGGAAGCACGGTTAAGTCCTGCCCATTGTTCTGATAGACGAATGCCTGGGGATAATCCCGCAGCGCTTCGCGAGCTAATTTGACCATCTCGCCGCTCACATCCACCGCGTGAACTTCGCCGAACAGCTTGGCAAGCGCTCGCGTAACCCTTCCCGCGCCGCACCCGATTTCGAGCACTCGCATCTCGGCCGGAGGCTTTCCCTGGCAGATATTGATCATGTCCGTCAGGACCTCTTCTGCCACCGTTTTTTCGCCAGAAGCGAAGAACTCCTCATCGGACCAATCGACCCGCGCGGTGCTGACGTAGTGGCGCGCGTTTTCTTTAGCGCGGCGATCCCAGTCCTCGCGCATTTTCTGGAGTTGCTGCTCGACGCCGATGTCCTTCATGGTGAAATGAGCTTCCATTTTCCCATACGGCACCAAGAGATACCGGGACACGTCCTGCCCCAAGATTGCCTTGGTGCGCGGAACGTTAACCCGATAACAACGCGTGCTGGGATTCGATCAAGTACTGGAACTAAAGATCCTCGAAAGTTGTTGTTAAGACTTGACCTTCTAGCTCGACTCAGATTAGAGTCTTATAGGCGTCGAATAATGGAACAGCGCAAAGCGCAAAGGTTTGACCTGCGGCTCCCCGTTGAGTTAGTCCGCGGCGGATCAAGATCATTGTCGGATGTCGGCGAGACTAGGAACCTCAGTTCGGTGGGTGTCCTGTTCCACTCGGACGCACGGCTAAAAATCGGCGAACCTGTGGAATACTTGATTACGCTCCCCACTTCTCCGCAGAACGGCGATCAAGTGCGGATCCACTGTCTCGGCAAGGTGGTCCGATTCGCGCGTAAGACGGAAGTCGCAGCCACGCTCGAGCGGTACGAGTTCGTCCGCTAAGCGGCGTTCAGCTCTGTAAGAATTTGTAAAGCGGCTTGCTTGCCGCGCTCTCCCACTTCTCCCACCGGTCCGACGCAGGCAGGACAACCAGCTTCGCAAGCGCACGATTTGAGAACATCCAGCGCACCTGCCAGGAGCTGGGAGGTGTGGCTGAACAGCGGCTGGCTTTGGCCGATGCCGCCCGGGTATTTGTCGAATAAGAACAGGTCCGGCTCAAAGATTGCTCCTTTCGAAATGTCATCCACGATGGCAACTCCGAGGTCGCGCGGATCGGACATGAGTAGTAGCGCCGCTACTGTTCGAAGCACATTCGCAAGGCCCGTAAGCCCGTGCTGTTTCTCCGACGGCGTCAAATCCGCAAAGCGTGTCAGAAAGTCTGCCGGAAAATGCAGCCAGAAGGCGGTGGTGTGCATTTCCTGCTCCGGCATGGAGAGATTGCCCGCGCCCACGTTTTCCAGCGTATAGAATCGAATCTTCTTGAAACCGACCACTTGCGTGTTCACCCGCACGTCCCCATGCGCGGCCCGCGCGCCGTTGACGTCTCGCGTTTCGAATTGCTCCAGCTCCTTCACCTGCGTGTAGTCGATGGCGTCGGTGAAATAATCGCACTCGACGCGGCGGACGTAGGCCTTGCGGCCGACGTAGTCCATGCGCTCCACCTGGTATTGCCGGGCCTCGTGGAGATAGATGGCCTTC
>Ga0335083_10005105_pt1 | contig 16597 bp, 15 predicted proteins | sample Lox_Sample_42_FD_206716 | JGI IMG/M metagenome (GOLD analysis project Ga0335083, IMG submission 206716) | Soil microbial communities from Loxahatchee National Wildlife Refuge, Florida, United States - Lox_Sample_4.2 | ecosystem: Environmental > Terrestrial > Soil > Wetlands | place: USA... | reverse complement strand
CTCGCGGCTGGCGTCCCCGGCGTCGGCGAGTACGGCGGACGGCAGGTTGACGGTCAGGTCGGCGATGTTGGCGCTGATCGTCGCCTTGTAGTTGCCCTGCTGTTGTCGCGCCGCGCGCACATATGCTGCCGCGGGCGAGATGTCCCAGGGCAGCGTCTCGTACTTGACCGCGGTGCCGGTAAGTGGGTTCATACCACGATTTTACACCCAGTTAGATAAATAAGTGGGTGTAAGTCTCCTCGTTGCACCCACTTATCCGCGGCGTCGACACGGCGACTGCATCGTCGGGCTGCGACTTGGGCCGAACTCATTGCCTCAACGCGACGGGTGACCAACGGGGCAGGTGACGTCCTATAACGCCGCATACCTCAGCGGCTTCCATTTACCATCACTTACGCCTTCCCGAGATGCGTCTTGCCGGCGTCGTATCGCCTGACGATCAAACCCCCGTTGTGCCAAGAGTGTGCCAAGACAGGCCGACACAGCCCGACACATCGTAGACAGGGCGGAAATCAAACAGCCGCTGAACTGGGCATTTCAAGACGCGATGGCACGGCGTGAAACGCGCTGGACCGTCTGGCCCGGATTTACACACCAGCGGTCGGCGGTTCGATACCGTCCGCGCCCACCAATGTTATTGCAGCTCAACATGGTTCAGTGGGCCATCCCCACGATGAGGCCTGATCGCCGCACTTATTGGGCTCACTGGCGTTAGCGCACGCGGCCAAGCAGCGCCGCGACTAGATCCAGGGCGGCGTCAATCTCGGGTTCGCCACCTCCAAGCACGTGGGCGTAGAGGTGTGGATCGCACATTCGGACGATCGCGTCGCCGCACACAGCGGGCGGCAGCGGTAGTTCGAGTCGCCCGGCAGCCACTTCGGTGGCCAGCATGTCGCCGATCAGCCGTCCCGCGGTCTGCTCGACTTGGCCCGGCAATAAGAAGAGCCGCACGAACAGCAAGGGCTCGCGTTCGGACAGCGTGCGCAGAGGCGGGGCGGAGATGATCGCGCGCATGAACCGGTCCAATACCTCGAGCACGTGTTCCAAGCCACCTTCTGCGGTGGTGTGCGCGGTTGCCCTGTGGAATGTGCGCTCGGTCGCTTGGGCGAGCAGCGTGGCGAGCAGGTTTTCACGATTGCCCACCATTCGGTAGAGGGTGGAGCGGCCGATGCCAAGCTCTGCGGCCAGGGCGGACATGTCCAGCGATTCGCCGGCCAGGTACTGCCGCGTCGCCGCGTCGATGACGGCCTGGCGGGTCAGCGTCGCGCCAAGCCGCTGGTGAGGGATTTGGGGCGACGAGTTCGCTATGCCCACATCCAGCAGACTATGAGATTTTTCGCATTTATGGGCGTGGGACATTAGGAGCAAATGTGCCATAATAGGACATAGTTTACCAATGTTCCACCAGAAGGGGTTGCAATGGACGTCCGCAAAGCCGTCGGATGTGGTGCGACGGTCGCATGCAGGCCGACACCGGCTGCCAGCGCGGTCGGGGTCGTTTCCTGCCGCGAGCAGGATCGCGCCGCAACCGCGTCGACCCTGCAAGGAGTCTGTTAAATGCCAGAACTCGTCCGCCCCGATGTTGACGCAATCTCGCAACAGGGCGCACCCGGCGGCTTCGAATTGGTGCTGGCCTCGGCAGCGTTCCGAACGATCAGCGATCACATCCCCGGTCACGAACTGCGCACCATGGCAGCGGCTTTGGTGCAGCATCCGGGTCCGGCGCTCACGCCGGTAATCGATCTCGTGCGTGAGCTGGTCCCGATCGCGCTGGGCAGCGACAGCCAGAGCACGTCGCGCGATCGTCGGTTCGCGGATCCAGCCTGGCACACCAACCCGGTGCTACGGCGGATCGCCGACGGATATCTGGCATCCTGTCAAGCGGTCGAGCGCATCGTGGCCGATGCCGAGGTGGACTGGCGCACCAAGGAGCGCGTCAAGCTGTTGACAGACAATCTGTTGGCGGCTGCGGCACCGAGCAACAACCCGGTTCTGCATCCGTTGTCGTGGAAGCGTGCGATCGACACGGGCGGGCAGAGCTGGCTGCATGGATTGCAACAGCTTTTCAGCGATATGGGTGCGCCTCCGCGACTTCCGGCGACGGTCGACACCACCGCGTTCTCAATCGGCGAAAACATCGCCGCCACCCCGGGGAAGGTCGTCTGGCGCGGTGAGCTGTTCGAGCTGGTCCAGTATGCCCCGACGACCGAGACCGTCGACGAGATTCCGGTGCTGTGCGTGGCCTCGCCGGTCAACAAGTTCTACCTTCTCGATCTCGGCCCGCAGAGATCGGTCATCGCCGCCGAACTCGCCTGCGGACGTCAGGTCTTCGTCATCTCGTGGGTCAACCCGGATCAACGGCACCGCGAGGCCGGTCTTGATGAGTACACCTCGAGCATCCTTGAAGCGCTCGATGCGATCGACGCGATTACGGCCGGCGACCGCGCCCACTTGCTCGGACTGTGTGGGGGTGGACAACTCGCTGTCGCTGTGGCCGGCTATCTGGCGGCCACCGGGCGGCAGGCGCGGTTGGCGACGCTGACGCTGGCGATCACCGTTATCGACTTCCAGCGGGGCGGGCCGCAGGGCGCGCTGGTCGATCGAAAGGTGGCGAAACGAGCGATCGCGCGCGCCACCAAAGACGGGCTCTTCGACGGCAGGAACAGCGCTGTGGCCTTCGCCTGGCTTCGACCTAACGACGGGATCTGGGCCAACGTCGTGAACGACTATCTGCTCGGTCAGCAACCGCCGGCCGAGCCGTTGCTGTATTGGGCCGCAGACCAAACCAACCTGGCCCTGCAGTTAGGCGTGGATCTTCTAGAGATGGTGGTGGACAACGGTTTCGCCGCCCGGACGGTGCGGGTACTCGATCAGGCGATCGACCTGCGCAACGTCACGGTGGACACCTACGTGCTGGGCGCATCGACCGACCACATCTCGCCCTGGCGTGACTGCTACCGGACCCGCGCCCTGCTGGGTGGATCGACGACGTTCGTGCTGGCTCGCGGTGGGCACGCGGTCGCTATCGCGACCCCACCCGGTAATCCAAAGGCCAGCTACCGCACCGGCACTTCGCCAACGCTGGATCCCGAACAGTGGCTGGCTGAGTCGACCGACAACCCGGGTAGCTGGTGGGAGCACTGGAATCAGTGGATCCAGCAATGCACCCCGACAACCCGTCCGGCACCCACCACCCTGGGGTCAGTGAGTACGCCGGCCCTTGCGGATGCCCCCGGTGCCTACGTTCGTGAGATGCTCGCATGAATCACCCCCTCTTCGATCCGACCGGCTCACAGCCCAAACCGCCGATAGTCGCGGCCGGAACGGCAGCCGAGTTCGGACATCCGCTGCTCGAATTGCGTTGGTACGGCGAACTCGCCCGTCTAGTAGCCGACCCGGTGCTGTGCGGGCGTGGCGTGCCGCGCGGAGACGGCCGCAGCGTCCTGCTGTTGCCGGGTTTTCTCGTTGGCGACAGTTCGCTGTCGTTGCTCGCACTGTTTCTCCGGCGTATCGGATATCGCCCGATGCAATGTGGGATCCGGTTGAACTCCGGCTGCTTTGCCACCTTCGACCGCCGTATGGTCGACAAGCTCGTTCGCGCGCACGACAGCAGTGGTGGGCGCGTCGCGATCATCGGGCACAGTCGCGGGGGCCACTACGCACGCTCGTTGGCCGCACGGCACCCAAACCTGGTGTCACATGTGGTCACTATGGGCGCCGGACTCGAAGATCCCCTGGATGTGTCGGCGCTGTGCCATCGGGTAGCCGTCACCGTGCGGACCGCGCTGCGCACGGGCGATCCGCAGCGAGCAGCCCTGGGTTGCCTCGCGGCCGGTTGCAGCTGCGCGCCTTCCCGCGCCTTCCACATGGCTGTTCCGGACGAGGTCAGGATGACCTCGATTTACTCGCGCAGCGATGGAGTCGTGCGCTGGTCGTCGTGTGTCGCCGACTACGCCGACTGTGTCGAGGTTCCGGGCAGTCATCTGGGGATGGCCTTCAGCCGCCACGCGTACCGAGCGGTGGCACACGCTCTCGCCCAGCCGAGCAGGTAGCGATTCGTCCGACGCGGAGATAGCGCGTCACAACCGGAAGGAAAAACGATGGGAGTGGTCGAAACTCCACGCGGAACGATCGTGGAGATTCCGCGCACTGGTAACCCGTTTCCGCGGACCGGGATTTCACGCGACGCGCGCGGCATCCCGCGCTTCGATGACCTGCCTCCGACGTTGCTGGAGGTGCTGCGGTCACACGTGGCAAGCCAGCCCGACGCCGAGGCGGTCGTCGAAATCGGCGGCGACCGATTGTCCTACCAAGAGTTGTGGGACAGAGCCGCGCGGGTGGCCGGCGGGCTTCGAGCCGCTGGACTGGGGCGTGGTGATCGTGTCGCGGTGCGCTACCCGGCCGGCCTCAACTGGGTGCTGGCGTTCTTGGGCACGATGATGAGCGGTGGGATAGCGGTGGCGGTCAACACCCGGTCGACCCGACCGGAGGTGGAATTCGTCCTGGCCGACGCCGGGGTCCGGGTGGACCTCGCGGCCGATGCCGCGCTGCCCGACGGCGACCCGTATGTCGAGGAGGGCCTCGGCGCCGACGATGTGGCCGCACTCTTCTACACGTCAGGCACGACCGGGCATCCGAAGGGCGTTCCTACCACGCACAAGGCATTTCTTACCAACGCGGAGAATATGATCCGGTGTCTCGGGGTGCCGCAGGGGGTGGGTGCGGAGCTACGCACCCTGATCTGCGTGCCGTTGTTTCACGTGACGGGCTGCAATTCGCAGCTGCTGACTGCTTTGTACGTCGGCGGAACCTCAGTGATCATGCCTGCGCTCGACCTGCCGACCCTGGCCGGACTGCTGTCCACCGAGCGCATTACGTTTCTGGTATCTGTACCTGCCGTGTACTCGTTGTTGTTGCGGAATAAGGCATTTGCGCGCTCGAATGTGTCCGGTGTGCGGTGGCTGGCTTATGGTGGTGCGCCGATCGCGCCCGCGTTGGTGCATGCGCTGAAAGAGGCTTTCCCCGCCGCGACGCTGCTCAACGGCTACGGCATGACGGAGACGGCATCTCTGATGGCCGTGTTGCCCGACAGCGACGTGGTCGAGCATGCCGACTCGGTCGGCTACGCTGTCCCGGCCGTCGACTTGGGCATTGTTTCGATCGCCGACGATCCGCGCGTCGGCGAACTAGTGGTCCGCGGTGCCAATGTCACCAACGAATATTGGGACCGCCCAGAGGCTACCGCCGACACGATCGTCGACGGATGGCTGCACACCGGGGACGTTGTGCGTGTCGACGACGCGGGCCGCATCCACATCATCGACCGGGTCAAAGACATCATCATCCGCGGCGGGGAGAACGTGTCGAGCGTGGAGGTTGAAGGCGTGCTGCTCGCGGCGCCCGGCGTCACCGATGCCGCCGTCCTCGCTGTCCCGGACGACGTCATGGGTGAGAAGGTCGGCGCGGTCCTCTACAGCGATGGTGCGGTGGATCTGGCGGCCGTTATCGGGCACTGCTGCGAGCACCTCGCTCAGTTCAAAGTGCCCCAATACGCGGTGGTGGTTAACGAGGCACTGCCGCGCACCGCGACGGGCAAACTGCTCAAGACCCGACTGCGCGAACAGGTCCAGTGGGGCGCCCCGTTGCGCTGATCGGAACGCGCCATCGCTGTGCCGCCTGCGTCAGCGCACCACGGCTTTGGGTCAAAGCCCTGAGCCACAACAGTTTTTCTTCGATATCAGGAGTTTCGGAATATGCCGAGAGCTTGCACAAGCGGGCAATCGTCCGCCAGGAACTGGGCAAGTACCCAACCCGCGCGTCCACGTGCGCGCAACCCGCAAAGAAAGGTGAGCGTGGCCTGAAATGACACCACAACATCAACTACCGATGAACCCCGGACTGGGCCTGACCGGCCGGACCGCGATCATCACCGGCGCCTCGCGCGGTATCGGGTTGGCCACCGCCCAAGCTATCGCGGCGGCCGGCGGCAACGTCGTACTGACGTCTCGCTCCCAGGAGTCCGCGGACGCCGCCGCTTCGCAGGTGAGCGGATCCGCGGTGGGGGTAGCGGCGCACGCCGCCGACGAGGAGGCGGCGCGGCGCTGCATCGAGATCACCCTCGAGCGGTTCGGCAGTGTCGACATCCTCGTCAACAACGCCGGAACCAATCCGGCATACGGACCGATCATCGACCAAGACCACGCCCGGTTCGCCAAGACGTTCGAGGTGAACCTTTGGGCGCCGATCCTGTGGACATCGGTGGCCGCGCGCGCCTGGATGTCCGAGCACGGCGGCGTTGTGGTCAACACCGCGTCCATCGGCGGCATGGGATGCGAGCCGAACCTGGGGTTGTACAACACTTCCAAGGCGGCCCTGATACACATCACCAAACAGATGGCGCTCGAGCTCTCGCCCAAGATAAGGGTGAACGCGGTGGCGCCGGGTGTGGTGCGCACCAAACTGGCCGAGGCGCTGTGGAAGGAAAACGAACAGGAGGTAGTCGCGACCACCCCGCTCAACCGGCTCGGCTCACCCGCGGACATCGGCGCGGCCATCGCGTTCATGGTGTCGGATGCAGCGAGCTGGATGACGGGCGAGACCATCGCCATCGACGGTGGTCAGCGGCTCGGCGACGCACGGCTGTTTCGAGGCGGATCCGCCACCGGTGTGTGAGCGCCGCTGTCGACTCCCGAATGCCGTTGACCGGTATGGGATTTCGCGGCCGTTTCGGCCGGCCGGACTGAAGGACAGTTCGATGGCCGGGCGATTCGGCGGGCCGGCATGCTGTCCCGCGCCCATCGCGGGTACTGCCGAATGCGACTTTGTTCCAGCGGATAAAGACAATTCGCGAAGTGTGCACAAGGCTGAGGATGTAAGAGCGGACGGCGTCTACGCCGCGACATGTGTGACTGGCACTCGTCTGCTCGTCTGAAAGCTCGGCAAAGGAGGCTCAAATGACCGACGCACGAATGGTTAACGAAGAAACCGGGCTGACGATCGCAGGAGTCGAGGCGTATCTGACAAGCCTGTCCAACTGGGGCCGGTGGGGCGACGATGACCGGATCGGGACCATCAACCTGATCACCGACGAGGTCAGAGTGGCGGCCGCGTCCACCATCCGGAGCGGGCGCGCCGTTTCGTTGTCCCGTCCTATCGATGCGCTCGACCCGGACCCGTTGGACTCGGGTTTCGCACTGCTGCAGCGTTTCATGACGCTGAACGAGGTCGCTGACCACCTCGGTCGCGAGATGCGCTATGAAGCCGTGACTGAGTACGTGGGAATCGGCGCACATGGTTCCAACACCCACGTTGACGGTCTTGCTCACTATTCTTGGGACGGCAAGAATTACAACGGCTTCGCGAAAGGCGATACCAACTCACTGCACGGTGCGCGATCGCTGTCGATGGATCAGGCCGAGCACGGCTTCATCACGCGTGGAGTGTTGTTGGACATTGCCGCCCTGCATGGCGTCGCCTGGCTCGAGCGCGGTCACGCGGTCACGCCGGATGAGCTGCTGGCCGCTGAGAAACGACAGGGCGTAACCGTCTGTCCCGGCGATGCCCTTCTGGTGCATACCGGGAACGCGGCGGCGATACTGAGCGAAGGCCCTGACGGGCATGGCCTTTCGGCCCGTCAAGCAGGTTTACACGCCAGTTGTCTGCCATTCCTGCGGGAGCGCGACGTGTCCGTACTCGGTAACGATGGCGTTCAGGACGTTCAACCGTCGGGGTTCGGCGAAGACTTCATTCGACCGATTCACACGGTAGCGCTCGTCGCCCTAGGCCTCTGGCTGATCGACAACGTGAACCTCACCGAACTGGTGCAAGTCTGCCTGAACGAAAACCGTTGGCACTTCTTCTTCGCCGCTCTGCCGTGGCGAATGAAGGGCGTGACATCGAGCGCTTCCAACCCGGTTGCCGTATTCTAATCAATTACTTTCCAGTATGTTTCATGACTGAGCCTCGTAAAAGGTATTACTAAATAATATCTTTGGCACCCATGCGGCGCCGAACGGTATCCGGCGCCACCGTCTGTGTGGATCGGCGGTGGGCCTCGGCGTCGCGCTCAAGACCGCTCTGTTGAACAGATGCTCCTTGAAATACGTTGTTAAATACCGTTATTCGCGTTCGTGCTGCGGAACAAAAGTACTCGCTCGGGTTTGTCAATAATTACATCGACACCGTCGGATGCTCTCACCATGATGAGCAGTGGGTGGTCGTCAGGACCCAGGTAATCCTCGACACAAGGGATAGGACCATGACTAAGAATTTTGGGGACTTTCAATGGAGTGTCTACGGCGACGCGGTACGAGGCATAAGCTCGCGGTACCCGTTCGACTTTGCATCGATTGAGCGGAAAGCCATCGACGCCCTGCCGGACTGGGTGTACCGATATGTCTCGGCAGCGGCCGGCGACGGCCGCACTCAGCGCGCCAATATCGATGCATATTCGCGTTACGGGATCATTCCCCGAATGATGGTCAGCCCGCCCGAGCGTGATCTGTCCATCGACTTGTTCGGTAAGCATCTGCCTTCCCCGATGTTCATGTCCCCGATTGGTCTGATCGGCTTGTGCTCGCCCGACTTTCACGGAGACGTGGCCGCGGCCCAGGCGTCAGCTGATACCGGCGTGCCGTTCACGCTGTCGACGTTCTCCCAGACCCCCATGGAGGAAGTCGCTCAGCAAACTGGTTCCACGCCATGCTTTTTCCAACTCTATCTGCCGGGAGATCGGGAACTGGCAGAAAGTTTCCTTGATCGTGCCAAGAGCAGCGGATATTCGAGCGTGGTGGTGACTGTCGATTCCTGGACGCTGGGCTACCGGCCGGCCGACCTCGCGATTGGAAACTATCCGCAAGCGCGCGGCTTCTGCATGGAGAACTACTATTCAGACGAAAACTTCACGAAGCATCTCGCGAAGCCGCCACACGAAGATCAGACGGCGGCCCTGCGTTACTACGCGTCGATCTTCGCGGTCCCGCTGGCTTGGGAAGACCTTCGTTGGATCCGTGCGCACACCGATCTTCCCCTCGCGGTGAAGGGGATTCAGCACCCCGATGACGCCCGGATGGCGATAGACAACGGCGCCGACGTACTGTATTGCACCAATCACGGCGGTCGCCAGGCGAATTCGGGGATACCGACTCTTCAGCTACTGCCCGGGGTTGTCGCCGCGGCGGGTTCCACTCCGGTGATGTTCGACGGAGGTATACGTAGCGCCACAGATGCCGTCATCGCGTTGGCATTGGGCGCGACGGCCGTCGGCATCGGCCGGTCCTACGCGTACGCCATGTCCTATGGTGGCGCCGAGAGCTTGACCCATTACCTGAAATCTTTCCTGGCCGAGCTGGATCTGTGTTTGGCGATCTGCGGGTTCAAGGACATCGCCAGCCTCAAAGAGGCAGGAACCGAGGAAGCACTGACCTTCCAGTGAATTTGATCTGAAGACACGGCGGCCATATTCGGAGCAGCACTATGCGGCGAAAACGGATTCGATACCAACGGCTTCACCGGCCCCGTGAAAGGAGCTGACTCATTACCACCTCAATCCTTCGACCGACGGCTCCTGGTGGGTCCAAACTGATTACGGCGCAGCCGAAATCGCTACTCTGGCCGGAACCACCGGTGAGCTGCTGGCCGACCGGGCGGCCATTGCGAGGTCGCCGCACACAGCTTAGGCGCCGTACCGGTACACAGCCTCGGCCTGGTCTCTCCGGTGACCGCCCCGTGTCGCGTGGTGGCGCAGCTGACCAACTACGCGTCGCACGTCAAAGGCGCCGGGATGGACCCAAAGAGCGTCCCACTGACCTTCTTTCGCAAGGCGTCGCAGTCGATCAGCGGACCCTTCGACGACATCGTCAAGCCCCGGCACGTCAAGCTCCTCGACTACGAGCTATTAGGCCAAGTCGTATCCGACGTTTACCCCGGTCGGCCCGGCCCTGGTCCTGCTCGACGCCGACGAGCCCAAGCGTTTCTGCGATCTGCGCCTGCGATTGCGGGTGAACGGCGAAGTGCGGCAGAACATGCTCGTCGAGGGCGACATGATCTACAAACCGCTACAGGCATTGCAGGCACTCACGCGATTCCAGCGTTTGGGGGCGGTCGATCTCGTGATGACCGGCACGCCGGTAGGGACGGCGCTGGGCGCTCCACCGAAACCGGTCACCGCACTGCTGCCGCCGGCGGTCAAGTGGGAGGCTTTCTTCAGGCGCCGGCGACGACAGGACAGTTCGGTTGTGGGACACGGACGCGGCCACCGGCCGGCCCATCGGCCGGCCCCTCACCGGGCACACCGGCGTTGTGTACTGCGTCGCCTACAGCCCGGACGGGCGGCGGCTGGCCAGCGCCAGCGGCGATGAGACGGTGCGGGTCTGGAACGCGGAAAGCGGCCAGCCTGTCGGCAAACCCCTGACCGGGCACGCTGACACGGTGTGGGTGGTGAAATTCAGCCCGGATGGCAAGCGGCTGGCCAGCGCCGGGCGCGATCGCATGGTGCGACTGTGGGACGCGGCCAGCGGTCAGCCCATCGGCAAGCCCCACACCGGGCACACCGAGGTGGTCTGCGACGTGTCGTTCAGCCCGGACGGCCAGCGGCTGGCCAGCGCCAGCTATGACCGCACGGTGCAAATATGGCGTGCCGGCGCGCCTGAGACCCTCGTCGGGCACACGGACGCAGTCCACGGTGTGGCGTTTAGCCCGGACGGGCGCCGACTGGCCACGGCCAGCCAGGATCACAAAGCGCGGTTATGGGACGTCGTCGACGGCGAGCCCGCAGCCCAGCACGGCGGCGATGCCGAAACGTTGTGCGCCAAACTGACCACCAATATGAGCAAAGAGCAGTGGCGGGTATGGGTGGCGCCGGACATCGACTACATTCCGGCCTGTCCGGATCTACCGGTCCCGCCCGGCAACTGACGTTAGGCTCGCCGGTAGGGCGTTTAACCCAAGGAATCGACGTGATTCGGTTGGCTTTTGCCGGGATGGCATTCTCGGTCCTTCTCGCTGGATGCGGGGGATCGGGCTCCCAGCCCGCGGCGCCCAGCTCCTCGACCGCGCCGGCCCACGTGGGATACCGTCCCCAACGCGTGGTGCCCTTCTCCGGCCTCGACCGGCCCATGGGTGTGGCCGCCGATGCCGCGGGCGGCCTGTATGTCACCGACACCGGACACAACCGGGTGCTGAAGTTGGACGCGGCTTCGGGTGCGCAGACGGTGCTTCCATTCACGGGTCTGAACAAACCCTGGGGTGTTGCGGTGGATGCCGCGGGCGGCGTTTACGTCGCCGACAAGGACAACAATCGGATCGTGAAAATCGCGGGCTCGCAACCTCAGACCGAGCTGGCAATCGCCGGTCTGGTCGCACCGGTCGATGTGGCGTTGGACGCGGCGGGCAACGTGTACGTCACCGACGCGGGCAACAAACGGGTGGTAATGCTGACTGCTTTCTCGAACACCGAAAGCGTAGTGCCGTTCGGCGATCTCAAGTTCCCGGTCGGGGTGGCGGTGGACGCCGCGGGCAGTGTGTACGTCGCCGACATCGTGCGGGTGGTGAAATTGACCGCGGGATCGAAAACTCCGAATTCGCTGGCGTTGAGCCCCAGCCCGGTTCCTCTCGCCTGGGGCGTGGCGGTGGATGCCGCGGGCAACGTGTATGTCGTCGACCACGACAACAAGCGACTCATGATGCTGGGGGCAGGGTCGACCGAGCTACCGCTCGACGGTTCCAGCAACCCATCGGGTGTCGCTCTGGACAAAGCGGGCAACGTCTACGTCGTCGACACCCTCAACAATCGCGTGGTGGAGCTACCCGCGCTCTAGCCGGCGTGACGTGCCGCCTCTTGGGAGTTCGAAAGTCGCCACGCCGCTGCTGTTTGCCCAGTTAGATAGGGTGTGGCAAGGTCGGGGGCGTGAACGAGCCATCCGATTTTCAGGGCGCCAACGGGGTGGGGCAGACGGCGGGACGGACAGCACCGCCGGTGCGGTCGGCCGCGTCGGATCAGCAGCCGGCGACCAAAGCCGACCTATATGCCGCAGTGGATGCGATGCGCGCCGATATGCGTGAGCTGATGGAGCACGTCCGCGAGCTGATCCGGGTAGCGGACAAGCGCGTGACCGAACTCGAGCGGGCCCAAGGCGAGCTGAGCGAACGGCTTGCGGAGGACTGGTGATGGCCTCCGTGCGGCTTACCTTCTAACGCCCATGACCAAACGGCAAGGGGGGCTGAGTCTTTCGAGACGGTTGGCTTTCGCCATCGCCGTCGTCGCTCTGATAGCGGGCTGCGGCGGCGGGCAGACCACGGCACCGACCACCACATCCACCACGACTGCAGCGCCATCGCGGCCGCCGGTCGCCGCAGACGCCCTCGACGGGCTGTTGCTCAGTCCGGCCGAGATCGGCTCGGCCATGGCCGCCCCTGCCGAGGTACCGGTCAAGACGACGTACACGCAAATGACCGATACCAGCGCCGGAAAGCCGGACAAGAATTGCCGATTCACCCAACCGGCGGAGTCCACGATCTACGCCAACAGCGGGTGGAACGGTGTGCGGTCACAGGAACTCCAGGAACCCGTGCCTAACTTCGCCCATCACGTCAGTCAGGCGGTGGTGTCGTTTCCGAACGCCGGCGGCGCCGCGAGCTTCTTCAAAGCGTCGGCCCAGTTCTGGCCGCTCTGCGCCAACCACGAATACCGCGTCATCTCGCCGGGCGGGCCGGACAAGATTTTCACGATGGGGCCGATCGACAACGCCAACGGCACCCTGACCACCACCGACACACTGCAGGGCGGCAACGGCTGGGCCTGCGAGCGCGCACTGACTGCGAGCAACAACATCGTCGTCGACGTCGCGGCATGCGCTACCAATCCGCCGCCCGGCGCTGCGGTCAACATCGCCCACCAGATCGCCGAGAAGGTCGCCAAGCTGTAGGGCGCGCAGCGTGCCGAGCGGCCGCAAATGTACGGCAAAATGCCATCATCCGCGTACATTTGCGCGCGCTCGCGGCGGCGGTACGCCGGGTGCTGTGCCTGGCTCGCGCCGGACCCGGCACTATGAACGGGTGAAGTCGTTTCGCATTGACGTTCCCGATGACGTTCTTGACGACCTGCGCTCCCGGTTGGCGCGCACCCGGTGGCCCGAGGCCGAATGTGTGGATGACTGGAGCCAGGGCATCCCGTTGGCGTTCACGCGGGAGTTGGCCGCCTACTGGGCTGACGGGTATGACTGGCGCTCGCGTGAGGCGGCGCTGAACCGGTTTGACCAGTTCGTCTCCGAGATCGACGGGTTGGACATTCACTTCATTCATCAGCGCTCTCCGCACGAGGATGCGTTTCCGTTGGTGATCACGCACGGTTGGCCGGGCTCAATTGTGGAGTTTCACAAGGTGATTGAGCCGCTGACCAATCCGACGGCGTTCGGTGGGCGCGCCGAGGACGCGTTCCATGTGGTGTGTCCGTCGCTTCCGGGGTACGGCTTTTCCGGCAAGCCCAGCCACACCGGGTGGGGAGTCGAGAAGATCGCCGAGGTGTGGGAGACCCTGATGCTGGATCTCGGCTACCAGCGTTACGGCGCCCAGGGCGGCGACTGGGGCGCGGCGGTCACCACGCAGATCGGCCGCAATCGCGGGCATTGCGCGGCCATCCATCTGAACATGCCGGTCGGCAGGCCCACGAAGGAAGCGATGGCCAACCCAACCGAGGAGGAGCTGCGTGCTATGACCTCGCTGGCCGAACACCGGAAGTGGGGTACCGGCTATTCCAAACAGCAGTCCACCCGTCCGCAGACGGTGGGCTACGCGTTGGTCGATTCGCCAGTGGGACAACTGGCGTGGATCGTCGAGAAGTTCTGGGCATGGTCGGACTGCGACGGCAACCCCGAGAACGTGTTCAGCCGGGATGAGCTGCTCGACAACGTGATGGTGTATTGGGTGACCGGCACCGCGGCTTCCTCGGCCCGCCTGTATTGGGAGAGCTTTCAGGTGTGGGGTGGCGGCGATCGCGTCGAATTGCCCACCGGGGTAGCGGCTTTCCCCGGCGAGCTGCTCAAGGCCCCGCGCAGCTGGTGCGAGCCGGTCTACAACATCACCCACTGGACCGACATGCCGCGTGGCGGACATTTCGCCGCGTTCGAGCAACCGGAGTTGTTCGTCGAGGACGTCCGGAAGTTCTTCGCGACGGTCCGGTAAGCAGTGCGCTAGGGAAGCGCGAAGAACTCCAAGGCGATGCCGTCGGGGTCGCGGAAGCTCAGCCCCGAGCCATAGTCTGCGTCGACGATGCCGCCGTGTTCGATGCCGAGCTCGTCCAGCTTCGTCACCCATTGCTCCAGTTCGGCGCGGTTGGCGCAGCCGAAGGCGACGTGGTCCAGGCCGGCGCGAAACTCGCTGAATGTCTCGTCGGGGATCTCGCGGTCATGCTGGTGGATACCGAACAGCGTGCCGCCGTCCAGCAACCACACCTGGTGTCGGTAGCCGGCGCCGGAGTCTTCGTCGGCTATCGGGTCAGTGCCGAAAAGGCGGCGGTACCAGGGGCCGCTCACGTTGAAGTCGCGCACTGTGAACGCGACATGGTTCAGCGCTGGGAAGGTCATGAGTCGACACGATAGTCGGCGCCGACCGGCCGCTGGCCGCCTAACCACCTTTGGCCGTGGCACGCCGAGCGGCAATACCCTGATGGTCATGGTCGCCGATCCCGGGCCGCTGACTTCGGCCGCCCTGATTCGAACATGGCACCTGGACCTGAGCTCCGCGACGGCTATTGTGCTGCTGGCTTGCGCCTACGCGTGGTTGCACCGGCGCGCCCGCGACCGTGGGCAACCGACCGAACCCGCGCAGCTGTGGTGTTTCGTCCTCGGCGTCCTTCTGTGGGCGCTGGCCACGATCAGCGCTGTCGGTGCCTATGCGTACATCCTGTTCTGGATGCGAGCGCTGCAGGTACTCCTGCTTCTTTACCTGGTGCCGTTCTTTCTCGCGCAGAGCAAGCCGATCACCCTGGTGCGCAATGCGCTGAGCCCAGCCGGTCGCGACCGAATCGATACTCTTTTGGCGACCCCAGCGGCGCGGGTGCTCACCCACCCGATCACCACGTCGCTTGCAATGCTCGGCACGCCGTGGCTGCTGTACATGACGCCCTGGTACACCGCGGCACTGCAGCACGAATGGGTGGGCGCGCCTACCCGAATTATGTTGGTATTAGTAGGCTTTGGTTACTTCTATGCGCGTCTGCAAGCAGATCCCGTGCCGCGCAGATACTCTCAGCTGATCTCGTTGCTGATCAGTGTCGCCGAAACTCTCGGCGATGGAGTCCTCGGGTTGGTGATATGGCAGGGCTCGCTGATCGGCACCGCGTATTACTCGGGTGTGCACCGCTCCTGGGGCCCGGATCCGCGGCTGGATCAGACGATCGGAGCCGGCGTCTTATGGATTCTCGGAGATGTGGTCGGCCTGCCTTTTGTGCTGCTGTTGATGCGTGCGCTGTCCCGCGACGAAAAGGCGCAGGCGATGCAGATCGATGCTGAGCTGGACACCGCTGACGCCGCCGGGGGTCAGACCGCGCACAGCGAATCGACCACCACATCGGCCGCCAAATCGAAGTTGTGGTGGGAGGACGACCCGGAACTGCGCGAGCGGTTCCGCCGCCGTTGAGCCTTCCTGGGAACCGCATGAGGTGCCCCCAACAAAGGCACCCGACACGCCGATGTTTTAGGTGCTTTTGCGTCTGCTCGCGCTACTTAGCAGCGGGCCGCTGGCCGAGTAGCCGCCGTCGACGGCCAGCGCGGCGCCGGTGATGAACGACGCCTCGTCGCTGGCGAGAAACAGTGCAGCAGAGGCAAGTTCGGCCGGCTCACCCCAACGCGCCATCGGCGTCGGCAGATAGTCGCCGGGTGGCACTTCGTCGTCGGGTTTGCCGCCTGCCATGCCGGTATACGTCATGCCGGGGCAGATCGCGTTGATGCGCACGTTGGTCTTCGCGTAGTCCAGCGCAGCGGATTTCGTCATCTGCACCACCGCGGCCTTGGCTGCGGCGTAGCAGGACAAGCCCTTCCACCCGACCAGCCCAGACGCCGAAGCAGTGTTGACGATCGCGCCGCCGCCGGCGTCGAGCATGGCGGGGATCGCGTACTTCATGCCGAGAAAGACGCCCTTGAGATTGATCGCCAGGATGGTGTCAAAGGTCGCCTCGTCAATATCGGCCAGCGCCGCATGCGGCCCGCCGAAGCCGGCATTGTTGAGCAGAATGTCGAGCCGCCCGAAGGACTCGACGGCGGTGGCGACCATGCGTTGCACGTCGGCGGACTTGGTCACGTCGACGCTTACCGGCAATGCGACTTCGCCCAGCAGCCGGGCGATTTCGCGTTCCTGCCCGCTGATGTCGGCGCAGACGACGCCGGCTCCTTCGTCGGCGAATCGCCGGGCGGCGGCCCACCCGATACCGGAGCCGGCGCCGGTGATGATGGCAACCTTCCCCGTTAGACGGCCCATCTAGACGATCCGTCGGCCGCGTCGCGCGCGTGACCGCATATCCCGCAGGTAGAGCTGATAGCCGAAGATCCAGGCCCGGTGCGGAATCAGCCGGTCGGCCAAGCGCAGGGCGGTCAGCAGCCATTCG
>Ga0335083_10005104_pt1 | contig 16601 bp, 16 predicted proteins | sample Lox_Sample_42_FD_206716 | JGI IMG/M metagenome (GOLD analysis project Ga0335083, IMG submission 206716) | Soil microbial communities from Loxahatchee National Wildlife Refuge, Florida, United States - Lox_Sample_4.2 | ecosystem: Environmental > Terrestrial > Soil > Wetlands | place: USA... | reverse complement strand
GCGCAGGCCATCATGTCTAGTAGCGCGTGCCGAACTGCAGGCGCAGGCCCTGGAAGCCCGGCGTGCTGCTCGAATGCGAGAAGTCGAGCCAGTCGTACTCGTAGCCGAAGCGCAGGAAGAAGGCGTGGCCGACGTCCCAGCGCACCCCCGCACCCAGGCCATACTCGAAGGCGTTGCCGCCGGCGGTCGATTGCCAGGTAGAGCAGATGTACCCGTACCAGGGATCCCACCAGCAGCCGGTCTGCGGCGGCCCGTTCGGGATGTTGCTGTCGACGTAGGTGTAGCCGATGTTGACGAGCGCGTACGGGGTGACCGTGCCCGGCAAAAAGTTATACGTGAGGCTGACGCCCAGGCGGCTGATGTCAGCGGTGCCGCTGAGCTCGGCGGTCGGCTTGGGAGGCGTGTCGGCGGAAGCGATCGAGGCGCGGTAACTGATCTGGTTCCACGAGAACTCGAAGGCCGCGAGCCAGTGGTCGTCGAAGTTGTAACCGAAACCCAGACCGAAGCCGGCGTCATCGCCGCTCTTGATCTGGGAACCGCCGTTGTAGTTGACGGTCGTGCCGAAGATCACGCGGGCCTCGCCCCAGACCTCCCAGCTCTGGCCGCGACCACTGCCCCCGGAGTAATACTGCGCGGCCGCGCCGCTGCTGTAGATGCCCGCGAGTGCGGCGAACACCAGCAACGCGAAGATGTTACGTCTCGATCGCATCATGAGTGGCTCCTCTGTCAGGCCTGCGCCCGAGCTTGTTATTGCCGGCGGCGGCGACTCCGCGCCCGACCGCCCTCTCGCCTCGCGAGGATAGCCGTTGTCCGCTCGCCGAGCACTGCCCTTTGGGGCAGGCATCCGTGGCCCGGCCGCCGGGCGGAACTGACCTGCTGGAAACCTTCGCCGTGGCCGGTGAGCCGGCTCAGACGTTCAGCAACAGGTGCTCCCGCTCCCAGGAGCTGATGACCTGCAGGAACACCTCGTACTCGGCCTCCTTGACGATGGTGAAGGCCTCGACGAAGGGCTCGCCGAGCAGCTTCACCAGCGGATCGCAGGCACGCAGCGCACGCAGCGCCTCATCGAGCGAACGCGGCAGGCCGAAGGGCAGGTCGTGGGCGCTGCCGACGATCGGATCCGACGGCTGCACGTTCTCGATCATGCCGAGATAGCCGCAGGCGAGCGAGGCGGCGAGCGCGATGTAGGGGTTGGCATCGGCACCACCGACGCGGTTCTCGACGCGGCGTGCCTGCGCGTCGGACATGGGCACGCGCAGCCCCGCGGTGCGGTTGTCGTAGCCCCAGTGCACGTTGATGGGCGCGGAGAGGTAGCGCGTCAGCCGCCGGTAGGAGTTGACGTTGGCACAAAACAGCGCCATCGCCGCCGGCAGGTACTTCTGCAGGCCACCGATGTGGGCGAAGAACAGTGCCGAGGGCGTGCCGTCGGGGTTGCTGAAGATGTTCTTCTTGGTCTTGGTGTCGAGCACGCTCTGGTGGATGTGCATGGCACTGCCGGGTTCCTTGGCGTGCGGCTTGGCCATGAAGGTCGCGTACATCTTGTGGCGCAGCGCCGCCTCGCGCGCCGTGCGCTTGAAGAGGAACGCCTGGTCGGCCAGATCGAGCGGCGCGCCGTGGATCAGGTTGATCTCCATCTGCGCCGGGCCGTCCTCGTGGATCAGGGTATCGATCTCGATGTCCTGGTCCTCGCAGAACTGGTAGATGTCGTCGAAGTACGGGTCGAACTCGTTCACCGCGGCGATCGAGTAGGACTGCCGTCCGGGCTCGGAGCGGCCTGAGCGTCCGACCGGGGGCTTGAGGGGATAGTCGGCGTCGCGGTTCTGCTCGACCAGGTAGAACTCCAGCTCCGGCGCCACCACCGGCTCCCAGCCGCGCTGCGCGTACAGCTCGACGATGTTGCGCAGCACGTGACGCGGCGCCATCGACACGCGCCGCCCGTCGGCATAGAAGCAGTCGTGGATCACCTGCGCGGTCGGCTCGGCGGCCCACGGCACGCGCCGCACCGTCTTCGGATCCGCCTTCAGCACGATATCGATCTCGGCCGGGCTCATGGCAGCCCCGGTCTGGGACGGGTAGTCGCCGGTCACGGTCTGCAGGAACACGCTCTCGGGCAGGCGCATGCCGCCGTCCTCGGCGAACTTTTCCGCCGGCATGATCTTGCCGCGCGCGATGCCGGCCATGTCGGGGATGATGGCTTCCACCTCGGAAATGCCGTGATCACGGAAGAACTGCCGAATCTCACTCGCCATGGGACGGACCTTTCACTTGCTCTGCGCGCGCTCGCGGCTCGCCTGCCCGAAGGCGGCAAACAGCGCCATCGAAAATGGATTCGTCATGACGCGCCACTCCGGGTGCCACTGCACGGCGAGCGCGAAGCGCTGCGCATCCTTGACCCGGAAGGCCTCGATGACGCCGTCCGGTGCCCGCGCCTCGACCGCAAGCGCCTCGCCCAGGCGCTCGATACCCTGGTTGTGCAGCGAGTTGACGCGGATGCGCTCGCTCACGGCGAGCGAGCGCAGCACGCCGCCGGGCTCGAGCGTCACGTCGTGGGCCGGCCCGTACTGCACCTCGAGCGGCTGCGTGGTGTCATCGCGGTGATCGAGGTGCCCGGGCACCTCGTGCAGCTTCTGGTGCAGCGTGCCGCCGAAGGCGACGTTCATCTCCTGGAAGCCGCGGCAGATCCCGAGCACCGGGACGCCGGCGCTGACCGCCTGGCGGATCAGGGGCAGCGTGGTCGCATCGCGGGCCGGGTCGTGCAGGGTGCCCGGATCGCTCGGCGGACCCTGATAGAGGTGCGGCTCGACGTTCGACGGGCTGCCGGTGAAGAGCAGCCCGTCCAGCCGCGTCAGCAGCTCGTCAAAGCCAAGCTCCTCGGCGAGCGCGGGGATGAGCAGCGGCACCGCCTGCGCGGCTTCCATGACGGCGCGCGCATACTTCTCGCCCACCATGTGGAACGGGTGATGGCCGACCATGCGCCGGTCGGCGGGAATACCAATGAGCGGACGGCCGGATGGCATGACGGCTTGCTGGGGTCGATGTTTAATATCTTAAACAAATCGACCCTGAGACTCTCCGAAGTACCCCCCTATTAGAGCACAGGTCACAGGCAGAAGCCTCAGCTTGCACAAGGTGACATAACTGCGCTAAGGGCCAAACCAAGGCCCCCAGCGGGGCGCGAGCGGCGCCGACGGCGATTTGCCGCCTGCCCTCCCGATGGCTATCCTCTCGCCCCGCGCGCGCGCGGCGTCTGAATATCCTAAACACTTGGGACCCCCGGCAGAGACTCCAATGGAGCGCCCCGACTACCTACCGTCGTACTACGCCGCGAGCGCGCGGCCGAGCCGCGAGCGCGCAGCTCTCGAGGGCGCCGTGGAGGCGGACGTGTGCGTCGTGGGCGGCGGCATCGCCGGCTGCTCGGCCGCGCTGCACCTGGCCGAGAGAGGCCTGAAGGTCGTACTGCTCGAGGCACAGCGCACCGGCTGGGGCGCCTCCGGGCGCAGCGGCGGCCAGGCGCTCGCCGGAGTCGCCTGCGGCCAGGCCAAGCTCGAGCGGCTCATCGGGCCCGCCGATGCCCGCAGGGTGTGGGACGTGACGGTCGAGGGCCTCGAGCTGATGCGCTCGCTCATCGGGCGCTTCGCCATCGAGTGCGACTGGGTGAACGGGTGCATGCTCACCGCGGTGAAGGAGCGGCACGTGCGCGAGCTCAGGGCGGAGCTCGCGCAGCTGCAGCAGCTCGGCTACGGCAGCGCCCGCTACCTGTCGCGCGAGGAGCTGCGCGCGGTGCTCGAGACCGAGCGCTACCTGGGGGCGCTGTACGACACCAACGGCGCTCACCTGCATCCGCTCAACTACACCAGCGGGCTCGCCGCGGCGGCCGAGTCCCTCGGCGTGCAGATCTACGAGAGCACGCGGGCGGTGAGCTTCGCCGCGGCCGCGGGCGGCAAGGTGTGCGTCACGTGTGCGGGCGGTGAGGTGCGCGCCCGCCAGCTCGTGCTGTGCGGCAACGTCTATCTCGGGGACACCGCACCGACGCTCGCCAGCAAGATCATGGGTGTGGCCACCTATATCGTCGCCACCGAGCCCCTCGGCGAGGCGCGCGCCCGGCAGCTGATCGCCAACAACGCCGCGGTCAGCGACATGAACTGGGTACTCGACTACTACCGCCGCTCGGCCGACCACCGGCTGCTGTTCGGCGGGCGCGTCAACTACTCCGGCCTGAAATCCTTCGACGCTCCGACCGCCACGCGCGCGCGCATGCTGCGCGTGTTCCCGCAGCTCGCCGACGCCCGCATCGAGTACTCCTGGGGGGGCGAGGTCGACATCACGCTCAACCGCGCGCCGCACTTCGGCCGCCTCGCGCCCAACGTGTACTTTCTGCAGGGCTTCTCCGGGCACGGCATCGCGCTCACCGGGATCGCCGGCAAGCTGGTGGCCGAGGCGATCGCCGGCACCGCGGGGCGCTTCGACGTGTTCGCGCGCATCCCGCACGCGAATTTCCCCGGCGGCATGGCACTGCGCCGCCCGGCGCTGGTGCTGGCGATGCTGTACTACCGGCTCAAGGACCTGCTCTAGGCGCGGCCCTGACGGCGGCTAGCACGCGGCGGTAGCCGCGCACATGCACTTCACAGCAGTTCCGCGATCTGCACCGCGTTGAGTGCGGCGCCCTTAAGCAGCTGATCGCCCGCCACGAACAGCGAGATCGAGCGTCCGCTCGGGTCGCTCAGATCCTGGCGGATCCGGCCCACCAGGATCGGGTCACGCCCGGAAGCGTCCTTGGGCATGGGGAAGTAGTTGCGCTCCGGGTCATCCACCAGCTTCACCCCGGGGGCCGCGGCGAGCAGCGCGCGCACGCGCGCCGGGCTGATCGGCGCGGCGCACTCGAAGGTGATGGCCATGGCGTGCGCGCGCAGCACCGGCACGCGCACGCAGGTGGCCGAGACGCGGATCTGCGCGTCGTCGAAGATCTTGCGCGTCTCCTGGATGACCTTGAGCTCCTCCTCGTTGTAGCCGTTGTCCGGATCCACGCGCGTGTTGTGGCTGAAGAGGTTGAAGGCATACGGGTGCGGCAGGACCTTGTTGGCGTACTCGCGGCCCTCGAGGTAGGCGCGCGTCGACTCGCGCAGCTCCTCCATGGCCGCGGCACCCGCCCCGGAGGCGGCCTGGTAGGTCGCCATCTGCAGCCGCTCGATGCGATGCGCGCGGTGGATCGGCCACAGCGGCGTGATGGAGATGATGGCGCAGCAGTTGGGATTGGCGATGATGCCGCCGTGGCCGCGCAGCGCCTGCGGGTTGATCTCGGGCACCACGAGCGGGACCTTCGGGTCCATGCGGAAGGCCGAGGAGTTGTCCACCACCGTGGCCCCGGCGCGCACCGCGAGCGGCGCGTAGCGGCGGGACGTGCCGCCACCGGCGGAGAACAGCGCGACGTCAACCCCGGTGAAGCTCTCCTCGTCGAGCTCGCGCACCGGCAGCTGCGCGCCCGCGAAGGGCAGCGTCTTGCCCGCCGAGCGCGCCGAGGCGAACAGCCGCAGCTCCTTGAGGGGGAAGCGCCGCTGCTCGAGGCAGCGGATGAGTTCGACCCCGACGGCCCCGGTGGCGCCGACGATGGCGACGACCGGCAGGCGGGTGGCAGGCAAGGCGGACATGGCGTGAACGCTCTCCAGTGCGTGAAAACGACGAGGCCCCGTCGCTAGCGGCGGGGCCTCGGGTGATGCGGCGGCGGTGGGGTGGTCACTTCAGCGCGCACGATCCTCGCGGCCCCGCAGCCGAGGCTTGGTAATCGTATACGTCTTGATCGCGCTCCACATGACGCGCCCGACGCTATCGCATGCGTGCCGCCGCTGTAAAGCGCCACCCGGCGCGCCCGCGCCCATGGGCAACAAAATGGTTGCGTGTCTGCCGGGCGCCGCCTAATATGCAACCCGGAGGTTGCATACATGAGCGATCGCATCGAGAAGACCATCGATCTCAGGGCGCCGCCGGCGCGCGTGTGGAAGGCCATCAGCGACCCGCGCGAGTTCGGCACGTGGTTCCGGGTGAAGATCGAGGACCCCTTCGTACCCGGTCGCCCCGCCGCGGGCCAGATCACCCATCCCGGCTACGAGCACGTGCGCTGGCGAGTCGTGATCCAGAAGATGGAGCCCGAGCGGCTCTTCAGCTTCACCTGGCACCCTTACGGCATCGATCCCGAGGTCGACTACTCAAAGGAGACTCCGACCCTGGTGGAGTTCCGCCTCGAGCCGATACCCGGCGGCACGCGCCTCACGGTGACCGAGAGCGGCTTCGACGAGGTCCCCGCGGCCCGTCGTGCCGAGGCCTACCGCATGAACGACGGCGGCTGGGCGCAGCAGATGAAGAACATCGAGGCGCATGTCGCGCGCGGCGCCTGAGGCGCTCGCCGCCCGCCGCCGGCAGCACGCGGCGGCGTTCGCAGCTCTGGGGGATGAGACGCGACTCGCGCTGGTGGGCGCACTCGCCGCCGGCGAGCCGCGCTCGATCGCCCAGCTCACCGGTGGCTCGCGCCTCACGCGTCAGGCGATCACCAAGCACCTGCGGGTGCTCGAGGAAGCGGGCCTGGTGCGCAGCGAGCGGCGCGGGCGAGAGAGCCGCTTCGAGCTCGATCCGGCGCCGGTGCGCGAGCTGCGCGCCTACCTCGAGCGCGTCGCGGCGCAGTGGGACGCAGTCCTCGGACGGCTGAAAACGCTGGTCGAGAGCTAGCGGCGCAGCCGCCCCGCCACGCCTTCTGTGACGCCCTTCAAGGGTGGCCCGCGCCGGCGCACGTATCCTTGCGCCATCGGGAGGCCCGGTGCGGCAGTCACGGACAGCCTTGGAGGATTTCCTGCGCGGCGCCACGCTGGTGGCGCTGGCGTTGGCGGCTGCGCCGCTGAGCGCCCAGGAGGTCTACAAGTCGGTCGACGCCCAGGGCAACGTCGTCTACTCCGACCGCGGCAGCACCAAGAACGCACCCGCCACGACGCTCCACGTCACCGAGCCGGACCCGGCTGAAGTGGCGCGCCTCGCCAAGCAGCAGCAGCTGCTCGGGGCCGAGGAGCGCCAGCGCCAGAAGCAGGACGCGATCGACAGCCACAACAAGGCGGTCGGCGACCACAACAAGCAGGTCGCCTGCGAGAACGCCCGCAACAAGTACTACCGCTACAAGGATGCCGGCCGCATCTACCAGCGCGACGCCGACGGCAACCGCATCTACTACAGCGACGAACAGTCCGACCAGCTGCGCGAGCAGTCGCGGCGCGCCATGCTCGCGGCCTGCGGCAGCTCCGCGCCCTGAGGCGGCCGACGCCGTGGGCTGCCGAGCCGTGCGCCTGCTCGCGGCCGCGGCGATCGCGGTGCTCCTGCCCGCCACCGTGCCGGCCCAGTCGGCGCTCAAGTACCGCGACGCCAGCGGCCAGTGGATCTTCACCGATCACCCGGGGGCGCTGCCCGCCCAGGCCGGGCAGTCGCTGCAGCTCGCGCACGAAGCCGCCGCGCCGCGCATCTCCGTGCAGCTCGAGGAGCAGGCCGGCACGCGGCGCCTCATCGCCCGCAACGGCTGCCTGTGCACGATCACCGTGCACGTGACCATCGAGGAATCCGCCGTGCCGCGCATCGCGCGCGGCTCGCTCTACGATGCCACGCTCGCGGGCGGTTCCGAGCAGGCGCTGCTCGAGCTGCGCGGCGCCGACGGCGCCGGCCGCCTGCGCTTCACCTGGACCACGGGCCTCGGCGCGCCGGATGCGGTACACAGGCCCGAACGGCCCTACCGCGTACCCTTCGCGCCCGGCGCGAGCTTCATGGTCTCGCAGGCCTACCCGACGCACATCACCCACGTCACCCCCGACAGCACCTACGCCGTCGACATCGCCCTGCCGGATGGCACGCCGGTATACGCCGCGCGCGGCGGCACCGTCATCGACGTGCGCCACGATGCCTTCCTCGGTGCCACCGACGCGGCGCTCGTCGACCAGGCCAACATGGTCGAGATCCTGCACGCCGACGGCACCATTGCCGTGTACGCGCACCTCGAGTGGGATGCGATCCGCGTGCGCGTCGGCCAGCACGTCGCCGCCGGCGAGTACCTCGCCAACTCGGGCAACACCGGCTTCACCTCCGGCCCGCACCTGCACTTCGCCGTGTGGCGCAACGCCAGGGGCACGGACGTCTCGGTCCCCATCCAGTTCGCCGGCCCGGGCGGCATCGCCGTGACCCCGACCACCGGCGTGCCGCTGACCGCCTACTGAGCGCTGGCGCTGATCTCGTAGCAGCGGTGGATGCGCGGGTTGCGCGCGAAGTCCTCCGGCAGCGTGGCCGCCGAGATGTCGCGCACCGTGAAGCGCTCCGCCAGGCCCGCATCGAGGCGAAAGCGCTGCGAGTTGGTCGAGAACACCAAGAGGCCCGCGGGCGCGAGCAGCCGCATGCATTCCTCGATCAGCTGCACGTGGTCGCGCTCGATGTCGAGCACCCCCTGCATGCGCTTGGAATTCGAGAAGGTCGGGGGATCCAGGAACACCAGGTCGAAGCGCTGCGTGCCGCGCGCGCTGGCGCCGAGCCACTCGCGGCAATCGGCCTGCACCAGCTGGTGCGCGGCCCCGCTGAAGCCATTGAGCGCGAGGTTGCCGCGCGCCCACTCGAGGTAGGTATTGGACAGGTCGACGCTGGTCGTGCTGAGCGCGCCCCCGGCAGCGGCGTACACGCTCGCGGTGCCGGTGTAGGCGAACAGGTTGAGGAAGCGCTTGCCGGCGCTTGCCGCGCGCAGCCGCGCGCGCGTCAGGCGGTGGTCGAGGAACACGCCGGTGTCGAGGTAGTCCTCGAAATTGACCCGAAAGCGCAGCTGCCCCTCCTCGATCAGGTGGAAGTGCGCCTGGCTGTCGAGCTTCTCGTACTGCTCGGCGCCGCGCGTGCGGCGGCGCGTGCGCACGCGGATGCGCTCCGCGGGCACGCCGGTCACTTCCGGGAGCGTGGCGAGCACCTCGCCGCGGCGGCGGCGCACCGCTTCGGCCTCGATCTCGGCGGGCGCCGCGTACTCCTGCACGTACAGCCACGGCGCCTGCGGCTCGAGCGTCAGGTACCAGTCGATCGCGAACGCGTACTCCGGCATGTCGGCGTCGTAGAGCCGGTAGCAGCTGACGCCCGCGCGCCGCGCCCAGCTGCCGAGGCGCTTCAGGTTCTTCGCCAGGCGGTTGGCGAACATGCGCGCGCCGGCAGTGTCCTTCAGGTGCGCGCCGCCCTTGCCGAGACTCCCCACCTCGCGCTCGCTCTCCGCGCCCACCTGGATGCGCAGCAGCCGGCACTCGATGCCGCCGTTCCAGACGGTGTGGGTGCGGTAGGCGCGCAGCCCGAGCTCGCGGCCGAGCTCCGGCGCGCCGGTGAGGATGGCCGCGCTCCAGCCGGAGAACCTGGCGCGCAGCACCTCGCCGAGCTCGCGGTGCACGGCGCGCGCCCCGGCCTGGTCCTCGAGCCGCACTCCATAGGGCGGATTGGTGCACAGCAGCCCCGGCCGCTGCGGATTGGTGTCGGGGAGCGGTGCGGCGCTCGCGAGCTCGCGCACCTCGAAGCTGACCCACGGCTCGACGCCGGCGCGCGCAGCACTGTCGCGCGCCTGCCGCACGGCCAGCGGGTCGCGGTCCTGCCCGCGCACGCTGACGCCGCTGCCCGCGCCGGCGCGGGCGCGCTCGGCGGCCTCGGCGCACAGCCGCGCCCACAGCGGCGCATCGTGGCCGCGCCAGCCGAGAAAGCCGAAGTAGGTGCGCGTGAGTCCCGGGGCGCGGTCGGTGGCCATGAGCGCCGCCTCGATGCAGAACGTGCCCGAGCCACACAGCGGGTCGAGGAACTGCGCCTGCTGCGCGGCCAGCTGCGGCCACTGCGTGCGCAAGAGCACGCCGGCGGCGACGTTCTCCTTCAGCGGCGCCTCGCCCGCTGCGCCCCGGTAGCCGCGGCGGTGCAGGCTCTCACCGGCGAGGTCGATCGAGACCGTGATGCGCGTGCCGCGCGCGTGGGCGTGCACGCGCACGTCGGGCCGCTCGAGCGCGACATCCGGGCGCTGCCCGCTCGAGGCGCGCAGCGCATCGACGATGCCGTCCTTCAGGCGCAGTGCGCCGAAATGCGTGTGGCTGATCGCCGGATGGCGGCCGCTGAACTCGCAGGCAAGCGTCGCGCCGGGCGCGAGCTGCGCGCCCCAGTCGAGGCGCACCACGGCGCGGTAGAACTCGTCCGCGTCGCGGGCCTCGAACTGCGCCACCTCGAGGTAGACGCGGTTGGCGGTGCGCGACCACAGGCAGGCGCGGTAGGCACTCTCGAGCGTGCCGCTGAAGGCCACCCCGCCGGGCTGCTCGCGCGCACCGAGCGCGCCCAGGGGCTCGAGCTCGCGCAGCAGCAGGTCCGCGAAGCCACGCGGCGCGCTGGCGAGGAAGCTGAACGCCGCCGCACTCACGCCGCGGGCCGCTGGCGGTCGGCCGCCCTCAGGAGAGGTCGAGCCAGGTCGTCTTCAGTTCGGTGTACTTGTCGAGCGCGTGCAGCGACTTGTCGCGCCCGATGCCGGACTGCTTGAAGCCGCCGAACGGCACGGTGATGTCGTCGGCGTCATAGCAGTTGATGTACACGGTGCCGGCACGGATGGCGCGCGCCACGCGGTGCGCGGTCGTCACATCGCGCGTCCACACCGCCGCGGCGAGGCCGTACTGCACGTCGTTGGCGATCTCGATCGCCTCCTCCACGCTCTTGAAGGTGAGCGCCGCGAGCACCGGCCCGAAGATCTCCTCGCGCGCGATCGCCATGGCCGGTCGCACGTCCTCGAACACGGTCGGCTCGACGAAATAGCCGCCGCTGTCCTCGCGCACCCGCCGCCCGCCGAAGCGGATGTGGGCGCCGTCGCGGCGGCCCGAGTCGATGTAGCCGAGCACGCGCTTCATCTGTGTCTCATCGACGATGGCGCCGAGCTTGGTGGCCGGGTCGAGCGGATCCCCCGGCGGCATGCTGCGGCCGATGGCCTGCACCTTCTCGAGCACCGCGTCCTTGATGCCCTCCTGCAGCAGCAGCCGCGAGCCGGCCGAGCACACCTCGCCCTGGTTGAAGAAGATCGCGTAGGCGGCCGCGGTTGCCGCCTTCTCGAGATCCGGGTAGTCGGCCATGACGATGTTCGGCGACTTGCCGCCGCACTCGAGCGAGACGCGCTTGAGGTTCGACTGGCCGGCGTACTGCATGATCGTCTTGCCGGTCGCCGTGGAGCCGGTGAAGGCCACGCAGTCGACGTCCATGTGCAGCGCCAGGGCCTTGCCGGCGGTCTGGCCGAAGCCGGGTACGACGTTCAGCACGCCCGGCGGGATGCCCGCCTCCACCGCAAGTTCCGCCACCTTGAGCGCGGTGAGCGGGGATTTCTCGGAGGGCTTGAGCACCAGCGAGTTGCCGGCGGCGAGCACCGGGGCGATCTTCCACGCCGCCATCAGCAGCGGGAAGTTCCACGGCACGATCGCGCCGACCACGCCGAGCGGCTCGCGCGTGATGGTGGCGAGCGCCGCAGGACCGGTCGGCGCGACCTCGTCGTAGACCTTGTCGACCGCCTCGGCGTACCAGGTGATGCAGCGGGCTGCGCCCGGAATGTCGACCTTGAGGCTGTCGGAGATGGGCTTGCCCATGTCGAGCGTCTCGAGCAGCGCCAGCTCCTCGGTGTGCTTGCTGATGAGCTCGGCGAAGCGCTGCAGCAGTTTCTTGCGCTTGGCGGGCGGTGTGTTGGCCCAGCTGCCCTTGCGGAACACGGCGCGCGCGGAAGTGACGGCGCGGTTGATGTCCTCGGTGTCGCCGGAGGCGACGCGCGCCAGCAGCTTGCCGGTGGCGGGGTTGATCGAGTCGAAGGTCGCCCCGGAGGCCGCGTCCACGTAACGGCCGTCGATGAAGCACTGGGTGCGGAAGCTGAGCGAGCGGGCACGCTCGTGCCAGGAAATCGTTTCGGGCTTGGCATTCATGGTGGAGCGGGGATCCTCAGAAGGTCGGTGGAGTGCAGGCGCTGATGATCTCACACGCCTCGCGTCCGACGTTACGGAAGCGGTGCGGGAGCTGGCTCGCGAAGTAGTACGCCTCGCCCGGGCCGAGCACACGCGTGGCGCCACCCACGGTGAGCTCGATGCGCCCCTTGATGATGACGCCGCTCTCCTCGCCGCGGTGCGCGAGCATCTCCTCGCCGGTGGCGGCCCCGGGCGCGTAACGCTCGTGCAGGACGGTGAGCTGGCGTCCGGGACGCGCCGCGGCCACGAGCCGCAGCGACACCTCCTCGTTGCCGAGCTCCACCAGCTCGCCCGCGCCGAAGAAGGCCTGGGGAGCGGCGCTCAAGTCCAAGGTGAAGAACTCCGCGAGCGACATCGGAACCCCGTCGAGCACCTTCTTGAGCGAGCTCACCGAGGGGCTGACGCGGTTCTGTTCGATGAGGGAAATCAAGCCGTTGGTGACGCCCGCGCGCCGGGCGAGCTCACGCTGGGAGAGGCCGAAGGTCGTGCGGACGCTGCGCAGGCGCGCACCGACGTCGATGTTCATTGGCGTTTAATATCTTAGACGAGAGAGGCCAAAATATCGCCCCGGTGGCCTCGTTTGTCCACTTTATTTATCATTCGCGCCTCCCCTTCCCCCCCAACGCCCGGGACCTGAAAGCCATGCCGCCCGCCACCGCCCCCCTGAGCCGCGCCGACCTGGAAGCCTTCTGGATGCCCTTCACGCCGAACCGCCAGTTCAAGGCGAAGCCGCGGCTGCTCTGCGGGGCCAAGGGCATGTACTACTGGACTCCCGAGGGGCGACAGGTGCTCGATGCGGTCGCGGGACTGTGGTGCGTGAACGCCGGCCACGGCCGCAGCGAGATCACCCAGGCGGTGGCGAGCCAGCTGGAGACGATGGACTACGCGCCGCCGTTCCAGATGGGCCACCCGCCGGCGTTCGCGTTAGCGAACGCGCTGGTGAAGATCGCGCCCGCGGGGCTCGACCACGTGTTCTTCACCAACTCGGGCTCGGAGTCGGTGGACACGGCGCTGAAGATCGCGCTCGCCTGGCACCGCGTGCGCGGCGAGGGCACGCGCACCCGCCTCATCGGTCGCGAGCGCGGCTATCACGGGGTCGGCTTCGGCGGCATCTCAGTCGGCGGCATCACGCCCAACCGCAAGACCTGGTCCGCCAACCTCATCCCCGGCGTCGATCATCTCCCGCACACGCACGACCTGGCGAAGAACGCCTTCTCGCGCGGCCAGCCCGCGCACGGGGCGCACCTCGCCGATGAGCTCGAACGCATCGTCACGCTGCATGATGCCTCCAACATCGCCGCGGTGATCGTCGAGCCGATCGCCGGCTCGACCGGCGTGCTCATCCCGCCGCGCGGCTACCTGAAGCGCGTGCGCGAGATCTGCGACCGGCACGGGATCCTGCTCATATTCGACGAGGTGATCACCGGCTTCGGCCGTACCGGGTCTGCCTTCGCGGCGCAGGAGTTCGACGTGCGCCCGGACATGATCACGACCGCCAAGGGACTCACCAACGGCTGCATCCCCATGGGGGCGGTGCTGGTGAGCAAGCCGATCTACGAAGCCTTCATGCAGGGCCCGGACGGCATCGAGCTGTTCCACGGCTATACCTACTCGGCGCACCCTGCCGCCTGCGCCGCCGGGCTGGCGACGCTCGGCATCTACGAGCGCGAGGGACTGCTGACGCGCGCGAAGCAGCTCGCGCCGCAGTGGGAGGAGGCGGCGCACGCGCTCAAGGGGCTGCCCTACGTCATGGACGTGCGCAACTACGGGCTGATCCTGGGACTGGAGCTCGAGCCCCTCGCCGGCAAGCCCGGGGCGCGCGCCTTCGAGGTGTTCACCAAGTGCTTCGAGAAGGGGCTGCTGGTGCGCCAGACGGCGGACATCATCGCCATGTCCCCGCCACTGATCATCGAGCCGGCGCAGATCGAGCAGATCTACTCGACGCTCGCGCAGGTACTGCGCGCGCAGTGAGGGCGGGGCCGCGCGCGGGCGCGGTCGGGAGCGGCTAGCGGCGGGGGCGTGAGGCCCCGGCGGGGTCGGACCTCTTAGGCGTGCGGCCGGTCGTGGCGGTCGCGACGCAGGCGCGACAGCACCATCCAGGCGAGCGCTATGACGACGATGGCGCTGCCGACCAGCAGCTCCATCTCCGAGAGACTGAACATGCTGCTGCTGCGCGAAGCAGACACAGTGATTGTTTCCACGACACACCTCCCGGGACACCCGAGCGCAAGGAGGCTACGTTCACACCGCCGGGCGGGCGGGTGAAGGCGGCGGTCGCCGATCTGCGACGGCCGTCAAGCGCGGCGGACGTTATGTCAGCTCGCGCGGTGAGCGCGCTAGCTGCGCGCCTCGAAGATGGCGTAGATCTTGGAGCAGTCTTCCACGACTTCCCACGTGCCGACGAACCCCGCCGGCACGACGAAGGCATCACCGGGTCCGAAGCTCGCGCGCTCGCCGCTCGCGCTCTCGAGCACGACGCGCCCGGCCGTCATGACGCACAGCTCGTGCTCGCTATAGCGCACGCGCCACTTGCCGCGCGTCGCGCTCCAGCGGCCGGCGAAGAACTGCTGGCTCGGGTCGCTGAAGAAGTTGCGCACCTCGAGCTGCGGGCTGCCGGCGAGCAGCCGGTCGGCGGCGGGCGCGGAGACGTCGGGCTCGACCGCGCCGTCGAGGCGCACGATGGAGGGGGAGCTCATGGCGGTGCCGCACAGGTAGTCACGCCAGGAAATTCTAGCGCGAACGTGCGCCGCGGGCCTCCCCCGCGGCGCACGCACCGCCCGGCGCGGCGTGCTAGTCATTGCGCGCCACCTGCCCCGCCGCGCCCGGCTCGAGGCGTACGCTGACGCGGCGGTCGAAGGCGTAGCCGTCGAGGTCGCCCGGCACGCTCTGCGACTCGCCCGCGCCGTGCGCCTCGATGAGCAGCCGCCCGGCCGGCACCCCGGCACTCGTCAGCAGCGCCGCCACGCCCTGCGCGCGCCGCAGCGACAGCGCCTCGTTGTAGGATGCGGCGCCGCGCGGGTCGGCGTAGCCGGCGATGCGCACCGTCACCTCCGGGAGGGAGGCGGCCAGGGCCCCGAGCTTCATGAGCGCGGTGAGCGACTGCTCGGGGATGCCGTCGTCGTCGGTGCGGAAGCTGACGTCGAGCTCGACGGCGGCGCTCTTCTGCAGCGTCGCATCGAGGCGCGCCCGTGCGGCGCGCTGCTGTGCCAGCGAGGCATCGAGCGTGGCGACGCTGTGCTCGAGCTGCGTGCGTGCGCTCTCGGCGTCCTTCAGCTCCTGCGTCGTCTGCGCGGCCGCGAGCTGCTCGCGGTGGTAGCGATCGCCGATCAGGACGCCCGCGGTGAGGCCGACGATCGCGCCCACCGGGCCGGCGGCGGCCGCGCCGAGCGCAAGCCCCGTCACCCCGCCGATATTGGACTGCTTCGAGGGCGCGCTCGGTGCGCTGCTGCTCTCGGTGGCCAGCGCCGGCAGCGCCGCCGTACAGCTCAGAAGTGCCACCCCGAGCGCGCGGGGACCAAAACTCAGTTTCACGGTGCTCATCAGCCGACTCCTCTTTAATGGGCCGCCTGTCGCGGGTGCGGAGCCCTCCGCCCCGGTACGGCTGACAGTTCACCGCCGCCGCCGGCCGCGGCGGTGCTGCAAAAGGGCCGGCGCGCCGATGCTTTGTGGCAAAAAGTGGCGGCGCGGTTCATCGCATATACTGGCCGCCGCACCGCCCTCCTCCAGGATCTGCCATGCCGTACCAAACCGGCGCCCGCCCCCCGCGCGGCGCAGCGCTGCTCGGCGCCCTCACCCTGATGGCGCTCAGCGCGCTCGCGGCGGCGGCGCCGCCGCCGGCCGAGCCCGGTGTGCTGCGCGCGACACTCGGCAACGGCCTGCGGGTGGTCATCGTGCACAACGCGCTCGCCCCGGTGGTCGCGACCTCCGTGAACTACCTCGCCGGCTCCGACCAGACGGCGCCGGGCTTTCCGGGCACCGCGCACGCGCTCGAGCACATGATGTTCCGCGGCAGCCCGGGACTGACCGCCGAACAGCTGGCCGACATCGGCAGCATCCTGGGGGGCGATTTCAACGCCAACACGCGCGAGGGCATGACGCAGTACCTCTACACGGTGCCCGCCGAGGACCTGGATATCGCGCTGCACATCGAGGCGCTGCGCATGCGCGCCGTGCTCGCCTCGCCCGCCGAATGGCAGCACGAGCGCGGCGCGATCGAGCAGGAGGTGGCGCAGGACCTCTCCGAACCCGGCTACCAGCTGTTCCGGCGCCTGCGCGAGCGCATGTTCGCCGGCAGCCCGTACGCGCACGACGCCCTGGGCACGCGGCCCTCGTTCCAGAAGACCACCGCGCAGATGCTCAAGGCCTTCCACGACGCCTGGTACGCCCCGAACAACGCGATCCTGGTGATCGCCGGCAACGTCGATCCCGAGGCCGCGCTCGCGGAGGTCAAGCGCCTCTTCGGCGACATCCCCGCCAAAAAGCTGCCGCCCAAGCCGGCCCTGAAGCTGCGGCCGGTGCAGCCGGCCTCCTTCAGCGTCGACACCGACCAGCCGGCCGGAACGCTCATGATCGCGACCCGCACCCCCGGGCCGCGCGATCCGGACTTCC
>Ga0335083_10005103_pt1 | contig 16601 bp, 6 predicted proteins | sample Lox_Sample_42_FD_206716 | JGI IMG/M metagenome (GOLD analysis project Ga0335083, IMG submission 206716) | Soil microbial communities from Loxahatchee National Wildlife Refuge, Florida, United States - Lox_Sample_4.2 | ecosystem: Environmental > Terrestrial > Soil > Wetlands | place: USA: Florida... | reverse complement strand
TGTAGAGCGAGTAGGTTCCGGCGTGGGCTACATCGATGTCGTGCATGGTGATCCAGAGCAGGCTGGGGGCCTGCTGACGCATAAGCTGGCGGGCAACGTAGAGAGACAGCTCGTCGGGACTGGAGAGGATCTTGGCGTGCGCTTTGAAGTCGTCGACGGAAAGCTTGAGTACCATGTCGAGCTGCTGCAGATCGAATTCGGTACCGCCGAGTTGTGGCGCGTAGAGAGGAGTCTCGTAGTTATCGCGCAGGAGATGCTCGTAGTCGGTGGTTGTTCCGGACATTGCTGCGGTGAGCAGATGCTTAGGCAGAACCACGCGTGCTCCCCAGCCAGGACCGTAGGAGCGGTAGTCACTTTCGCCGATGCGGTTGAATCCGTTGCTGGGAGCGACAACCCATGCGTCGGAAACAGGGCGCTTCAGGTCCTTGCGGAAGTATTCGAAGACCGTCGGATGCTCGGGCGGGACAGCGGAGAAGTTGTTGAGTGTCTCGTAAACCCCGGTGGTGAGGCTTGCGGTGGCGACATAATGGCCGAGGATTCCGCGATTGACAACCTGCGTAAAGAAGCTGGATTGCGGCGCCAGCTCGTGTAGCAGGTGCGGGATGTTTTCCTGGCCCTCGGGCGCGAAGGTTTCCTGGTCGCGGGCTCCTCCGCCGAACGTGACGACGATGACCTTGCGCTTCTTTGCAGCGGCGCTTCCGAAGACGAAGGGGCTGGCGCTCAGCAGAGCGGATCCGGCGACAAGGCCGGCGGCAGAACGAAGGAAGTCGCGTCGGGTATAGGCCAGGGCGCGGCCGATCTCACTCGGGCTCGATGCTCCGTTCATGATGCGGGATTGAAAACGGTCGTTCATGATGCGGGAATTGTCAGGGCTTCGCCGCCGGGGCGGCCTTCGCCGTGTACACAAACTGCTGGACCTCGGCTCGCTCCTTGTCGAGTTCGGCCATGTGCTGCGCGCGAAGGCGCTGGTAGACTTCGAACTCCTGCTGAGCACGGTCCTTCTGGCCAGTGTGAACGTAAACCTGGCCGAGCCGATAGTGAGCATCCGCGAGACTCGAATTCAGCTCGAGAGCGCGCTGATATTCGGGGCCAGCCTTCACGTAGTCGTGCTGGTCAGAGTAGAGGTTTCCGAGTTGCAAATGCGCTTCTGGCAGCTTTGGATCGAGCGAAACGGACCTTTGGAGCAGAGTTTCTACCTGCTTGAGGTCGAGGTCGGGATCCTCGGCGCGCTTCCCTTTCCAAAGGCTCATTGCGTAGTAATAGTTAGCCCAGGCGTTGTCAGGTTGAAGGTCGCGGAAACGGCGGAAGCGCTCGATGACATCCGCGGCCTGGTTGGGTGAGCTGTCGTAGGCTTTCGAGAGGAAGTAGTAGCAGCGCGGATCGGACGGGTCGAGATCAGCGGCTGCGAGAAGGGCCTTCACAGCATCGTCGTACTTGCCGCGGGAGTAGAGGGTCATGCCGAGTCCGATGTAAAGACGAGGCGATTTCGGGTAGAGTTCGGTGCCCTTCTGAAAGACGTCGATGGCAGGCTCGTAGGTGCGATGGAGCAGGAGCTCACTCCCCCAGTGGAAGAGGTTGTCCTCGCTGGTTTCCATGTGGGCCGCGGTCTGTAGTTCATTCACCGCATCGAGGTACTGGCCCTGTTTCTCTTCGATCTGACCGAGAAGGCTGTGTAGTTCCGCAGTGTTCTTTTGCTGCAGTAACTTTTCGACAAGCTGGTGGGCCGGATCGTTTCGCCCGGTGAGGAAATACGCCATGGCGAGGTCGTAGCCGTTGTCGTACGAAGCAGAATTGATGCGCTGTGCCTCTTCGAGATAGGGTACCGCTTCAGCGAGCTTGCCGGACTGGACGTAAAACTCACCGAGGTTGTGGTTGGCGTCGTAGTCCTTTGGCTCAAGGGCCAAGGCTCTGCGGAACTGGTCCCCGGCCTGCTCAATTTTCCCCAGATGAGAAAGACTCGCGGCAAGATTGGCGTGAGCAGCTGCGGAATCAGGCTTTAACTGCACTGCTATCTGAAAATGTTCGAGTGCTCTCGCGTCCTGCGATTGAGCCGCATACGAAAGACCAAGCAGCTCGTGAATCTCGAAGCTCTTTGGTGCGTAAGGCAAGAGTTTCTCAAGCTGGGCGGCTGCCTCGGCGAATTTTCCCGCGTCATATTGGGCTACGGCGGATTGGAATTGGCGGTCAAGTCCTTGAGTCTGATCGTCCGCAGCTAAAGCAAAAGCAGAACAGGCGAGAAGAATCGAGAGAGCTTGCAGCCGCAACCCAGGCCTCATGCTCACAGTTTACCTCTGCAGGATGTGCCGTAGAGAAGAACACCCCGGAGCATCGCCAGCATTCGGCGACTCTCCGGGGTGGCTGGAGGGGCAAACTAGTAATACAGCTTCAGGGCAAACTGGATCTGTCTCGGATCGTATGGAGCATCACGAGTGGATCCGATGGCTCCGAAGTTGGTGGTATTGGTGAAGTTCGTCGCACCGCTAAACGACGGTACGCCGTTGCCGCCGAATCCCGGGGCGTTGAAGTTCGGGTGGTTGAATATGTTGAAGAACTCGGCCCGGAACTCCATGCGGAACCGCTCCGTAATGGGAATTTGCTTGAATGCGGAGAAGTCGAACCGGTTGAAGTGTGGACCCTCCACGTTGGTTCCGCGATTGCCCAGAGCTCCGAATCCGCTCAAGGGTACGCAGCCAGCCGGTCCGCCAAAAGTCATTGCTCCATAGCCTGGTGCCTGGATTAACTGACAAGGCTGATTGAAGGCCTTGGGGTTGTTAAACCAATACGGGGTCAACAGGCCAGATCCATTCGGCCGGACCTTGATTTCGAGTTTCCTGCTCTCCCCGGGGACCGTCGTATCGTAACAATTGGTTCCCGAGGTCGTTGCCGACGGACATGTGAGGGTGAGGGGCTGGCCGCCCTGGGAAGTAACGATCCAGTTTATGGCCCACCCTCCGAGTATGGCGTTCCCCACTTTGCCGGTGTCGTTGAGGTATTTCTTATTCTTGCCGATCGGTAGTTCATATCCACCACTGAAGTGGAACACATTCCTTATGTCGAAGGCGGCCGGCGACCAGTCTCCAGCCAAACCGAAACCTGGCACGTTTGGTGCGCGGGGAAAATTGGCCAAACCTCCGCCGTTCAACAGGTCGCCGGCATCGGTCATGGTCTTCGACCATGTGTAGGTGACAAGGTAATTCAACCCGTTTGAGAACTGCTGTTCCAACTTGGCTTGCAAGCCGTTGTAAACGCTGGCGCCTCTCGTTTGTGCCCAACTGCCGCCGCCGAAATCCGGGAATGGAGATGTGCCACCGATGCCAGGGCTTCCGACAACGCTGCTACTCAGGTTTTGGCCGATGAGCGCGGTGACGTTGTTGGCGCCAAGGTTTATCTGGAGACGGCTGGCCTGGGTGAATACGTAGGCGACCTGCGCCGACATCGTGGGTGTTATCGCATATTGGACAGCGAGGTTAGCGGCCAGAGTTCTGGGGGTTATGAACTTGAACTGCATGCCCTGCAGCCCCAGGCCCGAGGCATTCGTCACCGCCGTTGGGTTAAATTCGGTGCATGAGAACTGGGCCTCGAAGGTCGCGTTTCCACTAGGAGCTGCTGTCGCGCACCCAGGGTAGGCGGTATTGTAGCTCGCGGGTGCGACTGTGTTGTAGCCGGAAGGAGCGAGGGGGGGAGTGTTTACTCCGTAGTTGAAGGAGAACTGGAAGGGATAATTCTCACCGATGTTTGGCCCGTATCCCTGATTCTCAAAGGAGTTGTAGAAGTAGCCCCCGCCCCCGCGAACTACAAGTTTTGGCATTGCCTGGTACGCAAATCCAAATCGCGGAGCAAAGTTGTCCTTTTGTACCTGCACGAGGCCCTGGCCGTACTTGTCCGTTGACTCATACGCTATGCCATCCTTAGCTAACTGAGCCAAGAAGGCCGAAGACACCTGTCTATTGGCCTTTCCGCTCGCAGGAATGATAAAGACCGGACCGCCGTTGGGAGGACCACTGGGCACAAAGTTCGCCTGGCCCCCATTTGTTTCGTTGATCGGACCAAAGTAGTCGTAGCGAAGTCCCAAATTGAGAGTGAGCTTGGGACTCACCTTCCAGTCGTCCTGGAAATATGCTGCAAAGTACTTTTTCAGATCATAGGTTTTGCCGATGTTAGAGGCGCGTATATCGTCAGCACCGCCATAGTAGGGCGTAAAAGTCGTGCCGTCCGTATTCGTAACGGGCGCCCCTTGAACCGGCGGCAGAATGAACTGCGCGATGCCGGTGGTGCTGCTGTTGGCGCCAGGGATGTCGGTAAAGCTACCGTTATAGTCGTCCGACCCCCGCGACCAGGACGGCTGCAGAGTATTGAACTGGACGCGCTGGAATTCAATCCCCATCTTGAAGCTGTGCGCCTGGTAAACCTTGGAAAAGTCGTCGGTGATTTGTGTTGTCTGTGTGGTTTCGTCCGAAGGAAGAAAGGCGCTGCTACCCAGGTTCGCCAGACCGCCATATGTGAATTGGGGAAGGCCTCCGTTCAGAGGCACCTGCGGGATGCCCTGAATTCCGTATTGCTCGGGAACGCCAAGATCGTTGCCCGCCGGCCCCAAGCGGGAGGTGTGCAGGTGGTCCCATCCAAAGTGGACCACGTTTACAGTCGATGGCGAGAACACGTGGGTATAGACCGCCACCCCCTGGAAGGATTTCGCGGGCTGGTTGCCTGTCTGGAAGCCGCCGCCATCTGCGACGCCTCCAAAAGGCCCGGGGATGTATTGGGGGTTGTCCCAATAGCTGACGCGGGCGTATACCTGATCCTTCTCCGTCATGTTGAAGTCAGCCCGGATGTCGAACTGATTGGCGAATTGGGTCAGCTTTGGACTGGATGCAAAATTCGAATAAACCGAGCCGTTGGTTGGCGCCGGGAAAAGATTCAACAGGGCGACCGCGTTCGGGTCGATTCGGTTGGTGGGGATTTGGTTTAGACCCGGGCAATTGGCAGTCGAGATCGTCGATCCGGTGCAGGTGGAGAGGCCGAAGGGATCACGAACCCACTGACCATTTCCGAGATAGCGTGTAGTCCCGGGATCAAGAACCGTGCCGTACGGGATCGATCGTCCCAAGGCATCGGTTCGAGGTGCGTTCGATGCATTCGCGGAGATGATTTGGGACAGATCGGTGTAACCGCTGCTCCGTTGCAAGGCTGTCGGCACAGTGCCGGTCTGAGTATTGCCCTGCACATGGCGGAACCCCTGATAATCGCCAAAGTAGAAGATCTTGTTCTTTAGGATCGGGCCGCCGATGGAGCCACCGAACTGGTTCCAGCGGAGTTCTCCCTTTTTGATGCCGGCGTTGTTTTCAAACCAATCGGCGGCATCGAGCACATCGTTGCGGAAGAACTCCCAGACGGCACCATGGATCTCGTTGGTGCCGGATTTGATGGTAGCGTTGAGAACGGCGCCCGCTGCACGGCCCAGCTCGGCGCTGTAGTCCGAAGTCTGGACCTTGAATTCCGAAAGAGCGTCCGGCGGTGGAAGAACGACGAAGTTAGTTCCATTGAGGAAGTCGACATTATCGGAATTGTTGTCGATGCCGTCCAGCAGGTAGTTGTTTTGCGCCGGGCGCAGGCCGTTGGCTGTAAATGCGCCGCTAGCGGCATTACCGCGAGTATCGGCCTGCGGACTGTTCACGCCGGCACTCAGCTGGGCCAAGAAAGTAAAGTTGCGGCCATTCAGCGGAAGGTTGTTGACGCTCTGCCCGGTGATCACCTGGCCGACCGACGCATCTTCGGTCTGCAATTGTGGCGGCGCAGCGGTGACTTCAACCGTCTGGGTTGCGGAGCCCGGCTTGAGCTGAACGTCGACGCGCAGGTTCTGACTCACGTTCACCTGCAAATTCTGCTGGGTGGTCGTCGCGAATCCGGGCGCGGTAACCGTGATGGAGTAGTGCCCGATTCTGACCGGCGTGAAGGTGTAGTCACCCCCACTGGTCGTTGTCGTCTCAAGGCTCAATCCCTGGTCGGTATTGAGGAGCGTTACCTTTGCATTGGGCACAACAGCGCCGGTTGGGTCGGTAACAACACCCTTGATTGAACCCTCATCGACCTGGGCAAACGCGTTTATGCCGGGCGCCAGCAATAGGAGCACGAAAGCGAATGTTGTAATGAGGGGGATCAAACGGAGGAAACTGCGTTTCTTTTGGATGGAACCCATGTCAGTAGCCTCAACTTTCCTAAGTCCTGCAATGCAATGAAACGATTGTTCAAAACTGGATTGGGAGCCGCTGCCCTGTAAACGGTTACCTACACCCTTCGTGTAAGCGGTTACCCAACTACCGAGAGCACCCTAGTACAGCGACATATGCTTTGTCAACCAAAAGGTGGAGAGGGGTATCATCCGGTGGGATGGAGTTTATAAACAGGGGCTCGGCCGCGAGCCGAAATGTGACGGGAGGAAGCGGTGGATGCTAGTATGCGAACACAACCCCCGTTTCCTGCTTGGATCCGCTGAGGATGTTTAATTTCAAACACTTAGAACAATTGCCATCCCGCAGAACATTTTTCAAAAGCATGGCTTTGGCACCTTTCGTGTTTCGTCCGGCGCCATTCTTTGGGTTGCCACGCGGGGGAGCTTTTGAGGGTGGCTTTGGCTGGCCGGACGTCTCCTCGAACGACCTTCGGTTCGTGCCACATTATCCCGTGAAGTCTCCGCTGGAAGATGTCCTTCGTCGGGTGCCCGCAGGGGCGGATGAATTCGTTACAGAAAAGTACGCATTTGAGGTGGAGGCGATTCTCAGGGAGTGGTCGCTGGCCCTCAAGGCTGGGAATGTACACGGACTGGCAAACGGAGTTGCTGTAGGGATCGAGGCAACACCCCTGTCTCCGGAAAGTGTGACTACCCTGCGAAGCGGTTTCGGAATCGATGTTGTGCGGCGGAAATTCGGAGCGAAGAGCGCCGCCGGGCAGGACCGGTTCCTCAGCGAAATTCAATCATGGCTGGGGAATCTTTCGCATATTGACACGGCAGAGTTCGAGATCACGGGAATCGAAGAAATTGCAACTACACCGGCTACAATCCGCCTGGATATTCGCTACGACATAGCCGGGGCTCGGAAAGACAAGCAGAACGAAGAGCGGGTTGGTGCATGGAGCACAGAGTGGCAGCGGGACGAAGCGGGAAAGTGGAAGGCGCGGCGATGGCAAGCCTCTGAGGAGACCGTCGCAACCGGGCGCGGGCCTGGTTTTGTTGATGTCACGGCCCAGGCGCTTGGCCGAACAGAGTCGTACAAGGGCCAGTTGCTCCGCGGCGCGGATTACTGGCGCACCGTCCTGGATGGGGCGTGCGGAATCGATGTTTACGGCAACAATGGTGTGGCTGTAGGAGACTTTGACAACGACGGCTTCGACGATATCTACATCTGCCAACCTGCGGGATTGCCGAACAGGTTTTATCGAAATCGCGGCGATGGAACGCTGGAAGATGTGACCGAAAAGGCAGGCCTGGGTGTCCTCGACAGCACGGCGTGCGCATTGTTTGCCGACTTTCGGAATGCGGGATTGCAGGATTTGCTCGTCGTCTGTGGGAGCGGACCGCTGTTGTTTCTAAACCAGGGGAATGGCAAGTTTGAACTGAAGCGCGATGCCTTCAAGTTTGCGCAGGCGCCGCAAGGAACATTTACGCACGCGGCTGTGGCAGATTACGACGGCGACGGGCGGCTGGATATCTACCTGTGTGTCTACAGCTACTACCTGGGTCTGGATCAGTATCACTACCCGGCGCCGTATTACGATGCACGGAACGGGCCGCCCAATTTTCTGCTCCGCAATGAAGGCGACGGGACATTTGCTGACAGAACTGAAGCGGCAGGGCTGAATGCCGACAACAACCGCTACAGCTTTGCCTGCGCGTGGGGAGACGCGAACGGCAAAGGGCTGCCCGATCTGTACGTGGCCAACGATTTCGGGCGCGGCAATCTCTACCGGAACAACGGCAACGGGACGTTCAAAGTGGTCTCGGGCGAGGCACACGTCGAAGATGCAGGTGCGGGTATGAGCGCGTCCTGGGCGGACGTGGATAACGACGGCAGGCAGGATATCTACGCGGCAAATATGTGGTCGGCCGCGGGCCAGCGGGTTTCGGCACAGAAGATTTTTCAGGAGAAAGCGCCGGAGGACGTGCGGGCGCTATACCGGCGGCACGCGCGCGGCAACTCGCTGTATCGGAATCGCGGCGACGGCACGTTTGTGAACACGAGCGAGCAGGCCGGCGTGGAGATGGGACGCTGGTCGTGGTGCTCGGACTTCTGGGACTTCGATCACGATGGATATCCGGACCTCTACATTGCGAATGGGTATATCTCCGGACCGGAGCGAAGCGATCTTTCGAGCTTCTTCTGGCGGCAAGTGGTGGGAAAGTCTCCGTCGGATGCGACTGCTTCACCGCCCTACGAGCATGGATGGAATGCTCTGAATGAGTTGATTCGGTCGGACTCGACCTGGAACGGTTACGAGCGCAATGTGATGTTCGCGAACAACCGCGACGGGACGTTTTCAGAGGTCTCGGCCGTGGTGGGACTTGATTTTTCGGAGGACGGGCGATCATTTGCGCTCGCTGACATCGACCATGACGGACGGCTTGAGGTGATTCTCAAGAACCGGAACGCGCCGCAGGTGCGAATCCTCCGCAATGCGATGGCGGATATCGGAGATTCGATCACATTCCGGCTGCGGGGAACCAAGAGCAACCGCGATGCAATCGGAACAAAGATCACCCTGGAGTCAGGAGAATTGCGGCAGACCAAGTTCCTGCAGGCCGGGTCGGGTTTTCTGGCGCAGCACTCCAAGGAAGTCTTCTTTGGAGTGGGAAAGCCAACGGGGAAGGTTAGAGCGAGCGTCCGCTGGCCGAGCGGCCTGACCCAGCAATTCGACGATCTGCCAGTAAACCATCGGATCGAAATCGAAGAGGGCGCGACCGCGTTTACTCCGAAACCCTTTAGTATGCCCGCCGCGACGTACATGAGTGACTCGATGCCGAAGCCTGAGGTGGAGCCTCTTCCTTCCAAAGTCGAGACCTGGCTGATTGAGCCGTTGAAGGCTCCAGACTTTTCCCTGCCCGATCTGGCGGGCAACATGCAGAGCTTGAAGGCTTTGCAAGGCAGCTTTGTACTCCTGACTTTCTGGGCTCACGGTGCACCACAATCAGTGGAGCAACTCAGAGCTCTCCGTCAACATTGGGCGGCGCTGGCAAATAGCTTGAAGATCGTTGCGGTCAACGTGGAGAGCGCTGACACAGAGGCCAGCGCCGGAACACCTGTGAAGCAGGAGCCATTTCCCTTTCCGGTACTGCTTGCAACTCCGGAGGTAGCCGGGATCTACAACATTGTCTACAGGTATCTCTACGACCGGCGCCGAGACCTCGCAATCCCGACGTCATTCCTTGTGGACAAAGATCGCATGATCGTCAAGATCTACCAGGGGTCGGTAAAGCCCGAACAAGTGTTGCGGGACGTGAGTTCAGTCCCCAAGACTGTGGCCGAACGCCTGCAGAAAGCACTCCCCGCAACGGGAATTTTGTATCAAGGCACGTTCCAGCGCAACGACTTCAACTATGGAATTGCAATGTTCCAGCATGGCTATCTCGATCAGGCTGCTGCTTCGTTCGAGCAGGTCATAGCGGAGGAGCCCGACGACGCGGAGGCCTACTATAACCTAGGTACTCTCAATTTGCGAAGAAACAACCTGGGAGACGCACAAAGATATCTCGAACAGGCGGTGAGGTTACGGCCGGACTATCCGGAAGCGTGGAACAACCTTGGAATGGTTGCCGGAGAACAACGCCATGACGAAGAAGCCGTTCGAAATTTCAAGCAATCGCTGCTGCTCAGACCCGACTTTGCGATCGCCCTCCTCAACCTCGGCAATCTGTATCGTCGCATGGGCAACTATGACGTAGCGGGAAAACTTCTCAATCACGCACTGGAACTTGAACCAGATGATCCTGAGGTGAACTACGGCGTAGGCATGCTCTACGCCATGGAGGACCAGACCGACAACGCGGCTCACTACCTGGAGAAGGCGATCGAGTTGCGGCCGGATTATCCGGAGGCTCTGAACAACCTCGGCATTTTGTTTGCGCGGGGGCGGAACTATCCAAAAGCAGAAGAACAGTTCAAGACCTGTATTCGCGTAGCTCCTGGTTTTGACCAGTCTTACCTCAACCTCGCGCGGTTGTACGTCAGCGAGGGAGACAGGGCCAAAGCTCGAGAAGTGGTGCAGGAACTGTTGCGTCTACAGCCCGAACATGCGGGAGCGCGTCGTGCATTGGAGATGCTACAATGAGCCCTTTGATCGGGATTCGGCAGCTTAGACATGCGATGTTCAGCCGCACCCCGGCCTCTGATCGAATCCCATTCGTGCTCCCCCTGCTTCAGGCAAGCACCGTAGTCCTACTGCTTGCTGTTACTCCTCAGCTATTTAGCCTTCAAAAGCAAACTTCGGCTACGCCTCAGAAGCGGCACAACGAAAAAATGTCGCCGAACCTGCAGGAAGCCGAAGCACTTCTTCAGCAGGGCCAATTCGAACAGGCCAAGGCAAAGATCGAGGCTGAGCTTCAGAAAAATCCGTCGAGTGTGGAAGCATACGACTTGCTCGGGTTCCTATACAGCGCGCAGAAGGACTACGCGAACGCAGTCGAGACTCTGCATAAGGCTCTGAGAATTGCCCCTCAATCAGCAAAGACGCATAACCTGCTGGGTAATATTTATGTGTCTCAAGGGAATATCGAGTCGGCAGAGAAGGAGTTCCGGGCTAGTTTGCGAACAGACCCGGCCAACCAGGAGGCTAACTATAACCTTGGTCTACTCCTGATGAGTAAGAAGCAGGCGGGTGAAGCTATCCGATGCTTAGAGCGGGTACGACCGGGCAATATTCCCACCAAGTTCAACCTGATCCGCGCTTATCTTGAAGACGGCCGAACGCAGGATGCGCTGCGAATGGCGACAGATCTCTCGGAGCAGAACAAGAGCGATATCCAGATGCACTTTACGCTCGGGGTCCTGCTGGCATCGGAAAAGCAGTACAAACCAGCGGAGCTTGAACTGGAGAAAGCCGATGCTCTGCAGCCGGGGACGTTCGAGATACTCTACAACCTCGGCCTGGCGTATCTGCGCGACAGCAACAATGCGAAAGCGGAAATAGTACTGAACCGAGCGCTGAAGCTGAAGCCCGATTCGCCGGAAACGCTCTCCCTGCTGGCTCAGGTCTATGCAAACGAGTCGCGGCCCCTTGACGCCCTCGATCTTTTGACGCGCGCCCACAAGATTGCGCCAGAGAATCCCGACATCATTTACCAGATGGCCCAGGTGACCATCTCACAGCATTATTTCGAAGATGCTATACCGCTGCTCGAATCTGGCCTGAAGATTGCGCCTCAGAGAGTGGACCTGACGGCTGCGCTCGGCGAGAGCTACTTTATGTCCGGCAAAGTAGACAAGGCCATCGAGGTTTTTCAGAGACTGCTCCAGATGGATCCTTCGTCGCGGTCCTACCTCTACCTGGGAATTTCTTACGAGAACCTCGGGAGGTTTGACGAGGCCGCACATTATTTCCAGGAAGGATTGAAGCTGAATCCGAACGACAGCGGTTGCCTCTTCCACCTCGGCTACATCGCGGAACGGCAGGGAGATGATCAGACTGCAGAGGCGAAGTTCCTGGCTGTGCTGAAGTTGCGTCCGGATTATCCGGATGCGCTGCTGGAACTTGCGAACCTGCGCATGGCAAAGAAGCAATATGCGGAGGCGGTTGACCTGCTACGGAGATATGTCAAAGTCAGCGCGAACCCGGCAACCGGCTATTACAAGCTCGCGATGGCGGAAAGGAGCCTGCACCAAACGGCGGCTGCCGACCGGGACCTCAGCGTGTTTCAGACGCTTTCGAAGAACACCTCGACGGGAGCCTATCCTTATGAGCACCTCTTCGACTATGTGGACAACCGGGCGAAACTTGCTCCGAAGGCGCGAGAGCAGATGGATATCGCCGAGCTCACCGAGGAGATCAAGAAACATCCGGACCAGCCGGAGGACCTGTACATGCTTGCGGAGGCATATCTGAAAGCGGGCAAGCCGGAGGAGGCGCGGCAAACGATCGCGGATCTGGACAAACTGAGTTCGGGCGACTATCGCACAGAGGCCGGCGCGGGCGTGCTGTTTGCCAGGTATCGGATGTACGACGATGCCATTCGTCATTTTCAACTGGCGCTGACGGCGAATCCGAATTCTGACGAGGTGAAGTTCGACCTGGCCGATGCGTATTTCAGAAAGGGGCGGTATGCCGAGGCGCTAGATGCGGCACAGCAGGTGTCGCCGGAAGGGCGCAAAGATGATGCGTATCTCGCACTGCTGGGCGATGTATACGCACATCTCGGCCAGATGGGCAAGGCACAAGAGATTTTCCAGGACGCGATAGCAAGGAATCCGGACAACGACCAGGATTATTTGTCACTCGCACTGTTGCAGATACGCAGCAATGATCTGGCGGGAGCGAAAGAAACGCTGCAGAAGGGACAGGCTCGGGTTCCTGGCTCTGGGAAAATTCTCTGGGGACTGGGGCTTGTTTCGGTTCTGGAAGGTAAAACTGCGGAGGCCGAGAATCAGTTCGCGAAGGCAGTGGACCTGCTTCCGGAGTGGCCGGGCAGCTACTCAACGCTAGGGGTCTTTTACTTTCAGATCGGACAGATCGAAAAGGCCAAAGAGGTGTTGAGCCGTTTTAAGAACAGCAATGCGGGCGGCCTCGATGTGAATCGCATTGAGCAGGTGCTGGCGCAGGCTTCGCCCAACGGTGAATCGAGCGACGCCCCGATGCCTATGGCCAGCCGGCAGCAACTGCTCCAACTCGCGCTGTCTCTCGCAGACCGGACGCTCTGAGAAGGCATGGTCAAGACCTATCCGATGAGTATGAGGGGCTCGAAGGTGTGCTGGTCGTTAGCTGCGGGAGCGATCGCAATGGCTATGCTTTGCCCCACGACAGTCGCACAACAAGCCAAGCCAAAGGATCAGCCAACTCCCACCACGGTTACATTCACGGATATTCGCAAAGCTGCAGGGATCACGTTTAAGCAGGATTCTACACAGACGGACGACAGGTATTACCTCGAGACAATGGGCACTGGAGTGGGATGGATTGACTACGACCAGGACGGATTGCTGGATCTGTATTTCGTTCAGTCAGGGCCGACGGATATCTACAAGCCTTCGACTCCGCTGCGGTCGGCTCTTTATCACAACAATGGCGACGGGACCTTCACCGATGTAACCGCGAAAGCCGGCGTGGCCGGCGAAGGACATTACGGGCAAGGAGTAGCCGTAGGAGACTTTGATAACGACGGATATCCAGATCTCTACGTGACCGGATACGGCCGCGCGATTCTTTACCACAACAACGGCAACGGTACGTTTACCGACGTTACTGCCAAAGCCGGTGTGGCTGATGAGGGCAACTGGTCGACGAGTGCGGGGTGGTTCGATTACGACAAGGACGGGTATCTGGATCTGGTCGTAACGAATTACATCGAATGGAGTCCGCAGAATAACCTGTGGTGCGGCGAGAAGAGGCCGGGCTATCGGTCCTACTGCAATCCCAACAACTACAAGGGGCAGAAGACAAAGCTTTACCACAATAATCACGACGGCACGTTTACGGATGTGAGCGATAAGTCAGGGGTTGGCAAGCCGGAGTCCAAGGGAATGGGGGTAGTTCTCGCGGATTTTAACAATGATGGCTGGACCGACATTGCAATCGCTAACGATACCTGGCCGAATTTTCTGTTCCTGAATAATCACGATGGGACGTTCAGAGATATTTCGCTGATCTCTGGGCTGGCAGCGAGCGAGGACGGCAAATACGAAGCCGGGATGGGCATCGACGCTGCGGACGTGGACGGCGACGGCTGGCTCGATGTGTACGTTACACATCTCGATTTCGAACTGAATCGGCTTTATCACAACAACGGCGATGAGACCTTTACCGATGTGACCTACAAATCGGGGATCGGCAACAAAGCAATGTTGCTGAGCGGTGTGGCGGCGAAATTTATCGACTACGATAACGATGGGTGGATGGATATTCTGCAACTAAACGGCGCGATGCTCGACAACGTGAATCTGTATCACGGCGAAATTTCCTATAAAGAGCCGCTTCTGATGTTCAGGAATCTGGGCCAGGGACGCTTTGAGAAAGCGTCCGATTCGCTGGGTGCGGACTTTCTGAAGCCAATTGCAGGGCGCGGGTTGGCGACGGCGGATTTCGACAACGACGGTGACATCGATATCGCAACGAATAATCGTGGGGACTATCCGGAATTGCTGCGCAATGACGGCGGGAATGCGAATCACTGGCTTGAGGTGCTGCTGATCGGGACGCAGTCGAACCGCGACGGGATTGGTGCAGTGCTGAAGCTTACTTCAGAGGGATTTGTTCACATGCAGCAGGCGGAAGGCGGGACCAGCTATATGTCGGCGAGCGATCCAAGAGTCCATTTTGGGCTCGGCAAGCGGACGAAGATCGATTCGCTGGTGATCACGTGGCCGAGCGGGCGGGTGGACAAGTTGACAGATGTGCCGGTGGACAAAATTATCGCGGTGAAAGAAGGCACAGGTATTGTTCCGCATCCATTCCCGAAGGTTCCCGCGAAATGAACTTTCAGCGCCGAAGATTTCTGGGCTCGTCATTGTTTGTTCTGAGCGGCACGCTGCTTGAGACGCTGACGACTCCGCTGTGGAAGTGGGACCGCACGCTGGTGGAGGCGGCGACCTCTCCTGTGCAGTATGTAGACGTGGCGCGTGAAGCCGGACTGACCGTACCCAATGTATGGGGCGGCCTGGACCATAAGCGGGTCATCATCGAGGCGAAGGGCAGCGGGCTGGCGTTCTTCGACTTCGACAACGATGGCTGGCTGGACATTTATCTCACAAATGGCAACCGTCTCGACGCGCAGTGGCCCGCTGGCAAGGCTCCGACTTCACATCTCTACAAGAACAATCGCGACGGCACATTCACGGACGTCACAGAAAAGTCGGGACTGGGGAAAACGGGCTGGCAGACCGGCGTTTGCGTTGGCGACTACAACAACGACGGATGGGACGACCTCTTTTCCTGCTTCTGGGGACACAACATTCTCTTCCATAACAATGGAGACGGCACATTCACCGATGTGACACACAAAGCCGGGCTCGATCAGAAGCAATGGCGATGGGGCGCGGGATGTGCCTTTCTCGACTACGACCGGGACGGGCATCTCGATCTGTTTGTCTGCAACTACATCAAGCTCGATCCGGACACGATTCCTCCGGCGGACAAGACGACTTATTGCCAGTGGAAAGGCGTTCCCACGATGTGCGGGCCGCGGGGACTTCCGGGCGACACCAACATCCTCTATCACAACAACGGGGACGGTACTTTCACGGATGTGTCGGAAAAGTCGGGGATCCTCAAGCCGGGGCCGAGGTATTCGATTACGGCTGTTTCCTATGACTTCGATAACGATGGATGGCCGGATATCTATGTCGCAGTAGATTCAGAGCCTAGCATCCTCTTCAAGAACAACCACGACGGGACGTTTACAGATGTTGCCGTCATGGCGGGCTGCGCGTACAGCGACAATGGCCACGAGCAGGCAGGCATGGGGCTTGCGGTTGCCGATTATGACTGCGACGGATGGTTCGACATCTTCAAGACGAACTTTGCGGACGACACCTGCAACCTGTACCACAACAATGGCGATGGTACCTTTACCGATGTTTCGTTTTCATCGGGCGTTGGGATCAATAATCGCTACGTAGCCTGGGGTTGCGGCTTTGTCGACTACGACAATGACGGCTGGGCCGACATTATTCAGATCAACGGGCACGTCTATCCGGAGATCGATAGCTATAACTTCGGGCAGACCTACAAGAATCCGCGGCTGGTTTACAAGAACCTGGGCAAGGGTAAATTCAAGGACGTGTCGGCAGAGATGGGGCCGGGCATCAGCGAGCAGTTTTCGAGCCGCGGCGCAGCCTTTGGTGACTACAACAACGACGGCGGCATGGACGCTGTCATACTAAACATGAACGACCCGCCTTCCCTGCTCCGGAACGACGGCGGTAACAAGCAGAACTGGATCAAGCTGAAGCTGATCGGCACGAAGTGCAACCGCACGGCCATCGGAGCGCGTGTCCGCGTAGTGACGGGCGATCACGCCCAGATGGACGAGGTCCACAGCGGCGGAAGTGTGATGTCGCAGAGCGATCTGCGGCTGCATTTCGGATTGGGAAGCGCGGAGACCATCGACCTGATCGAGGTGAAATGGCCGACAACGCAGAAGGTCGAGAAATTCACCAAGGTAAAAGCGAACCAGATCCTCACGATTCGCGAGGGAGACGGTATCGTCTCCGGTGCTAAGCCCTCGCTGAAGTAGCGGGGCTCAGTATCACTGTTTGAGCAGCGCGTCGACCCCGGCCTGGGCAATCTGCTCGTCGATCTCAGACTTTGCACCGCTCGCGGCTATCCCGCCCAGTATCTGCCCATCGACCTTAATTGGCAGGCCTCCCTGGTTAGGAAAAAAATTGGGGAAAGCCATTGCCTCGACG
>Ga0335083_10005102_pt1 | contig 16603 bp, 15 predicted proteins | sample Lox_Sample_42_FD_206716 | JGI IMG/M metagenome (GOLD analysis project Ga0335083, IMG submission 206716) | Soil microbial communities from Loxahatchee National Wildlife Refuge, Florida, United States - Lox_Sample_4.2 | ecosystem: Environmental > Terrestrial > Soil > Wetlands | place: USA... | reverse complement strand
GCTGGAAGCCGGTGTCCACTTCGGTCACCAAACGCGCTTCTGGAACCCGAAGATGGCCCCCTTCATTTTCGGTCATCGCAACAAGATTCACATCATCAACCTCGAAAAGACGCTGCCGATGTACAACGACGCGCTGAAGTACGTGCGTCAACTGGCAGCGAACCGCGGCACGATCCTCTTCGTCGGCACGAAGCGTCAGTCGCGCGACACGATCGCGGCTGAAGCGCAGCGCGCCGGCATGCCGTTCGTCAACGCGCGCTGGCTTGGCGGCATGCTGACCAACTTCAAGACGCTGAAGGTTTCGATCAAGCGCCTGAAGGACATGGAAGCAGCCGTGGAAGCGGGCGAGCTCGAGAAGATGAGCAAGAAGGAAGCGCTCCTGTTCGAACGCGAAATCGCCAAGCTGCAAAAGTCGATCGGCGGCGTGAAGGACATGGGCGGCATTCCGGACGCGATCTTCGTGGTCGACGTCGGCTATCACAAGATTGCCGTGACGGAAGCGAACAAGCTGGGCATCCCCGTAATCGCCGTGGTCGATACGAACCACTCGCCGGAAGGCATCGACTACGTGATCCCCGGTAACGACGACGCGAGCAAGGCCGTGGCGCTCTACACGCAAGGCGTGGCCGACGCGATCCTCGAAGGCCGTGCGAACGCGGTGAACGACGTGGTTGCAGCCGTGCGCGGCAACGACGGCGACGACGAGTTCGTCGAGGTCAATTCGGAGGCGTAAGCTGCCCCGTGTCCGGCAAGAAAAGGGGGCTTTCCATAGGCCCCTTTTTTTTAAGCCGCGACATTCGATGCCGCGTCATATCGGCGGCACTGTAATCGTGTAGAAACAATCGCCGGTTACGGAAACGAATTCCTGCCGGCCGCATCGAAGCATGCGGCGCGGCGTGTACCAGACAGACTCAAGGAGCGAATGATGGCGGCAATTACCGCAAGCATGGTGGCAGAACTGCGCGCGAAGACCGACGCGCCGATGATGGAATGCAAGAAGGCGCTGACGGAAGCCGACGGCGACATGGCGCGCGCCGAAGAGCTGCTGCGCGTGAAGCTCGGCAACAAGGCGAGCAAGGCTGCGTCGCGCGTGACGGCTGAAGGCGTGATCGCTTCGTTCATCGCTGGCAACGCCGGTGCCGTGGTCGAGTTGAACTGCGAAACCGACTTCGTCGCGAAGAACGACGACTTCCTCGCATTCGCGAAGAAGGTGGCCGAACTGGTCGCCACGCAAAACCCGGCCGACGTCGAAGCCCTGTCGGCGCTGGCGCTGGACGGCTCGACGGTCGACGCAGTGCGCCTCGCGCTCGTCGGCAAGATCGGCGAAAACCTCTCGATTCGCCGTTTCGCGCGCTTCGAAACCGCGAACAAGCTGGCTGCGTACCTGCACGGCACGCGCATCGGCGTGCTGGTCGAGTACACCGGCGCGGAAGAGCAGGTCGGCAAGGACGTGGCGATGCACATCGCCGCGATGAAGCCGGTCTCGCTGTCGTCGGACGACGTGCCGGCCGACCTGATCGCCAAGGAGCGCAGCATCGCCGAGCAGAAGGCCGCCGAATCGGGCAAGCCGGCTGAAATCGTCGCGAAGATGGTCGACGGCGCGGTCCAGAAGTACCTGAAGGAAGTCTCGCTGCTGAACCAGCCGTTCGTGAAGAACGACAAGCAGACGATCGAGCAGATGCTCAAGGCTGCCGGCACCACGGTGCAGAAGTTCGCCCTCTTCGTGGTGGGCGAAGGCATCGAGAAGCGCCAGGACGACTTCGCCGCCGAAGTGGCCGCGCAAGTCGCTGCTGCAAAGCAGCAATAAAACCGGCGCGTCGCCTGCCTGGCGCTTCGTCGCGAGGCAGGCGCGGCCGCAGTTGTTGCAGTACCGCAGTTAGCATTGCAGTTAGTGCTGTTGTAAGCCGCAGCGGAGCAGTTCGCCGCGGTGGGCAGCGTTGCGATGGCGCGCACGGCAGTCCCCGTCGTGCGCGGCGTCGGAAATCTTCGCTATTTCTGGCGGCGCTTGCCCGAAGCCGTATTTCACCCCTACAGTTTCAAGTTATTGCCCTTTGCGCGCGATTCTGGATACCTCCATGCCCACACCCGCCTATAAACGCGTCCTGCTCAAACTTTCCGGCGAAGCCCTGATGGGCGACGATGCCTTTGGCATCAACCGCGCCACGATCGAACGTATGGTGGCAGACGTGGCCGAGGTCGTGCGGCTCGGCACCCAGCTCGCAGTCGTGATCGGCGGTGGCAACATTTTCCGCGGTGTAGCGGGCGGCGCGGCCGGCATGGACCGTGCAACCGCAGACTACATGGGCATGCTGGCGACGATGATGAACGCGCTCGCGCTGCAGGACGCCATGCGTCACGCAGGCATCGAGGCGCGCGTGCAGTCCGCGCTGCGCATGGACCAGGTCGTCGAGCCTTATATCCGTCCGCGCGCGATCCGTCAGCTCGAAGAGGGCAAGGTCGTGATCTTCGCCGCGGGCACGGGCAACCCGTTCTTCACCACCGACACGGCAGCCGCCCTGCGCGGCTCGGAAGTCGGCGCCGAAGTCGTGCTGAAGGCCACCAAGGTCGACGGCGTCTACTCGGCAGACCCGAAGAAGGATCCGACGGCCACGCGCTACTCGACGATCAGTTTCGATGAGGCAATCGGCCGCAACCTGCAGGTGATGGACGCGACGGCGTTCGCACTGTGCCGCGACCAGAAACTGCCGATCCGGGTTTTTTCCATCGTCAAGCCCGGTGCGCTCAAGCGCATCATTCAGGGCGAAGACGAAGGTACGCTCGTCCACGTGTAAACTCTCGTCTGACGAGAAATTCGAACACGGGCCGCGCCGCCCATCAGCGCGCTGGCGGGCCCGTTCCGTTATGAAGGTTCGGAGGTATCAAAATGGCTGTGGCTGACATCAAGAAGGGCGCCGAGCAGAAAATGCAGCGCTCGATCGAAGCGTTCAAGAGCGACCTGGCGAAAATCCGCACGGGCCGCGCCCATACCGGTCTGCTCGACCACATCCAGGTCGACTACTACGGCTCGCCCGTGCCCATCTCGCAGGTCGCGAACCTCACGCTCGTCGACGCGCGCACGATCGGCGTCCAGCCGTGGGAAAAGAAGATGGTCCAGGTCATCGAAAAGGCGATCCGCGAGTCGGATCTCGGCCTGAACCCGGCCACGCACGGCGACCTGATCCGCGTGCCGATGCCCGCCCTCACCGAAGAGCGCCGCAAGGAACTCACGAAGGTCGTCAAGAGCGAAGGCGAGACGGCGAAGGTCGCCGTGCGCAACCTGCGCCGCGACGCCAACGAGCAACTCAAGAAGCTCGTGAAGGACAAGGAAATTTCCGAAGACGACGAGCGCCGCGCCGGTGACGACGTCCAGAAGCTGACGGACCGCTTCGTGGCCGAGATCGACAAGCTCGTGCAGACGAAGGAAGCTGAGATCATGACGGTTTGAGGCCGTCCGGCTCCTGGTTTTGCCAGGGTTTCCGCGGTTTCCCCTTTTTATTAGCAGTTTCAGTCTGACGGCCATGACCTATACCAGCTCAACCGTTCGAGTGCCCGACGTGGCGGCAGTGCCGCGCCACATCGCGATCATCATGGACGGCAACGGCCGTTGGGCAACTCAGCGCCGCCTGCCGCGCGTCGCGGGCCACACGCGCGGCGTCGACGCCGTGCGTTCGGTCGTCGAGGCGTGTGTGGAGCGCGGCGTCGAGTACGTCACGCTATTCGCCTTCAGCTCCGAGAACTGGCGCCGACCGAGCGCCGAAGTCTCGTTCCTCATGCGCCTGTTCGTCACGGCGCTGGAGCGCGAGGTGGCGCGCCTGCACGCGAACGGCATCCGTCTGCGTGTGGTCGGCGACCTGTCGATGTTCAATGAGCGCATCCAGGACCTGATTCGGCGCGCGGAGACCAAAACCGCGCGCAATACCCGTCTCACACTCACGATCGCCGCGAACTACGGTGGCCGCTGGGACATTCTGCAGGCGACCCGCAAGCTGGTCGAAGAGGCCGCTGCCGCGGGCCAGCCCGTGCCCGTCACCGAAGACGCACTCGCCCAGCATCTCGCGATGGCCTACGCGCCCGAGCCTGATCTCTTCATCCGCACGGGCGGCGAGCAGCGGGTGAGCAATTTCCTGCTCTGGCAGCTCGCTTACGCCGAGTTCTATTTCACCGACACGTTCTGGCCGGATTTCGACGCCGAAGCGCTCAACCGCGCCATCGTCTCGTACGCCGAGCGCGAGCGCCGTTTCGGGCGCACGAGCGCGCAGGTCGTAGGCCAGAACGCCGATTCGATTTCATGCTAAAGACCCGCGTCATCACGGCGCTCGTCCTGCTAGCCGTTTTCCTGCCGATCACGCTGTTCGCACCCGTGGCGGCGTTCGGCGCGCTGATCGGCGTCGTGGTCGTATTTGCCGCCTGGGAATGGGCGCGTCTGCTGAAGGCAGGCGCGGCGGGCTCGATTGTCTACGCCGTCATCGCGGCGGCCGTGGTGGCCTTGAGCACGCGCCTGCCGGCGCCTCGGCCGCTCTTTCAGGCGGCGGGCGTGTTCTGGATCATCGCGGGGCCTTATGTGCTGCTGCGCAGGCCCGTGCTGGCCGCGGGCGCATGGCGGGCCTTCCTGCTGGCCGCCGGGCTCGTTCTCTTTGCCGCCTGCTGGCATGCGCTCGTCGCGGCGCGCACGGCGGGCGTGGCGTTCGTTCTGTCGCTTCTCCTTGTCGTCTGGCTGGCCGATATCGGCGCATACTTCGCGGGTAAGGCATTCGGAAAGCATAAGCTCGCGCCCGCAATCAGTCCCGGCAAGACCTGGGAAGGCGCCGTGGGCGGCTGGGCCGCCGTGATGGTGGTGTCCGGCGCTGCCATTGCGCTACATGCGTTCGAGCCCACGCTGTATTCCGCGCTCGCGGCCAGGATCGGGCTTGGCCGTGCGCTGTTTGTCCTTACCGTGCTGGTCGCGTTCAGCGTGATCGGCGATCTGTTCGAGTCGATGCTCAAGCGCCAGGCCGGCGTGAAGGATTCGAGCGGTCTCCTGCCGGGCCACGGTGGGGTGCTCGACCGCATCGACGCGTTGCTGCCCGTGCTGCCGCTCGCCATGCTGCTGCTCGGTTAGAGATTTCAATATGCAAAAACGACTCACATTGCTCGGTTCCACGGGCTCGATCGGAGACAGCACGCTCGACGTGGTCGCGCGTCATCCGCAGCGCTTCTCGGTCTATGCGCTCACGGCGCACCGCAACGGCGACAAGCTGGTCGAACAATGCCTGCGCTTTGCGCCGGAGGTGGCCGTGGTCGGCGACGCCGACACCGCTGCAAAGGTCGAGCGCAAGCTGCGCGAAGCCGGTTCGAAGACGGCCGTGACCTACGGGCCGCAGGCGCTCGTCGAAGTCTCGAACAGCGACGGCTGCGACACGGTGGTCGCCGCCATCGTCGGCGCGGCGGGCCTCGCGCCCACGCTCGCGGCGGCGAAGGCCGGCAAGCAGATCCTGCTCGCCAACAAGGAAGCGCTCGTGATGTCGGGCGACATCTTCATGGGCACCGTGCGCGACAGCGGCGCGGTGCTGCTGCCGCTCGACAGCGAGCACAACGCCGTGTTCCAGTGCCTGCCGAACGACGGGCGCGAAGGCGCGCGGCATGGCGGCGTGACGAAGATCATCCTCACCGCGTCGGGTGGTCCGTTCCGTACGCGTGAGCCCTCGACGCTCGTGAACGTGACGCCCGACGAGGCCTGCAAGCATCCGAACTGGTCGATGGGCCGCAAGATCTCCGTCGACTCGGCCACGATGATGAACAAGGGCCTTGAAGTGATCGAGGCGCACTATCTGTTCGATCTGCCGGGCGAGCGCATCGACGTGCTGATTCATCCGCAGAGCGTGATTCACTCGATGGTTTCGTACGCCGACGGTTCGGTGCTCGCGCAACTGGGCAACCCCGACATGCGCACGCCGATCGCACACGCGCTCGCGTTTCCCGAGCGCGTCGATTCGGGCGTGGCGCAGCTCGACCTGGCCGAGGTTGCGACGCTCACGTTCGAGAAGCCCGATTACACGCGCTTTCCGTGCCTCGCGCTCGCCATGCAGGCGCTGGCCACCGGCGGCGTGGCGAGCGCGGCGCTGAACGCGGCGAACGAAGTCGCGGTGGAGGCATTTTTGAACCGGCGCATCGGCTTCATGGCGATCGCCCAGACGGTGGACGCCGTGCTCAACGCGCTCGAGAACCGAAGCGCGTCGAGCCTCGAAGTCGTGCTCGAAGCCGACGCGGCTGCCCGCCGCGCGGCTCACACTATCATCGACAGCTTGCCGGTGCCGGCCTGACGGGCCGCCGAGGGGCTCGCCTGAAGGGTCTCCATGTGGCCCCTCGGGCCCACGAGCCTGGCTTCAGGGCCCCTCCCGCACCGGTGCGCTGCTCCCAGCCAAGGAGGTGCCAATGAACCTGCTAACCGAACTGGTCGCATTCGTCGTGGCGATCGGCGTGCTGGTCGTCGTGCACGAGTACGGGCACTACGCCGTCGCGCGCCTGTGCGGCGTGAAGGTCCTGCGTTTCTCCATCGGCTTCGGCAGGCCACTCGCACAGTGGGTCAGCAAGAAGAGCGGCACCGAGTGGACGATCTCGGCGTTGCCGCTCGGCGGCTACGTGAAGATGCTCGACGAGCGGGAGTCACCCGGGAAGATTCTCGAGCAGGATCTGCCGCATGCGTTCAACCGGCAGTCGGTCGGCAAGCGCATTGCGATCGTCGCGGCCGGGCCCATCGCCAATTTCCTGCTTGCGATCGTGCTCTTTTCGGTGGTGTACGCGAGCGGCGTGACGGAGCAGACGGCAATCGTCGCGGCGCCGCCAGCACGGTCGGCCGCTGCCCAGGCGGGTTTTCAGGGCGGCGAGACGATTCTTTCGGTGAGCGATGCAAATGGCAGCGACACCGAGTCTGTGCGTTCCTGGTCGGATCTGCGCTGGAAGCTGCTTGCGTCGGCGTTCGATCAAGGACGTGTCGTGCTTTCCGCACGCGATGGCGCCGGTACCTACGATTTCCCGCTCGATCTCTCGAAACTCACCAGCAAGGACCTCGACGACGACTTCATGTCGAAGCTCGGCCTCGAGGCCGGCGGCAGCACGCTGAGGGTGGCTGCCGTGGAGGCGGGTAGTGCGGCGCAGCAAGCGGGGTTGCAGGCGGGCGATCAATTGCGTGCCATCGACGGCCGCCCCGTCGACAGCGCGAGCACCTTCATCGCCTACGTGAAGGCGCATGCGGGCAAGCCCGTGCGGCTCACGGTCACACGCGAGGACACGGCCCGCCATACGCAGCAGACGCTCTCGCTCACGGCCACCCCCACACTGCAGCGCGACGCGCAGACGGGCGAGGAAGTGGGGCGCATCGGCGCGGCGCTTTCGTCGCAGGCGCCTTCGGTGGACGTGCGCTACGGGCCGCTCGAGAGCATGCGCCTCGGCGTGTATCGCACGTGGGATATCTCGGTGTATTCGCTGCGGATGTTCGGCCGCATGGTCACGGGCGAAGCATCATTGAAGAATCTGTCGGGCCCGGTGACGATTGCTGACTATGCCGGCAAGAGTGCAAGACTCGGGCCATCGGCGTTCCTTTCGTTCCTCGCCCTTGTCAGCATTAGCCTCGGCGTGCTGAACCTGCTCCCAATTCCGGTTTTGGACGGGGGGCATCTGTTATATTATCTGGTTGAAGCCGTAACGGGCAAAGCCGTATCGGATCGCTGGCAGCTTGTACTGCAGCGAGCGGGGCTGGCCTGCATCGTCGCGCTGTCGGCGATCGCGTTGTTCAACGATCTGGCTCGGTTAATCCATTTCTAAAGAAGTCTGGCGGCGTCCGAGGGCGGGCCGCCCGATCTGATGCAGCTATACACAATTGGGGAAGCACGTTGTTTAGACCTCATCGCTTGGTTCCAAAAACGGTTGCGGCCGCGGCGATTGCCGCACATGGAGTCGTTGCGCACGCAGCAACGACGCCTTTCGTGATTCAGGACATCCGCATCGAAGGACTGCAGCGCGTCGAGCCGGGCACGGTGTTCGCCTATCTGCCGATCAAGCAGGGCGATACGTTCACCGACGACAAGGCGTCCGAGGCTATCCGCACACTGTACGCGACGGGCTTCTTCAACGACGTGAAGATTGCCACCGAAGGCAACGTGGTGGTGGTGCAGGTGCAGGAGCGTCCCGCAATCGGCACGATCGATTTCGGCGGCATTCACGAGTTCGACAAGGACAACCTCACCAAGGCGCTGCGCGCGGTCGGCCTCTCGCAAGGCCGCTATTACGACAAGGCGCTCGTCGACAAGGCCGAGCAGGAGCTCAAGCGGCAGTACCTCACGCGCGGGTTCTACGCCGCCGAGGTCACGACCACGGTCACGCCGATCGACCGCAACCGCGTAGGCTTGCTGTTCTCGGTGGTCGAAGGTCCGAGTGCGAAGATCCGCCAGATCAACTTCATCGGCAACAAGACGTACAGCACCGGCACGCTGCTCTCCGAGATGCAGCTTTCCACGCCGAACTGGTTCTCGTGGTACACGAAGAACGACCTGTACTCGAAGGAAAAGCTCACGGGTGACCTCGAGAACGTGCGCTCGTACTACCTGAACCACGGCTACCTCGAGTTCAACATCGACTCGACGCAGGTTTCGATCTCGCCCGACAAGAAGGACATGTACCTCACCATCGGGCTGCATGAGGGCGAGCCGTACAAGGTGTCGGCCATCCATCTGGCCGGCAACCTGCTCGACCGCGAGGCCGAGCTCAAGAAGCTCATCAAGATCAAGCCGGGCGATACGTTCTCGGCCGAGAAGCTGCAGGCCACGACGAAGGCGATCGTCGACAAGCTCGGTGAATACGGCTACGCGTTCGCGACCGTCAACGCGCTGCCGCAGATCGACCAGGCCAATCACACCGTCGATCTCACGCTGCAGGTCGATCCGAGCCGCCGCGTGTACGTGCGCCGCATCAACGTGGTGGGCAACACGCGTACACGCGACGAAGTCGTGCGCCGCGAAATGCGCCAGCTCGAAAGCTCGTGGTTCGATTCGAACCGCCTCGCGCTTTCGAAGGACCGCATCAACCGTCTGGGCTACTTCACCGACGTCGACGTGACCACGGTGCCTGTGGAAGGCACGCCCGACCAGGTGGACGTGAACGTGAAGGTCAACGAAAAGCCCACCGGCGCAATCACGCTGGGTGCGGGCTTCTCGTCCACGGACAAGGTGGTGTTGTCGGCGGGTGTCTCGCAGGACAACGTGTTCGGTTCGGGTACATCGCTTTCCGTGAACGTGAACACCGCGAAGACGTACCGCACGCTGGCCGTCACGCAGGTCGATCCGTACTTCACGGTGGACGGCATCAAGCGTATTACCGACGCGTACTACCGTACGTATCAGCCGCTGTACTACTCGACCGATTCGAGCTTCAAGATCGTCACGGCGGGCGCCGACCTGAAGTTCGGCATTCCGTTCTCGGAAGTCGACACGGTCTACTTCGGCGCGGGCTTCGAGCAGGACACGCTCGATATCGATTCGAACACGCCGCAGAGCTACATCGATTACGTGAACGAGTTCGGCCGTGTCTCGAACAACGTGCCGCTCACGGTTGGCTGGTCGCGCGACGCGCGTGATAGCGCGCTCGTCCCGAGCCGCGGCTACTTCGTGCAATCGAACGCCGAATACGGCACGCCGATTGGCGCAACGCAGTACTACAAGGCCGACGTCCAGGCCCAGTACTACTACTCGTTCGCGCGCGGCTTCGTGCTCGGTCTGAACTTGCAGGGCGGCTACGGCAATGGCCTCGGCGGCAAGCCGTACCCGATCTTCAAGAACTACTACGCGGGCGGTATCGGCTCGGTGCGTGGTTACGAGCCGAGTTCGCTCGGTCCGCGCGACGCGACGACGAACGACCCGATCGGCGGCTCGAAGATGGTCGTCGGCAATATCGAGTTGACCTTCCCGCTGCCGGGTACGGGTTATGACCGGACGCTTCGCGTCTTCACGTTTGTTGACGGTGGTAACGTCTGGGGCGACGAAGGCAATACCAGCACTGGTGCCAATGGCCTGCGTTACAGCTATGGCTTCGGTCTCGCGTGGATTTCGCCAATCGGCCCGCTCAAGCTGAGCATGGGCTTCCCGATCGTGAAACACACGGGCGACCAGTACCAGAAGTTCCAGTTCCAGATCGGGACGGCATTCTGACGACATTTCAGCCCGGTGCCGCGAAGCGTGGCGCCGGAACCCAAAGAAACGAGAGGATGACTTTGCTAACGGGTATGTTTTCCAGACGGGCGATCGGGGCAATGACTGTGTCGCTGGCGCTTCTCGCTTTCGGCACGGGCGCCGCCCAGGCTCAGGAAGCGAGGATCGCGGCGGTGAACTCCGACCGTATCCTGCGCGAATCCGCCCCCGCGAAGGCCGCGCAGACCAAGCTCGAAGCCGAATTCGCCAAGCGCGACAAGGATCTGCAGGACATGGCGCAGCGTCTGAAGACGATGTCCGACGCGCTCGACAAGAACGGCGCAGCGATGTCCCCGAGCGACCGCGCACAGAAGCAGCGCGATCTTTCGGCGCTCGACAGCGACTTCCAGCGCAAGCAGCGCGAGTTCCGCGAGGACCTGAACCAGCGCCGCAACGAAGAACTCGCAGCAGTGCTGGACAAGGCGAACAAGGTGATCAAGCAGATTGCCGAGCAGCAGCACTACGACCTGATCGTGCAGGAAGCGGTGTACGTGAGCCCGCGCATCGACATCACCGACCAGGTGCTGAAGGCGCTCGCGGCAGCCAACAGCACCGGCAGCAGCAACAGCAACAGCAACTAAGGCAGGAGCAGCACGCGCATGGCATTTACGCTTGAGGACATCGTCGGGCGGTTCGGCGGCGAGGTGGTGGGCGACGCGACGCAGCGCGTCGGTTCGCTGGCTCCGCTCGACCAGGCTGGTCCGCAACAGCTCGCGTTCCTCGCCAATCCGAAGTATCTGGCCCAGGTCGAGACGACCAGCGCGGGCGCGGTGCTCATCAGCCCGGGCGACCTTGAAAAGCTCGCGTCGCGAGACGGTCGCAACTTCATCGTCACACCGAACCCGTATGCTTACTTCGCGCGTGTCGCGCAGGCATTCATCGAGCTCGCCGCGCCGAAGGCGCAGCCAGGCGTGCATGCGAGCGCGCACGTCGACGCGAAGGCCCAGGTGGCCGCGAGCGCGGTGATCGGCCCGAACGTCACGATCGAGGCGGGCGCCGTGATCGGCGAGAACGTGAGGCTCGACGCGAATGTGTTCATCGGGCGCGGCACCCTGGTGGGTGAGGGTTCCCACCTGTATCCGGGTGTGACCGTGTACCACGGCTGCAAGCTCGGCGCGCGCGCCATCGTGCATGCGGGCGCCGTGATCGGTTCGGACGGTTTTGGCTTTGCCCCCGATTTCACGGGCGAGGGCGACGCGCGCAAGGGCAGCTGGGTCAAGATTCCTCAGGTGGGCGGCGTGGCCATCGGGCCGGACGTCGAGATCGGCGCGAACACAACGATCGATCGTGGCGCGATGGCCGACACGATCATCGAAGAGTGCGTGAAGATCGATAACCTCGTGCAGATCGGCCACAACTGCAAGATCGGCGCGTATACGGTCATCGCGGGCTGCGCGGGCATTGCGGGCAGCACGACGATCGGGCGCCATTGCATGATCGGCGGCGCGGTCGGCATTGCGGGGCACGTCACGCTGGGGGACTACGTGATCGTCACGGCGAAGTCGGGCGTCTCGAAGTCGCTGCCGAAGGCCGGCATCTACACGAGCGCATTCCCGGCCGTCGATCACGCCGACTGGAACAAGAGTGCCGCGATCCTGCGCAACATCGACAAGCTGCGCGAGCGTATCAAGGCGCTCGAGGCGACGGTCGCGCAGAAGCCGCAGGCCAGCGAATAAGAAAGCAGTTTTGAGGTAGCGGACGGCGTATCGCGCAAGTGGTACGCCGCTTTGCGTAACGGGTCCAACCACCGCGGGTCCAACCGCCGCGGGGCCAGGCGCCCTGGGCTACCCGCCTGGGGCTACCCGCCTGGGGCATTCCTCATGCACGGGAGGCCGGGCGTAGCGCATACTTCGCGTCAGCGCGGGCCTGTTTGGACAATTCGCGCGGGCCCGTTGGGGCACGCCGGGCGCATCGAATATCGAAATCGAAAGTCACACGCGCAATTCCTGCGTGAGCAGAACCACCATGAACATCGAAAAACTCAACTTCGACATCCACAAGATCCTCACGCTGCTGCCGCACCGCTACCCGTTCCTGATGGTGGACCGGGTCATCGAGCTGGAGCCGCACAAGAGCATCAAGGCGTTGAAGAACGTGACGGTCAACGAGCCCTTTTTCACCGGCCACTTTCCGCAGCGTCCGGTTATGCCCGGCGTGATGATTCTCGAGGCGCTGGCGCAGACCGCCGCGCTGCTCACGTTCTCGGAAGAGGAGCAGGACTTCGAGAACACGCTGTACTACTTCGTCGGCATCGACGGTGCGCGCTTCAAGCGCGTGGTCGAGCCGGGCGACCAGCTCATCCTCAACGTGACGTTCGAGCGCTATATGCGCGGCATCTGGAAGTTCAAGGCGCAGGCCGAAGTGGAAGGCGTCGTCGCCTGCGAGGCGGAACTCATGTGCACCGTCAAGAAAATGGACGCGGCGCAATAAGGTGCGTCGCCGCATGCCGTAACGCGCCGGAAGGCGCCTCGGCACGGTAACAGAATCGGAGAGCGAGGACGAATGAGCAGGATCCATCCCACTGCGGTCGTCGAGTCTGGCGCGCAGATCGACGAGTCGGTCGAGATCGGGCCGTACGCGGTCATCGGGGCGAACGTCACCATCGGCGCACGCACGCAAGTCGGATCGCACAGTGTGCTGGAAGGCCACACGACGATCGGCGAAGAGAACACGATTGGCCACTACGCCTCGATCGGCGGCCGTCCGCAGGACATGAAGTACAAGGGCGAGCCCACGAAGCTCGTGATCGGCAACCGTAATATGATCCGCGAGTTCACGACGCTGCACACGGGCACGGTGCAGGACACCGGCGTGACGATCATCGGCGACGACAACTGGATCATGGCCTACGTGCACGTGGGCCACGACTGTCGCCTCGGCAACAATGTCATTATGTCGAGCAACGCTCAGCTCGCGGGCCACGTGATCGTCGACGACTATGCGATCATCGGCGGCATGACCGGCGTGCACCAGTTCGTACGCATCGGCGCGCACTCGATGGTGGGCGGCGCCTCGGCGCTCGTGCAGGACGTGCCGCCGTTCGTGGTCGCGGCCGGCAACAAGGCGGTGCCGCACGGCATCAACGTCGAAGGCCTGCGTCGCCGCGGCTTCACGCCCGATGCGATATCGGCGCTGCGCTCGGCGTATCGCACGCTGTACAAGAACGGGCTCTCGCTCGAAGAGGCGAAAGTGCAGCTCGCCGAGCTCGCGCAGGCAGGCGGCGACGGCGACGAGCACGTGAAAGCACTGCTCGACTTCGTCGAGCAGTCGCAACGCGGCATCATCCGCTAACCGATGGCGCTGCAAACGCGTCCGCTGCGCCTTGCGATGGTCGCCGGCGAGCCGTCCGGCGACCTGCTCGCGGCCTCGTTGCTCGCGGGTCTCAAGGCCCGCTTGCCAGATACTACGCAGTACTATGGAATTGGCGGCCCGCGCATGATGGCCACCGGCTTCGACGCGCACTGGCCGATGGAAAAGCTCTCGGTTCGTGGCTACGTCGAGGCGCTCAGGCACATTCCCGAGATTCTGCGCATTCGCAACGAGCTCAAGCATCAGCTGTTGGCCGACCCGCCCGACGTCTTCATCGGCGTGGACGCCCCCGACTTCAACTTCGGTCTCGAGCACGCGCTGCGCGATGCGGGCATTCCGACGATCCACTTCGTTTGCCCATCGATCTGGGCATGGCGCGGCGGGCGCATCAAGAAGATCCAGAAGGCCGTGGATCATATGCTGTGCGTGTTTCCGTTCGAAACGGCGATTCTCGAGAAGGCGGGTGTGGCGGCTTCTTACGTGGGCCATCCGCTCGCCGACGAGATTCCGCTCGAGCCCGATGTGGCCGGCGCGCGTCGCGCGCTTGGCTTGGCCGAAAGCGGGCCCGTGATCGCGGTGCTGCCGGGTAGCCGCCGCTCCGAGATCAACCTGATCGGGCCGACGTTCTTCGACGCGATGCAGATCATGCAGCGGCGCGAGCCGGCGCTGCGCTTCGTGATGCCGGCGGCGACGCCCGCGATCCACGTGCAGTTGCAGGAGCTGGCGAACCAGCATCAGGGGCTTGCGCTCACGATCATCGACGGCCAGTCGCAGCTCGCGATGACGGCCGCCGACGCGATCCTCGTAAAGAGCGGCACCGTCACGCTCGAAGCGGCGTTGCTCAAGAAGCCGATGGTCGTTTCCTACAAGGTGCCCTGGCTTACGGGGCAGATCATGCGTCGCCAGGGCTATTTGCCTTATGTGGGCCTGCCCAACATCCTCGCGGGTCGCTTTGTCGTGCCGGAGATCCTGCAGCACTTTGCGACGCCCGAGGCGCTTGCCGAAGCGACGCTCACGCAGTTGCACGACGAGGCAAACCGGCGCACCCTCACGGAGGTGTTTACGCAGATGCATCTGGCGCTGCGTCAGGACACGGCGTCGCGCGCGGCCGAAGTGGTCGCGCGCGTCGTCGAAGCTCGCAGGGGGCGCACATGACCGAGGGTGTGACGAGGCCGCGCGCGCGTGCTAAGTCGCCGGCGGCGAAGGCCGCAAAAGCCGCAAAAGCCGCGAAAGCCGCGGTGAAGTCGCCCTCGCAGGCGGCGCAAAAGCGCGCGGCACGACAGATTGAGGCGCAGCAGGCAGGCTTGCTGTTCGAGTCGCCGGACGACGTCATCTGTGGCGTGGATGAAGCGGGGCGCGGTCCGCTGGCCGGTCCGGTGGTCGCGGCGGCCGTGATTCTCGATCCGGCGCGGCCGATCGAGGGACTCGACGATTCCAAGGCGCTGAGCGCGAAGGCACGCGACGCGCTCTACGAACAGATCGTCGAGCGCTCGCTCGCGTGGTGCGTGGCCTCGGCCACGGTCGAGGAAATCGATACGCTCAACATCCTGCACGCGACCATGCTCGCGATGCGGCGCGCTGTCGAGGGTCTCAGCATCACGCCGACGCTCGCGAAGATCGACGGCAACCGCTGCCCGGTGCTGCCGGTGCGCAGCGAAGCCGTGATCGGCGGCGATGCGCTGGTGCCGAGCATTTCGGCGGCATCGATCATCGCGAAGGTCACGCGCGACCGCATGTTGCTCGAGTTGCACGACCGGCACCCCGTGTACGGCTTCGACGCGCACGCAGGCTACGGCACGCCGCAGCATCTCGCCGCGCTGCGCGCGCATGGTCCTTGCGAGCACCATCGGCGCTCGTTTGCTCCCGTGCGCGAAGCGTATGCGCTCCATGGCATCGTTCTGCCCGGTGCGGCGACGTTGGTGAGCGACGCGGCCAATCTGGACGGCGACGCCTTCGCGGCCGCCTGAACTGGCAGCTGGACTGCACACGAAATCGCCCGATTCTGTGGCCCACGCAAGCCGGCGCCGCCTCGGATGGCGCCGTTTTCCTTTCCACCCATCCTCTTCTGAATCGCCAGGCCCGCTCGTGAAAGCCATTACCTCACGCGACAATCCGCTCTACAAGCGCCTGAAGGCGCTGGCCGGCTCGACGCATCAGCAGCGGCGCAGCCATCAGGCCCTGCTCGAAGGTTTCCATCTTGCGAGCGCCTGGCTCGATGGCGGTTCGCAGCCCGAGTACTGCGTGGTGACCGAAGGCGCGCTCGCGCACGAGGAGGCGCAGGCGATCGTCGCTCGCGTGGACGAGCGGCGCGTGGTCACGCTGCCCGACGCGCTGTTCGGGCAACTCTCGAACGTTGTGCACGGCGTGGGATTGCTGCTGCTCGTCGACATGCCCGAGGCGCAGCTCCCGCAACGCGTCGAATCGACCTGTCTCGTGCTCGACGGACTGCAGGATGCGGGCAATGTCGGCTCGATTCTGCGTAGTGCGGCGGCGGCTGGCATCGACAGGGTGTTCTGCACGCCGGGCACGGCTTACGTGTGGTCGTCGAAGGTGCTGCGCTCGGCAATGGGGGCGCATTTCCTGTTGCAGGTCTTCGAGAACGTCGAGCCGCAAGCGCTCGTCGAGTTGCTCGGCGTGCCCGTCGTGATCACCGATTCGCACGGCGCGCAGGCAATCGACGAAACCGATCTCACGGGCCAGCTTGCCTGGGTGTTCGGCAACGAAGGGGCGGGCGTCTCGCAAGTGTGGCGCGACGCGGCGGCGCTGCGTGTAACGATTCCGCAGCCGGGCGGCATGGAATCGCTCAACGTCGCGGCGGCGGCGGCCGTGTGCGTGTTCGAGCAGTGCCGGCAGCAACGCCGTGCGCGCTGAATCCTGAAGCTTGTCGACGGTCGCAACGAAAAAGGCCTGCGCGATGCAGGCCTTTTTCTTTTCGATTCACGCGCGAGTGCGCCGCATCAGTGCCGCGTCAATACGAGGGCTTGTCGATGCGGATCTCCTGCAGGATCGTCGTGGCGATCTCCTCGATCGACTTGTGCGTCGAGGAGAGCCACTTGATGCCTTCGCGCCGCATCATC
>Ga0335083_10005100_pt1 | contig 16611 bp, 15 predicted proteins | sample Lox_Sample_42_FD_206716 | JGI IMG/M metagenome (GOLD analysis project Ga0335083, IMG submission 206716) | Soil microbial communities from Loxahatchee National Wildlife Refuge, Florida, United States - Lox_Sample_4.2 | ecosystem: Environmental > Terrestrial > Soil > Wetlands | place: USA... | reverse complement strand
GCATCTTGCGGCGGCAGTGGCGTTTGTGGTCCTGCAGCTCCCGGGACACCAGTGGTTCCTTACCGTTGTGTTGGCGATTACCATTGGCTGGATGACGAACCTCTACAACTTCATGGACGGCTCCGATGGGCTGGCCGGGGGCATGGCACTGATCGGCTTCGGTGTGTATGCGGCCGGCGCGGTCATCGGTGGCGATTTCGACTTCGCGTTGGTCAACCTGGCGATCGCCGCTGCCGCGGCCGGCTTCCTGGTGTTCAACTTCCCGCCCGCGCGCGTGTTCATGGGAGACGCCGGTTCGATTCCGCTCGGGTTCTTGGCCGGTGGACTGGGGTTGCAGGGCTGGCAGGATGGGCTATGGCCCCTGTGGTTTCCGGTCGTGACGTTCGGGCCGTTCATCGTGGATGCCAGCATGACCCTCGCGCGCCGAGCGGTGCACGGCGAGAAGCTATGGCAGGCGCACCGCACCCACTACTATCAGCGCCTGGTGCTCTCGGGCTGGAGCCATCGGCGCACGGCGCTGTGGGAATACGGGTTGATGCTGTTCAGCGGGGCAACCGGGCTGATTGCGTTGGGACGTGGTGAGCTCGTTCAAGCCCTTGCATTCAGCGTTCTCGTGCTCGTCTATGCGGGAGCGATGGTCGCGATCGACCTGCGTTGGCGCGCACGAGCGAGGGCATAGCATGCTCCAAGTGAACTCCCGCACTGCGCTGGCGATGCTGCACGACGTAGCCGCTTCCGTCGTGGCGTGGGCGCTGGGGTTCTGGTTGCGCCTCAACCTCGAGCTGCCGGTGGACTACGAACACGTCATGTTGCGCACCCTGCCGGTCGTGGTTCCGATCCAGGCACTGATCTTCTGGCGTTTTGGCCTGTATCGTGGGATCTGGCGCTATGCCAGCCTGCACGATCTGCGACTGATCGTCGTCGCGGTTTCCATCGCCTCGCTCACCGTGCCTGCTGTACTGGTGCTGCTACGAATCTCGGATCCTGTGCCGCGCTCGGTGTTCCTGCTCGATCCGTTGCTGCTGCTGGTCATGATGGGCGGCAGCCGCCTCGCGTATCGGGCATGGAAGGAAGGACGCATGGCCAGCTTGGCGAAGCCGCGGGCGACTCCGGTGCTGCTCATGGGTGGAGGGGATGCGGCGAGCGCGCTCATGCGCGAGCTGGCGGCCAGCCCCGATTGGCGTGTTGTGGGCTTGCTCGACGACAGCGACCGCCGCCAGGGGCGTGAGATTCACGGCATCCCGGTGCGAGGCAAGCTCGATGATGTGGCGCACGTGGCCCAGGAGCTGGGAGTCTCGTGCGTGATCATCGCCATGCCGTCCGTGTCGCACACGGTGCGTCGGCACGCCGTGCACCTCGCCGCGGGGGCGGGTTTGAAGGTCATGACGGTGCCGTCGTTCGACGACATCATGTCCGGGAAGGTCACCGTATCCCAGCTGCGCGAGGTGGAACTCGATGACCTGCTCGGCCGCGATCCGGTGGTGCTCGACAGCGCCGGGCTGTCGGCCTTCCTTTCGGGGAAGACGGTGATGGTCACCGGCGCGGGCGGCTCCATCGGCTCCGAGCTCTGTCGCCAGATTGCGCGCTTCGGCCCGGCCCGGTTGGTATTGTTCGAATTGTCGGAGTTCGCTCTCTACGAGGTCGAGCAGGAGTTCCGGCGCACTCATCCCGCCTTGCCGATCGTGTGTGCGATAGGCGATACGCGCAATCGCGCGCGAGTGCAGCAGATCCTTCGCGATTGGCACCCGAAAGTCGTGTTCCACGCCGCGGCGTACAAGCATGTCCCGTTGATGGAACAGGTGAATACATGGGAGGCGATGCAGAACAACGTGCTCGGCACCTACACGCTCGCCTCGGCGTCGGCGCGCCACGGTGTGGAAGAGTTCGTCCTGATCTCCACCGACAAGGCCGTGAACCCCACGAACGTGATGGGCGCCAGCAAGCGTTTGGCGGAGATGGTGTGCCAGGCGCTGCAGACGGGGGCTCCCCCTCGGTTCGTGATGGTGCGCTTCGGCAACGTGCTGGGCAGCGCAGGCAGCGTGATTCCCAAGTTCCGGCGCCAGATCGCCGAGGGCGGCCCGGTCACGGTCACGCATCCCGACATCACGCGCTACTTCATGTCCATCCCGGAAGCGGCGCAACTGGTCCTGCAGGCCGGCTATATGGGCCGTGGCGGCGAGATCTTCGTGCTGGATATGGGCGAGCCGGTGCGCATCGTGGACCTGGCGCGCGAGATGATCCGGCTTTCCGGTTTTGCAGAGAGCGAGATCCGCATCGAGTTCACCGGATTGCGTCCGGGCGAGAAGCTGTACGAGGAGGTACTGGCGGACGACGAGCAAACGCTGCCCACTCCCCATCCGAAGCTCCGCATCGCCCGCGCCAGACCCGTAACGAGCGAGTGGCTGCGCGACGTGCTGGCCTGGCTCAATGCGCCGGACACGCCAGCGGACGAGGACGTGCGAGCCGCGTTGGCGCGTTGGGTGCCCGAATACGGCCCCCGCGTCGGTTCGGAGCCGGCTCCCTCTCGCGTCGGCTATGGCTGACACGCATCCCGCTGCGCTGGTCCCTGCCGCGTTCGATCGGCGCCGCCTATCGGAGCGTGCCCATCAGGTCACGCGTCACGTGGCCATCGCACTGGGTGTCTCTCTTCCCGTCTCCGTCGCGTTGGACAATGTGCTGCTCGTCGTCTTCGTGCTGGCGTGGCTGCTGAGCGGGAACTGGCGCGACAAGTACGACGTCATTCGACGCAACCCGGTCGCGCTATCCGCGCTGGCTCTGCTCGCCTGGCTCGCGCTCGGGCTGACCTGGGGCAGCGGCCCGCTGTCCGACGGACTCCTGTATCTGAAGAAGCACTCCGATTTGCTGCTGATCGCGATGCTGTTGCCCGTGTTCGCGGATGTGCGTGATCGCCGCCGCGCGCTGCTTGCGCTGGCGTGCTCGCTGGCGGTCACGCTCGTCCTGTCCTACGTGGTGGCTCTAGGCTGGTTGCCCAAGGGCGGTGTCATCACCGGTGATGCCAGCAACCCGACCGTGTTCAAGGGCCACATCGCGCAGAACCTCTTGATGGCCTTCGGCGCCCTGCTGTTCGCCGAATTTGCGCTGGAGCCTGCGCGTCCGCTCGTGCGCGGCGTTTGGGCCGTGCTGGCCGGCGCGGCGGCATTCGATGCGCTCTTCTTGGTACAGGGCCGGATCGGCTATGTCGTGCTGGCCATGGTGGTGGTCCTGTTCTTGTTTCGCACGTTGCGCTGGAAGGGAATCGTCGCAGCGGTAGTTCTTCTCGGCGTGAGCTTCGCCGGAGCCTGGCAGTTCTCCTTCAGCTTTCACAAGCGCGTCGGCCTGGCCGTGACGGCGGTCACGCATTGGCGGCCCGGCGTAGCGACCCGGGATCCGATCGGCGAGCGACTCGAGTTCTATGCCAACACCCTCGCCATCGTGCGGGAGCACCCGGTGTTCGGCGTGGGCACGTCCGGGTTTGTTCCCGCCTACGCGGAGCGGGTCCACGGCACCGCGATGGAGGTCACGCGCAATCCGCATAACCAGTATCTGTTGACGACCTGCCAGGTGGGCCTCATCGGTCTTGCATTGCTCTTGCTGTTGTTCGTCCAGCAGTGGCGCTGCGCGGCCCAGTTTCCCGGGGCGCAAGAGCGCATCCTGGCGCGCTCGCTCGTGCTCGCGTTCGCCGTGGGGAGTCTGTTCAGCACGCTGCTCATGGACCACACGGAGAGTTTGTTCTTCAGCTGGATGTCGGGCTTGCTGTATGCAGGCTACCCGCCGCGGCAGGCTGCGCCAGAACCCGCATGACGCTCTCGGCCATCGTCATCACCAGGGACGAAGAGGCGGTGATCCGCCGCTGCCTCGGGTCGGTGGCGTGGGCCGACGAGATCGTGGTGGTCGATTCCGGCAGCAGCGATCGTACCGTCGAGATCTGCCGCGAGCTTGGTGCGAAGGTTCACGTGACCGGCGACTGGCCCGGCTTTGGCGCGCAGAAGAATCGAGCTCTGGATCTCGCCGGCAGCGACTGGGTACTCTCGCTGGACGCCGACGAATGGGTCAGCCCAGAGTTGCAAGCCGAGATCCGTGCGACCGTGGCCGGCTCCTCAGGCCCCGTAGCCTATCGCGTACCGCGTTTGTCCTCATTCTGCGGGCGCTTCCTGCGTCACTCGGGCTGGTGGCCCGATCCGGTGCTGCGCCTGTTCCGGCGCGGCAAAGCCCGCTTCAGCGATGACCTGGTACACGAGCAGCTGATCGTGCACGGGCCGATCGGCTCGCTCACGCAGCCGATCCTGCACGAGTCCTTCGTGAGCTTCGAGGAGGTGCTGGACAAGCTGAACCGTTACTCCTCGGCCGGCGCGCAGATGATGTCCGCGCGCGGCCGCACGGGGTCGCTCGGCAGCGCCGTCGCGCACGCCGCCTGGACATTCCTGCGAACCTATCTGTTCAGGGCCGGCTTCCTCGATGGACGGGAAGGGTTCATGGTCGCCGTGTCCAACGCGGAGGGAGTGTATTACCGATACCTGAAGGCGTGGCTGCTGGGGAGACGCTGATGCGGATCGCCGTCATCGTCACCACCTACAACCGTCCTGACGCGCTCGCAGCGGTGCTGGACGGGTACGCCGCGCAGAGCGATAAAGGCTTCGACCTCATCGTTGCCGACGACGGCTCGACCGCGGACACGGCGCAAATGGTCCAGCAGTTCGCGTCTCGCGCGCCGTTCCAGGTTGCACATGTCTGGCAGGAGGACCAGGGATTCCGTGCAGCGGCGATCCGCAACCGTGCCGTGGCGGAGACCGACGCCGAGTACATCGTGTTCAGCGACGGCGATTGCGTGCCCTCGCAGACGTTCGTACACCAGCATCGCCGGCTGGCCGAACCCGGCTGGTTCCTGTCCGGCAACCGTGTGCTTCTGTCCGAGGAGTTCACGCGCAGGGTGCTGGAGCAGCACCTTCCCATCCACCAGTGGGCATGGGCGGATTGGGTGCGCGCCCGCGCCCGCGGCGAGGCGAACCGCTTGATGCCGCTCGTGCGCTTACCCGATGGCGCGTTTCGCAAGCGCACCGCCCGCACTTGGGAGGGCGTGAAGACCTGCAATCTGTCTGCGTGGCGAGCGGATTTGGTGCGCGTCAACGGCCTCGATGAGTCCTATTCGGGCTGGGGCCTGGAGGATTCTGACCTTGTCATCCGGCTGCTGCACGCGGGCGTGCTGCACAAGAGCGCGCGCTTCGCGGCGCCGGTGTTTCACCTCTGGCACCAGGAGCACGATCGGTCGCGGCTGCCGGAGAACCGGAAGCGCCTGGACGCGGTGTTGCACTCCCGGCGCATCACTGCAATCGCGGGGCTGGATCGGTATACGGGAGGATCCCGCGCCTGAACGGCGGGTCGCCTCAATCGGCGGCGGCTAAGCGACGCCTGCTCGATGCGCCTGTTGGTCCGCGTGATAACTGGAGCGCACTAACGGCCCGCAGGCGGCGTGCAAGAAGCCCATCTCGCGCGCCGCCTTTTCGAACTGCTGGAACTGCGCCGGCTCCACGTAACGCAATACGGGCAGATGCCCCTGGGTGGGCTGCAGATACTGGCCGACGGTGAGCATGTCGACGTCGTGAGCCCGCAGGTCGCGCAAGACCTCGAGGATCTCGCCGTCGGTCTCGCCGAGCCCCAGCATCAGCCCGGATTTGGTGGGGATGCCCGGGAAGCGGCGCTTGAACTCCTGCAGCAGCTTGAGCGAGTGGGCATAGTCGGCGCCGGGCCGCGCCACTCTGTACAGCCGCGGCACCGTCTCCAGGTTGTGGTTCATCACGTCCGGCAGCCCCGTGCTCAGGGCGTCGAGGGCCTTGGCAAGACGCCCGCGGAAGTCCGGAGTCAAGATCTCGATGCGGGTGGTGGGCGCATGCTCGCGCACCGAGCGCACGCAAGCGGCAAAATGTCCGGCGCCGCCGTCGCGCAGATCGTCGCGGTCCACGCTCGTGATGACGACGTACTTGAGGCCGAGGGCGGCGATGGTCTGCGCCAGGTTGGCCGGCTCCTGTGCATCCGGCGGTTTAGGGCGGCCGTGCGCGACGTCGCAGAACGGGCAGCGCCGCGTGCACAAGTCGCCCAGGATCATGAAAGTCGCCGTGCCCTTCCCGAAGCATTCGCCGATGTTCGGGCATGACGCTTCCTCGCATACCGTGTGCAGGTTGTGGCTGCGCAGGGTGCGCTTCAGCTCGTAGAACGCCTGGCTGTTGCCCGCCCGCACGCGGATCCACGCCGGCTTCTTGAGCGGCGTGATGGGGATCACCTTGACCGGATTGCGGGCGGTCTTGTCCGACCCAGTCTGGCCTTGCTCGAGGTCGCTCATGTGTGCGTTGTCACCGGCGTCAGCTGCTCCACCAATCTCGAGGCCAGCCGCTCGCCCAGCGATTCGATCGACTCGGTGATGCCCAGGCCGCGCAGTTGCGTCACGTGCAGGCCTGGGTATCCGCAGGGATCGATCGCGTGGAAGGGCGCGAGATCCATGTCCACGTTGAGGCTCAGGCCATGGTAGCAGCAGCCCTGGCGGATCCGCAGTCCTAGCGCCGCGACCTTCCTCTCTGCAACATAGACGCCCGGCGCATCCGGCCGGCGGCCGGCGGCAACTCCGAGATCGCCGAGCAAGTCTAACACGGCCTGCTCCAGCGCCCGGACGAGCGCCCGCACGGTGATGCCCCGCCGGCGCAGGTCGAGCAGCGTATATGCGACGAGTTGTCCGGGGCCGTGGTACGTGACCTGCCCGCCGCGGTCGACGTGGAGCACAGGAATGCCGGTATCGATCTGCGGCAGGTGTTGCTTCCGCCCCGCAACTCCGTACGTGTAGATCGACGGGTGCTCCAGGAGCCAGATTTCGTCGGGCGTGTCCGCCGTGCGTTGCTCGGTGAAGCGTTGCATCTCGCGCCAGGTTGGCTCGTAGGGTACGAGGCCCAGGTAGCGGATCGTGACTCGTGATTCGTGACTCGTGATTCGTGACTCGTGAATGGTGATCCGTGATGCGTGCTTCGTGGCGCGCGAGTCGCCATCGACGACAGAGTCCATGTGTGCCGTCATGGGTTCCACCTCAAGCCATACCTCGCGCATCGCTTCGCGCCAAGGGTCGCTGCACACCACGAGCTGCGAGTCACGAGTCACCAGTCACGAATCACGGGCCTTCACAGAACCATCACCACGTCCGGATGATCGTTGAGTTCGCGGTACAGCGCGTCGAGCTGCTCGCGCGATTCGGCGCGGATCACGCAGGTCACGCTCAGGTAAGCGCTCTTCCTGCTCGGGCGCAGCTCCACGGTGGCCGCGTCGAAGCCGGGGGCATGGCGGCGTACGATCGACGTCACGCGGTGGACAAAACCGGGCTCGTTCTTGCCCAAGACTTTGAGCGGGAAGTCCAGCGGATAGTCGATTAGACCGGGGCTGCTTTGGCCGGGCTGCATATACGCGCTCTTCAGGCATGCGCAGGAGCCCCGGGCGAATGCCGCAGGCGTGCCTTGAGCTCCTGGAACAGGGCGAACATGCGCCGGAACAGGGGGCCCGGACGCCCATCGCCGACCGGGTTGCCGTCCAGCTTCGTGATGGATAGCACCTCGCGCGTCGATGAGCTGAGCCACAGTTCCTGCGCGCTGCGCACTTCCGCTTCCGTCACCTCGCGCACCTCGCAACGCATCCCGTCCTGCTCGGCCAGCTCCAGGATCACGTCGTAGGTGATCCCCGGCAGGATCAGGTGAGTCTTGGGCGGAATCAACAGCACCCCGTCCTTCACCACGAAGATATTGCTCGCCGCGCCTTCGGTGAGATACCCGTCGCGCAGCAGCACCGTCTCCACCGCTCCGGCGTCGACCGCAAGCTGCCGCAGCAATACATTGGGCAGCAGTGCGATGGTCTTGAGGTCGCATCGGAGCCAACGGATGTCTGCGGCTGTCACGGCCGCTACTCCCTCCCGGACCGACTCGGCGCCGGGTGTGGACAGCGCGTTCGCCATGAGGAACACCGTCGGCGTCGTGTCCTTGGGAAACGCATGGTCGCGTTTGGCGACGCCGCGCGTGACCTGCAGGTAGAGGCTCTGGTCCTCGTGGGGGCAGCGGGCGATGACTCCGTCGATGATCTGCGCCCACTGCTCCTGGGTGTGCGGATTCGGCAAGCGAATCCCGCGCAGACTGCTGTCCAGCCGCTGGAGATGCCCTTCCAGCCGGAACGGTTTGCGGCCGTACACCGGGATCACTTCGTACACCCCGTCGCCGAAGATGAACCCCCGATCGAGCGGAGAGATGGAGGCTTGCGAAAGCGGGAGGTAGCTGCCGTTGAGATAGGCTGGCGTCTGGTCGGCCGTAGAAGCGGTGTTGTTCATGTGAGGTCTCGACGCGAGATGAATGGACGGCTCGGTTGCGACGTTGGATTGGGCGTTTACTTGAACAGCAACTGCAGGCTGTCCCAGGTTCGGACCAGAGCATTTGCCACGTCCACCTGTTCCAGCGCGAAGACCGGATACTCGCCGTAAGGCTTGCCGTCGAAGGTGAGCCGCAGCACTCCCACCTGCTGCTGCAGGCCTACGGGAGCGATCAGAGGCTGCAGACTGGCCAGCTTGGCCTGCAGCAGCCGAGCTTGGCCCTTGGGGATAGCGACATAGAGGTCCTCGCGGAACCCGGCCTTCACGCGCTTGTCCGACCCCTTCCACACCGGGATCTCTGCCACGGCCGTGCCCGCGGGATACAGCTTCATCGTCTCGTAGTACTGGAACCCGTGATTGAGCAGCTTCTGTGCCTCGATCGCGCGCGCATTTTCCGAGGCGGCGCCGGTGACGACCGCAAGCAAGCGCCGTTCAGCCCTGCGCGCCGTCGCAATCAGGCAGTAGCCGGCGCTTTCGGTGTGACCCGTCTTGAGGCCGTCCACATAAGGGTCGCGGAACAGAAGCTCGTTGCGGTTGCGCTGGGTGATGCCGTTGTAGGTGTATTCGCGGATCGAGTACAGCGCAAAATACTCCGGAAAGTCCCGCATCACCGCAACCGCCAGCGCCGAGAGGTCGGATGCCGTCGAGTAATGATGCGGATCGGATAGTCCCGTAGCGTTCGTGAAGTGCGTAGCGGTCAGACCCAGATGGGCCGCGCGCTGGTTCATACGCTCTACGAACGCCTCCTCGCTCCCGGCGACCGCGTCGGCCACTGCGATCGTGGCATCGTTGCCGGATTGCACGATCATGCCGTGCAGCAGCTCGTCGACCGTGACCGCCTTGTTGGGCTCGAGAAACATGCGCGAGCCCGGCATCCTCCATGCCTTGACCGATACCGGTACACTCTGCTCTAGCGTGATCTGCTTCTGTTTCAGCGCCTCGAAGACCACGTAGGCGCTCATCAGCTTGGTGAGCGACGCCGGTTCGACCCGCTCATCGACGTTGTGTGCCGCGATCACGTGCTGGCTCTGGTAGTCGAGCAGCAGCCAGGCTCTCGCGGCGATAGGCGGCGGAGCCACGGCGGCCGAATCTTCCCCCGTTGCAGGGGCGCCGGCGGAGGCCCTGCATGCGATCCAGAGCAAGGCGAACAGAACCGATCGAACCATGCGCGATCCAAAATGAAGATTATAGCGGAGCGACATCCATACCCATCCCGATCCACCATGGCGTCGAGCGAACGGACCATGCCCGACCGATTGGCTCCTGCCGCTTCGCGCTGGGCCCGCTTCCTGGCGCTGCTCCTGGCGCTCGCGCCGCCTCCTGGGTGGGCCGCATCCGGGATCGAAGCGAGCGATGCCTGGGCCCGGGAGACCGTGCCGGGACAGCGGGTGGCCAGCGTCTATCTGCAAATCCGCAGCGCGGCACCGGCACGCCTGATCGGCGTGACCACGCGGGTGGCGAAGACGGCGGAGATCCACTCCATGAAGGAGGAAGGTGGGGTGATGAAGATGCGCCGGCTAGACGCGCTCGAGCTGCCGGCGGGCACGGTCGTGAAGCTAGAGCCTAGCGGCAATCACATCATGCTGCTCGACATCCACCGGCAGCTCAAGGTGGGCGAGCACGTGCGCCTGACGCTGCTGGTCGAGCAGGCAGGGAAGAAGAAGTCGGTACCGGTCATCGCGGAGGTCCGGCCAATCGGGCAGTGACGAGTGAAGCCGCGTCGCCCTTCATCGCGCGGCGCCGAGCTCCGTGATCAGCTCGTCATCGACCCATCGCCGCAGCAGTTGCGCCGCCTGCGACGCCGCCTGTTCCTGCGCATACCACCGGCACAGCCCCTCGCACAGGCGCGTAAAGTCCGCTCCGTCCCGAATCGTTTCCAGGGCGCTATGCTCCGGCTCCTCCAGCGACCGGAAGCACACGCTCAGCGCTTTGCGCCAGACGATCCAAGGCGTGGGCTGTGAGGAGATGACGGGCTGCGGCGGCGGCCGCCCCTCGTCCGCGGCCTTGCGTTGCGCCGGTGCGTTCGTCGACAACGTGATGGCGTGCAGTGAGGGGTGAAGCACGAACCTGAGCTCCGGCCAGGTCTCCGCGGGGGTCTGCGCGAGCTCGTCAAAGCGCACGACGGGCGCGTCGCGCGCATCGAAGGCCAGCGTCAGCGTCCACTCGAACAGGGCCAGCTCGTACAACTCCGGCCGTTGCGCCCAGGGTTCGGTCTCCTGCAGGAAGGCCGGCAGCCCTTGCCCGTACCAGCGGACGTTGCGGTGAACCGAGGGCATGTTCTGCACGTATCTCGCGCACACGACGTTGAAGTCGTCCGCTCCCAGCAGCGCTCGTAGCGCTTCGTAGTCGGTGGCGAGCGCCTCCGCAAGACGCAGGCGGTAGCCGTCGTGATAGATGCGCAGACGCCGATGCGGATCCGCTGTGCCGCCACCCTCCATCTTCTCGGCTACGCTCGCCAGCCCGTGAAGGATGTAGTCCTGGAACTCGTGCTGAAGCTCCCGCAGCCGGGTCATGCGGCTTCCTTCCGGCGTGCGACGGTGGCGACACGCCGCGCCTGGCCTAGCTCCGCCACGAGGTCTGAGAGAGGCGGGATCTGGTCGTCACGTTCGATCATCGTGGATACGGCGCCGAAACGTTGGACGGCTTTGGCATACAGGTCCCACACCGGATCGATGATATCTGCATCATGCGTGTCGATGATGCAATCGCCGCAGTTGCTGTGTCCGGCCAGATGCATCTGCTGCACGCGCTCCGGGGGAATGCCCGCCAGATAGCGCTCGGCGTCGAAGCCATGGTTGTAGGCCGAGACGTAGACGTTGTTCACGTCGAGGAGGATCAGGCAATCGGCACGCCGTGCGACCTCGGCCAGGAATTCCCACTCGGTAAGGTCGGAGTCTCGCCAGCTCACGTAACTCGACACGTTCTCGAGCAGGATGCGGCGCCCGAGGAAATCCTGTACCGCGAGCACGCGTGCAGTCACGTGCTCCAGTGCCGGCTCGGAATACGGCAGAGGCAACAGGTCGTGCGTGTTGTGCCCGCCCACGCCGGTCCAGCAGAGGTGGTCGGAGATCCAACGCGGCTCGACCCGCTGTGCGAGCGCTTTGAGCGCCGTGAGGTATTGTCTGTCCAGCGGGTCGGTGCTGCCGATGGACAGCGACACTCCGTGCAGGACCACGGGATAATCGGCGCGGATGCGGTCGAGGTAGTGGAGCGGCTTGCCGCCCGCCACCATGTAATTCTCGGTCAGCAGCTCGAACCAGTCGACCTCGGGGTGGTTCCCGAGGATCTCTTCGTAATGTGCAGTGCGCAGCCCCAGGCCGAAGCCCAAGGGTGGCAGGGTTGCCGTCGCGGCCATCGGCTGTGTCGTTCCGAGGAGGCTGGCGGGTGCCCCGCAGAAACGGGGCACCACGCCTTAGAGTTTACGTCATCCTTGGCGGCCCAGGCGTTCTACGCACGCCTTCTCGGACATCTTCATGAAGCCCTGCCCCTTGCAGGAATTCTGGCCCTTGCAGGAGTTCATCGAGGTCTTGCACTCCGCCTGGCCCTTACATGAATTGGCGCCGTAACACTTCACCTTGACGGTACCGTCATCTGCGCTCTGCGCTGCAGTGCCGGCCAAGAACAGGGTGGCGGCCGCAGCGGCGATCGCGATGCCGCTCAATTTCGAGATTGGGTTCATTGGTTCACTCTCCCACGAAAGCGCGGTCCGGTTGGGAAACAACAGAAAACGCCGCGGCCGTGCCGGACCGGACCGCGATACGTCCGGCACGACCGTCACCTGCGACATACGTCCCTCGTTCCCAGTCGGATTCACTTCGCTGCTGTCCCCGTTCCGGCGCAGCGTGTCTGGCGGCGAGAGCTGCGATAGGCGCGAACGCCGACCGCTCCAGAGATGGCGGAACACCAGGTGCGTGCCCAAGGGGGCCGGAGCACCCCACCCTGACGTCCTGTCAGCCAGCCCGGCCCAGCCGCTGGACGCATTCCTTGTCCGTCATGCTGAGGAAACCCTTCCCCTTGCACGAGTTCTGGCCCTTGCAAGAGTTCATCTCCGTCTTGCATTCGGCCTGCCCTTTGCAGGCGTTGGCCCCGTAACACTTCACCTTGACGGTGCCGCTGTCCGCGCTCTGCGCAGCTCCACCTTCCTGCGATGCACAGCCTGCGAGAAACAGGCTGGCGGCCGCCACGGCGATCGCCATGCCACTTAACTTCGACGTCTGGTTCATCGCTTACTCTCCCACGAACGTGCGGTCCGGTCGGGAACAACGCGAATGCGACGCGGGCATGCAGGACGGGACCGCGATGCGCCCGACACGACCGCTATCGCTACGTACGTTCATCGGTGCAGCTCGGATTCACTCGCCGCGGCTGCTGTCATGGCGGGTCCGGGTCCGCGCGCCAGCAGGGAGACGCTCCTTGGCTGCGCTCGAAGAGCTATCCACGCGCGGTGCGACAGGACGCTCAGCAGCCGAATCGGACTGGGAGCCGCTTGGGCAGGGGGACGATGAGCGACTCTGGAAAAGGGAAATGAAGAGGCAGAGAAGGAATGGCGGCGGGTTGCGGCGCCGCGCTACTTTTCGCGGGACTCAGCCGCTGTCGATTGTCGCTGGGAGAGATGCACTCGCTCGACTCTGCGTCCGCCGCACCGGAAGCGCTGGTTTAGCAGCGCGTCTTAGGTCCCTTGGCATGCGTCGCGCTCGAAGGCTTCCGTGGCCCGAGCGATATCCCAGCTCATCTCCAGCTCTTTGAACATGTGCATCGCTTTCCCCAGATAACTCGATGCTTCACCGCTGTTCCCTGCGGCCTTCACGATGCACGCGAGGCTCAGGTAGCTGCGCGCCAGCTCAGGGGTCGCGCCGATCCTCTCTTGAAGCTGAATCGCGGTGAGGATCGCGCGTCTCGCTTCATCGCTCACCGGCGGCACGCCGGTTAGACTCACGCCTTCTGCCAGCGTCCGGAGGACCAGAGCCTCGGTGAACTTGTCGCCCGCCTTCTCGGCCAGACTCAGCGCTTCGGCGCACAATGAGCGGGCATCCTCGGCGCCGGCCTGGCCGAAGCAGCATGCAGCCAGAAAGCACTTCGCTTGTCCGAGCAGAAAGGTGGTCCCGATCCGGCTCGCAAGCGCGATGCTGTCCTCGACCAGGCTGCGAGCTCGCGTGAGGTCGCCATCCATGTAGTGCGCCCGCCCCTGCATGAACTTGACGATGTAGACCCGAAACATATCGCCAGCCGCCTCGGCGATCTTCAGGGCCGTTGCGTAATCGGCCAGCGCCAGGTCCCATTGCCCCTGCTGATCGCGGATGATCCCTCGATAATGGAAGCTCGCGGCCTCCGCGTACGGGTTCTTGAGATCCCGAGCGAGCTTGATGCTGCGGTTGGAGTAGGACAAGGCGGTGTCGAATTCACCCATGTACCCGAACAGCGCGCTCACGAACCCGGCCGCTGTCGACTCCTCGCTCTTGTTCCCGAGCAATCGCATCTGCTCGACGCTGCGCTCCATCATCTGCGCCGAGCGAACGAAATCCGAGAGCTGCCAGTAAGCGCGTCCCATCAAGTTGATCGGCGGCGCCGCCAGCGCCGCATCGCCGAGCTCGTCCGCGATCTCTTGGCTGCGCCCCGCGTACTCGATCGCGCGCTCGAGCTCGGCGAGCACGTAATGGTGTCGGCCGAGCCAATACAAGACCTGCGCGAGGCGGCGTCGATCGTTCAGCTTCTGCGCGAGAGCGTAGGCGTGTTCGAGGTTGCTGCGGTCGCGTTCCATGTCCCGGGGTGCGGTGCCCACCGCGAGCTGTCCCAGGATCGCGTCGATCTGCCAGCTCTGCGACTGGGGCGATTCGGGGACCGACTTCGCGATCGCGAGTGCGTCGTCGAAGTGAGCGGCGGCCTCCGCATTGGCGTAAAGGCGCGCCGCTCGCTCCCCGGCGAGCAGCGCATACTGAACCGCCTTGTCCGCCCGTGCACTGCGTGCGTAATGGTAGGCGAGGATCGAAACGTTCTCGCCTAGCCGATCCGGGTACAGCTCCTCGATGGCGAGGCCCACCGCCTCGTGCAACTGCTTGCGTTGTTGATGGAGCAGGGCGTCGTAGGCCACCTCGCGCGTGAGCACGTGCCGGAAGCTGTACTCCGGCTCGGGCGCAGCCTTGGTCTGGCGGATGATCTCCTGCGCCTGCAAGACCTCGAGCGACTGCTCGAGAGAGCTCCTGCCGGGATCGATGCGCGCCAGGATCCGTTGGTTGAACACGCGCCCGATGACGGAAGCCGATCCGACCACGGCCTTTGCGTGGTCGTCCAGCCGGTCCAGGCGCGCGCGAATCACCGCCTGCACAGTGTCCGGCAGAAGCAGCTGGTCCAGCCGCTGGTGCAGGATCAAGCGCCTGTCAACCAGCGAGACCGTCCCCGACTCGAGCAGGGAGTAGCAGGCCTCCTCGACGAACAGCGGGTTCCCATCGGTGCTCTGACAGATCAGCGCGCCCAGCCCGGCCGGTAATGATGTCGCGCCCGTCACGGTGCGGATGAGGTCCTCGGCCTCGGCCTCGTTCAAGGGGTCGAGCCGGATCGCTGTGTGGCAGCCGATCTGGCCGAAGTCGAACCCATACCCCGATCGATACGAGACCACAACCATCAGACGGCAGGCCGGCAGCCGGCGGAGCAGGTGATGCAATGCCGACTGCGATGCCGCATCGCTCCAATGCCAATCCTCGATCAGGAGCACCATCGGCTGCACTTTGGTCGTGAGCGTGATGATGCCCACCAACGCCTCTTCCAGCGCATGCCGCAGGGCTTCTCCTGTCAGTTGCGTCGGCAGCGCGTAGTCGCTCGGGATCGACAGCAGGTGCAGAAGCAGCGGCAAAGAGCTCTCGAGCGACGGGTCGATCCACTTGATGTTGGCGACCGCCCGGCGCAGCGTGTCCGCTTGGTTGTCATGCTCGCTCAGCTGCAGGCCGCGGCGCATGCTGTCGAGAAACGGGAAGTAGGGCGTCTCGCTGCCATGCGACTGACATGCGGCGCGCGAGACGATGATCTGTTCCAGATCCACGCCGTGCAAGAACTCGTACAGCAGCCGGCTCTTCCCGATGCCGGGCTCGCCCTCGACCGTGACGAGCTGGCCCTCGCCCGCGAGCGCGCGACCGAGGCAGGAGCGCAGCATATCCAGCTCCCGCACCCGGCCCACATAGCTCTTGAAGCCGCGCTCGCGTGCCGCCTCGAAGCGCGAGCTGATCCGGGATTCCGCCACCACACGATACGGGACGAGCGGCAAGGCTTTACCCTTGACCGAGACCGGGGGGCGCGGCTCCAGCGCGAAGTAGGGCCGAGCCAGGCGCTGCGTCGAAGGACCGATCAAGATTTCGTCCGTGCCCGCGAGCGAGCGCAGCCTGGCCGCGGAGGTGACCGTGTCGCCGGTCAGTTGGTAGAGACCCTCGCGATCGTTCCGGTAATGGGCCACGACCAGCCCGGAGCTGATCCCGGTGTGGACCGCGAGGTGCTCGCCGATGCGGGCCCGCAGATCGCCCATCTTGTCTCGGATTTCCGCATGCAGTGCCAGCGCGGCTTTGATGGCACGCACCGGATCGTCGTCTTCCCCATGGGGGATGCCGAACAGGGCCATCACCTCGTCGCCGATGAACTGGTTGATGGTGCCGCCATGCCTCTCGATGACTCGCGCCGCAGCGCGCTTGATTCGGCTCAACACGTCATCGACCTCTTCGGGATCCAGCCGCTCGGTCATCGAGGTGTAGCCGGAGAGATCGCAGAACATCACGGTGACTTGGCGGCGCTCGCCCATGAGCGCGGTCGCAGGCGGCGGATCGGGGGAGGCAGGCCGGTCGGTCGCGGGTGCATCCGCCAGGAAGTGCCCGCACATGCTGCAATACCTACTGCCGGGGCTGTTGGCGTGATTGCACTTTCGACACAGCAGGGCAAGCGGCATGCCGCACACCGAGCAGAGCTTGTTGCCAGCGGGATTCTCGCTCTGGCAGTTGTCGCACTTCATGGTGTCGGGGCTCCGCTGTCTACTCCATGTCCCCCGATGGACAGGGTTACCGCCGTGCATCCTTGGGCGGCACCTTGAGATCCCAGACGATCCCGACGCACGCGAGCAGCCTCAGGATAGCGTAATTGAGATCGAGTTCCCACCAGCGCAGCCCGTGTCGCGCGGAATAGGGATAGTAGTGATGATTGTGATGCCAACCGTCCCCCAGCGTCAGCAGGGAGACGACGAGGTTATTTCGGCT
>Ga0335083_10005099_pt1 | contig 16615 bp, 14 predicted proteins | sample Lox_Sample_42_FD_206716 | JGI IMG/M metagenome (GOLD analysis project Ga0335083, IMG submission 206716) | Soil microbial communities from Loxahatchee National Wildlife Refuge, Florida, United States - Lox_Sample_4.2 | ecosystem: Environmental > Terrestrial > Soil > Wetlands | place: USA... | reverse complement strand
TCGGGGACGACGGGGATTACTGGACCTGGACCGCGGGAGAGGCGCGGGCGGAGCTCACGGGCCCCGAGTTCGACGTCGCGGCCCGCGTCTTCGACATCGGGGAGCGCGGGGAGATGCACCACAATCCCGCCAAGAACGTGCTCTGGCGCCGGCACGCCCCCGCGGAGGGCGAGGCGGGGCTGCTCGCATCGGCGATGTCGAAGCTGGCCCTGGCCCGCTCCCGGCGGCCGACGCCCGTGGTGGACCGCACGCCGTACGTCTCGTGGAACGCAATGCTCGCGGGCGCGCTGCTCCAGGCCGGCGCCGTGCTGGACCGGCCCGAGTGCAACGAGCTGGCCCTCCGGGTCCTCGAGCGCCTCTGGAGCGAAGCGTGGCGTGCCGGCGTGGGGATGTCCCACGTCGTCGGGCGCGCGGCGCCCGGCGGGATGCTCGAGGACCAGGTCCACGCCGCGGCCGCGTTCCTGGACGGATTCGAGGCCACCGGGAACCGGACCTGGGTCGAGCGGGCGGCTCAGGTGATGGACCACGTCGAAAGCGCTCACGGCGACCCCGCCGGCGGCTACTGGGATGTTGCCGGCGGCGGGGCCGGATACCTCTCGGTGCGGGGCAAGCCCGCGCAGGATGCTCCGTCTCCCTCGGGGAACGGGGTCGCCGCGCTGGCGCTGGCCCGGCTGGCGGCGCTGACCGATGACACCCGCTGGCGCCGCCGCCTCGACCGCCAGGTCGAGACCTTCGCGGGTGTCGCCGGCTCGCTCGGGTTGCACGGCGCCACCCTCCTCCGCGCCATCGACTGGGCCCTGCATCCCGTGACCCGGATCGAGGTGGACGGGCCGGGAGGCCCGGGTGAGGCCTGCGCGATGCACCTGCTCGCGCTCCAGACCTGGCGCCCCCGCCGGGTGGTGATCCGCACGACCGGCGGGCGGCCCCGCGCCACCGTCTGCGTGGGGACCACCTGCTCTCTCCCGGTGGAGACCCGAGGCGCCCTGGCGGAGCTCCTGCGATGAACCGGCGCATCCTGGGGCGGACCGGCCTGGCGGTGAGTGAGATCGGCTTCGGCGGCTGGGGCATCGGCGGGAACCGGTTCGGCAACTCCTACGGCCCCACCGACGACGCGGAGTCCCGCCGCGCGGTGCGCCGGGCCTTCGAGCTGGGGTGCACGTTCTTCGACACGGCGGACGTGTACGGCCACGGGCACAGCGAGGAGATCCTCGGCGAGACGCTCGCCGACGTCCGCTCCCAGGTGGTGCTCGCCACCAAGGTCGGCGGCAATTTCTACAATCGCGCCGTGCATCCGCTCCTGTGGGACCGGATCGCCGAGCTGGCCGGGGCGCCCTTCGATGAGCTCCCCGTCGACGCGCCGCTGCCGGTGACCCACGACTCGAACTTCGCGCCGGACTACGTGCGCTTCGCGTTGGAGCAGAGCCTGCGGCGGCTCCGGAGCGACTACGTCGACCTCCTCCAGCTCCACAATCCGCCGCTCCCGCTCATCGCGGCGATGGACACCTACGGCGTGCTCGAGGATCTGAAGCAGGAAGGGAAGATCCGCGCCTACGGTGTGTCCATCCACCCGCCCGAGGAGGGCCTCGCGGCCATCCAGGCGACGATGCCCGACACGGTGCAGGTCGTCTACAACATCGCGCGGCGGGAGCCCGAGGACGCGCTGCTCGCGGCGGCGCGGACCGCCAACGTCGGCATCCTGGCGCGCGAGCCGCTGGCGAACGGGTTCCTGGCGGGCGGCTACGGGGCGGACGCCACGTGGGAGACCGGGGACATCCGGGCCCGGATGCCGCGCCCCTATGTCGCCAAGATGGCGGCCCTGGGCGCGAGAGTACGCGACCTCGCCCGCCAGTCCGGGATCTCGCCGGCGCAGCTGGCGCTCCGTTTCGTCCTGGACAACCCGGGCGTGTCCGTCGTGATTGTAGGGATGAAAACCGTTCAGCAGGTCGACGACAACCTCGCACTGGAGCAGTGATGCCCGCGACCAAGGCCGTGATCGACACCGTGCAGGGGACCATCGAGCTCGAACTGTTCGGCGCCGAGGTCCCCGGCACCGTCGCCAACTTCGAGAAGCTCGCGAAGGAGGGCTTCTACGACGGGACCACGTTCCATCGCGTGATCCCGAACTTCATGATTCAGGGCGGCGACCCCTACTCGAAGTCGGGCAAAGGCCGGGTGGGAACGGGCGGGCCGGGCTACACCATCAAGTGCGAAACCCATCTGAACACGCACAAGCACGTCGCCGGTACGCTGTCGATGGCGCACGCGGGAAAGGACACCGGCGGCTCGCAGTTCTTCATCTGTCACGCCCCGCAGCGCCACCTGGACGGGGTGCACACCGTGTTCGGCCAGGTGACCAAGGGCATGGACGTCGTGAACAAGATCAAGCAGAACGACAAGATCAACTCGATCACGGTATCCTGACCGCGCCGTGCACGTCGACTTCGCGGTGGTGGCGGACTACGCCCTGGTGGACCAGGCCGGAAAGATCTCGGTCCTCGGCATTTTCCAGCATATCTGGGTGCAGCAGTTCCCCGCCATGCACCCCCGTCTGCATCTCGTCATCCGGCTGAAGGGCCGGCGGACCGAGATCGGCGAGCATCCGGTCCAGATCCGGCTGGTGGACGAGCGGGACACCGAGATCCTCGGCGGGTCCGGAACCGTGAACTTCGCCGAGCCCCCGGCCGGCGTCACCGACATCGAAGCCGCGGCCATCCTGGTGTTCGACGTCCCCTTCCCGCATCCCGGGACCTATCGCTTCGCGATCGCGGTGGACGGAACCCCGTCCGCCGCCGTCCCGATCACCGTCAGCCAGATGCCGGCGTCGCCCGGCGGGACCCATCCCCTGCATTAGATTCACGCCGTGGCACGTTCCCCCGTTCCCGCCCGGCTCCCCTGGTTGCTCGTCGTCGCTGCGGTCGCCCTCGCCTGGTCGCTGGGCGGCCACCGGCTCCTCGACCCCGACGAGGGACGGAACGCGGAGGTCGCGCGCGAGATGGTCCAGTCGGGGGACTTCCTGGTGCCCCACCTCGACGGCCTGCCGTACCTCGACAAGCCCGTCGTCTACTTCGCGGCCGCGGCGCTTTCGATGGAGGTCCTGGGCCCCACCGAGACCGCCGCCCGGCTCCCCGCCCTGCTCTTCACGTTCGGGTCCATCGCCCTCGTGGTCTGGTGGGCGCGGAAACGGTGGGGCGCGGACGCCGGATGGATCGCGGGGCTGGCGCTGGCCACGATGCCGCTGGTGCTGGCCTTCGCCCGCGAAACCATCTTCGACAGCACCCTGGCGTTCTTCCTGACGCTCGCGATTCTCGCCTTCGCCGACGACCGCCCGGTGCTCGCCTGGGCCGCCATCGGCCTGGGCGGCCTCACCAAAGGCCCCGTCGCGATCGCCGTGCCCCTGCTCGCCGTCCTCCCGTTCGCCCTCCTCACGGGGCGCTCCGTGCGCCGGATCTTCGCCTGGCGCGGGCTTCTGGTCTTCGCCCTGGTCGCCCTGCCCTGGTTCTTCGCGGTCACCGCCCGCCATCCGGAGTTCCCGGACTACGCCTTCGTTCGCGAGACCTTCCAGCGGGTGACGACGCGGGGCTTCCACCGGACCGCGCCGTTCTGGTACTACGTGCCGATCGTCCTGGTCGGCGCCTTCCCGTGGATCGTGCCGGCCCTCTCCGGTCTCAGGCGCTGGAAGTGGGTCTGGGAAGCCCGGACCGTGAACCCGGCCGCGCAGGACGCCATCCTCCTGCTGTCCTGGATGGCCGGACCCCTGTTCTTCTTCTCGCTCAACCAGTCCAAACTCCCGCACTACGTGCTGCCCCTGCTTCCCGCCATCGCGCTCGCGGCGGGGCGCGGCATGAGCCGGTGGGGCACGCGCCTGGGGGCGAAGGCCTACGTGCCGGTGGCGCTCCTGGCAGGGGCCGGACTGATCACGCTCACCGTGTGGTTCCCGGCGCCCATCTCGCTCACTCCCGCCGAGAAGGCCGCGATGCCGGGAGCGGCGCTCGTGCTGGGGCTGGTGCTCGTGGCGTCCGGGCTCGTGGTGGCTCTGGCGACCCGCCGCGACGCGCCCACCCTCGCCGTCGCGGCGTACGCCGCGGTGGTCGTCGCCATCCCTCCGGCGGGCGGGACGCTGCTCAAAGCCGTCGGTGACGACCGCTCCTCCGCCGCCATCACGGACGCCGTCGCGGCCACGCTCGCCCGCTCGGCCGCCGCGGGCGCGCCGGCGCAGGTGGTCGGCGTCGCCGCGTTCATTCCTTCTTTGCCCTTCTACCTGCACCGGACCATCCCGGTGGCGACCCCCGCCGGGCGGGAGCTCACCAGCACCTACATCGCGGACTACGCCGACCGGCTGCGCACGGTGCCCGGAACGCCGCTGCTCGCGGCCGACGCCTGGCGGGATCTGCTGGCGCGCTGTCCCCTGCCCACGGTATTCATCGCCCGCGCGGGGGACCGCGACATCCGCCAGACACTGCACCAGCGCCTTCCGCTCCTGGCCGAAGACGCCCGCTTCGCCGCCTACGGACCCTGCCGCACCGGCGCCCCGTAGATGTGCGGGATCTTCGGCGCCGTCTCTCTCGCCGGACGTCCGCTGCGTCATCCCGGATGCCTCCCCGAGATGGCGGCGGCGCTCGCGCACCGCGGGCCCGACGGCGAGCGGATCGTCGGGCACGACCGGGCCCGCCTCGGCGCCCGGCGCCTCGCCATCATGGACCTCACCACCGGGGACCAGCCCTTTCAGAGCCCCGACGGTGCGGTCTGGATGGTCTGCAACGGCGAGATCTACAACGCGCCCGACCTGCGCCGTGAGGCGGCGGCGTGGGGCTACCCGTTCCGGTCCACCGGCGACATCGAGACCATCGTGCCGCACTACGGCCGGGCCGGAGCGGGAGCGGTCGGCCGGCTGGACGGGATGTTCGGCCTGGCCATCTGGGACGACGACCGCGCCCGCCTGATCCTCGCCCGCGACCGGGCCGGCGAAAAGCCGCTGTTCTGGACCGTGGTGGACGGGGAGCTGCGCTTCGCGTCCGAGGTCCAGGCGCTCCTGGTGTTCCCCGATCAGCCCCGCCGCCTGGACCGTCACGCCGCCGGGCTCTACGCGGCGTTCGGGTACGTGCCGTCGCCCCGCACGATGATCGCCGGCATCAACAAGCTCCCCCCGGGCACTCTGCTCGAGGCATCGGCGTCGGGGGTCACCACGAGCCGGTACTGGAGCGCCGCCGAGGCGGCCCGCGCCGAAGACCGCCTGACCTCAGCGGCCGACCTCCGCGAGACGCTGATCGGAGCCGTGCGGCGGGAGCTGATGTCGGACGTTCCGGTCGGCGTCTTCACCAGCGGCGGGCTCGACTCGTCGTTCCTGGCCGCGGCGGCCGCCCGGGCGATGCCCGGACAGCGGATCCACACCTACGCGGCCCGTTTCGCCGCGTCCGGGTACGACGAGAGCGACTTCGCCGCCGCGGTGACGCGGGACATCCGGTCCGTCCATCACGCCGTGGCCGCCGACGAGGCGTCGCTGACCCGCGCGTTCGAGGTCGTCACGGCGCGCCTGGCCGAGCCCATCGGCGATCCCGCCATTCTCCCCACCTACCTCCTGGCCGAGGCGGCGCGGCAGGACGTCAAGGTGGTCTTGTCGGGCGAAGGCGCCGACGAGCTCTTCGGTGGCTACCCCACGTATCTGGGGCACCGGGCCGCCGGGATTTTTCAGGGACTCCCGGGTCCGGTGCGAGGGGCCGTCGCCGGTCTGATCCGGCGCTGGCCCGCATCTTCCGGCAAGGTCACGGTGGAATTCCTGCTCAAGCAGTTCGTGGTCGCGGCCCTGCGCCCCCCCCTGGAGCGGCATCTCGCCTGGTTCGGGGCCCTGGGGCCCACGCCGGAGGCGGTGGCGCTCTGCGAGGAGCTCCTCGCCGGATTCCCGGAGCGTCCCGATCTCGACCGGATGCTCTGGCTGGACTTTCTCACCTACCTGCCCGACAACCTGCTCGTGAAAGTCGACCGCGGCACCATGCTCGCGTCCATCGAGGCGCGCGCGCCCTTCCTCGATCGCCAGGTGCTCGAGCTGGCGCTCCCGATGCGCTCGAGCCGCAAGGTGCGGGGGTGGCGGACCAAGGCGATATTGAAGGAAGCGGCGGCCGGACTCGTGCCGGCGTACGTCATCGGCCGGCGGAAGCGGGGCCTCTCCGTGCCGGTCGCGGCCTGGCTCACCGGTGCGCTGGCCGAACGGGCCGACCGTTACTTCACGGCGCCGCGTCTCGGGGGTGAACGGGTCCCGGCGCTCTGGGCCGAGCACCGGTCCGGCCGTGCCAACCACGCCCGCAAGCTCTGGCCCATCCTCATGGCCGAGATCTGGGCCGACCGCTGGAAAGTGGATCTATGAACCGCGACCAGGCGCTTTCCCTGATGCAGGAATACACCGCGTCCCCGTCGCTCCGGCAGCATATGCTGGCCGTGGAGGGGGCGATGCGGGCCTACGCCCGGCAGCGCGGAGAAGATGAGGAGACGTGGGGGCTCGCGGGCCTGCTCCACGACTTCGACTATGAGCGGTATCCCAACGAGGCCCACACGGCCACCGAGGAGCACCCCAGCTGGGGGGTCCGGCTCCTGCGTGAGCGGGGGGTGTCGGAGCCGGTGTGCCAGGCGATCCTGGGACACGCGGATTACACGGGGGTCGCGCGGGAGACGCCGCTCGCCCGGACTCTGTTCGCGGTGGACGAGCTGTGCGGATTCCTCGTCGCGTGCGCGCTGGTCCGGCCGTCCCGGAGTTTCGGCGACCTCGAGGTGTCTTCGGTCAAGAAGAAGTTGAAGGACAAGGCGTTCGCGCGGGGCGTGAACCGTGACGACGTGCGGCGGGGGGCCGAGGAGCTCGGCGCTCCGCTGGACGACCACATCGCGTTCGTGATCGCCGCCCTCCGCCCTCTGGAGCGCACGCTGGGGCTGGGCTCCCCGTAGCCGGTGACCACCGGCGTCGGAAGCCTCGACCGCGGTCTCGACCGTGCCTCGGGCACGCGGCCGATTCCGGGGAACGCGCTCACCCATCACGCCGACAGCGCCCGCGCCCTGTCGGCGATGGTCGCCATGATCGCCGAGGCCCGGTCGTGGGTCCATCTCGAGAACTACATCATCCGCGACGACGCCACCGGGCGCCGCTTCGGCGACGCGCTGGCCGAGCGGGCGCGCGAGGGCGTGCGGGTGCGGGTGCTCTACGACTGGTTCGGCAGCCGCGCCACGTCGATCGGGTACTGGCACCGTCTTCGTCGGACCGGCGTCGAGGCGCGCCCGTTCAACCCTCCGTTCCGGGGCCGGCCGTTCCAGATCCTGCGGCGGGACCACCGGAAGCTCCTGGTGGTGGACGGGAACCGGGCGGTGGTGGGCGGACTGTGTCTCGGCGACGAGTGGGCCGGCGACCCGGCGCAGGGGCGCCAACCCTGGCGCGATACGGCGCTGGCGCTGCGGGGGCCGGCGGCGGCGGCGCTGGACGCGACGTTCGCGCGCGTCTGGCAGCGCGCCGGCGAGCCGCTTCCGCTCGAGGAGCTGGCCGCGGATCCCCCCGAGTGCGGGCCGACGGCGGTCCGGATCGTGGAAGGGGTACCCGACGAAGCGCGCATCTGGCGCGTGGTGGGGCTCCTGGCGACGACCGCGGTGGAGCGTTTCTGGATCACGGACGCCTACCTCGCCGCTCCGGCCGCGATCGTGGCCGGGTTGATCGACGCGGCGCGCGCCGGTGTGGACGTCCGGGTGCTGGTCCCGGGCGCGACGGACATCCCGGTGGTGCGCGCGCTCACCCGCATCGGCTACCGCGATCTCCTCCACGCGGGGATCCGCCTCTTCGAATGGCGTGGCCCGATGCTTCACGCCAAGACCCTGGTGGCGGACCGCCGCTGGGTCCGCGTCGGATCGAGCAACCTCAACGTGTCGAGCCTCCTGGCGAACTACGAGCTCGACGTGCTGGTGGACGACGAGCCGCTGGCGGTGGAGCTGGCCGAGCAGTATCGCCGGGACACGGCCGCCAGCCGTGAGGTGGTGCTGGTGGCGCGGCGCCGGCTGCCGCCGCGCCTCACCGACGCGGTGGTCGCGTCCGGCGTGCCCGCGCCGTCGCATCAGCCCTCGGCGCACGAGCGGGCCCGGTCCGCGGTGGTGGCGTTGCGTCAGGTGGCGGGAGGGCTCCGGCGGCGGCTGGCCGTTCTCGCCACGGCGGCGGCGGCGCTGCTGGGCGCGCTGCTGCTCCTGTTTCCGCACGTGATGAGCGTCACGCTGGCGGCGGGGGCGTTCTGGACCGCTTTTCTCTTCGGCTGGTACGCGGTGTTCCGGCGGGCGCGGGCCCGGGGTGATGATGTCCCGTGACTTCCAACCCCGCCCGGGGGGTGCGCGTATAGAACAGCGGGACGAAGCCGAGCTGGTCGCCCGTTCACTGTCCGGGGACCGGAGTGCATTCGGGACTCTGGTGGATCGGTACGCGGAACAGGCCCGGCGGGTCGCGCGGGCGGTCCTCCGGGACCCCGACGACGCCGACGACGCTGCGCAGGACGCCTTCCTTTCGGCGCTGGTCAAGCTGGAGCAGTACGATCCGCGCCGACCGTTCGGTCCCTGGCTGATGCGGATCGTGGCCAACGCCGCCACGGACCGGCGCCGCCGGCGCTCGGTCCGGAGCGCCGAGCCGCTGGACCCTGGCGTCGTGGGCGGCGGTCCCCGGCCCGACGTCGTCGCCGAGCGCAGCGCCCTCTCGGAGCGGCTGCGGCAGGCGCTGGCGGAGCTGCCGGAACGGCGCCGGCTCGCGGTGGTGCTGTTCGACGTGGAGGGATACTCCCACGCCGAGATCGCGGGGATGCTGAAGGTCCCCGAAGGCACGGTCCGATCCGAAGTGTTTCACGCGCGGCGGAAGCTGCGCACGTTGCTCGAAGACTGGAGGGAGCCGTCATGACGGAACATCAGATGCCGTTCGATCACCAGCCGGACACCGAGCTCGGCGACGCGCTGCGGCGCGCGCTCGCGCCGGCGGCGCACGACGCGTTCGTCGCCCGCGTCATGTCGCGCGTGGGCACGACCCGCGCGGGGTCGTGGGACGTCCTGGCGAGCTGGGCCGGTCGCGGAATCGCCGCCGCCCTGCTGGTCCTCGGCGCGGGATTCGCGGCCGGCCGGCTGATGCAGCCGGCCGTCGGCACCGCGTCCCTCGAGGAGGCGCTCGTGATGGGGCCCGCGGATTCGGGCGGCGCCGCCACGGCCGTCGTCCGGGGTTCGCGTCCGCCGGACGCGAGCGTCGTCTTTTCGTCCCTGCGCCCCTGAGAGGATCGCCGTCACGATGTTCAACCGATCGAAGGCACAGGCCATCGCGCTGCTCGCCGCCGTGTTCGTGCTCGGCGGAGCGGCCGGGTGGGGCGTCGACACCTGGCTCCGGCACGACTCCCGGCCCCACGGCCCGGATGCGTTCGTGAGCTACCTGACCAAGGAGCTCGGGCTCGATTCGGCGCAGCGCGACTCGGTGCGCGCGGTGCTGGAGCGCCATCACCCGCAGATGGACACGATCTGGCGGGACGTGCACGCGCGGGTGGATTCGCTGCGCCATGTGATGCGGGCCGAGATCTTCACGCACCTGACCGAGCCCCAGCGGAAGAAGTACCTGCAACTCGTCGCGGAGCAGGCGCATCAAAGAGGTGACTCCGCGGCCGACACGACTCATGGAGGCAGACACTAGCATGCGGTTGCACATCGGCATCATCGCCCTGGTGATCGCGGCGCCGGCGGCGGCCCAGAATCCGGCCGCCCGGTCCGACAGCGCCCCCACGGTGACCATGGACGAGGCCATCGCCCGGGCCCTCGCCATCCAGCCCACGATGGTGCAGGCGCTGGGCACCGAGCGGAACGCGGCGGCCGCCTCGCGGGCGGCCTGGGGAGGCTTTCTGCCTTCCCTCTCCCTCGGCGGCTCGTCGAACACCAATTCCTCCAACCGGTTCAACAGCCAGACCGGGCAGATCGTCAACCTCTCGTCGAGCACGTCGTACTCGACGTCCCTGTCGGCCAACTTCAACATCTTCGAAGGCTTCGCGCGCACCGCGACGCTGAACGCGGCACGCGCCACCGCCGACGCCGCGGCCGCGGGATACACCAGCGCGAAGTACGGGACCATCCTGTCGGTCAAGGAGGCGTATTTCGCCGTCCTCGCCGACGAGGAGCTGGTCCGCGTCGCAGAGGCCCAGGTGACCGTGAGCCAGACCCAGCTCCAGATCGCCTCGCAGAAGCTGCGCGCCGGCGCCGGGACCCTGTCGGATTCACTGTCCGCCGCCGTCACCTACGGCAACAACCAGGTGGCGCTGCTGACGGCGCAGGCTAACCTGGCCGGCGCCGAGGTGTCGCTGGGCCGGCAGGTCGGGCTCACCGGCCCGGTCCGCGCGGTGACCGACTCCACCCTGCCTGCGTTCCCCGATACCGGGGTCATTCGCGCCACGACGCTCGGCTCGACGCCGCTCGTGGCCGCCGCGGAGGCGCAAGCCCACGCCGCGGGCTCGCTCGTCACGGTGAACCGGTCCCAGTACTGGCCTACGTTCAGCGTGTCCTACGCGAACGGCTACACCGGTCTCGAGGCGCCCTGGAACAGCACCAGCACCTACGTCAACAACTGGTCGTACCGGTTCGCACTGAACTGGACCCTGTTCAACGGGTTCGCGCGGGAACAGTCGATCACGTCGGCCTCGGTAAGCCGCGACGTCGCCGAGTCCCAGGCGGCCGACACCCGGCGCTCGGTGAACGCGTCGATCGCGCAGCAGGTCATTTCACTGGGAGCCGCGCACACCCAGGTCGCGATCTCGCAGGCAAACGTCGCGTCGGGCGAGGAAGCGCTCCGCGTCGCCCAGGAGAAGTTCCGGGTCGGCGCGGGTCTCCTGCTGGACGTGCAGACCGCCGAGGCCAACCTGGCGCAGGCGGAGGTGAACCTGATTCAGGCGCGGTTCTCGTACCGGACGGCCCTGGCGACGCTCGCCGCCCTCCTGGGGAGGGATCTGTGATCGCCGGGCCCGCGCAGGAATTCCGGACCGGCGACACGCCGCTCCCGGACATCGTCATCCTGACGCACAAGCTCGCGCGCGAGTACACCATGGGCACGGAAACCATCCGCGCCCTGCGGGGCGTGGACCTGCAGATCCGCAAGAATGAGTTCGTGGCCATCATGGGCCCGTCCGGTTCCGGCAAGTCGACGTTCATGAACATGATCGGCTGCCTCGACACCCCGACCGCCGGCGAGTACTGGCTCAACGGCCAGAAGGTGAGTGAGCTCCAGGACGACTCCCTGGCCCGGATCCGCAACAAGGAGATCGGGTTCGTCTTTCAGACCTTCAACCTCCTGCCCCGGGCCGACGCGCTGCACAACGTGGAGCTGCCGCTGATCTACGCCGGGGAGAAGTCCAAGGTCCGGCGGGAGCGCGCCGCGTCGGCGCTCGCCAAGGTGGGTCTGGGCGACCGCATGGAGCACCGGCCCAACGAGCTGTCGGGCGGCCAGCGCCAGCGCGTCGCCATCGCCCGGGCGCTGGTCAACGATCCGAGCATCCTCCTGGCCGACGAGCCCACGGGCAACCTGGACTCGGCGACCGGGAACGAAATCATGAGACTGTTCGAAGAGCTGTGGCAGTCAGGACAGACCATCGTGCTGGTGACCCACGAGCCGGATATCGCGGCGCGGGCGCACCGGCAGATCCACCTGCTCGACGGAAAAATCGAGCGCGACGAGAGGACGGAACCGAAGTGAGGCGCAATCTGAAGATCGCGGGCCTGGCGGCCCTGACCCTGGCCGGCTGTTCGAAGCCCGCCCCGGCCCCGGTGTACATCGCGGTGCCGGTCGAGCGGCGCGATATCGTCGTCGCGGCGGCGGCCGCCGGCCCGGTTCAGCCGATCCTGACCGTCGCGGTCAAGTCGCAGGCCTCGGGCGCCGTGATGGAGATGCACGTCCAGACCGGCGACGACGTCCGGCCCAACCAGCTCCTGGCGCTGATCGACCCGCGGTTGCCCAAGAGCGCCCTCGATCAATCCCAGGCCGCCGTCGACCAGGCCCAGGCGCAGCTGGACTACGCCACGGCGAACCTGGCCCGGGAGGACACCCTCTATCAGGCCAAGGCCGAGACCCAGCAGAACTACCAGAGCGCCAAGGTCTCCTACGAGCAGGCTCGCGCCGCCCTGATCACGGCACAGGCCAACCTGGACGACGCGAAGATCCGGTTCGACCAGACCCGGGTGACCGCCGCCATGTCGGGGACCATCATCGAAAAGGATGTCGACGTCGGCACCATCATCTCGAGCCCCACCAACGACGTCACCGGCGGCACGCAGATGTTCAAGATGGCGAACCTGGACACGGTGCAGGTGCAGGCGATGGTGGACGAAACCGACGTCGGCAAGGTGCAGGCCGGCCAGCCGGTGACGATCACCGTGGACGCGTATCCCAGCCGTCCCTTCCAGGGCAACGTGCTCAAGGTGGAGCCGCAGGCGACCGTGAACCAGAACGTGACACAGTTCCCCGTGGACATCAACATCCTGAACCCCGGGCATCTGCTCAAGCCGGGCATGAACACCGAAGTCCTGATCCACGTCGGCACGCGCGACTCCGTGCTGGCGATCCCGACGTCGGCGCTCCGGACCCAGAAGGACGTCGCGTCGGCCGCCCAGGTGCTGGGACTCGATCCCGCTCAGGTGATGCAGACCCTCGCCGCGCAGGCGCCGAAGCCGGCTCCGAACACCAAGGGTGACACCGCCGCGTCGATGGGGAACTCCGCGGGCGGGACGGGCACGATGACGCTGCCCGACGGCCGCGTCGTGAAGCTGCCCGCGGGCGTCACCGCGGCGCAGATGCAGAAGGTCTTCGCCAAGATGGCGGGCGGAAACTTCGCGTCGCTCACCGCGCAGGACCGGGACCTGCTCCAGAAGATGCGGCAGGCGAACGGCGGCGGGATGGGCGGCGGCCGGGGCGGCCGTAACGGCGGCGGCGTGGGCGGCCCGGCCCAGTCGCTCCAGTCGAACAGCTACATCGTGTTCACCCTGCGCGGCGGCAAGCCGACGCCGGTGAGCATCACGACCGGGCTGTCCGACCTCGACTACGTCGAAGTCGCCGCGGGCCTGACGGAGCGGGACACGGTGCTGCTCCTGCCCAGCGCGTCCCTCGTGCAGTCCCAACAGCAGTTCAAGCAGCGTATGCAGGGCATCACCGGCGGCGGACTGCCGGGGGTCCGGCAACAGACCAGCGGCGCGGCCGCGAGGTAGTCATGCTGCTCGGCGAAATCATCATGGTCGCGCTGCAGGCCATCCGGGCGAACAAGCTCCGGGCTCTGTTGACGATGCTGGGCATCATCATCGGCGTCGGCGCCGTGATCACCATGGTGGCCCTCGGCACCGGCGCGCAGAAGTCGGTGCAGGAGCGGATTCAGGCCCTGGGTCCGACGCTCCTGACCATCTTCCCGGGACAGAGCTTCCGCGGCGGCGTCGCCTTCAGCACCCGGGTCAGTCTCACGATGGACGACGACACCGCGATGCTGAACAACCGCCACTACATCAGCGAGGTGGTGCCGGAGCTCTCGGGCAACCTGCAGATCCAGTATGCCAATCAGAACATCAACACCACGGTGCTGGGCAGCACGGCGAACTACTATTCGGTCCACAACTACACCATGGTCGCCGGCCGGATGTTCACGAACGGGGAGGACGACGCCCGGCAACGCTATGCCGTGCTGGGAGGGCAGGTCCCGGAGGAGATGGGCGCCAATCCCCAGGCGATGATCGGACAGCAGCTCCTGATCCGGGGCATCCCCTTCGAAATCATCGGGGTCCTGTCCAACAAGGGCTCGCAGGGGTTTTCGAACCCCGACGAGCAGATCCTCATCCCCCTGCAGACGGCCCGCTACCGGATCTACGGCTCGAACCGCCTCCGCGACCTCACGGTCGAAGTGGGCGACCTGGCCAACATGAACCTCGGGATGATCGAGATCGAGAGCATCCTGCGGCGTCAGCACAAGATCCGGCCCGGCCTGGACGACGATTTCCAGATCCGGAACCAGACCGACATTCTCCAGACCTTCCAGGATACCGCGCAGACGTTCGGCTTCCTGCTCGCCGGCATCGCGACGGTCAGTCTCATCGTGGGCGGTATCGGCATCATGAACATCATGCTGGTCTCGGTCACCGAGCGGACCCGCGAGATCGGCGTCCGCAAGGCGCTGGGCGCGACCAAGTTCAACATCCTGTTCCAGTTCCTGGTCGAGGCGCTCGTGCTCTGCATGGCCGGGGGCATCATCGGCATCGTCCTCGGCTCGGGCGGCGCCATCGCGCTGGCACAGCTCGCCCACTGGAACACGTCGATTTCCCTCTACGCCATCCTGCTGGCGTTCTTCTTCAGCGCCGTGGTCGGACTGCTGTTCGGCGTCTGGCCCGCCCGGCGCGCCGCGAGCCTCGACCCCATTGATGCGCTGAGATACGAATAGACGGAGTCGAACGAGGGCTCCGAGGCGACGAACGGGAAGCGGGAAGCGGGAAGCGGGAAGCGTCGGTGAGGATAGTGTCACTCCTCCCACTTCCCGCTTCCCTCTTCCCGTTCCCCCATTAGGTTCCGGGCGTGCTGCTCCCCCTTCTGCTCTTGCTCCAGGGCGCCCAATCGGGCCCCCGCCCTGTCTACAGCGGTCGCGCCGGCACCGTCAACGTCGCAATCCCCCGGCTCGACGCCGCCATCGTTGTGGACGGCACCCTCGACGAGCCGGCCTGGAGCCAGGCCGCGCTCCTGACGGGGTTCTCCCAGTACGCGCCGGTGGACGGCCTGCCCGCCGGCGATTCGACCGAGGTTCTGGTCTGGTACGGAGCCGACGCCATCTACTTCGGCATCCGCGCCTTCGAGCCCCACGGCAACGTGGTGCGGGCCACGATGGCCGATCGTGACGCCATCGACGCCGACGACAACGTGCAGATCCTCCTCGACACCTATCACGACCACCGCAAGGCGCTCGAGTTCGCGGTGAATCCGCTGGGCGTCCAGGAGGACGGCGTCCGCACCGAAGGACAGGCCGGCGCGGCGGGCGGCAACAACGCCACCACCGGTCGGTTCGACGGGATCATCGACCTCAACCCCGACTTCGTCTGGGAGTCGCGTGGGCACGTCACGCCTTGGGGATACGAAGTCGAAATCCGCATCCCTTTCAAGAGCATCCGCTACCAGAGCGTCGACCCGCAGGACTGGGGCTTCCAGGTCATCCGCATGGTGGCGCACTCGGGGTACGAGGACACCTGGACCCCGGTCGTGCGCGCCAACGCAAGCTTCCTGATCCAGGCCGGCACCCTCACGGGGCTCCACGACCTGCACCGGGGACTCGTGATGGACGTGACCCCCGAGTTCACCACCAAGGTCGAGGGCGACTCGAACCCGCCGGGCTACCTCTACAAGGGAACGCCGGAATTCGGCGGCACCCTGCACTGGGGCATCACCGAGAACCTGAGTCTCGCGGGTACCGCCCACCCCGACTTCTCGCAGGTCGAGGCGGACGCGGCACAGGTGACGGTGAACCAGCGGTTCGCGCTCTTTTATCCGGAAAAGCGGCCGTTCTTCCTGGACGGCCTCGAGAACTACGACACGCCGAACACGCTCATCTACACACGGCAGATCGTCCAGCCGGTGGCGGGCGCCAAGCTGACGGGCAAGGCCGGCGGGACCAACATCGCCTACCTGGGCGCCGTGGACGCCGTGGACCCCGCCACGGGCGACAACCCGGTGTTCAACGTCCTGCGGTTGAACCGCGACTTCGGCGCCAGCTCGACCGCCGGCATGCTCTATACCGACCGGGTCGAGGGCGGAGACTACAACCGGGTCTTCGGCGCCGACGCCCGGGTGCTCTGGCTCCAGCGCTGGTTTTCACAGCTGCAGATCGCGGGATCCTGGACCAAGGACGCGGCCGGGAGCCGGGCCGGCACCCTCTGGGACGCCACCCTGGGCGACTACACCGGCCGGAGCTACGGCAACCACTTCGAGTTCGTGGGACTCACGCCCGACTTCGAGGCGGCCTCGGGGTTCGTGAACCGGACCGGGATCGTTTCCGCGCGTCTCTTCAACCGCCTCACGTGGTATGGCCGGCCGGGCGGGATGATGGAGCAGTTGCAGACCTACATGATGGCCACGCCGTTGTGGCGCTACGACGATTTCTGGCACGCGCGGGGAACCATCGAGGGCGGGTACGCGGACTCCTGGGGCCTCACCCTGCGGGGCGGCTGGAACATCACCGCCTCGGTGAGCGACAACCTCCAGCGGTTCGACTCGGCGACGTACGCGAGCTACCGGGTGAACCGCGGGACCGACACCATCCCCTTCGCCATCCCGCACGGCCTCTACAACCTGCTCTCCGGCAACGCGGGTTTTACGAGCCCCACCCGGGCCCTGCAGGTCTCCGGGAGCCTTGGCTACGGGCACTCGGTGATCTTCGCGGAAGCGGCGGAGGGACTGGAGCTGACGGCGCAGGCGTCGCTCTCGTGGAAGCCCACGCCGTCCATCCGGGTGTCAGCCACCTGGCTGCACGACCGGCTGGTGCGGGAGCGGGACCACTCCGAGTTCGCCCTCGCCAACATTCCGCGGCTGGAGTTCGACTACCAGCTGAGCCGCTCCGTGTTCGTGCGCTACATCGGCCAG
>Ga0335083_10005097_pt1 | contig 16617 bp, 13 predicted proteins | sample Lox_Sample_42_FD_206716 | JGI IMG/M metagenome (GOLD analysis project Ga0335083, IMG submission 206716) | Soil microbial communities from Loxahatchee National Wildlife Refuge, Florida, United States - Lox_Sample_4.2 | ecosystem: Environmental > Terrestrial > Soil > Wetlands | place: USA... | reverse complement strand
CTCGCCCGCGGGCGACGCGCTCGTGCTGGCGGCGGGCGCGGCGCGCACCGCCGGCGAGCTCGCGAGGGCGCGCGCCGAGCTCGCGACCGCGATCGCGCGCTGGAAGTCACTGCCGAGCCGCCAGCGGGCGAGCGATCGCAGCGGCGCCGAGGCGCGCTATCTGCAAGGCGAGCTCGAGCCGGTTCCGGCCGCTGCGGTCGCGATTCTCGACGACGTCGCCGCGTTCGGTGATGCCGAGTGGACGATCGCCGCGAGCTATCGCGCAGGTGCGGTGCTCGAGGCGTCGCAGCGCGAGCGCGCGATCGCCGCGTATCGCGCCGCGTACGACCGCGGGCTCGCGACCTCGCGCTTCACGACCGAGATGCTGGCCGCGCACGCGGCGCTGGTCCGCCTCGGCGAGCTGCCAGCCGAGCACGAGGCGCGGGACGCGTCGGCGGCGAGCGCGCCCGAGCCGCGGCTCGTGGAATCCGTGCAAACGCACTAGCCGACCTGACAGCGTCGCCGCTGGCTAAACCCGACAACACCCTCCAACCGCGCGATTTTTGCGGCGCGAGCGCATCGGCACGCGCGTTGCTGAAGACGCGAACCATGATGATTCGTGTATCGCTCGCTTTCGCTGCGGTCGTCGGCTGCAGCTCGCACGCGCACGAGCCGGCCGGAGTCGTCGATGCGCCCGTCGTTGGCGACGCGCCGGCCGATGCCACGACCGCCGTCCACTGCGCGCCGCTGCCGTCGGCGCCGTCCGGCACGATCGCGGCCGCGCACCCGCGCATCGAGATCGCAGGCGCGAGCGACCTCGCCGCGCTGCGCGCGAAGGTCGCGACCGACGCCACCGCGGCGACGTGGTACGCGACGCAGATCGCGCAGGCCAAGAGCGATCTCATGACCGAGCAGCACAAGCCGCTGCTCGATCAGGCGCACTACAACGATGCCTCGGATCCGACCAGCTACTCGCGCGGCGTGATGCAGGTGATCACGAACTACGCAGGCGTGTACTTGCTGAATCCGAGCGATGCGAGTCTCGCCGGGTACGAACAGCAAGCGATCGCCGACGCGATGCTGGTGAGCTCGTACCCGGACTGGTATCACGGCCGCGCCGTGCTCGCGACCGCGGAGATGGCGTTCGGCGTCGCCATCGTCTACGACTGGCTGTACGACCAGCTCACCGACGCTCAGCGCGCGACGCTCGCCGGAGCGCTGTACGCGAACGCGATCGTCCCGATCAACGGCGACTACGACTGCGGCAATACGCCGGGGTGCAAGAGCGTGCCGTCGCAGTTCCTGCGCTTCGGCGGCAACCAGAGCGAGGTCGACAACGGCGGCGCGCTCGTCGCCGCGCTCGCGATCGGCGGGCCCGACGATCCCGACGCGGCCGATCGCGCATCGGCGATCGCGGAGACGATCGCGCAAGCGCCGAAGTGGGTGCAGGCCGGGCTCGCGCAGTACGCGAGCGACGGCGGCTGGCACGAAGGCCCGAACTACTGGGACTACGGCACGCACTACCTCGCGCACATGATCGCGTCGGGCGAAAGCGCGCTCGGCACCGACTTCGGACTGCCGGCCGCGACCGGGCTCGCGCAGACCGGCACGTATCGCATCCACGCGACCGGCGCGACCGGCGAGACGTTCAACTTCGCCGATGTCGGCTCGGTGGTCGCGATCGGCAGCCAGCCCTCGTTCTGGCTCGCCCGTCAGTTCGACGATCCGCGCGAGGAGCTCGACGGCATCGAGCGCGCGAATCATCCGGCTGGTTCGCAATACCTCGTCTCGACCGCGCCGCATGGTCCGTACGAGACCTACGAGAACCTCGACGTGTTCGACATCATCCGCTACGAGCCCGGCTGCGCGAATGCCGACGTCGATCCACTGCCGCTCGACGCGATGTTTCGCGGCGTCGAGGTCGCGACGATGCGCACGTCGTGGACGGATCCGAACGCGATCTACGTCGGCTTCAAGGCCGGCGACAACACGCAGACGCACGTGCACTACGACCCCGGCAACTTCGTGTTCGACATGGCGGGTCAGCGCTGGGCCGTCGATCTCGGCGACGATGCCTATTCGCTGCCCGGTTACTTCGAGAAGACCGGGCGGCCGCTCTACTACCGCACGCGTACGGAAGGCCACAACACGCTGTCGATCTCGACGACGTATCCGCAGCCGGTGATGTCGTTCGCGAATCAGGACATCTCGGCGACCGCGATGAAGATCATCGCGTTCCAGGGCGGCAGCGCGAACACCGACCTCGCGTACGCGGTCGCGGATCTGACCGCGGCGTACACGAAAGCGGCGACCGGCGTGCCCGGCGGTTTGACCAGTGCGCTGCGCGGCGTCGCGATCGAGGGCGGCAACCAGGTCGTGATCGACGACGAGCTCACGTCGCCGGCGGCAGCCGAGGTCGCGTGGACGCTGCACACGCGCGCCACGCCGACGGTCGGCGCCGACGGCACGACGGTATCGCTCGTGCAGAACGGCACGACGATCGAGCTCCGCTTGGTCGACGCACCCGCAGGCACGACGTTCGCGGTCGCACCGGCCGATCCGAATCCGGTGCACCATCTCGGCGAGAAGACGAACGGCTGGACCGAGAACAAGGACGGCACGCTGACCTGCCAGCCCGGCCCCTGCGTGTACGAGATCTACTTGCGCGTGATGCTGCCGCCGGCAATGTCGACCCGGATCGCGGTGCGGTTCGCCTCCGACTCGAACACGCCTCTGCCGCAGCTCGTGCCGCTCGCGCAGTGGATCGCGGCGTCGCTGGTGCAGCGCTGATCGCTCGACGCGACGAGACGAGCAGCGCGGCGATCTTCGCAGTGCGGTCGTCGATCGTCGAGCGACTGCGCCGCACCGCGATGCGCGCGCGTGACCACGCACCAGTCGTCCACGAGGCTGACCTCGGCGGTGCGTGTCGAAGTCACGGAGCTACCTGCGATCACGCCACCGAACGCTTGCGGATCGCCGCATCGAGCTCGCGGTAATGCCGGAAGATGCCCGCGTCGCTGAACGGCAACCGGCGGTCGGAGACGAGGTAGGCCGCGAGCCGCGGGCGCGCCGCGACCCGATCGTGGAGAGCGTCGAGGCGCCGGGCGCGTGCCGCGGCCATCGCGAGCGGGAACGCGTAGCGCAAGCCTTCGATCACCTGGAACGCCATCAGATCGACGTACGAGCACGCGCCCGCGACCAGCCAGTCGTGGTCGCCGAGCGCGCGTTCGAGGTAGCCGAGGAACTTCGGCAAGCGGTGCTGGCGGAACGCGCGTGCACGCGTGCGCGCGGCCACGCGCTGGCGCTCGTAGCGCAGCTCGACCGAGAGCGGATGGTGGGTGTCATGCACCTCGGTGACGAGATCGGCGAGCGTGAGCGCCACCGTCGCGCACGCGAGCCGGCCGCGCTCGTCGCGCGGCGCGAGGCCGTGATGCTCGCCGACGTATCGCGCGATCAGCGCGCTCTGCGCGACGACGATGTCACCCGCGCGCAGTGCGGGCAAGGCGAACGCGTAGGGTGCGAGCACGCCGTCGAGCGCGCCGGCGACACCGTCGGGATCGCGCCGACCGACATCGTCGTACGCGACGCCGGCATCTTCGAGCACGACGCGCACGAGCTCGCCGCGCCCTTGAATTTCCGGCCAGTAATAGAGCTCGTACATGCCGGCAGCTGCTGCAAGGCGCGAACCGTGCGCGGTGGGGCAGGTCACGCGCGCGGGCGGCGCCGCTCGAGACGCTCGACGCCGGCGGCGCCGGCGATCAGCACGAGATCGGCGCGGTCGATGAACAGGCCGGTCTCGACCACACCCGGGATCGCGTGGAGCGCGAGGTCGAGCGCGGCCGGATCGGCGATCGGTCCGCACGCGAGGTCATAGATGAAGTTGCCGGCGTCGGTCGCGAACGGTGCACCGTCGGCCACGCGCAGCGCCGGCGTGCCGAGCGCGGCCAAGCGCGCGGCGGTCGCGGCGTGGCCGAAGCGCAGCACCTCGACCGGCACCGCGCGGCGCTCGCCGAGCCGTCGCGAGCGCTTCGACTCGTCGACGACGATCACGTTGCGGCGCGAGCTCGCGTTCACGATCTTCTCGCGGGCGTGCGCGCCGCCCCCGCCTTTGACGAGCTGGAGGTTGTCGTCGACCTCGTCGGCGCCGTCGACCGTGACCGCGATCGCCCACGGGCCGTCGTCGTCGAGCAGCGCGATCCCGAGCGACGCCGCGAACGCGCGCGATGCTTCGGACGTCGCGACCGCGCGATACCGCTCGCGCGCGCCGGCAAGCTCGGCCAGTGCGGCGATGAAGGCATGGGCGGTCGATCCGGTCCCGATGCCGATGATGCCGCGTTCGGGGAGCTCGGCGAGTGCCGCGCGCGCCGCCGCGCGCTTCGCGTCGTCTTGCGCGGAAGCCATGCGGCGTTATCGCACGAGCGCGCCGCGCGAGCCTCCGGAGTCGCGCGCGCTACGTGCGGTCCCGGCCGCGCCGGGTCCGAGCGTTGCAGCTCCGGGGTGGTCGTGCAGGCATCTTCGCTCCGCGAATCTCTCGGTACGTGGACGTGCGTCGCCGCCACGCTGTGTGCGAGCGCGGCGCTCGCGATCGCGGCGGTTCCGGCGAGTCGTCTGATCGTCGTGTGCGCACCGGGCTCGCCGGGCACGACCGACGACGCCAGGCCCGCGATGGCTGCGTTCGCGTCCGTGCTGTCCGCGAAAGCCGGCATGGAGCTCGCCGCGATCTACGATCCGACCGACGCCGGAGGCGTGGCGCGGCTCGAGCACGCCGGCATCGGCATCGTCTCGATGCCGTTCTTTCTCGCGCACGAGCACGCGCTCGGGCTGCGCGCGCGGCTCGACGTCGTGCGCAAGGGCCGGCCCGAGCTCGAGCGCTGGGTGCTGGTCGCGCACAAGGGACGCGTGCACGATGCGCAGGCGCTCGCCGGATTCGCGATCGTGTCGAGTGTCGCGTTTGCTCCCGCATTCGTGCGCGGCGTGATCACGGAGCTCGGGAGCACGCCGGCAAACCTCGAGCTGAAGCAATCGAGCGCCGTGTTGTCGGCGCTGCATGGCGCCGCGGCCGGCGAGCCGATCGCGGTGCTGCTCGATGGCACGGAGGCCGCCGCGCTCGACACGCTCGCGTTCGCATCCGAGCTCGAGGTCGTCGCGCGGTCACCGGCGATGCCCGCCGCGGTCGTCGTCACGACGAAGCTCGTGACTGAACGCGAGTGGAGCGCGGTCGCGAGCGCGCTGCTCGCACTCGGCGGCGACGCGGCCGCGACCGCCGCGCTCGATGGCATTCAGGTCGCGAAGTTCAGCCCGGTCGACTCGGCCGCGCTCGCCGCGGCGCGCGCCGCGTACGCGAAGGGAGCGCGATGAAGCGCGCGCTCTGGCTCGTCGCCGTCGCGGCGTGCAGCTCGGCGCTGGACGAGCCGCCGCCGTTGTCGGCGCTCGCGCCGCATCGCGACAACGGTCGCAGCGCGAGCGAGCTGATGCGCGATGCCGACGCCGCGTGGGCCAAGCGCGGTCATCCCGGCCAGGCCGCGATCGCACAGTCGCTCTATCTCGACGCCGCGGCCGCCGACGAACATCGCGTCGACGCGCTCGTCGGCGCGATGCGGGCGATCACGTTTCGCATCGAGCACGAGCCGGGCGTCGCGAAGGCCGAGCTCGCGAAGCAAGAGGTCGAGCTCGGCCAGTGGTGCCGGCGCCGCGCGCCGACCGACGCCGAGTGCGACTACCGGCTCGCGATCGCGCTCGGTCAGCAGGCGCGCGAACGGCCGTCCACCGGCATGGACGCGATCAACAGGATGGTCGAGCTCCTGCATCGCGCGATCGCGATGGCGCCGCGGCTCGATTTCGGCGGACCGCATCGCGTGCTCGCGCTGATCTTGCTACGCGCGCCGGGCTGGCCGGTCGGCCCGGGCGACAACGGCGCGGGACTCGACGAGGCGCGCGCCGCGGTCGAGCTGTTTCCGAGCGCGCCCGCAAACTTGTTGGCGCTCGCCGAAGCACTCGACTCGACGGGCGCACGCGAGCAAGCGCTGGCGACGTATCGCAAGGCGCTCGCCGAGGCGACCGCGGCGCGGGATGCCGGTGATCCGGAGGGTGCGGGCTGGGTGGCGCAAGCGCACGCAGGACTCGAGCATGCGAGCGGCGAGTGAACACGTCTGCATGCCGCGCATGCGAGTCGTCGCGTACGCCGTGCGTGAGGGCTCGCGTCGAAAAATGAAACCGATCTCATTGGTAGAGCACTCGGTGGTCGTGCCGAGTGCCGGAGCTAAGACCCAACTAGCCGGACAAGGACGAACATGGGGATCCCCATCTCGGAGATGCTCGCGGTAGCGCGTCACGTCGTGAAGCAGCGCCTCGCGCGGCGCGAGCGCTTCGCGTTCGTGCTCATGCTCGAGCCGCTGTTCCGCTGCAACCTGTCGTGCACCGGTTGCGGGAAGATCCAGTATCCGGTGTCGCTGCTCAAGAAGCAGCTGTCGGTCGCGGAGTGCCTGTCGGCCGCCGACGAGTGCGGTGCGCCGATCGTGAGCATCGCGGGTGGCGAGCCGCTGCTGCATCCCGAGATCACCGACATCGTCGACGGTCTGGTCGAGCAGCGCCGGTTCATCTACCTGTGCACGAACGCGCTGCTGCTCGAGCAGAAGCTCGACGAGTTCGAGCCCGACAAGCACCTGACGTTCAGCGTGCACATGGATGGCCCGCGCGGCGATCACGATCTGTCGGTGTGCCGCGAGGGCGTGTACGACAAGGCCGTCGCCGCGATCGGCGAGGCGCTGCGGCGCGGCTTTCGCGTCACGACAAACACGACACTGTTCGAGGGCGCGAACCCCGAGCGCATGCGGCGCTTCTTCGACGACATGATGGAGCTCGGCGTCGAGGGCATGATGATCTCGCCCGGCTACTCGTACGTGAAGGCGCCGGATCAGGAGCATTTTCTCCGGCGCGAGCGTTCGCACCGGTTGTTCTCCGCGCTGCTCGAAGGGTCGCATCGGGCGTGGCGCTTCAACCAGTCGCCGCTGTTCCTGCAGTTCTTGATGGGCAAGCGCGACTTCGAGTGCACGCCGTGGGGCAACCCCACGTACAACATCTTCGGCTGGCAACGGCCGTGCTACCTGCTGCAGGACGGCTACGCGAAGACGTTTCGCGAGCTGCTCGAGGAGACCGACTGGTCGAAGTACGGGCACGCGAGCGGCAACCCGCGCTGTCAGGATTGCATGGTGCACTGCGGGTTCGAGCCGACCGCGGTCAACGCGACGTTCGGCTCGGCACGCGCGATGTTCGCGACGATCTCGTCGCGGATCACGGGGAGACTATGAGCGACGACGACCTCGCCGATCTGGTCGAGCGCGCGCTCGACTACCGCGGGTTCGTGACCGTGCGCCGCCGCGACGGATCCGAGCTCGTCGGCTTCGTCTACGATCGCGGGCCCGACCACGTCGAGCTGTTCGATCAGACGGCGTCGCAGCGGGTGCGGCTGCCGATCACGGAGATCGACAACGTCGTGCTCACGGGCGACGATGCCGCGGCACGCGCGCAGGCGATCTGGGAGCGCCGGCGCGGCGCGCTCGAGCCGCGCGAGACGTCGGCGTGGGGAGACTGGGAGGATCGGCCGACGCTGCTCGTGGTCGCGCTGCCGCGCGAGCTGCGCGGGATCGGCCGCGTGCTCGGCGCGAAGCCGCGCGGCATGGCGGTGACCGGGCGGCTCGGCGATCACCGCGCGGTCGCGCTCGCGGTCGGCATGGGCGGCGGATCGGCGCAGGCGATCGCGGAGCACGCGCCCCGCCTCGTGATCAGCTGCGGGTTCTCGGGCGCGCTCGATCCGTGGCTGCGGCCGGGCGATGTCGTGCTCGCGTCGTCGGTGTCCGACGAGCACGGCGAATCGATCGCGGTCGCCGAGCCCGATCTGCGCATCGCGCGCCAGGCACTCGACGGCTGGCAGCGCGTGGTCGAGGGCGAGATCGTGTGCACGACGCACGTCGCCGCCACCCGCGACGAAAAGCGCGTGCTCGCGCGCCGGGGCCGGCTCGCGGTCGATCTCGAGAGCTGGGCGGCCGCGCGTGCCGCGCGCGACGCGAAGATCCCCTGGCTCGGCCTGCGCGTCGTGCTCGATCCGATCGAAGGCGACCTGCCGGAGTTCACGCGCGAACGGCACGCGGGCTACGTGATCCCGGCGCTGCGCCACGCGCTTGCCGGCTCGCGCGGTGCGCTCGACCTCGCGCGGCTCGCGTTACGCTCGCGGATCGCGCTGCGTTCGCTCGAGCGTGCGCTGTCGCGGCTCGCGCCGGTCATCGCGAGCCTTCACCCGATGGAGCGCGCGTCATGAAGGCGCTCGTCACCGGTGCGAGCGGCTTCATCGGCGGCGGCGTCGCACGCGCGCTGCTCGCGAACCACATCGAAGTGCGCGCGCTGCTGCGGCCGGGCTCGGCGCCGAACGTGCCGGAGCCGGCCGCGCTCGAGGTCGTGCACGGCGATCTGCGCGACGCCAGCTCCGTGCTCGCGGCCGCCGCCGGTTGCAACGCGATCTTCCACGTCGGCGCGCTGTACTCGTTCGCCGCCGAGCGCGGCGAGTTGCACGCGACGAACGTCGAGGGCACGCGCAACGTGCTCGATGCCGCGCGCGCGATCGACGCGCGTGTCGTCTACACGTCGAGCATCTCGACGATCGGCGGCATGCGCGGCGGCACGATCCCCGACGAGCGCCAGCACGCGGTCGGCGCGCCGCCCGGCCCGTACAAGGACAGCAAGTGGCAGGCCGAGGCGCTCGTGCACGACGCCGTGCACCGCGGGCTCGACGCCGTGATCGTCAACCCGACGTTCCCGATCGGCTGGGGCGACGTCAAGCCGACGCCGACCGGCGCGGTCATCCGCGACTTCCTCGCCGGCCGCATGCCCGCATACGTCGACACCGGGATGAACGTCGTCGATGTCGACGACGTCGCCGAAGGCCACTGGCTCGCGTTCCGGCGCGGCCGCCGCGGCGAGCGCTACATCCTCGGTCACGCGAATCTGATGATGCACGAGCTGCTCGCGCTGCTCGCGCAGATCTCGGGCCGCACCGCGCCGCGCGTGCGTCTGCCGTACGCGTTCGCGCTCGCGCTGGCGTACGGTGCGAAGCTGCTCGGCCACGCGCGCGTGCCGCTCGAAGGCGTGCGCACCGCGCGCGAGATCCGCTTCGCGAGCAGTGCCCGCGCCGTGCACGAGCTCGGACTACCGCAGACGCCGGTGCACACCGCGCTCGAGAAGGCGGTGCGCTGGTTCGAAAGGAGCCGACTCGCATGATCGAGCCTTCTGTCCCCGGAAGCGAAGAGATGACGGTCGACGTCGTGGTCGAACGCTCGCGCGACTGGTTCCGCGCGAACCAGTTCGACGACGGGTTCTGGTGGGCGGAGCTCGAGTCGAACGCGACGATGGACGCCGAGTACATCCTGATGACGCACTTTCTCGGCGAGCGCGACGATGCGATCTGGCGCGGCATCGCGCAGGACATCCGAAGCTACCAGCGCCGCGACGGCAGCTGGGCGCTGTACGCGGGCGCGCCCGGCGACCTGTCGACGACGATCGAGTGCTACTTCGCGCTGCGACTCGCCGGCGATTCCGGCGCGCACCTCGACGACGCGCGCCGCTTCATCCTCGAACGCGGCGGCGTCGCGCGCGCACGCGTGTTCACGCGCATCTGGCTCGCGCTGTGCGGCGAGTGGAGCTGGGACGATCTGCCGGCGATGCCGATCGAGCTGATGCTGCTGCCGCCGCGCGCACCGCTGTCGATCTATCGCTTCTCGTCGTGGGCGCGCGCGACGATCGTGCCGCTGCTCGTGCTGATGAACGAGCGGCCGATCCACACCGTGCCGGCCACGGCGAGCCTCGCCGACATCCGCGTCGGCGGGCCGGTGCCGCTCGAGGCCGAGACCGCGACCGATCGCGTGTTCCTCGCGCTCGACGCGGCGGCGCGGATGTATCAGCGGCTGCCGTGGCACCCGGGCCGGCGCCGCGCGCGCGATCACGCCGAGAACTGGATCGTCTCGCACCAGGAAGCCGACGGCAGCTGGGGCGGTATCCAGCCGCCGTGGGTGTACTCGCTGATGGCGCTGCACGCGCTCGGTTACGGCAGCGACGACGCGGTCATTCGCAAGGGCCTCGATGGCATGCACGACCGCTGGATGATCCGGCGCGGCGACGGCAGCATGCGCGTGCAAGCGTGTCTGTCGCCGGTCTGGGACACCGCGCTCGCGCTCGTCGCGCTGCAGGATGCGGGCACCGGGCCGCGCGATCCGGCGGTGCAGGCCGCGGCGAGCTGGCTCGTCGGCAAGGAAGTGCGTGTGCCCGGCGACTGGCGTGTGCGCGTGCCCGACGTGGAGCCGAGCGGATGGTCGTTCGAGTTCGCGAACGAGCTCTACCCCGACATCGACGACACGGCGGTCGTGCTGATCGGCCTGCATCAGGCCGGCGCGCTCGACGAGCCGGCGCGCGCGCGCGCACTCGCGTGGATCTTCGCGATGCAGAGCGCGAACGGCGGCTGGGCCGCGTTCGACAAGGACAACACGTCGCGGTTGCCCGCGCTGATCCCGTTCGCCGATTTCGGCGAGATGATCGATCCGCCGAGCGCGGACGTGACCGCGCACGTGATCGAGATGCTCGCGGTCCTCGGCGTCGAGCGCAGCCATCCCGCGGTCGGCCGCGCGCTCGATTACCTGTACGCGCAGCAAGAGCCGGAGGGCTCGTGGTTCGGCCGCTGGGGCGTCAACCACATCTACGGCACCGGCGCGGTGCTGCCGGCGCTTGCCGCGATCGGCGAGCCGATCGACAGCGTGTGCGTGCGGCGCGCGGTCCGGTGGCTGGTCGAGCGCCAGAACCGCGACGGTGGCTTCGGCGAAGGCTGCGAGTCGTACGTCGTGCGTTCCGCGCGCGGACGCGGCCCGAGCACGCCTTCGCAAACGGCGTGGGCGCTGCTCGCGCTGGTCGCGGCCGGTCGCGCCGCGACCTCGCCGGCACGGCGCGCGGCGACGTACCTCGCCGACACGCAGCGGCGCGATGGCAGCTGGGACGAGGACGCGTACACCGGCACCGGCTTTCCCGGTTACGCGGTCGGCGAACCGCGCGGCGCACGCATCCGCGAGGGGCGCGAGCTGTCGGCGGGCTTCATGCTCCGCTACCACCTCTATCGCAACTGCTTCCCGTTGCTCGCGCTCGGGCGCTATCGCAAGGCCATCGCCACGACCGAGGGGCTCGCATGAACGCGGCGTTGTATCAGCGTTTGCTCGACGAGGTCTCGCGGAGCTTCGCGCTGTGCATTCCACAGCTCGAACCGCCGTTTCGCGATCACGTGTCGCTCGCGTACTTGCTGTTGCGCGTGCTCGACACCGTAGAGGACGCGCCGTTCGGCAGCGACCGGCTGCAGCAGCAGCAGTTCGACCTGTTGCGCGACTTTCTGACCGACAAGCCGACGCGCGCCGAGGTCGACGAGTTCGTCGCGGCGTTTCCCGGCGAGCTCGCCGAGCGCGAGCATCACCTGCTCGCGTACGCGTACCACCTGCTCGCCGACGCGCACGCGCTGCCGGTGCCGGTGCGCGCGACGATCTTCCGCACGACCGATCGCATGGCGCGCGGCATGGCGGCGTACACGCGGCGCGCGGAGCGGCTGCGCCTGCTCGACGTCGAGGACGTCGCGCGCTACTGCTGCTTCGTGGCCGGTCTCGTCGGCGAGATGCTCACCGAGCTGTGGGCGATCGGCAACACCGAGCCCGCACCGCCGCTCGTGCTCGCGTATCACTTCGGACTGTTCCTGCAGAAGGTGAACATCCTGAAGGATCAGCGCGACGACGAAGCGGCCGGTCGCTTCCTCGTGCCCGACCGCGCCGAGCTACTCGCGAGCTTGCGCGGCGACGCGCGCGGCGCGCTCGAGTACCTCGCGGCGCTGCCTCGGCGCGACCGCGGTTACCGCACGTTCTGCGCCTGGTGCTTGATGATGGGCGCGGCGACGATCGCGCAGCTCGACGAGCCCAAGCGCAGCCACCGGTCCCAGACCGCCGACCTGCTCGCGCGCACGAAGGCGATCGTCAACGACAACGCCGCGCTCGCGCACCAGTTCGACGAGCTGTTGCCCGAGCTGCCGGTGCTGACGGCGCGCGCGCCGCTCGCGAAGCCCGAGTCGTTCGAGTGGTTCCGCGAGGCGCTCGCCGCGCCGTTCGACGAGGCCGAGCTGCAGCGCCTCGGCGTGGTGCGACGCGGGCGGTAGAAATGGCCGCGGACGTCGTCTCGCGGACGTTCGCGCACCTGCAGCGCCGGCGCGGCATCGTGATCGCGATCTTCGCCGTGCTCGTGCCGCTCGCCGCGATCGTCGCCGGTCGCATCCCGAACCGCGGCGCGATCGAGCAGCTGATCGTGCCGAGCGATCCCGACGTCGTCGCGACGCGCGCGTTCCACCGCGTGTTCGCCGAGCCGCAGCTCGCCCTCATCGTGATCGAGGCTCGCGATCCGTGGTCGGCACCGGCGATCGCGCGCGTCGATCGCGCGGCACGCGTGGTGGCCGCCGTACCGCACGTCCGGGCGTTCTCGCTGCTCGACGCGCTTCGCCGCGCCCGCCCGGGCGCGACGCCGGCCGAGCTGCGCGCGCTCGCGCTCGGCACCGACTTCTTCCGCCGGCAAGGCCTCGTCGGCGATGACTTCATCACGGTCGTCGCGAACCTCGACGTCGCGAATCCCGGCGAGCGCGACGTCGCGCTCGCGGGCATCGATCGCGCGCTCGCGGCCGCCGCGGTCGCGCCGGTGCGCGAGGTCGGTGCGCCGTACGTCGACTCGTGGCTCGAGCAGAGATGGTCCGCCGAAGCCGGCCGCGCGTTCCCGGCGTTCGGCGTGCTCGTCGTGATCGTGACGCTGTTCCTGTACCGCTCGGCGCGCACGCTGCTCGCGATCCTGCTGTCGCTCGGCTCGGCGGTCGCGCTCGCGCTCGCCGCCGGCGCCGCGTGCGGCTTCTCGTTCACGATCGTGTCGGCGCTCGTGCCGCTGACGGTCATGGTGAACACGCTCGCGACGCTCAACTACATCCACTTGCGCTTCGTCGATCAGCCCGAAGGGACGACCGTCGCCGAGCATCAGCTCGTCGCGCTGCGCAACAAGGTGAAGCCGGTGACCGCGTCGACGATCGCGGCGGCGCTCGGCTTCGCGGCGCTCGCGGTCTCGCCGATCCGCCCGATCCGCGAGATGGGCCTGTGGACGGCGCTCGGCCTGGTCGTGGCGTGGGTCGTCGCGCTGACGCTGTTTCCGGCGCTGCAGCTCGCGCTGCGCACGCCGACCGGGCGCCGCGTCGCGGTGCGCAGCGCGGCCTACGATCGGATCGCGCGCGCGATCCCGGTCGTCACCTATCGCTATCGCTACGCGTTCGTCGGCACCGCGCTCGCGTTGTGCGCGGCCGGCGTCGTCGCGATCGCGACGATGACCGTCGAGGTCGATCCGCTCGCGAACATCGACCACCACAGCGCGATCTATCGCGATACGCGGTGGTTTCGCGACCACGTGATGGCGAGCGACGTCGCGCGCGTGTGGATCCACTTGCCGCGCGCGACCGCGACCGATCCCGCGGTGCTCGCCGCGGTCGATCGCCTGCAGCGCGAGCTCGCGCTGCTTCCCGACGTCACGGGCGTGACCGGGCCGACCACGCTCTCGCACCTGCGCAGCTACTTCGCCGGCCGCGGCTGGAGCCTGCCTGCAGGGACGGGCGCGTTCGCCGACGTCGAGCAGCTGATCTTGACCGAGCCCGAGCTGCGCGCGTTCATCGATCCGGACGGGCTGGCCGATCTCCAGCTCGTCGTGCTCGTGCGCAAGGGCGACTCCGCCGGATACGCCGCGGTCGAGCGCGGCGTGCGCGCAATCTGGGACAGCGTGCGCGCCGACGCGCCGGCACTCGCTGGCGCGCGCATGGATGTCGTCGGCGAGGCGCTGCTCGAGGCCAAGGTCGGCGCCAGCCTCGTGCCGACGCTCGCGCAGAGCCTCGTCATCACCGTCGTCTTGATCTTGCTCGTGTTCCTGGTCGTCACGCGCAGCGCGACCGAGCGGCTGCTCGCGATGATCCCGTCGGCGTTCGCGCTGCTGGCCACGTTTCTCGGCCTGCGCTTGCTGGGCGGCACGCTCAACATCGCGACGATCATCATCGCGACCACCGTCCTCGGCACGACCGAGAACGACCAGCTCCACTTCTTCCATCACATGCACGAGCGCGCCGGCGCGCCGCTCGAGGAGCGCCTGCGCCACACGCTGGCGGTGTCGGGCAAGGCGATCGGCTTCGCCACCGTGATCTATGCGTGCGGCTTCCTCGCGTTCTCGATGTCGAGCTTTCCGCCGCTGCGCCAGTTCGGGCTGGTGACCGCGGCGGCGTTCGTGCTGGCGATGATCGCCGATTTCACCATGCTCCCCGCGGCGATGTGGCTGGTCTCCCGCGAGCAGCCGGCCGCGATGAAAACCGTTACGTCCGGCCACCACATGGGGCGAGGCAGTTCGGCTACACCAGCAGGAGCCCCATGCGCACCATCCCCTTACTCGGAGTGCTCGCCGCGTCGACCACGGCCGCGGCGCAACCATCGGTGACCCCGGCGTGCAACGTCGCCATCGCGCGCGCGCCCGATGACGTGCGCGCGGCGATCGAGGAGTGGGTGGCGCGCGAGCCCGGCTGCGACGTCACCGTCGACGTCCGCGCGGTGCCGACCGAAGGCGGGTACTACTTGATCGCGCGCGACGAGGATGGCCGGGTCCACGAGCGCATCGTGCCCGATGCCGACAGCGCGGGTGTCCTGGTCGCGAGCTGGGTCGCGAACTGGGAGCCGATTCCACCGCCCGAGCCGGCGCCCGAGGCCGCGCCGGCGCCCGGGCCGGTCGAAGAAGTCGCCTCCGAGCCGGCCGTCGCTCCCTCGCCGCCGCATCACCGCGCACACTGGGTCTCGCTCGACGCGTTCGCGGGCGCCGGTGATGGCGGGGATCTCCATGGATTTCGCGGCGAGATCGATCTGCTCGTCGGTCAGCACTGGCGGCTCGGCGTGGCCGGCATGATCGGCCAGGGCCAGATCGGGATGAACGCGACCGGCTTGAACGGCGCGTTCGAGGGACCGATGGCGACGGACGATCATCAGGTGCTCGCGTACGTCACGCGCGAGGTCCGGCTCGGAGCGTGGCGCATGCGCCCCGCATTCGGGCTCGGCCAGATGTTCACGACCGCTCACATCAATGACCAGGGCGCGCCGCTGTACTTCATGACCCAGGACGTCGCGATCAGCTCGACGTTCGCCGAGCTATCGCTGCGCGTCGCGCGCGACCTCGGCCAGGAGTGGGGCCTCGAGGGCGGCGTGATCGTCGACGTCATCCCGCAGAACATGATCCTCGAGCCCTCCCCCGTGCCGGGCGCGTTCCCGGAACAGTCGGTCTACACCGAGATGCTGCACCGCGGAAACGCGATCGGGTTCGCGATCGGAGTGCGCCACCGCCTGTGATGCGCCGCGCGAAGCTCGTCCAGCTGCACCCCGAGGCGCCGGAGCTCACCGACGCCGGCGTGGTCGCGGCGTGTGCGGCAGGCGATCGCGGCGCGCGCGCGATGCTGTTCGAACGCCACGTCGATGCGATCCATCGCTTCGTCGCGCGCATGCGCGCGAGCGACGCGGCCGCGGTCGACGATCTCGTGCAGATCACGTTCATGCGCGCGTTCGCGGCGGCCGCGCGGTTTCGCGGCACCAGCACGCGGTCGTGGCTGTTCGGGATCGCGGCGAACGTCGTGCGCGAGCACGCGCGCAGCGAGATCCGGCGCAAGCGCGCGCTCGTCGCGCTCGCCGATTCGTCGGAGCGCGCGCGGCCGGCGCGCGACGAGCTCGCGCTCGCGCGGCTTCCGGACCTGATCGCCGCGCTGCCACACGACCTGCGCGCCGCGTTCGTGCTCGTCGATCTCGAAGGCGAGCGCGGCAGCGATGCGGCCGCCGCGCTCGGCGTCCCCGAAGGCACGCTGTGGCGCCGCGTGTTTCACGCGCGCCAGGCGTTGCGCCGCGGCTTCGACGGAGGTGACGCGTGAGCTGCCCGGTCGACTGGCGGCTCGCGGCCGCGGCGGCCGGCGCCGACGACGATGCGGCCGCGCACGCCGAAGCCTGCGCGCGCTGCCGCGCGCTCGTCGCCGAGCAGCGTGCGACCAGCGAGCTCGCGCGCCGGCTGCGACCGCCGACGTTGTCGCGCGGCGCGCGCGAGGAGCTCGCGGCGGCGGTGATGGCCGGCACGATTCCGGCGCCGCACAACCGCCGCACGTTCGCGGTTGCCGGCGCGACGCTCGTGCTCGCGGCGACGCTCGTGCTGGTCGTGCTCGGCCAGCGCACGGTGCCCGAGCAGCCGGCGTCGCACGACGAGGCGCGGATCGCAGCGCCCGCGACCACGTCGCCGTCCGCGCCGTCGGTGTCGATCGCGAGCGGCCGCGCCGAGGTCACCGCGCACGACGGCGTGATCGTCGAGACCCACGTGCTCGCGGGCAGCGCGGTCGTCACCGACTCGGGCAAGTCCGTCGTCGTGCACGCCGGGCACGTGTGGAAGCGCGAGCAGCCGGTGCCGCCGCCGCCGCCGCCGCCGCCGGCTCCGCCCGAGCCCGAGACGTCGCTCGCGGCGTTTCGCGAGGGCTGGCAGGCGCGCGAT